>Ga0153961_1000053_pt1 | contig 55986 bp, 46 predicted proteins | sample TSFL045MetaG_FD_104748 | JGI IMG/M metagenome (GOLD analysis project Ga0153961, IMG submission 104748) | Attine ant fungus gardens microbial communities from Florida, USA - TSFL045 MetaG | ecosystem: Host-associated > Fungi > Mycelium > Unclassified | place: USA: Florida, Withalacochee...
ATCGATGCCGTTAGCTTAACGGTTCGCCACGCCAGGTTGAAGGTAAAAAATATTTGAAATTTACAAAATAATTTTTAGCTAAAAATTTATCTGAATCAATTAATTGAAATTAGCAGCGAAAAACGCGGCTGCGAAAATTGACTGAAGTCAAAACTATGGCAGAAGGCGAGTGTTATATCAGGGTGATAATTTGATTTACTCACCGCGCTGAGCAGGATAGCGCCATGTTCTGGAGAACTGATTATGATCACTGGCATTCAAATTACTCAAACCAACAACCCTGATTTAATGAACTCTTTCTGGCTGATCGACGACGAAAAAGCGGAAGCACGCTGCCTGTGCGCTAAAGCAGGCTATGAAGAAGATCAGGTGGTCGCCATTAGCGAACTGGGCGAGTTTGCCTATCGCGAAGTGCCGATGGAGATGAAACCGCAGGTACGTATCGAAGGCGGTCAGCATCTGAACGTTAACGTGCTGCGTCGTGAAACGCTGGAGGATGCGGTTAAGCACCCGGAGAAATATCCGCAGCTGACGATCCGCGTTTCAGGCTATGCGGTGCGTTTTAACGCACTGACGCCGGAACAGCAGCGCGACGTCATTACCCGTACTTTCACCGAAAGTCTTTAATCGATAACTTTGGGCGCGTGCAGAAAAAGCGCCCACTGCGTTGTCAAGAGCAGGCTGTTGAAAATATTTAGTATTCGCTTGTTTCAGCGCTGGCGGCGCGGTGAGAAAAGGGCGCTTTGGACCTTAGCCTTTTTCTGAAGGGAATAGTCGCCGTTTTGCCTGCTTAACTAAAAAAAATCGCCTCATTCGAGGCGATTTTTTTATAGCAATGCTGATTTATTCCGCATCGCCGCTGGCGGGCGCCGCTGCGCTTGGCTTGCGGCGTTTACCCACGTTTTTGGCGTCGCGATGGCGCTTTTTCACGCGCGGTTTTTCCGCTTCCTTCTCTTTTTGCTCTTTACGCTTCGCAAGCACTTTTTTCGACGGTTTACCGGTCGTCTTCGCAGAAGGCGCGCGCGTTACCGGACGCAGCTCATCAACCACGCGCGGTTTCAGTGGCTCATTCAGATAGCGGCTGATTTTGCCCAGCAGCAGATGATCGTGCGCCTCGACCAGCGACAGCGCGGTGCCTTTACGCCCGGCGCGCGCGGTACGGCCGATACGGTGCAGATAGGTATCGGCGGTGCGCGGCATATCGTAGTTAAAGACGTGGCTCACATCTTCGATATCGATGCCGCGCGCGGCAACGTCGGTCGCTACCAGCACATTAACGCGACCGTCGGTGATACGTTTGATCGCCTCAGTGCGTTTAGCCTGCACCATTTCGCCTTCCAGATAGCAGCAGTGGATGCCCGCATCGTGCAGCCACTGCACCAGCTCGTGCAAACGCTCGCGCTTGCGCACGAAGACGATTGAGCGCGTAACGTCCGGCTGCTTCAGCAGATGGATAAGCAGTTTGGTTTTATGCTCAAGATCGTCGGCGCGGTAGTACCACTGCTGGATCTTTTTACGCTCGCGACGGCTGGGATCGGCTTCGACCTCGACCGGATCGTTAAGCAGGCGTTCGGCGAAATCCTTAATCGCGTCGCCTTCGAGCGTGGCGGAGAACAGCATGGTCTGCTTACGCCAGCGGGTTTCGCCAGCGATAGTTTCGATATCCTGCGCGAAGCCCAGATCCAGCATACGGTCCGCTTCGTCGAGGATCAGCGTCTCAACGGCGCGGCAGTCGAAGTTCTCTTCTTTAATGTACTGAAGCAGACGCCCGGTGGTCGCCACTACCACATCCTGGTTCTCGCTGAACACTTCCGCATGGTTCATATACGCCACGCCGCCGGTGATGGTCGCAATATCGAGATGGGTATGTTTCGCCAGCTCGCGCGCCTGATCGGCGACCTGCATCGCCAGTTCCCGCGTTGGGGTCAGGATCAGGATGCGCGGCGGCCCCGATTTCTTACGCGGAAAATCGAGCAGGTGCTGCAGTACCGGCAACAGGTATGCGGCGGTTTTCCCGGTGCCGGTAGGCGCCGAACCCAGAACGTCGCGGCCCTCCAGCGCGGGCGGAATCGCCTCGGCCTGAATAGCAGTCGGGCGCGTGAAGCCTTTATCCTGCAGAGCTTCCAGCAGGCTTTCGTCGAGTTCGAGTTCGGAGAATGTGGTTACTGTCATGGTCTACCTCAGTTTGGGGCGCTGATTATAGACAGATCGCACGCAATCTTCATCTGTTAATCCGCGCTGTCCAGTCCATTACGTGTATTCCGCGCGCCGTCACGTTACACTGCAGCGCTGCCGCACGGCAGGAAAAAAGGTAATGGTTGCAGAGTATGACGCAGGAAAAGCCGCACGTGCGGCCGGTGTTAAAAAGAAACGGCTTCACCTTCAAACAATTTTTTGTCGCGCACGACCGCTGCGCCATGAAAGTCGGCACCGATGCCATTTTGCTGGGCGCCTGGGCGCCGGTTGCCAACGCGCGCCGCGTGCTGGATATCGGCAGCGGCAGCGGGCTTATCGCCCTGATGCTGGCGCAGCGTACCTCCGATGCGGTGCTTATCGACGCGGTTGAGCTGGATGCCGCCGCCGCGCAGCAGGCGCAGGAGAATGTGGCGCAGTCGCCGTGGGCGGCGCGCATTCGCGTTCATCAACAGGATATTGCCGCCTTCGCCGACAGCTGCGGCCAGCGCTATTCGCTGATCGTCAGCAATCCGCCCTATTATCCGCCTGACGTCGCCTGCGCCACGCCGCAGCGCGACGCGGCCCGCTCGACGGCGACGCTGGATCATGCCAGCCTACTGCGCGACGCGGCCCGTTTGATCACCGAAGAGGGCTTCTTCTGCGTCGTGCTGCCGGAAGCGGTGGGGCAGACCATGATTGCGCTGGCGCAGGAATCGGGCTGGCATCTGCGTTTTCGCATCGACGTGGCGGAATATGCGCACCGGCCGCCGCATCGCGTGCTGCTCGGTTTTTCCCCCAGCGCGGGCGAAACGCTGCTGGAGCGCATGGCGATCCGCAATCAGGATACGCACTATTCAGAAGCCTGGCGCAGCCTGACGCGCGACTTTTACCTCTTTATGTAACAGGGCATGAGGATGGTCGGCTTCGCTTCGGGCAGCATGTCGGGATAGTCGCGGGTAAAATGCAGCCCGCGGCTCTCTTTGCGCGCCAGCGCGCAGCGCACCATAAGTTCGGCCACCTGCGTCAGGTTGCGCAGCTCCAGCAGATCGCTGGAGAGGCGAAAATGCGCGTAGTACTCATCGATCTCCTGCTGCAGCAGGTTAATGCGACGCAGCGCGCGCTCCAGCCGGCGCGTGGTGCGCACGATTCCCACGTAATCCCACATAAACAGCCGCAGCTCGTGCCAGTTATGCTGGATCACCACGCGTTCGTCCGCGTCGTCTACGCGGCTTTCATCCCAGGGCGGCAGGCGGTCAGGCGCGACGCTGTGCGGCAGCGTCTGAATCAGATCTTCGGCAGCCGACCAGCCGTAGACCAGACACTCCAGCAGGGAGTTCGATGCCATACGGTTTGCGCCGTGCAGGCCGGTATAGCTTACCTCTCCGATGGCGTAGAGCCCGTTAAGGTCCGTGCGTCCGCGTGCGTCTACCATGACGCCGCCGCAGGTGTAGTGTGCGGCAGGCACGACAGGAATGCGATCTCGCGTCAGGTCGAGGCCGAAGGTCAGCAGCTTTTCATAAATCGTCGGGAAATGAGCGCGTACAAATTCCGGCGGCTGGTGGCTGATATCCAGATAGACGCAGTCGACGCCGAGCCGCTTCATCTCATGGTCGATGGCGCGCGCGACGATATCGCGCGGCGCCAGCTCGGCGCGCGCGTCAAAGTCGGGCATAAAGCGGCTGCCGTCGGGCCGCAGCAGCCTGGCGCCCTCGCCGCGCAGCGCTTCGGTCAGCAGAAAGCTGCGCGCGTCAGGATGAAACAGCGACGTAGGGTGGAACTGGTTGAATTCCAGGTTGGCGACGCGGCAGCCGGCGCGCCACGCCATCGCAATGCCGTCGCCGGACGCGACGTCGGGATTGGTGGTGTACTGATAGACCTTCGCCGCGCCGCCGGTCGCCAGCACCACGGCGCGGGCGCTGCAGGTTTCCACCCGCTCGCGGTTCCGGTTCCAGATCCAGGCGCCGACGGCACGACGCGGGCCGGGCAGGCCCAGCTTGTCCGACAGGATGAGATCGACCGCATTGCTGCGTTCGAGAATATGAATGCGGGGATGGCTTAGCGCCAGGCTCACCAGCGTGGTTTCCACGGCGCGTCCGGTGGCGTCGGCGCTGTGAAGGATGCGTCGATGACTATGGCCGCCCTCGCGCGTCAGGTGATAGGGCATATCGCCCGCCGCCTGCGGATCGCGATCGAAGGCGACGCCGTGGTCGATCAGCCACTGCACGCAGTGGCGCGCGTGGCTGGCGACGAAGGAGACCGCCTCGCGGTCGCACAGGCCCGCGCCGGCGACCAGCGTATCTTCCACATGCGATTCAATGCTGTCGGTTTCGTCAAATACTGCGGCGATGCCGCCCTGCGCATAAAACGTCGAGCCTTCGCTGATCTGCGCTTTGCTCAGTACCCATACGTCGTAATGGTCGGCCAGCCGCAGCGCCAGCGATAAACCCGCTGCGCCGCTGCCCACAATTAAAACATCGCACTGATAATCCGGAGAGAGTAAATGTGCCATAGTGTTTAATTTACTAAACAAGGGTGGCTTGAGAATAGGCGTTTAGCGCCGTGTTGTGAAGTATTTTAAACAAACAGGCGACTGTTTGAGATCAATAAACCAGCAGACAGAGGTTAAAACAGCAAACCGGATAAAAGCGCAGTCAAACGCGGTTTTTTATATAAAACCTGGCGCGCAGGCAGGATTTAAAGATGAAAAAGCCTCTGTCATAAGGTACTCTGCCTGCGATTCTGCGTTGATAGCCGCAGTCTGGATTACACTGTCTTGAGAATGAAAAACAAACGACAGCGCCTCCGGAAGAGTCATCATCAGCGCGTTAAGTGAACCTTTTGCCGCACCACGACTCTAAGCGCATGCTTGCTCAGAACCATAGAGATGTGCTGGCAGTTCCTTTACGCATTTAAAAGAATTTGGGGAGACATTACCTCGGATGAGCGAGCAGTTAACGGATCAGGTACTCGTAGAGCGGGTGCAGAAGGGAGATCAGAAGTCATTTAATTTACTGGTTATTCGCTACCAGCATAAAGTGGCGAGCCTGGTTTCCCGCTACGTCCCGTCGGGAGACGTGCCTGATGTCGTGCAGGAGTCCTTTATCAAAGCGTATCGCGCGCTGGACTCTTTTCGCGGCGACAGCGCGTTCTATACCTGGCTTTATCGTATCGCGGTCAACACCGCAAAAAATTATCTGGTTGCTCAGGGGCGTCGCCCGCCATCCAGCGATGTGGATGCGATCGATGCGGAAAATTTCGAAAGTGCTGGCGCGTTAAAAGAAATTTCGAACCCTGAGAACTTAATGTTGTCAGATGAACTGAAACAAATCGTCTTTCGTACCATTGAGGCACTCCCCGAAGATCTGCGTATGGCTATCACGCTCAGGGAGCTGGACGGACTGAGCTACGAAGAGATCGCCGCTATTATGGATTGCCCGGTGGGTACAGTGCGTTCACGTATCTTCCGCGCGCGAGAGGCCATTGACAATAAAGTTCAACCGCTTATCCAACGTCAGTGATAACGGCTACTGGAAGGGTACTTAGGCATGCAGAAAGAACAACTTTCCGCTTTGATGGATGGCGAGGCGCTCGATAACGCGCTGCTGTCAGCACTATCTCAGGATGCAGAGCTACAACAGCGCTGGACCAGCTATCATCTTATCCGCGACACCATGCGCGGCGATGTAGGCGATGTGCTGCACTTCGATATTTCCGCGCGCGTCGCGGCGGCCCTTGAACAAGAGCCGGCCCGCAAGGTGACGCCGCTGATTGTTGAATCTCAGCCGGAGCCGGCCAGCGTTGCGAAGATGCCTTTCTGGCGCAAAATGCGTCCCTGGGCGGCTCAGCTGACTCAGGTTGGCGTAGCGGCATGCGTTTCGCTGGCGGTGATTGTAGGCGTACAGCACTACAACCAGCCGAGCGGCGCTACCGCAGAACCTTCTGATTCGCCGGTGTTCAATACGCTGCCGATGATGGGCAAGGCTTCGCCGGTAAGCCTGGGCGTGCCGTCTGACGCCTTTGACACCAGCGGCTCCAGCCAGCAGGTTCAGGAGCAGCGCCGTCGCGTCAACGCGATGCTGCAGGATTATGAACTGCAGCGCCGTCTGCATTCCGATCGTCTGCAGTTTGAAACCAGTGCGCCGCAGCAGGCGCAGGTTAACGTTCCCGGTAACCAGTCTTTAGGTACGCAACAGCAGTAATGAAGCAGCTTTGGTGCGCCGTTAGCCTGCTGGCAGGCAGCCTGCTTTGGTCATCTACCGCCCCGGCGCAGACATCTGCGTCCGGGGCGTTGTTACAGCAGATGGAGCAGGCAAGCCAGACCCTCAACTACGAATTCGCTTATATCAACGTCTCACGCATCGGCATTGAGTCGCTGCGCTATCGTCACGCGGTGATCGACAATCGCGTCTATGCGCAGCTGCTGCAGATGGACGGCCCGCGTCGCGAAGTGATTCAGCGCGGCGGTGATATCAGCTATTTTGAGCCCGGCCTCGATCCTTTTTCTCTGCCCGGTCAAAACATTATCGACGCCTTGCCGTCGCCAATCTTCGCTGACTTCTCTCAGCTCGCCAGCGCGTGGGATTTTATTCCGGTAGGCCGGTCGCGCATCGCCGATCAGCTATGCGAGGTGATCCGCATCGTTTCGCGCGACGGCACGCGCTACAGCTATGTGGTATGGCTTGACGTAGACACTAAGCTGCCGCTGCGCATCGATCTGCTGGATCGCGACGGCGAAACGCTGGAGCAGTTCCGCGTGATTAGCTTTGCGGTCGATGAAGGCGTACGCAATCTTATGCAGGGCCTGCAAAAGGCTAATCTGCCGCCGTCGCTTTCGGTGCCGGAAGGGGATAAGGTGACGCTTAGCTGGCAGCCTGCCTGGGTACCGGCCGGCATGAAGCTGGTGTCGCAGAGCCGACGCGACATCCCGGCGATGAATAAAACCGTTGAGTCGCGTCTTTACAGCGACGGCCTGTTCAGCTTTGCTATCAATATTACGCCAGCCGATAAAAGCAGCGTCACGCAGACATTGCGCACGGGACGACGTACGGTACAGACCGAAGTGCGCAATAATAGCGAAATCACCGTCGTAGGCGAACTGCCGCCTGCCACGGCAAAACGCATAGCGGACAGTATTGATTTGGGATCGCAACGATGATGAGAGAGTGGGCCACGGTGGTGGCATGGCGTGACGGCATTGCCACGCTGCATACGGAGGCGAAAACCTCGTGCAACAGCTGCTCGGCGCGCAAGGGCTGCGGCAGCCACATGCTTAACAAGCTGGGGCCGAAAGACGCTCACGTCATGGAGATTGCCAGCGCGACGCCGCTTCAGCCCGGTCAGCGCATCGAGCTAGGCATTAAAGAGAGCAGCCTGCTCGGCTCGGCGCTGCTGGTCTATATGACGCCGCTCTTTGGGCTGTTTCTGCTGGCGGGCCTGTTTCAGGCGCTGTTTCACAGCGATCTGGCGTCGGCCTGCGGCGCGCTGCTTGGCGGCATCGGCGGCTTCATCGTTGCCAGGGGCGTGTCGGTGAAAGTCGGCGATCGCGCCGCTTTTCAGCCCGTCATTCTGAACGTTGCGCTTCCGCCTGACGCCCTGCGCGTGGAAAGCGAAGCCTAATCCTCCGCAGGCCGCGTATATCGCGGCCTTTTAGCGCCTGTTTCTCGCCAAAAAGTGTTGTGATTCCGCAACGTTCCATTCTTTTATGCGCGGCCTTAACAGTGTAATATGCGTCGTCATTAATGAGGCTGACAGGATTGTAGGTAAAGAGCGATCTTCCTGAATGTGTCTGTGCTCAGGTTCTCAACTGTTTTTCTACGTGAAGATATTCATATAAATGAAGCACATAAGAAACTTCTCCATCATCGCGCACATTGACCACGGTAAATCGACGCTCTCTGACCGCCTGATTCAAATCTGTGGCGGCCTGACCGATCGCGAGATGGCGGCGCAGGTTCTCGACTCAATGGACCTGGAGCGCGAGCGCGGCATTACCATTAAAGCGCAGAGCGTGACGCTCGATTACAAAGCGCTCAACGGCGAAACTTACCAGCTCAATTTCATCGATACCCCAGGACACGTCGACTTCTCCTATGAAGTGTCGCGCTCGCTGGCGGCCTGCGAAGGCGCGCTGCTGGTGGTGGATGCAGGACAGGGCGTAGAAGCGCAGACTCTGGCAAACTGCTACACCGCGATTGAGATGGATCTGGAAGTTGTGCCGGTACTGAATAAAATCGATCTGCCCGCCGCCGATCCGGAACGTGCGGCGCAGGAGATTGAAGATATTGTCGGCATTGACGCTACCGACGCGGTACGCTGCTCGGCGAAAACCGGCGTCGGCGTGCCGGAGGTGCTGGAGCGCCTGGTGCGCGATATTCCGCCGCCGGAAGGCGATCCCGAAGGCCCGCTGCAGGCGCTGATTATCGACTCCTGGTTCGATAACTACCTGGGCGTAGTCTCGCTGATCCGCGTGAAAAACGGCACCCTGCGCAAAGGCGACAAAGTCAAAGTGATGAGCACCGGCCAGGTGTACAACGCCGATCGCCTCGGCATCTTCACGCCGAAGCAGGTTGACCGCACGCAGCTGAACTGCGGCGAAGTCGGCTGGCTGGTCTGCGCTATCAAAGATATCCTTGGCGCGCCGGTGGGCGATACCCTGACGCTGGCGCGCAATCCGGCGGATAAGGCGCTGCCGGGCTTCAAAAAAGTGAAGCCGCAGGTCTACGCCGGTCTGTTCCCGGTCAGCTCTGACGACTATGAAGCCTTCCGCGACGCGCTCGGCAAGCTGAGCCTGAACGACGCCTCGCTGTTCTATGAGCCGGAAAGCTCTACCGCGCTCGGCTTCGGCTTCCGCTGCGGCTTCCTGGGTCTGCTGCATATGGAGATCATTCAGGAGCGTCTGGAGCGCGAATACGATCTCGATCTGATCACCACGGCGCCGACGGTCGTCTATGAAGTGGAAACCACCAGCGGCGAAATCGTCTACGTCGACAGCCCGTCCAAGCTGCCGCCGCTGAACAACATCGAGGAGCTGCGCGAGCCGATCGCCGAATGTCATATGCTGCTGCCGCAGGAGTACCTCGGCAACGTCATCACGCTCTGCGTTGAGAAGCGCGGCGTGCAGACCAATATGGTTTACCACGGCAACCAGGTGGCGCTGACCTATGACATTCCAATGGCGGAAGTGGTGCTCGACTTCTTTGACCGCCTGAAGTCGACCTCACGCGGCTACGCCTCGCTGGATTACAACTTTAAGCGTTTCCAGGCGTCTGACATGGTGCGCGTCGACGTACTGATTAACGCCGAGCGCGTTGATGCGCTGGCGCTGATTACCCACCGCGACAACTCACAGTATCGCGGTCGCGAGCTGGTTGAGAAGATGAAAGATCTCATCCCGCGTCAGCAGTTCGACATTGCGATTCAGGCGGCGATCGGCAACCATATTATCGCTCGCTCAACCGTCAAACAGCTGCGTAAAAACGTGCTTGCCAAATGTTACGGTGGCGACGTCAGCCGTAAGAAAAAACTGCTGCAGAAGCAGAAAGATGGCAAGAAGCGCATGAAACAGGTCGGCAACGTTGAGCTGCCGCAGGAAGCCTTCCTCGCTATTCTGCATGTTGGCAAGGACAGCAAATAAGGATCCCTAATGGCTAATATGTTCGCCCTGGTTCTGGCGCTCGCGACGCTGATTACCGGCATTATCTGGTGTATCGATCGCGTTAAGTGGGCGCCGGCGCGCCGGGCTAAACGAGCGGAAGCGCAGGCTGCGGCCGGTCATTCTCTCGACGATAAAACGCTGGCGAAAGTTGGCGCACAGCCGGGCTGGGTAGAGACCGCCGCGTCGGTTTTCCCGGTGCTGCTGGTGGTATTTGTGGTGCGCTCGTTTATTTTTGAGCCGTTTCAGATCCCCTCCGGCTCTATGATGCCAACGCTGCTGATCGGCGATTTTATTCTGGTAGAGAAGTTTGCCTACGGCATCAAAGATCCTATTACCCAGACGACGCTGATCCCGACCGGTCATCCGCAGCGCGGCGATATCGCGGTATTCAAATACCCGAAAGATCCGAGCCTGGACTACATTAAGCGCGTGATCGGCCTGCCGGGCGACAAAGTGGTGTTCGATCCCTATAGCAAAACCCTGACCGTCAGCCCGAACTGCGCCGCTGGTCAGCGCTGCGCCAGCGCGCTGCCGATCACCTACACCAACGTTGAGCCGAGCAATTTTATTCAGACCTTTAGCGGTTTCGACGGCAATGAGGCGGGCAACGGGTTTTATCAGGTGCCGCAGGGCGAAACCATGCGCGGCGGACTGCGTCTCGGCACGCGTAAAGAGACGCTGGGCAACGTTACGCACGATATTTTGCTGGTAAACGAAGCGCAGAGTCAGGCGAGCATGTATTATCAGCAGCCGGGCCAGCCGCAGGCGACCTGGATCGTGCCGCAGGGGCAATATTTCATGATGGGCGATAACCGCGACAACAGCGCCGACAGCCGCTACTGGGGCTTTGTCCCGGAGCGTAACCTGGTCGGCAAAGCGGTTGCCATCTGGATGAGCTTTGATAAGCAGGAAGGTCAGTGGCCGACGGGCGTACGCCTGAGCCGTATCGGCGGCATTCACTGAGTAATCTGGCCCGGATAAACGGGCAAAACGGTTGGCCTCCTGCGGGGGGCCACTGCACACTAAACAGAATGCGTTGGAAAGCCAGCCCTGTTTCGTATGCAGAGTCACAGACGCACAAAAGAACTGGAATCGCATGAACCCCATCCTCATTAATAAGCTTCAGCGCAAACTGGGCTACACTTTTACTCATCCGGAACTCTTGCAACAGGCGCTAACGCACCGCAGCGCCAGCAGTAAGCACAACGAGCGTCTTGAATTCCTCGGTGATTCCATTCTCAGCTATGTGATCGCCAATGCGCTCTATCATCGCTTTCCTCGCGTCGACGAGGGCGATATGAGCCGTATGCGCGCGACGCTGGTGCGTGGCAACACGCTGGCGGAGATGGCGCGCGAGTTTGACCTCGGAGAGTGCCTGCGCCTGGGGCCGGGTGAATTAAAAAGCGGCGGATTTCGCCGCGAATCCATCCTGGCGGATACGGTAGAGGCGCTGATCGGCGGCATCTTCCTCGACAGCAATATCCAGACGGTGGAAAAGCTGATCCTTGACTGGTATCAGACGCGTCTCGAGCAGATCAGCCCGGGCGATAAACAAAAAGATCCGAAAACCCGCCTGCAGGAGTATCTGCAGGGGCGTCACCTGCCGCTGCCGTCCTATCTGGTGGTGCAGGTGCGTGGCGAAGCCCACGATCAGGAATTCACCATTCACTGTCAGGTGAGTGGCATGGCTGAACCGGTGGTGGGCGTAGGCTCCAGCCGCCGTAAAGCAGAACAGGCTGCCGCCGAACAGGCGCTAATCAAGCTTGGTCTCGAATAGCAACATCCCGGCGCCTGAACAGGCGCTGAAAAAGTCAGGACTCGAATGAGCGAACAGAATACCTATTGCGGCTTTGTCGCGATTGTCGGCCGACCCAACGTCGGCAAATCCACCTTACTGAACCAGCTGCTGGGGCAGAAGGTGTCGATCACCTCGCGTAAGCCGCAAACCACGCGCCACCGCATTATGGGCATTCACACCGAAGGCGAATATCAGGCCATCTATGTGGATACGCCCGGGCTGCACATGGAAGAGAAGCGCGCCATCAACCGCCTGATGAACCGCGCGGCCAGCAGCTCTATCGGCGACGTCGAGCTGGTGATCTTCGTCGTGGAAGGCACGCGCTGGACGCCGGACGATGAGATGGTGCTGAACAAGCTGCGCGACAACAAAGTGCCGGTGGTGCTGGCCATCAATAAAGTGGACAACATTCAGGATAAAAGCATCCTGCTGCCGCATTTGCAGTTCCTTAGCCAGCAGATGAACTTTCTCGATATCGTGCCGATCTCCGCTGAGAGTGGCAAAAACGTCGACACGATTGCGGCGATTGTGCGCAAGCGTCTGCCGCAGGCGGAACACCATTTCCCGGAAGATTACATCACCGACCGCTCGCAGCGCTTTATGGCGTCGGAGATTATCCGCGAGAAGCTGATGCGCTTCCTCGGCGCTGAGCTGCCGTACTCGGTAACGGTGGAGATCGAGCAGTTCGTCAATAACGATCGCGGCGGCTACGATATCAATGGCCTGATCCTTGTCGAGCGCGAAGGGCAGAAGAAGATGGTGATCGGCAACAAAGGCGCCAAAATCAAAACGATCGGCATTGAAGCGCGTAAAGATATGGAAGAGATGTTCGAAGCCAAAGTGCATCTCGAACTCTGGGTCAAAGTGAAATCGGGCTGGGCCGACGACGAACGTGCGCTGCGCAGCCTGGGCTACGTAGACGACCTCTAATCCTATGGAAGGCTGGCAACGCGCCTTTGTGCTGCATAGTCGCCCCTACAGCGAAACCAGCCTGCTGCTCGATCTCTTTAGCGAAAGCCACGGGCGGGTCAGGGTGCTGGCGAAAGGCGCGCGCGCGCGCCGCTCGCAGCTGAAAGGCACGCTGCAGCCCTTTACGCCGCTGTTGGTGCGCTGGACCGGGCGCGGCGAGGTCAAAACCCTGACCAAAGCCGAAGCGGTTTCGCTGGCGCTGCCGCTCAGCGGCATTACGCTCTACTGCGGCCTCTACGTCAACGAGCTGGTATCGCGCGTGCTGGAGCAGGAATTTCCCTTCTCAGAACTCTTCTTCGACTATCTGAACTGTCTGCAGACGCTGGCGGCGGCCAACAGCTCGCCGGAACCGGCGCTGCGCCGTTTCGAGCTGGCGCTGCTGGGACACCTCGGCTACGGCGTCGACTTTCTGCACTGCGCCGGCAGCGGCGAGCCGGTTGCCGACGCCATGACCTATAGCTATCGCGAAGAGAAGGGCTTTATCGCCAGTCTGGTCGCCGGCCAGCGCAGCTTTACCGGCCGCCAGCTGCGTGCGCTGTGGGAGCGCGATTTTCCCGATGCCGACACGCTGCGCGCCGCCAAGCGCTTTACCCGTATCGCGCTGAAGCCTTATCTGGGCGGCAAACCCTTAAAGAGCACCGAGCTGTTTCGCCAGTTCGTGCCGAAAAAGCGGCCCGATGCCACCAGCCCATAGCGCTGTGCCTGCGCCGCGCGCCGCGGTACACTCTGATTTTTCGACATAGTTAAGCTGAGGATTGTCATGGCTGAGTTGCTGTTAGGGGTCAATATCGATCATATCGCCACGGTACGTAACGCGCGCGGCACCCACTATCCCGATCCGGTGCAGGCGGCCTTTGTCGCCGAGCAGGCGGGCGCGGAAGGCATTACCGTGCACCTGCGCGAGGATCGTCGCCATATCACCGATCGCGACGTGCGTATTCTGCGCGACACCATCCAGACGCGCATGAACCTGGAGATGGCGGTTACCGACGAAATGGTCGGCATCGCCTGCGATATTCAGCCGCACTTCGTCTGTCTGGTGCCGGAAAAGCGCGAAGAGGTGACCACCGAAGGCGGTCTTGACGTGGCGGGCCAGCAGGAAAAAATCAGCGCCGCGGTGAAGCAGCTGAGCGACGCGGGCATTCAGGTTTCGCTGTTTATCGATCCCGACCATCGCCAGATCGAGGCGGCGGTCGCCAGCGGTGCTCCCTATATCGAAATTCATACCGGCGCCTACGCCGACGCGCCGGAAGGACTGCCGCGCGAAACCGAGCTGGCGCGCATCCGCCACGCCGCCACCTTTGCCACCAGCCTGGGCCTCAAGGTTAACGCCGGTCACGGCCTGACCTACCACAACGTCCAGCCGATCGCCGCGCTGCCGGAGATGCACGAGCTGAATATCGGCCACGCCATTATCGGCCGCGCGCTGTTCAGCGGCCTGGCTGACGCGGTAAAAGAGATGAAGCTGCTGATGCGGGAAGCGCGTCGCTAATGGCTATTCTCGGACTGGGCACCGATATCGTCGAAATCGAGCGTATCGCCGGCGTGATTGAACGCTCCGGCGACCGCCTGGCGCGACGCGTGCTGAGCGAAGCCGAGTGGCAGCAATATCAGCGGCATCAGCAGCCGGTGCGCTTTCTGGCTAAGCGCTTTGCCGTTAAGGAAGCGGCGGCCAAGGCCTTCGGCACCGGCATTCGCGGCGGGCTGGCGTTCAATCAGTTTGAAGTTTATAACGATGAGCTGGGCAAGCCCGGACTGCGCTTTTTCAACCACGCCAGCGAAGTGGCGGAAACGCTGGGCGTCAGGCAGGTTCACGTCACGCTGGCGGATGAGCGTCACTACGCCTGCGCAACGGTGATTATCGAAAACTAGTGGTGCAGCACCACGAACTTCTCCCACAGCGCATCGCGCGATTCGATGTGCTGTGGATCGACAATTATCGTGTTATCGATAGGACAGACGCTCTGGCAGGTCGGCGCGTCGTAGTGGCCGACGCACTCGGTGCAGCGGCTGGCGTCGATCTCATAGATCTCCGCGCCGAGCCTGATTGCCTGGTTAGGGCATTCGGGTTCGCACATATCGCAGTTAATGCATTTGGCAGTAATCAGCAGCGCCATCATTTCACCTGATCAGCTAAAAACGGCGCCATTATACTCGCGTTCGCCACTTAGTTCAGCTTTTTCACCAGCGCTTCACTATGGCGAATATGGCTGGCGGCGCGCTCAGGATCGTTCTGCACCAGCGCCATAAACAGCAGGTCAGTCAGCGCCAGCTGCGCCGTGGTCGATGAGATGGCGGCGCTGCGCGTGCTCTGCTCTTCCGCGACGGTGTAGAGGCAGTGGGTGGCGGTTTGCTGCAGGCTGTTGGGCGTAAAGCCGGTAAACGCCAGCACGTACGCGCCGATCTGCGCCGCCTCCTGCGCTGCCAGGTTGATCTCTTTACGCTCGCCGGTATAGGAGATCGCCAGCAGCACGTCACCGGGGCGCATCGCCTGCACGCTGGCCAGCAGCGCGTGCATATCCTGCTCCGCCACCGCATTAATGCCGATCTTCATCAGCTTCCAGGAAAAGTCTTTCGCCACCAGCCCCGAGGCGCCGATGCCCACCAGCACGATGCGCTGGGCATTTTTCAGCAGATGCAGCGTCTCGTTCAGCTTCTCTTCGCTGTTGATATCAAGCGTGGCGCGAATCGCGGAGAGTTTTTCGGTAAGCAGCTTTTCGCCCACGGTTTTCAGCGAGTCGTCGCTGAGAATATGGTTATGCACGGTAATGGCGTCGCGATCCGCCAGCGACTCGCTCAGCGCCAGCTTGAGCGCGGGAAAACCCTTATAGCCCAGCTTCTGCGCGAATTTCACCACGCTTGACTGGCTAACGCCCGACTCTTCAGCCAGCTTCTGCGAGCTGAGATGGCGCGCCCGATCGGGCTGCGACAACAGAAAGTCCGCCAGCCGACGCTCGTTCAGCGCCAGACGCGGATAGAGCTGACGAATGCGCAGCAATGAGCTCATGCCTGGTCCTCGTTTAAGTAGCCTGCCGTATGATGTCTGTCTCTGCTGAAGAATAAACTATTCATCTGGCATTGTAGCCACTGGAATTAAAAATAGCCGTTTTCGCCGCTGTCGTGGTTGATGGCTACAATAAGGAACCATAGGGCGAACAAAACAGAAAGGAGCGTTTTTTTTGACCAAGGGTACACAACGTCGCGTAGTATTTTTCGATCTGGACGGCACATTGCACCAGCAGGATATGTTCGGCACCTTTATGCGCTATTTACTGTGGCGTCAGCCGCTCAATTTGCTGCTGGTGGTGCCGCTGCTTCCGGTGGTCGGGCTGGGGCTGCTGATTAAAGGGCGCGCGGCGCGCTGGCCGATGAGCCTGCTGCTCTGGTCGATCACCTTTGGCCGCTCGGAGCGCACGCTTCTGCGGCGCGAAGCGGCTTTTGCGCAGTGGTTTCGCCAGCGGGTGACGGCCTTTCCGGTGGTGCAGCAGCGGCTGACCGACTATCTGGGCAGCGATGACGCCGACGTCTGGCTGATTACCGGCTCGCCGCAGCCGCTGGTGGAGCAGGTCTATTACGATTCGGCGTTTCTGCCGCGCGTCAAACTGATCGCCAGCCAGATGCGACGCGGCTTCGGCGGCCGCGTGCTGGCTATGCGCTGTCTCGGCCATGAGAAAGTCGTACAGCTCGAAGAGCAGATCGGCACGCCGCTGCAGCTCTATAGCGGCTACAGCGACAGCAAGCAGGATAACCCGCTGCTCTTTTTCTGCCAGCACCGCTGGCGCGTGACGCCGCGCGGCGAACTTCAGCAGCTGGAGTAGGTTGCATCTTCGATTCTGCGCGCGGGATCGCTATAATGCGCCGCTTTGCTGCTGCCGGGAGTGAGCCTGCGTGAATCAATCTCAAGACGAATACTGGATGCGCCATGCGCTGCGGCTGGCGCGCATCGCCTGGGAACAGGGCGAGGTGCCGGTCGGCGCGGTGCTGGTGCAGGGCGATCGCGTTATCGGCGAAGGGTGGAACCGGCCCATCGGCCAGCACGATCCCACGGCCCACGCGGAAATGATGGCGCTGCGCCAGGGGGGCAAGGTGCTGGAGAACTATCGCCTGCTTGATACTACGCTCTACGTCACGCTGGAGCCCTGCGTGATGTGCGCCGGCGCGATGGTGCACAGCCGTATCGCGCGTCTGGTCTATGGCGCCAGCGATGAGAAAACCGGCGCGGCGGGGTCGCTGATGGACGTACTTGGCCACCCCGGCATGAACCATCAGGTCGCGCTGCAAAGCGGCGTGCTGGCGGAGGAGTGCGCGGCGATGCTGAGCGACTTTTTCCGCATGCGGCGCGAGCAAAAAAAAGCGCTGCGTCAGGCGCAGCGCGGAGTGGACTAATGCGGTGTCGACACCGCGCTTTAAACGTTGCCTAATTCATGGCGATTTCCGGCGCCACCGCCGGATAGCCGCTGCCCAGCTCCGCCTCTTGCGCCGCCTGCTGGGCCAGGCGTTTCTCCTGCTCCTGCAAATATCCCACCAGGCTTAGCTGATACTTACGGATATTCTCGACGTAGTTATAGGCTTCCTGCCCGCGCGCGTAGCCGTAGGTGGTCTGCGCGTAGTAGCGTTTCTGGCTCAGCATCGGCAGCCGCAGCTTGACGTCGGCCCAGCTGTCGGGATTGCCGCCCTGTTTCGCGGTGAGCCTGCGCGCGTCCAGCATATGAGCGTAACCCATATTATAGGCCGCCAGCGCGAACCAGATGCGCTCCTCCTCGGGAATAGTGGCGGGCACCTTTTCCATCATGCGCTGCAGGTAGAGGCTGCCGCCGCGAATGCTCTGCTCGGTGTCGGTACGATCCTCGACGTTCAGGCTGTCGGCGGTGTTGCGCGTCAGCATCATCATGCCGCGCACGCCGGTCGGCGAGGTGGCCAGCGGATTCCAGTGCGACTCCTGATAGGAGATCGCCGCCAGCAACCGCCAGTCGATGCTGGCCGCATATTTCTCAAACAGCGGTTTGATCTCCGGCAGCGTTACGTCGATAGCGCGCAGGAAAGTGCGGGTATCGACATAGTCGAAAGTGCCGACATGGCCGAGATATTTCTCTTCAAGGCGCGCCATCACGCCTTCTTCGCCCATTGAGTTGAAGAAGTCGAGCATCGCGGCGTTCAGGCTGCTGTCGTCGCTGTGCGGCACATACCAGGTGACCGGCTCTTCATCCGTAACGTCGAACGCTACCGCCAGCTGCGGATGGATGCGCTGCAGCAGAGCGATAGTAACGGAATCGCCGATGGTGTAGTCGAGCTTGCCGTCGGCAACCGCCTCCAGCAGCGCCTTAGGCGCCTGATCGGTGGCGATCACCCAGTTGAGATCGGGATACTGCTTATCGCGCGCCGCTTTCAGCGACGACAGATAGGCGGAGCCGGAAGCGACTCTGAGCTCGCCTTTCAGGTCGCCAAGATTCTTCGGGCGCGGCTTATCGACGCGATAGACCAGCTGCTGGGACACGGAGTAGTAGCTCGGCCCGGTTTGGTAGCGCGCCAGCCTCTCATCGTTGTAAATCAGGCCCGCCGCCAGCAGATCCGCCTTGCCGTCGTCAAGATCGTCAAACAGATCGCTGAGGTTCGGGCGCACCGTAACCTTGAGCTTAACGCCCAGGTAGTCGGCAAAGCGCTTCGCCAGCTCGTAATCCATACCGGCCGGGGCTTTATTGATGGTGTAGTAGGTCAGCGGGGAGTTGATGGTACTGATACGCAGCACTCCCCGCGATTTTATCTGTGAAATCGCATCCTGTCCGTTGCCGTACCACGGGATAGATGGCCATAACGCCATCGCCAGCAGCAGGGTGACGAGACCGATCAACAGATAGTTTAATTTTAGGCGTTTCAAATAGTTGTCTCTCGCTGGCTCTAAGGCCTCTGTCTTTTAAAGGCAGTATTGATCTTTTTTGAACTCTCAGAGCGAGGGGCATTTTGCGCAACTCGGCAGCGTAGAGCAACTTATAAAGCAGGTTTTGCGCAAAATTCAGGCAATTCCGCAGGCAGAGAAATTATGCGCAAACGGTTTCGTCGGGCGGGGTGTTTCTCTATAATACCGCCCGTTTTCTGCTGTTGTGCCCCTTGAAGCGTCGCACGGCGCTCTGACGAGAGATTAAATGATGGAAATTCTGCGTGGTTCGCCCGCCCTGTCGGCATTTCGTGTAAACAAACTGCTGACCCGCTTTCAGGACGCTCACCTGCCGGTGAGTGACATTTACGCCGAGTACGTCCATTTTGCCGATGTCAGCGCACCGCTGAACGCTGATGAGAAAGCGCGCCTGCAGCGCCTGCTGAAATACGGTCCTTCTCTCGCCGAACATGCGCCGAAAGGCCGCCTGCTGCTGGTAACGCCGCGCCCCGGCACCATTTCGCCCTGGTCTTCTAAAGCGACCGATATCGCGCACAACTGCGACCTGCCGCAGGTGCGTCGGCTGGAGCGCGGCCTGGCTTTCTATGTGCAGGCGCCTCAGCTGACCGACGCGCAGTGGCAGACGCTTCAGGCGCTGCTGCACGACCGCATGATGGAAACGGTCTTTAGCGATCTGTCGCAGGCGGAAGCGCTGTTCGCGCACCACGAGCCGCAGCCGCTAAAAAGCGTCGACGTAATGAATAACGGCCGTCAGGCGCTGGAAGAGGCCAACCGCACGCTGGGGCTGGCGCTGGCGGAGGACGAAATCGACTATCTGCTGGAGGCTTTCCAGCGTCTCGGACGCAATCCGAACGACATCGAACTCTATATGTTCGCGCAGGCCAACTCCGAGCACTGCCGTCATAAGATTTTCAACGCCGACTGGATTATCGACGGCGAAAAACAGCCGAAGTCGCTGTTTAAAATGATCAAAAACACCTTCGAAACCACGCCGGACCACGTGCTGTCAGCCTATAAAGACAACGCGGCGGTAATGGAAGGCTCGCAGGTGGGGCGCTTCTACGCCGACGCGCAACAGGGCGAATATGAGTACCATCAGGAAGCGGCGCATATCCTGATGAAGGTAGAAACCCATAACCATCCTACGGCGATCTCGCCGTGGCCCGGCGCCGCGACCGGCTCCGGCGGCGAAATTCGCGACGAAGGCGCCACCGGCCGCGGCGCGAAGCCGAAAGCCGGCCTGGTGGGCTTCTCGGTTTCGAACCTGCGTATTCCCGGCTTTGAGCAGCCCTGGGAAGAGGATTTCGGCAAGCCGGAGCGCATCGTCAGCGCGCTGGATATCATGACCGAAGGTCCGCTGGGCGGCGCGGCATTCAATAACGAATTTGGACGCCCGGCGCTGAACGGCTATTTCCGCACCTATGAAGAGCGGGTCAACAGCCACAACGGCGTCGAGCTGCGCGGCTACCATAAGCCGATCATGCTGGCGGGCGGCATTGGCAACATCCGCGCCGATCACGTGCAGAAAGGCGAAATTAGCCTGGGCGCGAAGCTGATCGTGCTGGGTGGTCCGGCGATGAATATCGGCCTCGGCGGCGGCGCGGCCTCCTCTATGGCGTCCGGCCAGTCCGACGCCGATCTCGATTTCGCTTCCGTACAGCGCGACAACCCGGAAATGGAGCGCCGCTGTCAGGAGGTCATCGACCGCTGCTGGCAGATGGGCGAAGAGAACCCGATTCTGTTTATTCACGACGTGGGCGCGGGCGGTCTTTCCAACGCCATGCCGGAGCTGGTGAGCGACGGCGGCCGCGGCGGCCGTTTTAACCTGCGCGATATCCTGAACGATGAGCCGGGCATGAGTCCGCTGGAAGTGTGGTGCAACGAGTCGCAGGAGCGTTACGTGCTGGCGGTGGCGCCGGAGAAGCTGGCGCAGTTCGACGCGCTCTGCCAGCGCGAGCGCGCGCCTTACGCCGTGATCGGCGAAGCGACCGAAGAGCAGCACCTGACCCTGAGCGACAGCCACTTCGACAACACGCCCATCGATATGCCGCTGGACGTGCTGCTGGGTAAAACGCCGAAGATGACGCGCGACGTGGTCACCCAGCAGGCCAAAGGCGAGCCGCTGCTGCGCGACGCGATTACCCTTAGCGACGCGGTAAACCGCGTGCTGCACCTGCCGACCGTGGCGGAGAAAACCTTCCTCGTCACCATTGGCGACCGCAGCGTTACCGGTATGGTGGCGCGCGACCAGATGGTGGGGCCGTGGCAGATTCCGGTGGCAAACTGCGCCGTTACTACCGCCAGCCTCGATAGCTACCATGGCGAAGCCTTCGCGCTAGGCGAACGCGCGCCGGTTGCGCTGCTCGACTTCGCCGCTTCTGGCCGTCTGGCCGTGGGCGAAGCGCTGACTAACCTGGCGGCGACGCAGATTGGCGATCTCAAGCGCGTGAAGCTCTCCGCTAACTGGATGGCGGCGGCAGGCCACCCTGGCGAAGATGCCGGCCTCTATGAAGCGGTTAAGGCGGTGGGCGAAGCGCTCTGTCCTGCGCTCGGCATTACCATTCCGGTGGGCAAAGACTCGATGTCGATGAAAACCCGCTGGCAGGAAGGGATCGAGCAGCGCGAAATGACCGCGCCGCTGTCGCTGGTGATCACCGCCTTTGCCCGCGTGGAAGATGTGCGCCGCACCGTCACGCCAGAGCTGCAGGCGGACGGCGAAAACCTGCTGTTGCTGATCGATCTCGGCAACGGCGCGAACACGCTGGGCGCTACCGCGCTTTCTCAGGTCTATCGTCAGCTGGGCGACAAGCCGGCTGACGTGCGCGACGCGCAGCAGCTGGCGGGCTTCTTTAACGCGATTCAGGCGCTGGTGGCGCAGCAGAAGCTGCTGGCCTACCACGACCGTTCAGACGGCGGCCTGCTGGTCACGCTGGCGGAAATGGCCTTTACCGGCCACTGCGGCGTTGAGGTCGATATCGCCGCGCTGGGCAGCGACGCGCTGGCCGCGCTCTTCACCGAAGAGCTGGGCGCGGTGATTCAGATTAAAGCGGAAGACCGCGCGGCGGTGGAAAAGGTGCTGGCAGATCATGGCCTGGCGGCGTGCAGCCACGTTATCGGCAGCGCGCAGCGCGGCGATCGCTTCGTAATTCGCTCCGGCGACAGCGCGGTTTACAGCGAAAGCCGCAGCACCCTGCGTACCTGGTGGGGTGAAACCAGCTGGCAGATGCAGCGCCTGCGCGACAACCCGAACTGCGCCGATCAGGAGCATGAAGCGCGCAAAGACGACAGCGATCCTGGCCTCAACGTTCATCTGACCTTTGATCTGGAAGAGGATGTCGCCGCGCCGATGATCGCCACCGGCGCGCGTCCGCGCGTTGCGGTGCTGCGCGAGCAGGGCGTCAACTCCCACGTCGAAATGGCGGCCGCGTTCCATCGTGCAGGCTTCACGGCGGTTGACGTGCATATGAGCGACCTGCTGGCAGGGCGTCGCGGTCTGGATGATTTCCAGGCGCTGGTGGCGTGCGGCGGTTTCTCCTACGGTGACGTGCTGGGCGCTGGCGAAGGCTGGGCGAAATCCATTCTGTTCAACAACCGCGTGCGCGATACGTTCGAGAATTTCTTCCATCGTCCGCAGACGCTGGCGCTGGGCGTGTGCAACGGCTGTCAGATGATGTCGAACCTGCGCGAGCTGATCCCGGGCAGCGAACTCTGGCCACGCTTCGTGCGCAACCAGTCAGAACGTTTTGAAGCGCGTTTCAGCCTGGTGGAAGTCGCCGCCAGCCCGTCGCTGCTGCTGGACGGCATGGCTGGCTCCCATATGCCGATTGCCGTCTCGCACGGCGAAGGCTTCGTGGAAGTGCGCGACGGCGCGCATCTGGCGGCGCTGGAGGCGAAAGGGCTGGTCGCGCTGCGCTTTGTTGATAACTACGGCCACGTTACCGAGAGCTATCCGGCTAACCCGAACGGCTCGCCGAACGGCATTACGGCGGTAACCAACGAAAGCGGTCGCGTCACTACCATGATGCCGCACCCGGAGCGCGTTTTCCGTACGGTGAGCAACTCCTGGCATCCGGCGGAGTGGGGCGAGGATAGCCCATGGATGCGTATCTTCCGCAACGCGCGTAAACAGCTGGGCTAAGCCTGCCCGGCGCGATAAAAGGAGACAGCGATGTCTCCTTTTTTATATCTGTTGGCAAATGGCGACAACCGCCCCTCTTGTTTGTCTCTAAAAGGAGACATTTATCCTGATGATAAATCAGCGATTAATTTTCAGAGGGTGACAGTGTTGGTTTTTAGCGACAGAAGTGCGCGTGCGGCAGCGCCTGAGGCGGCTGGCGGCGGGTAACAGCCATCCAACCTACTGAAAAAGAATGTTATTTCTTTTTTGGCACGAGCTTTGCTAATATTCATGCGTGGCTCATTCTCCTGTTTATGATTGCCCCGCTACGGCGGCAGAGCTCATAAAAAACCGAATGACGCACCAAACGGAGCCTGCCGTCCACCAACCGATAATCGTTTGCTTTGCAACGTTATCAAGCATCGGGCGCAACGTTGAGTTAGGCTCCACCTTCTTTTCAGGCGATGCTGCGGCGTCGCTCTCACGGCAGGCCGAAAGGCCTGCCGTTTTCATTTTCGCTCTATCTTCCTCCGGCGGACTTCGCTAGCATCCTCACAGCGTTTACTAAAGGAAGCGACCGCGTGAGAAGATGGCGTTTATTTCCCCGATCGTTGCGCCAGCTGGTGCTGATGGCTTTTTTGCTGGTGCTGCTGCCGCTGCTGGTTCTGGCCTGGCAGGCCTGGGAAAGTTTGTCGGCGTTAAGCGATCAGGCCGCCGATACCAACCGCAACACTTTCACCGACGTGCGCCGCAGCGAAGCGATGGCGCGTACCGCGCTGGAGCTGGAGCGCAGCTATCGGCAATATTGCGTGCTGGGCGACGCCACCCTTGCGCGTCTCTATCAGACCCAGCGCGCGCGTTACAGCCAGATCCTTGATTCTCACGCCTCCAGCCTGCCCGCGCTGGCGGCGTTTCAGACGCTGCGCGCCACGCTGCCGCAGCTCGCCGAACTACAGTGCGATAACGGCAACCCGGCCGCGGCCGCCTCGCAGGCGCTGGAGCGCTTTTCCGCCGTGAATGCCCAGCTGGTGCAGGAGACGCGCGAGGTGGTGTTTGCGCGCGGACTGCAGCTGCAGCGTGAAATTGCCGATCGCGGCCAGTTTTTCGGCTGGCAGGCGCTTATCCTGTTTATCGTCAGCCTGGCGCTAGTGCTGCTGTTCACCCGCATGATTATCGGGCCGGTGAAAAGCGTCGAGCGCATGATTAACCGCCTCGGCGAGGGGCGCGAACTGGGCGCGACCGTAGCGTTTCGCGGTCCGCGCGAGCTGCGCTCGCTGGGACAGCGCATCGTCTGGCTTAGCGAGCGGCTGGCGTGGCTGGAGACGCAGCGCCATGAGTTCCTGCGCCATCTCTCCCACGAGCTGAAAACGCCGCTCGCCAGCCTGCGCGAGGGCACGGAGCTGCTGGCGGACGAGGTGGTAGGCGCGCTGAACGGCGACCAGAAAGAGGTTGTGGAGATTCTGGACGCCAGCAGTCGTCATCTGCAGCGCCTAATCGAGCAGCTGCTCGACTACAACCGTAAACTGGTAGAGGGGCCGACGACGCTGGAGCCGGTGGATATCGGCGAGCTGGTAGATATGGTGGTCAGCGCGCATGCGCTGCCGGCGCGCGCTAAGCTGATGCACGTGCAGTGCGATCTTCAGGTGAAAAGCTGCCTGGCGGAGCCTATGCTGCTGATGCGCGTCATCGACAACTTATACTCTAACGCCGTGAACTATGGCGGCGAATCCGGTAGCATCTGGCTACGCAGCCTGCTGCGCGGCGACAAGGTGTGGATAGAGGTCGCCAACAGCGGTACGCCGATTCCCGCGAAAGAACGGGAAATGATATTTGAACCCTTTTTCCAGGGGAGTCTCCAGCGCAAAGGGCCGGTTAAAGGCAGCGGGCTGGGACTGAGCATCGCCAAAGACTGTCTGCGCCGCATGCAGGGGGATCTGCTGCTGATCGACAGCCAGGATGCCGACGTTTGTTTTCGTATTGTACTGAACCACACAGCCGGGAACCACTGACAGATGAATATCGTCTTCGCTTCACTTTTTACCGCGCTGCTAAGCCTGTCGCTTAGCGGCTGTAGCGCCTCCCCGGCCGCTCCCTCCGCGCATCGCGACGGCGTCATCACCGAGCCGGAGGTCAGGCTTCCCGATTATCTGGCGATCGAATGCGCCAGCGTCTGGCGCAACGAAAGCGCGACGGCGACAGGAAATCCGCTCTACTGGCTGCGCGCTATCGACTGCGCCGAGCGTCTGTCGCCCGCAGAGGCGCGCGCCGAAGCGCGTCGCTGGCCGGTAGAGGGCTGGGCGCGCGCCTTTAAAAACGGCATTTTGATGGCTAACGGCAACGTCACGCCGCTGGAGCGCCGTGATTACGTCAACGTGCTGGATGCGTACAGCAGCCGCTTTCCCGGCGCGGTGCGTCCGCTGATTCAGCTGTGGCGCGGCAATCAGGTCGCGCAGCTCGACCTTAGCGAAACGCGCTCGCGCTTCGCGCATTTACAGCAGAGCAGCGATGCGCAGCTCGACGCGCTGCGTCAGCAGCAGACGCAAATGCGCCAGACCCTTAACGACACGCAGCACAAGCTGGAGCGCCTGACGGACATTGAACGTCAGCTCTCTTCGCGCAAAGCGCCGGACGTCACCGAAAGCGGCCATGCGCCGGAAACCTCGCCACATGAGGAGCCTTAATGGCCAGACAATCAGCACGTCTGCTGCTGGTAGATGACGATCCCAGCCTGCTGAAGCTGCTGGGGATGCGCCTCAGCAGTGAGGGCTACCAGGTTACTACCGCCGCCAGCGGGCCGGAAGCGCTGCGCCTGCTGCAGAAAGAGCAGATCGATTTAGCGATTAGCGATTTGCGGATGGATGAGATGGATGGGCTGGCGCTGTTTGGCGAAATTCAGAAGCGCAACCCTGGCCTGCCGGTAATTATTCTCACCGCACACGGCTCGATTCCTGACGCCGTCTCCGCCACGCAGCAGGGGGTATTCAGCTTCCTGACCAAGCCGGTAGACCGCGATGCGCTCTATAAAGCGATCGACGACGCGCTGGCGCAGCGCGCGCCGGCCAGCGACGACCGCTGGCGCGAAGCGATTGTTACCCGCAGCCCGATTATGCTGCGGCTGCTGGAGCAGGCGCGCATGGTGGCCCAGTCTGACGTCAGCGTTTTGATCAACGGTCAGAGCGGCAGCGGCAAAGAGGTGCTGGCGCAGGCGATCCACGCCGCCAGCCCGCGCGCGGGTAAACCTTTTGTCGCCATCAACTGCGGCGCGCTGCCGGAGCAGCTGCTGGAGTCGGAGCTGTTTGGCCACGCCCGCGGCGCCTTTACCGGCGCGGTAAGCGCCCGCGAAGGGCTGTTTCAGGCGGCAGAAGGGGGCACGCTGTTTCTGGACGAAATTGGCGATATGCCGCCGTCGCTGCAGGTAAAGCTGCTGCGCGTGCTGCAGGAGCGCAAAATCCGTCCGCTTGGCAGCAATCACGATATCGACATTAACGTGCGCATTATCTCGGCTACGCATCGCGACCTGCCGAAGGCGATGGAAAAGAAAGAGTTCCGCGAGGATCTCTTCTACCGCCTCAACGTGGTCAACCTTAAGCTACCGGCGCTGCACGAGCGCACCGAGGATATTCCGCTGCTCGCCAGCCACTTGCTGCGTCAGGCGGCGGATCGGCACAAACCCTTTGTGCGCAGCTTTTCCGTAGATGCGATGAAGCGGCTGATGACGGCGAGCTGGCCGGGCAACGTGCGCCAGCTGGTGAACGTGATCGAGCAGTGCGTGGCGCTCACCTCGTCGCCGGTAATTAGCGATGCGCTGGTCGAGCAGGCGCTAAGCGGCGAAAGCAGCGTGTTGCCGACCTTTGTCGAGGCGCGCAACCAGTTTGAACTGAACTATCTGCGCAAGCTCTTGCAGATGACGAAAGGCAACGTCACCAACGCTGCCCGGCTGGCCGGACGCAATCGCACCGAATTTTATAAGCTGCTGTCCCGACATGAACTGGACGCCAGCGATTTTAAAGAGTAGCTTTCTGGCGCGATGAAGCGCCTGAGAGCGTTGACGAATGCCCCTGCGGGCGGGATGCGTTGCGGACAACGCCCCTGTAGCCTGTCGCTGCGGGTCTATACTTACAGCACCCCATCCGGCCACGGAGGGAGTGAGAAAAGGGTCTGACATGAAAAAGATTGATGCAATTATCAAACCATTCAAACTCGATGATGTGCGCGAAGCCTTAGCCGAAGTCGGCATCACCGGGATGACGGTCTCTGAAGTGAAAGGCTTCGGCCGTCAGAAAGGGCATACCGAGCTCTATCGCGGCGCGGAGTATATGGTCGATTTTCTGCCGAAGGTGAAAATTGAAATGGTCGTTGGCGACGACATCGTCGACACCTGCGTGGAAACCATTATGAAAACCGCGCAGACCGGTAAAATCGGCGACGGTAAGATTTTTGTTTTCGACGTGTCGCGCGTGGTGCGTATTCGTACCGGCGAAGAGGACGAAGAGGCGATTTAACGCCGTAAACATGCGGGCTTTGTCTGTAGCTAAGCGCCAGCACAGGCGATAGTGCCCGATCGCAAAGACGCAACATACGGCATCCTTGCCAGCTCGGCGCGCGCGGTGACGCACCTCATCCCAGAGGTGCGCCCGTTAACGGGCTAACGCGTTGCGTTGTTCAAAAACGCTCCCGGCGTTTTTGCCCATGGCGCGGGACGCTTTGCTCTCCGCTCCATGCCCCCAGCTACCGGGCATGATGTGCCGTCTGTTGTCGGTTCCATAAGCGGCATCAAAGCCCCTTATGCGGGCCAAACACTTCATAGTGAATGCGTGAGGCGTCGACGCCCGCATCGCGTAGCTGACCGGCGACGAACTGCATAAAGCCGATTGGTCCACACAGCCAGAACTGCGTGCGCGCATCCTGCAGTCGCGCGGATTCGGCAGCCAAATCCATCACGCCCTCAGCATCGAAACGGCCGGCGTCGGCCGCCTCCGGCACGCGATACCAGACGCGTTTCTCAAAGTTGCGCAGGCGAGCGCCCGTTTCGGCCACTTCATCCGCAAAGGCGTGCTGCGCGCCGTTTTCCGCCGCATGCAGCCAGGTGACCGGCGCGGCGTGCTGCTGTTCGGCCAGCGCATGCAGCATCGCCAGCGTCGGCGTGACGCCGACGCCCGCAGAGATCAGCGCTACCGGCGTCTCCGTATCGACTTCCATAAATACGTCGCCGTGCGGCGCGGTCAGATCCAGCACATCGCCAACCTGCGCTTTTTCATGCAGCCAGCCGGAGACGCTGCCCTGCGCGTCGCGCTTCACCGCAATGCGGTAGCTTTTGCCGTTGCTGGCGTGGGTCAGCGAATACTGGCGATTCTGCTGAAACGCAAATTCGGCGGGATGCAGATGCACGGTGAGATACTGGTCTGGCTTGAACGCCGCTACCGCGCCGCCGTCGACCGGGGCCAGGGTAAAGCTCTTGATAACGGAGCTTTGCGCTTCAATAGCGACAATGCGGAACGGGCGCGTGCCGCGCCAGCCGCCTTCCTGCTGCTCGGTTTCCTGATAAATCGCCTCTTCGCGCTGGATAAAGACATCGGCCAGCACGCCGTAAGCGCGACCCCACGCCGCCAGCACCTCATCGCCAGGATTTAGCAGCTCTTTAATCGTCGCCAGCAGATTCTCGCCAACGATGGCGTACTGTTCCGGCTTGATCGCCAGGCTGGCGTGCTTCTGCGCGATCTTTTCGACAGCGGGCAGCAGCGCCGCCAGGTTATCCAGATTCGCGCCATAGGCGCAGATGGCGTTAAACAGCGCTTCGCGCTGGTTACCGTTGCGCTGGTTGTTCATATTGAAGACGTTCTTGAGCTCGGGGTGCTGCGTTAGCATACGGTCGTAAAAGTGAGCGGTGAGCTTTGGTCCGACGGCGGCAACGGCGGGAAGCGTAGATTTCACGGTAGCGATGGTTTGTGCGTCAAGCATGGAATTACCTCAGGCTGCGTAAAGTTGCATTTTAAATGCATGTTATGATCGCATCCCTGAGGTTGTAAATAACCTGCGGCGATATTGGGCTGTCGCGCTGGCAAGCTTTAGGTACAAAGTGAAAAAATCTGCGTCACAACCTGATGAAATATCGTGATGAAGACAGGGCATGAAAAAGCGTAAAAAACCTTTGCCAGCGGCAAGCCAATCGTTTGCGTACAAAGCGGAATTGGCGCTACCGTCACCTGGCAAAACGGTTTACACTGTTGGCCTTTGCTCCTTAAGGGAGCCTAAACCGCCGTTAAAAAAGTTAGCTGAGTCAGGAGATGCGGATGTTAAAGCGTGAAATGAACATTGCCGATTATGATGCCGAGTTATGGCAGGCGATGGAGCAAGAAAAAGTGCGTCAGGAAGAGCACATTGAACTGATTGCTTCTGAAAACTACACTAGCCCACGTGTAATGCAGGCGCAAGGTTCGCAGCTCACCAACAAATACGCGGAAGGATATCCGGGAAAACGCTACTACGGCGGTTGCGAGTATGTCGACATCGTTGAGCAGCTGGCGATCGATCGCGCGAAAGCGCTGTTCGGCGCCGACTTCGCCAACGTGCAGCCGCACTCCGGATCTCAGGCTAACTTCGCCGTCTATACCGCGCTGCTGCAGCCGGGCGACACCATTCTGGGCATGAACCTGGCGCACGGCGGTCACCTGACGCACGGTTCGCCGGTCAACCTTTCCGGCAAACTCTACAACGTCGTGCCTTACGGCATCGATGAGAGCGGCAAGATTGACTACAACGAGCTGGCGGAACTGGCGAAAGCCCATCAGCCGAAAATGATTGTCGGCGGCTTCTCCGCCTATTCTGGCGTCTGCGACTGGGCGAAAATGCGCGAAATCGCTGACAGCGTCGGCGCTTACCTGTTCGTCGATATGGCGCACGTGGCTGGCCTGGTCGCCGCTGACGTCTATCCGAACCCGGTGCCGCACGCGCATATCGTCACCTCGACCACTCATAAAACCCTGGCGGGGCCGCGCGGCGGCCTGATCCTGGCGAAAGGCGGCGACGAAGATTTTTATAAAAAGCTTAACTCTGCCGTGTTCCCAGGCGGGCAGGGCGGTCCGCTGATGCACGTTATCGCGGGTAAAGCCGTGGCGTTTAAAGAGGCGATGGAGCCGGAGTTTAAAGCGTACCAGCAGCAGGTCGCGAAAAACGCCAAAGCGATGGTTGAAGTGCTGATCGCGCGCGGCTACGACATCGTCTCTGGCGGCACCCATAACCACCTGTTCCTGATCGATCTGGTGAGCAAGAACATGACCGGCAAAGAGGCGGACGCCGCGCTCGGCCGCGCCAACATTACCGTTAACAAAAACAGCGTACCGAACGATCCGAAAAGCCCGTTCGTCACCTCCGGCGTGCGTATCGGTACGCCTGCCGTGACCCGCCGCGGCTTCAAAGAAGCGGAAGTCCGCGAGCTGGCCGGCTGGATCGCCGACGTGCTGGACAACGTTAACGACGAAGCGACTATTGAACGCACTAAACAGAAAGTGCTGGAAGTCTGCGCGCGTCTGCCGGTTTACGCGTAAGCGTACGACGGTGCAATCGTGATTGAGGATGGCTTCGGCCATCCTTTTTTATTGCCGTTTTTAGGCTAAAATCGCGCGCACTCACTCATCATGGACGCTTTGCTGCGGGAGGCAGAATGACTATCGGCTCGGCGAAATGGCTCGGTCTTGGCTATTTCACTTACTTTTTTTGCTACGGCATCTATCTGCCTTTCTGGGGCGTCTGGTTAAAAGCGACCGGCCTCGACGCGGAAAAAATCGGCCTGCTGCTGGGCTGCGGCATGGTGGCGCGCTTCGTGGGCAGCCTGCTGATCGCTTCGCAGGTCAAACATCCGGCGCAGCTGATTACCGCGCTGCGGCTGCTGGCGCTGATGACCTGCCTCTTCGCCGCCGGCTACTGGATAGGGCAGCAGTGGCTGTGGCTACTCTTCGTTATGGTGGGTTTTAACCTCTTTTTCTCGCCGCTGGTGCCGCTCAGCGATGCGCTGGCCGCCACCTGGACGCAGCAGATCGGACTCAAATACGGGCCGGTGCGGCTGTGGGGATCGCTGGCGTTTGTTATCAGCTCCGCGCTGACCGGGCTGCTGGTGAACCACTGGTCATCGCAGGCGATTCTGGCGCTGCTCTCCGTCGGCGTGCTGGCGATGCTGGGCGGCATGCTGCTGCCACCGCATACCCGACCGCAGGGCGAGGAGCGGCACAGCGCGGCAGGCGGCGGCTGGCAGGCGTGGCGCGCTCTGCTGCGCGAGAACAGCGTGTGGCGCTTTATGCTGTGCGTTACGCTGATGCAGGGCGCGCACGCCGCCTACTACGGCTTCAGCGCCATCTGGTGGCAGCAGAGCGGCTATTCAGCTTCGGTGGTCGGCTATCTGTGGTCGCTCGGCGTGGTGGCGGAAATTGTGGTTTTCGCTCTGAGCAATCGCCTGTTTCGCTGCTGGCGCGCGCGCGATCTGCTGCTGCTCTCCGGCCTTTGCGCGCTGGCGCGCTGGACGCTGCTGGGCGCAACCGTTGAGCTGCCGTGGCTTATTGTGGGGCAGATTCTGCACTGCGGCAGCTTTACCGTCTGCCATCTGGCGGCGATGCGCTTTATCGCCGCGCGCCGCGGCCCCGACGTGATACGTCTGCAGTCGATCTATTCAGCGCTGGCGATGGGCGGCGGCATTGCGGTCATGACTATGATCTGCGGCGTGCTGTTTACGCATCTGCAGGGCCATCTTTTCTGGGTGATGGCGCTGGTGGCGCTGCCCGCGCTGTTCCTGCGGCCGCGCGCGGTTTAAGCTTCCAGCAGCGCCCGAATACGCTGCTGCTGATGTTCGCTCAGCGGCAGCTCGGCGTGGATCAGCGGCGGCGAGTAGAGCGGCAGCGAGGTCGCGTAGGGGGAGATCACCAGCGCGATCTCACGCGGCGCGCCCTCGCGCTGAAAGTCGCTCATTTCCTGATATTTGATATTTATCGGCAGCAGCGAAATTTCGCGGATCTGCTGCTCAATCTGCTGCTCAAGCCGGGCGTTGTCGCCGGTCAGCAGCAGCACCTGCTTCTCCTGCAGCGCGTTCTCCTGCATCAGCCAGGCGCCGAAGATCACCGCAATCAGGCTCACCTCCTCCTGACTAAAGCAGACCTCATAAGCGGCTTCAAAATCGCTCAGCGCCTGCTGCGTGGTGCGCAGCAGGCGCGGATAGAGTTTTGCGACGTCCAGCGCCACGCTGTTATCGATACCAATGCCGAAATGCGCGCGATCCAGCGCCTGCGCCAGGTGGGTATAGAGCTGCTCAGTCAGTTCCAGCGGCTCGACAAAGCGCAGTTCGGCCAGCCGTTCGAATGTCGCGACGAGCTGCCTGGTGGCCTGCATCAGCCGCTGGCTACAAGGATGATCGAGCGCGTCAGGCGCTGGCGCGTGGATCAGGCTGAATAGCAGCGTCCAGAAATCCGCTTCGCTGATATGCGGCGCCAGGTGGCAGCGCCTTTGCCAGTGCAGAATGACGTCCATCGCCGCCTCGCGCTCCATCTTTAGCTGCAGCCAGGCGCGCTGGCGCTCGTTGAACAGCGCGGGCTGACGCTGCAGCAGGCCATACTTCATGAAAATTTGCAGAAACTGGCGATCGCGCGCGCTAAAGTCGCGATGGAGCTTTACGCTACAGTGCTGGATTAGCGCCTGCAGATTGGTTTCGTCGTAGAGCGCTTTTTCTATTTTCATCACTTTTAGCCGCTGGCGCAGCGGCGCGGCGAAATGGTCGCGCACGAAATCTTCCGACAAGCGTAGCCCGCGCCGCAGCCAGTGCAGCAGGCAAAGTCGCCGATCCAGCTCGGTGCCGTGAATACGAAAGCTGCCGTCCACCATATGATGCAGTTCCAGCTGGTGATAACGCTGTATCTCATCCCTGACATCTTCGATATCCTGTCGGGCGACAGCGGCATCAACCCCGTTCAGCTGACAGAGTTTTTCGAGCGTAAGCGCGGGGGTGGGCAGATAGAGCAGCAGCAGCAGATGGCAACGACGCTGCGATCGGGTGAAGAGTGATGCCGAAGAGGGAGCAGAACTCATCAGTCTAGATTCCAGCGGTCCGGTATTGCGCTAAGAATAGCCAATGGCGAATAAGGCCGCGGCTTTCGGCGGTTTTTTTCTGCAATGCTTCAGCACGGGTCACAATTTTTTTGTCATTCACGGGAGCGTTTGACCTGGTATGTCTTTTTTTAACCTTACAAGAAGCGCGCTTTTCATCCTGCTACTGGCGCTGAGCGCCGCCAGCGATGCGCATCCGCACAGTTTTATCGATATGCAAACCGAACTGCTCGCCAACGACGGCGCGCTGACCGGACTAAAAATGCGCTGGACGATGGACGAGATCACCTCGGCCGATCTGCTTTATGACGCCGGCGATGCGAAACCTGGCAGCGAGACCTGGAAAAAGCTGGCGGCAGGGGTGATGGCGAACGTGCTGGGCCAGCACTATTTTTCCGAAGTCTGGCACCACGGGCAGCGAGTGAAATTCCTCAATCTGCCGAAGTCCTACGCGCTCTCGCGCAGCGGCAACAAAGCGGTGCTGGAGTTTGTTCTGCCGCTGGCGGAGCCGCCGCAGCTGGCCGGGCAGCGTTTCGATATTCTGACGTTCGACCCCACCTATTTCGTTGATATGACCTATCGTAACGCGCGCGCCCTCAGCCTGCCTGCTTCGCTACAGGATCGCTGTAAGGTAACGCTGCAGACGCCAAAACCCGACAGCTCGCTGAAGCAGTACGCGCTGTCGCTCGATAAAGCCGACGCGCCCCCGGAGCAGATGGATTTGGGGCGTCAGTTTGCGCAAAAGGTAACGCTGACATGTCATTAATGCTTTCTCAATCCCGCCCCCTTCGCGTCTGGCCGCTGTGGCTGCTGGCCCTGATGCTGGCGGCGGGCGCATTCGCACTGTGGCAATACTGGCCGCAAATTTTGCTGCAGAGCGTCATCTGGCAGAAAGGGCTGCACCAGCAGATGACCCAGCTGCTGCAGCAGGTTAAAACCGCGCCGGGACAGGCTGGCGGCATGCTGGTGCTGTTCAGCCTGGCCTATGGCGTTTTGCATGCGCTAGGGCCCGGTCATGGCAAAGTGGTGATCGCGACTTTTCTCGCTACCCACCCGGCGCGCCTCAATGCCACCCTGAGACTGACGCTGCTGGCGTCGCTGCTGCAGGGCAGCGTAGCCATTGTTCTGGTCACGCTGATGCTGGTGGTGCTGCAAACCACATCGCGTCAACTGCACCTCAGCAGCTACTGGCTGGAGAAGGGTAGCTATCTGCTGGTGATCGGGTTAGGGATATGGATTGGCGTAAGAGCGTTAAAGACGCTGCGACGTCAGCTGCGCCCGCGTATCTCGATAAAGCCGCTGCAACCTCAGCAACGCCTGCATTCGCCGATAAAGATTCATGCCCTGCGCGCCGAGCATCAGCACGACGCGCACTGCGGCTGCGGCCATGCGCATATGCCGAATCCGCAGCAGATCGCAGAGGCGGTCAGCGTTAAAACCCAGCTGCTGTTGGTGATCTCTATGGGGCTTCGCCCCTGTTCGGGCGCGATCATGATGTTGCTCTTTTCACGCGTTATCGGCGTTTATCTGTGGGGTGTGCTGTCGGCAGCGGTAATGGCATTCGGCACCGCGTTAACTATTTCCGCCGTCGGCGTGATGGTGCAGCGCTCGCGGGCGCTGGCGCTTCGGTTGGGCAGCGAAAGCCGTGCGGCCTCGACGGCGGCGCTGGCGATGCCGCTGCTGACGCTGGCTGGCAGCGCGCTGCTGATCGTAGCGGGATTGATATTATGGCAGAGCGCTACGCCCGGTATGGGGGGAGGGCTACGGCCATTTGGATAACTATCGGCAAGGGCGCAAAAATAATGTCGTTTGCGTCCTTGCTTTATTGCATTTTGCTTATCTCATCAAAAAATAATCTTTTGCTTTCACTATATCAGCGCTTGCTATGGTGAAAATAGTTTTCTCGTCTACGCTAATTAACAACAGTCAGGCTTTAATTCATTTTAATCATGTTGATTATTTAACGTTGTCTGTTGCGAGGAGAATTACCATGCACGAAACCCGGATTAATAATGGTACAACAGATACCATTACTGAAGCGTATGCAGGATTGCCGTTAAAACGTATTTCATGGAGCGCCGTATTTGCCGGCGTAATTGGCGCGCTGATCGTCCATATTTTACTGACGCTGCTTGGAACCGCGATCGGCGCGACCAGCGTCGACCCGCAGCAGGAGCAAAATCCGCTGCAGCACCTTGGTACCGGCGCCTTAATCTGGACGGGCGTCAGCATGCTGATCGCCATGGCGGTGGGCAGCTATCTGGCAGGTCGTCTGGCGCAGCGTGAAGGCGCGCTGCACGGTTTGCTGATGTTCGGCCTGAGCACATTATTTACTATCTGGCTGGCCGTTTCTCTTGCCAGCAGCCTGATTGGCGGCGCATTCAACATTATTGGTGCAGGTTTTCAGGCGGTCGGCAGCGGTATTTCCGCAGCGGCGCCGTCTGTAACTGATTATGCGAAACAAAAGCTGCAGGAAAATAATATTAACCTCGGCGATTTGCAAAATGAGCTGGAGACCACGCTGCGCCAGACGGGAAAACCTGAGCTGCAGCCGGAAAACTTAAAGCAGGATGCGAATAACGAAGCGAATAACGCGGAAAATCAGGCGAAAAATACCGCGCAAAATCCGCAAAACGCTGATACCGATATTACTAACTGGATCCGCGGCGTGATGGATCGCCATTCTGATACGCTTCAGGCGGCTGACCGCGACGCGCTGAAAAATATTATTAAGGCGCGCACCGGTAAGAGCGATCAGGAAGTTGACCAGATCGTAAACCAGGCCGAGCAGAGCTATCAGAAAGCAATGCAGCAGTATCAACAGTTGAAACAGCAGGCAGAGCAAAAAGCGCGTGAGGCTGCCGAGCAGGCTGCTGCGGCTACCGCAAAAGCAAGCTGGTACGCTTTCTTTATGCTGCTGATCGAAGCGGTGCTGGCAGCGGTGATGGGACGTATTGGTCGTCGTACTCAGCCGCGTCAGGTACTGAGCCACGAACGTCGTTAAGATTGAGATTTAGCGAATAAAAAGGCGGCTGAAAAGCCGCCTTTAATTTTGTCTGGTGCAGACGTGAATGGTATGAATCGATCGCAAAGTCGCTCAAGTCATCCCTGAGCGCTCGGCCCGCGCCATCCATGGCGCGGGACGCTTTGCTCTCCGCTTCATACCATCCGCGTTTTTACATTTCCAGCGTGAGTTCGAGGCGGCTAAAAGCCGCCTTTTTCATCTTAGCGCTTCAGCGCTTCGCTCAGCTCGTCACGCATGCTGGAGAGCAGCGATTTCACCACGCGCGGGTTGCCCGCGACGATGTTGCCCGAGTGCATATAGCCGTGACCGCCGGTAAAGTCTGTAACCAGACCGCCCGCTTCGCGCACCAGCAGTTCGCCGGCAGCGAAATCCCACGGCTTCAGGCCGATTTCAAAGTAGCCATCAACGCGGCCGGCGGCGACGTACGCCAGATCCAGCGCGGCGGAGCCGGTGCGGCGGAAATCGGCGCACTGGGTGAACAGCTTCGTGACCACATTCATAAAGGCCGGAGCGTGCTGCTTGGTTTTGAAGGGGAAGCCAGTGGCAAGGATCGTGCCGTCGAGATCGCGAGCGGTGCTGCCGCGCAGACGGTAACCGTTAAGCTGCGCGCCCTGACCGCGTACGGCGGTAAAGAGTTCGTTGCGCATCGGATCGTAAACCACCGCCACTTCGGTACGGCCTTTAATGCGTACGGCGATAGAAACAGAGAAGTGCGGCAGGCGTTTGATAAAGTTGGTGGTGCCATCCAGCGGATCGATAACCCATTGAATATCCTGATCGTCGCCCGCCAGTTCGCCACTCTCTTCAGTAATGATGGAGTGCTGCGGGTAGGATTTGCGAATCACTTCGATAATCAGTCGTTCTGCATCACGGTCAACATTGGTAACAAAGTCGTTGCTGCCTTTCTGGCTCGCTTCGACCGCGTCCGGGGTTTCATAATTCTTGGCAATCAGGTTGCCGGCCTTGCGCGCAGCGCGCACGGCGATGTTGAGCATCGGATGCATCGGTATCTCTCACTGGATGTTAAAGAACGAGGAAAAACGGCGCGGATTATAGCAGCGCGTTCTTCAAATGTCTCGACTTATGTTAGCATGCTGCCCATCATTTCCTCACTGACGCCAATCTATGCTGCAAAATATTCGAATCGTACTGGTGGAAACCTCCCACACCGGCAACATGGGCTCCGTGGCCCGCGCGATGAAAACCATGGGCTTAAGCAATCTTTATCTGGTTAATCCGCTGGTGAAGCCTGACTCGCAGGCGATCTCGCTGGCGGCCGGCGCCAGCGACGTGATCGGCGACGCGCAGATTGTCGACACGCTCGACGAGGCTATCGCCGGCTGCAGCCTGGTGGTTGGTACCAGCGCCCGATCGCGCTCGCTGCCCTGGCCGATGCTGGACGCGCGTGAATGCGGCGTAAAAAGCGTCGAAGAGGGCCAGCAGGCGCCGGTGGCGCTGGTCTTCGGGCGTGAACGCGTCGGGCTGACCAACGAAGAGCTGCAGAAATGCCACTACCACGTCGCCATTCAGGCGAACCCGGAATACAGCTCGCTCAACCTGGCGATGGCGGTACAGATCATCGCCTACGAGGTGCGGATGGCGTGGCTGGCGGCGCAGGAAAAGGCGCAGCCCGCGCCGGTATATGCCGAATCGCCTTACCCGCTGGTGGACGATCTGGAGCGTTTCTATCAGCACATGGAACAGATGATGCTGACCAGCGGCTTTATCCGCGAAGGTAATCCGGGACAGGTCATGAGCAAGCTGCGCCGCCTCTACACGCGCGCCCGTCCAGAGCGCGATGAGCTGAATATTCTGCGCGGCATGCTGGCCTCGTTTGAGAAGCGCAAAGGCGAAAAAGAGTAGTTGAGTAAATTACTCGGTTAAATAGTTGACCAAAATACTCGGGAATGTCAGACTTCGGCTATCTTTTGCTAATCCTCCGATAACCGGACGCTATTGAGGTAGTTCGCTATGAGACTGACATCCAAAGGACGTTATGCCGTTACCGCGATGCTGGACGTTGCCCTGCATTCCCATCAGGGGCCGGTCCCGCTGGCTGATATTTCCGAGCGTCAGGGCATTTCGCTCTCCTACCTGGAGCAGTTATTCTCGCGTCTGCGCAAGCACGGTCTGGTGGCCAGCGTGCGCGGGCCGGGCGGCGGCTATCTGCTGGGTAAAGAGTCCAGCGCGATTGCGGTAGGCGAAGTCATTACCGCCGTGGATGAATCGGTCGACGCCACTAAATGCCAGGGCAAAGAGGGTTGCCAGGGCGGTGAACGCTGCCTGACCCACGTGCTGTGGCGCGATCTTAGCGTACGCATCAGCGACTTTCTGAATAACATCACGCTGGCCGAGCTGGTGAACAATCAGGAAATTCTCGACGTGGCAGACCGTCAGAATTCACAGGACAATCGTCGTTTCCAGAACAATCGCGTTCAGGAAATCAACGTCAACCTGCGCGCCTCCTGATCCCCTCTCTGTGCGGCCCTTACTGCTAACGCGGTCAGGGCCGAATCTGCTATAAAGACGTATGATTTTTGATACGGAGCTTTAGCGCAATGAAATTACCGATTTACCTGGATTATGCCGCGACGACGCCGGCCGATCCGCGTGTGGCCAGCAAAATGATGCAGTTCCTGACGCTGGATGGCACCTTTGGTAATCCGGCTTCGCGCTCGCACCGTTTCGGCTGGCAGGCGGAAGAAGCCGTCGACGTGGCGCGCAATCAGGTAGCGGAGCTGGTCAACGCCGACCCGCGTGAAATCATCTTCACCTCCGGCGCGACCGAATCAGACAACCTCGCCCTGAAAGGCGCCGCGCATGCCCAGCGCGCGCGCGGCCAGCATATCATCACCAGCCAGACCGAGCATAAAGCGGTGCTCGACAGCTGCAAACAGCTGGAAAGCGAAGGCTTTACGGTGACCTACCTGACGCCGCCCGCCAACGGCATTATCACGCCTGACGCCGTGCGCGCCGCGCTGCGCGACGACACCGTGCTGGTGTCGCTGATGCATGTGAATAACGAAATCGGCGTGATTCAGGACATCGCCGCCATCGGCGAGCTATGCCGCGCGCGCGATATTCTCTTCCACGTCGACGCCACCCAGAGCGTCGGCAAGCTGCCGATTGACCTGAGCGAACTCAAGGTCGATCTGATGTCCTTCTCCGCCCATAAACTCTATGGCCCGAAAGGCATCGGCGCGCTCTACGTGCGCCGTAAACCCAAAGTCACTATTGACGCGCAGATGCACGGCGGCGGCCATGAGCGCGGCATGCGCTCCGGCACGCTGCCGGTGCACCAAATCGTCGGCATGGGTGAAGCCTTCGCGCTGGCGCGCGCGGCGCAGGAGAGCGAGATGACGCGTCTGGCGACGTTGCGCGCGCGTCTGTGGCAGGGGCTGAGCGCGCTGGACGGCGTGCGGCTTAACGGCGATCTGGCGCAGAGCGCGCCCAATATTCTCAATATCAGCTTCGCCGGCGTTGACGGCGAGTCGCTGATTATGGCGCTAAAAGATCTGGCGCTTTCGTCCGGCTCGGCCTGCACCTCCGCCAGCATGGAACCCTCCTACGTGCTGCGCGCTATCGGCCTTGATGAGGCGCTGGCGCACAGTTCGCTGCGCTTTTCGCTCGGTCGCTTCACCACCGAAGAAGAGATCGACTACGCCGTTGCGCTGGTGCAAAAGGTGGTTCTTCGCCTGCGCGCGCCGGTCTCTGCCTCACGCTAAGGGCTGCGCCGCTCTCCCGGTGAAATCCGGAAACGGCGCGCCTCCAGCTGGATCCGCTGGCGTCACCCGGCAATATCTGCTATCAGGTCTGACGTTTAACGGCTAAAGCCTGCGCTTTTGGCTGGATGATACTTATAACGCATATGGAGTTTCGCGATGACCACACAACCGATGAACATTACGCTGAGCCATCAGCCCGCTGATGCGCGCTGGGGCGAAAAAGCGATTCTGACCAGCAACGACGGCGGCATGACCATTCACCTGCACGGCGCGGATCCGCTCAATACCATTCAGCGCGCGGCGCGCAAGATCGACGGGCAGGGTATTCGCCACGTCGCGCTGAGCGGCGAAGGCTGGGAGCTGGAGCCGTGCTGGGCGTTCTGGCAGAGCTATCGCAGTCCAAAAGGAGAGCGCCACGTCGTCTGGCCGACGCTGAACGAGCAGGATCAGGCGGAGTTTTCCCGTCGCCTGCGCATTATTGACTGGGTGCGCGACACCATTAACCTGCCGGCGGAAGAGCTGGGCCCGGAAGATCTGGCGCACAACGCTATCGATCTCATCAGGGAAGTCGGCGGCGAAGCGGTCAGCTATCGCGTTACGCGCGGCGACGATCTGCGCGCGCAGGGCTATCTCGGCCTGCATACCGTCGGACGCGGCTCCAGCCGTCCGCCGGTGCTGCTGGCGCTGGACTTCAATCCGACCGGTGACGACAGCGCGCCGGTGTACGCCTGCCTGGTCGGCAAAGGCATCACCTTCGATACCGGCGGCTATAGCCTGAAGCAGAGCGCCTTTATGGACTCGATGAAGTCCGACATGGGCGGCGCGGCGACCCTGACCGGCGCGCTGGCGCTGGCGATCTCGCGCGGCCTGAAGCAGCGCGTCAAGCTGTTCCTCTGCTGCGCCGACAATATGGTCAGCGGCAACGCTTTCCGCCTTGGCGACATCATCCGCTATCGTAACGGCAAATCGGTCGAAGTTATGAACACCGACGCGGAAGGGCGCCTGGTGCTGGCCGATGGCTTAATCGACGCCAGCGAACAGCAGCCGACGCTGCTGATTGACGCCGCCACGCTGACCGGCGCGGCGAAAACCGCGCTGGGCAACGACTATCACGCGCTCTTTACCTTCGACGACGTGCTGGCGCAGTCGCTGATGGGCAGCGCCACCAGCGAGAACGAGCCGTTCTGGCGTCTGCCGCTGGCGGAGTTCCACCGCAGCCACTTGCCCTCTAACTTTGCCGATCTTAATAATATCGCCAGCGCGGCGCATTCAGCAGGCGCAAGCAGCGCGGCGGCGTTTCTGTCGCACTTCGTCACCCGCTATCAGGAAGGCTGGCTGCACATCGACTGCTCGGCCACCTATCGCAAAGGCGCGGTGGATCAGTGGTCGGCGGGCGCAACCGGCATTGGCGTGCGTACCCTGGCGAATCTGCTGCTCAAGTAAAGGATCCGGCGACGGCGTTGACCGTCGCCTTAGCGAGAAAGGCAAAACATGAACCGTCTTGAAGAGGTGCTTAAGCTGGCGGCGACCGAGCCGGCGCACCGCCCGGAATTTTTCCAGCTATTGCTGGCCGCCGACGTCTGGGTGCCGGGCGAAAGCACCGAGACGCAGTTTGCGGCGGATACGCCGGTCGATCTGCAACACTGGGAAAAAGAGGATGGCCGCAGCGTCATTCCGTTTTTTACCTCGCAGGAGGCGATGAGCGAAGCGATCGCGGGCGAACAGGCTTATCTGCGCCTGCCGGTGCGCACGCTGTTTGAGATGACGCGCGGCGAAACGCTGTTCCTGAATCCCAAACTCCCTGCTGGCAAAGAGTTCTCTCCGGCGGAGATCGCCCACCTGCTGGGCGAAGAGGGCAACGCCCTGAGCCAGCAAACCGTGCTGGAAGGCGGCCACGCGCTGCTGCTGTCGGAGGTGGCGACGCCGCCGGCGCAGATGATCGACTCGCTGACGCAGCTGTTCAGCAAATACAAACAGGTGCGTCGCGCCTTTATCGCCAGCATTCGCGAACGCGCGGACCAGCAGCCAAATCTGCTGATCGGCATCGAAGCGGAAAGCGATATTGAAGCGATTATTCAGGCGGCGGGCAGCGTTGCGACCGATACGCTGCCGGATGACGCGCCGATCGATATCTGCGAAGTGGTGGCGGACGAGAAGGGCATCAGCCACTTTTTCACCGCCCACATTACGCCTTTTTATGAGCGGCGCTGGGGCAGTTTCCTGCGCGACTTTAAAGGCAGCCCGCGCATTATTTAAACGGGTGCGGCGCGCTGCCGCACCTCGCCATTACTTTTCGATCGGCAGATCGTCACGGCTGCCCCATTCCCCCCAGGAGCCGTCATAGAGCGTGACGTCGCGCGCGCCCAGCACCGTCAGCGCGAGGATCACCACCACGGCGGTTACGCCTGAACCGCAGCTCGCCACCACCGGCTCATCCAGGTTCACGCCTGCTCTGGCAAAAACGGCGCGCAGCTCGGCTTCTGGCTTCAGGGCGCCGTTTGCCACCAGATCGTTCCAGGGCACGTTCAGGCTGTGGGGAATATGGCCGCGATGCAGCCCCGGACGCGGCTCATCGACCTCGCCGTTAAAGCGGTTTGCCGCGCGCGCGTCGACGATCTGCGCGCCGCCCTCATGGCTGATCAGCAGCACATCGGTCAGGCGTTTGACCTGAGGTTCGTCGAATGTCGCCTCGAATTCGCCTTCCGGCAGCGCGACCTGGCCGGTCGCCAGCGGTAAACCTGCTGCTTTCCAGCCCTGCAGGCCGCCCGCCAGAATCGACACCTGCTCAACGCCGAACGCGCGCAGCATCCACCAGGCGCGCGGCGCGGAGAAGAGGTTGCCCTCGTCGTAAACCACCAGATGTTTATCGCTGTTAACGCCCAGTTCGCGCATCGCCACGGCGAAACGCTCGGCGCGCGGCATCATATGCGGATAGGGGCTGGTGTGGTCGGAAAGCGCTTCAATATCGAAGAATGGCGCGCCCGGCAGATGGCCCGCCAGATACTCCGCCGTAATATTGCGTACGGCCTCCTGGCCCGGCGGCAGCATGCGGGCGTCCAGCACCTGCACGTTCTCCTCGGCATAGTGTTCATGTAACCAGTCAGCGGAGACAAATATGGCTGTCATTGCAACCTCTTCTTATCGTCAGGAAAAGCCCAGTGTCGGGGAATGTGAACGCTATCTCAAGGGCGGCATTGCTAAAATGGCGGGTTTGCGGTGAAATTGCGCGGCGAAATTAACCCATCTGGGACGGGCGAGGGAATTACCATGGAAAGAGTTATCAAACGTCTGCTCGCGGGCGCGGCGCTGGGCGCGGCGCTGCTGGGCGGCGGCACCTTTATGCTGGCCGCCGCCGAGCCTGCCGTGACGCAGCCAGCGGCGAAGGCGCTCTCGGTTATCGACTTCTCTGAGCTTCAGCTGGACGGCGCGGCCGCGCTGGTGCTCACTTTCAATACGCCGCTCGACGACAAACAGGATTTTGCCGCGCGCGTCACGCTAATCGACGATAAAAGCGGCAAGGTTGACGGCGGCTGGGAGCTGGCGCAGAACGGTAAGTCGCTGCGTTTTCGCCATCCGGAACCCTCGCGCAAGCTGACGGTCAGCGTAGCGGCCGGGCTGCGCGCCGCCAACGGCACGACCTTAGCCACGCCCTTTAGTCAGTCGCTGACCACGCGCGATATTCAGCCGATGGTGGGTTTCGCCAGCCGCGGCTCGCTGCTGCCGCTGCGCCTGACCCAGGGCCTGCCGGTGCTGGCGCTCAACGTTGCGCGCGTCGACGTCGATTTCTTCCGCGTGAAGGCCGCTTCGATCAACGACTTTCTCGCCCAGTGGAACTACGGCAACAACCTTTCCTACTGGTCATCGCGCGAGCTGCTTAACCACGCCGATTTAGTCTACACCGGCCGCTTCGACCTTAATCCCGCGCGCAACACGCGAGAGAAACTGCAGCTGCCGCTGGCGCAGGTGGCGCCGCTGAAACAGCCGGGCGTCTATCTGGCGGTGATGAAACAGGCTGGCTCCTACAATTATACCTTGCCCGCCACGCTATTTACCCTGAGCGATATCGGACTGTCGCTGCATCGCTTCCCCGGCGAGATGGCTATCTTTACCCAGAGTCTGGCCAGCGGCGCGCCGCTGGCTGGCGTCAGCGTGCAGCTGCTGGATGAGAAGGGGCGACAGCTCGCCAGCGGCGTCAGCGACGATAGCGGCTATCTGCGGCTGCCGACGCAGGCCAAAGGCAAAGTGTTAATCGCCACGCAAAAAGAAGAGACCTCGCTTATCGATCTCAACCTGCCAGCGCTGGATCTGGCGGAGTTTCCCGTTGGCGGGCCGCCGGGCTACGACAAGCAGCTGTTCGTGTTCGGCCCGCGCGATCTCTATCGTCCCGGCGAAACGGTCATCGTAAACGCGCTGCTGCGCGATGCCGACGGCAAGCCGCTGCCCGCCCAGCCGCTGAAGGCTGAAGTGGTGCAGCCCAACGGCGAAGTGGCGCAAACCTTTCTCTGGCAGCCGGAGAACGGTTTTTATCAGCAGCGCTTTGCGCTGCCTTCCTCTGCGATGACCGGCGACTGGACGCTGCGCCTGAACGGCGGCGACAGCCAGCCGCGCAGCTGGACCTTTCACGTAGAGGATTTCCTGCCGGAGCGCATGGCGCTGACGCTGCAAAACAGCGACAGCCCGCTGTCGCCTGACGACGACGTCGTGTTCAATATCGAGGGCCGCTACCTCTACGGCGCGCCCGCGGCAGGCAACGAACTGCAGGCGCAGCTGATGCTGCGGCCGGCGCGCGAGGCGGTCGCCGCGCTGCCGGGCTATCAGTTCGGCGACGTGATGGAGCAGGAGAGTAAACGCAACCTGGACGATATCGACGACACGCTGGACGAAGAGGGTAAGCTGCAGCTGACGGTAGAGAGCGAGTGGGCGCAGATCCATTCGCCGCTTAACCTTATCCTGCAGGCGAGCCTGCTGGAGACGGGCGGCCGACCGGTCACGCGCCGCGTCACGCAGGCGATCTGGCCTGCGCCTGCGCTGCCCGGCATCCGGCCGCTGTTCAACAGCGAATCGGTCTATGACTACCGCTACGATCGTTACACTCAGCAGCCGACGGTGCCGGAGAATAGCATTGCCGACTTCGATATCGTTTATGCCAACAGCCAAGGCGAGAAGCTGGCGGCGAAGGATCTTGACGTGCGTCTGATCCACGAGCGGCGCGACTACTACTGGAGCTTCTCCGACAGCGAAGGCTGGCAGATGCGCCACGACGAAAAGGATCTGCAGGAGGACGCGCAGCGTATTTCGCTGGCCGCCGGCAGCAGTCGAAAGGTGAGTTTCCCGGTGGAGTGGGGCGCCTATCGCCTCGAAGTGCAGGCCGGCGAAAAGATTATTTCCAGCGTGCAGTTTCGCGCGGGCTACTGGTGGGAAGACAACACCAACGGCACCGGCGCGCTGCGGCCCGACCAGGTAAAGCTCAAGCTGGATAAAACCGCGCTGCGGCCCGGCGAGACCGCTCATGTTCAGGTGGAGTCGCCAGCGGCGGGCAAAGGCTATCTGATGGTGGAGTCGAGCAGCGGCACCCTGTGGCGGCAGCCGATCGACGTACCTGCGGGCGGCGCGACTATTGATGTGCCGCTTGACGCCAGCTGGAAGCGCCACGATCTCTACCTCAGCGCCATCGTGGTGCGCGACGGCGATAAGAGCAGCGGCGCCACGCCGAAGCGCGCCGTCGGTCTGCTGCCGCTGCCGATGGCGACCGACGCGCGTCGCCTCGATCTGACGCTGGACGCGCCGCTGAAAATTCGTCCTGAGCAGACGCTGAAGGTGAAGGTCAAAGCCAGCCGCGTCGGCGGCGAGCTGCCGCAGACTATCCAGGTGCTGCTGTCGGCGGTGGACAGCGGCGTACTGAATATCAACGATTACAAAACCCCCGATCCCTGGGAGGGGTTCTTTGGCCGCAAGCGCTACAACGCCGATCAGTATGACGTTTTCGGCCAGCTCATCGAAGGCGGCGGGCGACTGGCGACGCTGCGTTTCGGCGGCGACGGTGACGATGAGGCGTCGTCGCGCGGCGGCAAAAAGCCGCTCACCGAGGTTAATATCGTGGCGCAGCAGCTTCAGCCGGTCACGCTGGATACAAACGGCGAGGGCACGCTGGAACTGCCGATCCCGCAGTTCAACGGCGAGCTGCGCCTGATGGCGCAGGCGTGGAGCGATGACAGCTTCGGTGCGGCGGATCGAAAAGTGGTGGTGGCCGCGCCGCTGATCAGCGAGCTGGCGATGCCGCGCTTTATGGCAAGCGGCGATCGGGCGATGCTGGCGCTCGATCTTACTAATCTCACGGAGCAGCCTCAGGCGCTGAAGGTCGATCTGCAGGCCCAGGGCCAGATCGCGCTGAGCGCCGCCGCATCGCACCGCGTTCAGCTGGCGAAAGGGGCGCGCGCCACGCTGCAGATACCGGTGAAGGCGCAGGGCGGTTTCGGCGAAGGCGCGGTGCAGGTGCGGGTCTCCGGCCTGGCGGTTGAAGGTGAAACGCTGGCCGACAGCCAGCGCAGCTGGAAAATTGGCGTGCGTCCCGCCTATCCGGCGCAAACGCTGAGCTTTGACGGCACGATGCAGGCTGGGCAGAGCTGGCAGGTTCAGGCCGCCGCGCTTGGCGGGCTGCAGCCTGAAACGCTAAGCGGGCAGCTCTCGCTCAGCAATCAGCCGCCGCTCAATATCGCTCACTACATCAGCGAGCTTTACGCCTATCCGTACGGCTGTCTGGAGCAGACCGTCAGCGGCATCTGGCCGTCGGTTTTCACTAATCATGCGCAGCTCGCCGCGATGGGCATCAAAACCGACAGCGATGAGCAGCGCCGCGCGGCTATCGACACCGGCATCGCGCGCCTGGCGGGCATGCAGCGCGGCAACGGCAGCTTCGGCCTCTGGAGCAAAGAGAGCGAAGAGGAGTTCTGGCTGACCGCCTACGTCACCGACTTCCTGCTGCGCGCCAGCGAGGCGGGCTACAGCGTGCCGACGGAGACGATCGCGCGCGCCGACGAGCGCCTGCTGCGCTATCTGCAGGATCCGGCGCAGATCGAAACCCGCTGGAGCAGCAACGAGGAGGCGATGCGCTTTAGCGTGCAGGCCTATGCGGGCATGGTGCTGGCGCGTCAGCAGCAGGCGCCGCTCGGCGCGCTGCGCGCGCTCTATGAGAAGCGCGACAAGGCCAAATCGGGACTGGCGCTGGTGCAGCTCGGCGTGGCGCTGAAGCTGATGGGCGATCCGCAGCGCGCGCAGCTGGCGCTGGCGCAGGGCATCGGCCTGACGCGCGACGCAAACGGCTGGCTGGGCGATTACGGCAGCGCGCTGCGCGATCGCGCACTGATGCTGGCGCTGCTGGCGGAAAACCAGCTGCTGCCCGATCTGCAGAGCGCATTAGCGATCGATCTGGCGAAAGAGGCGAGCGGACAGCGCTGGTTCTCCACCCAGGAGAACAACGCCCTGTTCCTGGCGGCGCGTACGCTACAGCAGCATAAAGGCGAAGCCTGGCAGGCAACGCTGGCGGGCGACGCCCAGCCGCTACAGGGCAGCGGCCCGCTGACGCAGGGCATAAACCAAAGCCAGCTGCGGCAGGGCGTCACGCTAACTAACCTCAGCCAGACGCCGCTCTACGGCGCGCTCAACGTCACGGGCTATCCGCTTGCCGCGCCGCAGCCGATGCACAACGTGCTTAACGTGACGCGCGAATACTTCACGCTCGACGGTAAACCGGCGGATCTGGACAACCTCAGCAGCGGCCAGCTGCTGGTGGTGCGGCTCAAGGTCTCCTCCAGCAAGCGCGTCAGCGACGCGCTGGTGGTGGATCTGCTGCCCGCCGGTCTGGAGCTGGAAAACCAGAACCTCAGCGACAGCAGCGCCAGCCTCGGCGACGGCGCGGATGCCCTGAAGGAGAGCATGATGGATATGCAGCAGGCGGATATCCGCCATATTGAGTTCCGCGACGATCGCTTTGTTGCGGCGCTGGCGCTGAGCGGCTACAAAACCGAGACGCTGCTCTATCTGGCGCGCGCGGTAACGCCGGGCAGCTATCGCCTGCCGCCGCCGCAGGTTGAGTCGATGTACGTGCCGGAGTGGCGCGCCGTAGGCGCGACGCCGGAGAAAATCAGTGTGCGTTAAGGCATGAAGCGGAAAGGCAGGCAAAAGCGGTGGCTCTGGCCGCCGCTTGTTTTTTTCGCGCTGGCGCTGGTGCTTTTCGGACTCGACCGGCTGTTTCCGCTGCCGCTGAGCGAGGTGCAGCCGGCGCGCGTGGTGGTCGCGGAAGATGGCACGCCGCTCTGGCGTTTCGCCGATAAGCAGGGCGTCTGGCGCTCTCCGGTGACGATAGAGGAGGTCGCGCCCGCCTACCTTGAGGCGCTGCTCAACTACGAAGATCGCTGGTTCTGGCACCATCCCGGCATCAATCCTGTCGCCGTCCTGCGCGCGGCGGGGCAGAACCTGCGCGCGGGCGCCATCGTTTCCGGCGGCAGTACGCTGACCATGCAGGTGGCACGCCTGATCGATCCGCAGCCGCGCACCTTTTCCGGCAAAACGGTGCAGGCGTGGCGGGCGCTGCAGCTGGAGTGGCACCTGTCGAAGCGCGAGATTCTGACGCTCTATCTTAATCGCGCCCCTTTTGGCGGCACGGTCGAGGGCGTGGGCGCGGCAAGCTGGATCTGGCTCGGCAAGCCGCCCTCGCAGCTGACGAAAGGCGAGGCCGCGCTGCTGGCGGTACTGCCGCAGGCGCCTGGCCGTCTGCGTCCCGATCGCTGGCCGCAGCGCGCCGAGGCGGCGCGCAATAAGGTGCTGCAGCGGCTGGCTGAACACCGCGTCTGGCCGCGGCAGGAGGTCGACGAAATCGTGCAGGAGCCGGTCTGGCTGCCGCCGCGTCAGATGCCGCAGAGCGCGCCGCTGCTGGCGCGCCGTCTGCTGTCGCTCTCGGGCGACGTCAAAATCGTCTCGACGCTGGATCTCTCGCTGCAGCGCGAGCTGGAAAATCTCGCTGCCGCCCTTAAGCCGCAGCTGCCGCCGCGCACCTCGCTGGCGATCCTGGTCGCGGATCACACCGATATGAAAGTACGCGGCTACGTCGGCTCGGTGGATTTTCGCGATGACAGGCGCTTCGGTCATGTGGATATGGTCGCCAGCGTGCGCTCGCCCGGCTCGGTGCTGAAACCCTTTATCTACGGTATGGCGCTGGACGATGGCTTAATCCACGGCGAATCGCTGCTGCAGGACGTGCCGCGCCGCTTTGGCGACTACCGGCCCGGCAATTTTGACAGCGGCTTCCACGGGCCGGTCAGCGCCAGCGAAGCGCTGAAGCGCTCGCTCAATCTGCCGGCCGTCCAGCTGCTGGACGCGCTTGGCCCAAAAAGCGTAACGGCGCGGCTGCGCAACGTGGGCCTGAATTTGCGTTTTCCGGCCGGTGCGGAACCTAATCTGTCGCTGGCGTTAGGCGGAACCGGCGCGCGGCTGGATGAGCTGGTGGCAGCCTACAGCGCTTTCGCGCGCCAGGGCAATGCCGCGCAGCTGCGCTATCTTGCCGATCAGCCGCTGCGGCAGCGTCGCCTGCTGTCGCCGGGCGCCGCCTGGATTGTGCGGCGCATGCTGGCGGGCGATGCGCAGCCTGCCGCCAGCGGCGCGACGAGCGATATCGTGCCGCTGGCGTGGAAAACCGGCACCAGCTACGGCTACCGCGATGCCTGGAGCATCGGCGTCACGCCGCGCTATCTCATTGGCGTCTGGGTCGGCAGACCGGACGCCACGCCGGTCGCCGGGCAGGTCGGTTTCGCCTCGGCGGTGCCGGTGATGCATCAGGTGGCGAATTTGCTGGCCGGCCACATGCCGGTTGGCGGCATGCCGCGCGATCCCCGTCCCGCCTCGGTCAGCGCGCAGAGTATCTGCTGGCCCGGCGGCCAGCCGCTGCCCGCCGGTGATGAGAACTGTCGCCAGCGCCGACAAAGCTGGGTGCTGAATCAGACCCTGCCGCCGACGCTGCTGGCGCCGGGGCAGGAAGGCGTCAACGGCCTGCGGCTGCGCTACTGGCAGAACGCGCAGGGAAGGCGGGTGGCGGCAGACTGTCCCGGCGCCCAAAGCCGCGAACGGCTGCTGTGGCCGCTGCCGCTGGAGCCCTGGCTGCCCAGCAGCGAGCAGCGCGCGCAGCGTTTGCCGCCGGTCGACGCCGCCTGTCCGCCGCTACGCCAGGGTAATGCGGCGCCGATGGTGATAACCGGCGTCATCAGCGGCCAGCACCTGCAGCCGCTGCCCGGCAAAGCCGTACTGATCGTGCCGGTGGCGGTGCAGGGCGGTCAGGGCGAGCGCCGCTGGTGGTTTTTAAACGGCGAGCCGGTAGAGCAGGGCGAGGAGAACAGCCGCGTGCAGCTGGCGCTGCGCGATGCCGGCCGCTGTCAGCTGGTGGTGATGGATGAGGCGGGAGCGCTGGCCGCCGTTACCTTTGACCGCGACTAAGGGCCGCACAATGCACATTATTTGCCTGCCTGCATCGATAAAGATCAATAATTTTCAATAAATCATACGATAGCTAATAGGCAACGCCCGTTGATCTCCCTATAATCGGCGCGTTTTCTTACCGGGAGCGGGTTCCCGGTTTCTTCAGGATGCTAAAGACAGAGGTCAACATGGCAATCGAACGTACCTTCTCCATCATTAAACCAAACGCCGTTGCTAAAAACGTGATTGGCGCCATCTACAACCGTTTTGAGAGCGCAGGCTTCAAAATCGTTGGCGCTAAAATGCTGCAGCTGAGCAAAGAGCAGGCTGAAGGTTTCTACGCTGAGCACCAGGGCAAACCGTTCTTCGACGGCCTGGTCGAGTTCATGACTTCTGGTCCGGTTGTGGTCTCTGTGCTGGAAGGCGAAAACGCCGTTCAGCGTCACCGCGATCTGATGGGCGCGACCAATCCGGCCAACGCGCTGGCTGGCACGCTGCGTGCTGACTACGCCGACAGCTTCACCGAAAACGCCACCCACGGCTCTGACTCCGCTGAGTCTGCCGCGCGTGAGATCGCCTACTTCTTCGGCGAAAACGAGATCTGCCCGCGCACGCGTTAATCGCGTCGAGGCCAGCCGGAGCGCGCGCTTTACAAATTTCTCGCTAACGCGTCGCCGTCTACCCTGGCATCACACCGCAGATGTTGTACAATATCGCGCCCTTGTTGAGCTTGTCTCAGCAAGGGCGTCTTTTTTTTCTATCCTTAACCAGTGCCATAACGTGTAATAACGAGGCCAGAGAACATTATGTCCGAACTGATTGTGACGCCGTCGTCCGCTTCTCCCACTGTCGTTGCCCCCAAAAGCGAAAAAATTAACCTGCTCGATCTCAATCGCCAGCAGATGCGCGAGCTGTTTCTCTCCATGGGCGAAAAGCCGTTCCGCGCCGATCAGGTGATGAAGTGGATGTACCACTACTGCTGCGACGATTTCGAGCAGATGACCGATATCAATAAGGTGCTGCGCGGTAAGCTGAGCCAGATTGCTGAAATTCGCGCGCCGGAAGTGGCGGAAGAGATGCGCTCCAGCGACGGCACCATTAAGTGGGCGATCCGCGTCGGCGATCAGCTGGTGGAAACCGTCTATATCCCGGAAGATGACCGCGCCACGCTCTGCGTCTCCTCGCAGGTGGGCTGCGCGCTGGAGTGCAAATTCTGCTCCACGGCGCAGCAGGGCTTTAACCGCAACCTGCGCGTCTCCGAGATTATCGGTCAGGTGTGGCGCGCGGCGAAAATTATCGGCGCCGCAAAGGTGACCGGCCAGCGTCCTATTACCAACGTGGTAATGATGGGCATGGGCGAACCGCTGCTCAATCTCAATAACGTGGTGCCGGCGATGGAGATCATGCTGGACGATTTCGGCTTCGGCCTCTCGAAGCGCCGCGTCACGCTGTCGACCTCCGGCGTGGTGCCCGCGCTGGACAAGCTCGGCGATATGATCGACGTTGCGCTGGCGATTTCACTGCACGCGCCGAACGACAGGCTGCGCGACGACATCGTACCGATCAACAAGAAGTACAACATTGAGATGTTCCTCGGCGCGGTGAAGCGCTATCTGGCGAAGTCGAACGCCAATCAGGGGCGCGTCACTATTGAGTACGTGATGCTGGACCACGTTAACGACAGCACCGACGATGCGCACGAGCTGGCGGCGCTGTTGAAAGATACGCCGAGCAAGATCAACCTGATCCCCTGGAACCCCTTCCCGGGCGCGCCCTACGGCCGTAGCTCCAACAGCCGCGTTGACCGCTTTGCTAAGGTATTGATGGATTACGGCTTTACTACGATTGTGCGTAAAACGCGCGGCGACGATATTGATGCCGCCTGCGGACAGCTGGCGGGCGATGTGATTGACCGCACCAAGCGTACCCTGCGTAAAAAAATGGCGGGCGAAGCCATATCTGTGAAGGCGCTCTGAAACCGGGAACGGATCGGTTTGACCTGATCGCGACGCGTGGCAGGCTGCTGCCAGGCAACCTCTCTCGCGACCAGGAGAACGTAATGGGTAAAGGATTACCGGCCAGCCTGATGGCCCTGATTGTTGTAACCGGGTGTGTCAGTCAGCAGCCGCATTCCGGCGCGGCAGAAACGCGGCTGACGCTGGGCATGCACTATCTCGCGGCGGCGGATTACGCCGCCGCGCGCCGCAACTTCCAGCGGGCACAGGCCGCCGCGCCGCGCGACTACCGAATGGCCCTGGCGCTGGCACGCCTGGCGGAGAAACAGGGCCGCCGCAATGAGGCGACGCGTAGCTACCAGCAGGCGCAGCGGCTGGCGCCGACAAATGGCTTTGTCGCTAACAATTACGGTGCGTTTCTCTGCGCTTTAGGGCAGTATGATGATGCGCATCAACAGTTTAAGCGGGCGATGAGCGCATCGGAAAATGACGCGCGCATAGATGCCTGGGAACTGTCGGGATATTGCTATCTACAGGCTGGCGACACGCTGTCCGCCCGCGCCGCGCTGAGTCGGGCGCTGGCGGCGGATCGCGCGAAAGGTGACGCTCTGCTGGACGAGGCGGAAAAACAACGTTTCCTCTCTCCGGCGCGTGCTCTACTGTTAATAGAGCTTTATCAGCAATATCTGCCTGCTACGGCGCGCAGCTTAGAGTTACAGATACGTTTCGCCGCGCAACAGGGAAACGCTGCTGACGTTACACGTTATGGCGACCGGTTGGCGCGAACTTTTCCACAATCGATACAGTACCAGCGTTATTTAGCTAATGAATACTGAAGCCACTCAAGACAATACTGCAGTACATTCCACAGGCGAACGCCTGCGTCTGGCCCGTGAGCAAATGGGGCTGACGCAGCAAAATGTAGCTGAACGCCTGTGCCTGAAACTTACGACCGTACGCGATATCGAAGAGGACAAATCGCCCGCCGATTTGGCGTCGACCTTCTTACGTGGATACATTCGCTCCTATGCGCGTCTGGTGCACATTCCTGAAGAGGAATTGCTGCCGATGATGGCGAAGCAGACGCCGGTGCGTGCGGCCAAAATCGAACCGATGCAGCACTTCTCGCTGGGCAAACGCCGCAAAAAACGTGACGGCTGGCTGATGATTTTCACCTGGCTGGTGCTCTTTGTGGTGGTGGGCCTGACCGGTGCATGGTGGTGGCAAAACCATAAGGCATCGCAGGAGGATCTGGTGTCGATGGCCGATCAAAACGGCAGCAGCGGCGATGCCAGCCAGTCGATTCCGCTTGATGGTGGCAGCGACGCCAGCGATGAGACGGCGGCGCCCGCCGCGCCGGATGAAACCAACAGCGCGGACGCCAGCGCAGCGGCGCCTGCCGCCAGCCAGCCGTCCAGCACCGCGCCCGCGCAGAGCGCCAGCAGCAGCGCCGCGCCGGCCGCTACCTCGGCGAACAACGCCGTCGTATCGCCGAGCCAGGCGCCGGTCGATAGCGCGGCTAGCCCGTCGGCCACTGCCGGTCAGTTGCCGACCAGCGGCGCTGCCGTAGGCGAAGCCGCCGCCGATCCTAACACGGTGGTAATGAACTTCAACGCCGACTGCTGGCTGGAAGTGAGCGACGCTACCGGTAAAAAACTCTTCAGCGGAATGCAACGCAGCGGTGGTAAACTCAGCCTCTCCGGCACCGCGCCCTATCGTCTGAAAATTGGCGCGCCGTCGGCGGTTCAGGTGCAATATCAGAACCAGCCAGTTGATTTAAGTCGTTTTATCCGTAATAACCAGGTTGCTCGCCTGACGTTGGGTGCGCAATAACGCTGCATCGCGCCCCGGGCAATTGTGGAGAAAGAATATGCATAACGAAGCACCCATTATCCGTCGTAAATCGACCCGGATTTATGTCGGCAAGGTGCCCGTCGGCGACGGCGCGCCTATCGCCGTCCAGTCGATGACCAATACCCGCACAACCGACGTAGACGCGACGGTCAATCAGATCAAAGCGCTTGAGCGCGTCGGCGTCGATATCGTCCGCGTCTCCGTGCCGACCATGGATGCCGCCGAGGCCTTTAAGCTCATCAAGCAGCGCGTCAACGTGCCGCTGGTGGCCGATATCCATTTTGACTATCGCATCGCGCTGAAAGTCGCCGAATACGGCGTCGACTGCCTGCGTATCAACCCAGGCAATATCGGCAATAACGAACGTATCCGCCAGGTGGTGGACTGCGCGCGCGACCACAATATTCCGATCCGTATCGGCGTAAACGCCGGTTCGCTGGAAAAAGATCTGCAGGAAAAGTACGGCGAGCCGACGCCGCAGGCGCTGCTGGAGTCAGCGATGCGCCACGTCGATCATCTCGATCGTCTCAACTTCGATCAGTTCAAGGTGAGCGTAAAAGCGTCGGACGTGTTCCTGGCGGTCGAATCCTATCGCCTGCTGGCGAAGCAGATCGATCAGCCGCTGCATCTTGGCATTACCGAAGCGGGCGGCGCGCGCGCGGGGGCGGTGAAATCGGCCATCGGTCTGGGCCTGCTGCTCTCTGAAGGGATTGGCGATACGCTGCGTATTTCGCTGGCGGCCGATCCAATCGAAGAGGTAAAGGTCGGCTTTGACATTCTGAAGTCGCTGCGCATTCGCGCGCGCGGCATTAACTTTATCGCCTGCCCGACCTGCTCACGTCAGGAGTTCGACGTTATCGGCACGGTCAACGCGCTTGAGCAGCGGCTGGAAGATATCATTACGCCGATGGACGTCTCGATTATCGGCTGCGTGGTTAATGGCCCCGGCGAAGCGACGGTTTCCACGCTGGGCGTGACCGGCGGCAACAAGAAAAGCGGCTTCTATGAAGATGGCGTGCGCCAGCGCGATCGTCTCGACAACGACGATATGATCGATCAGCTGGAAGCGCGCATCCGCGCTAAAGCGACCATGCTGGACGAAAATCGTCGCATTAACGTTCAGCAGCTGGAAAACTAAGCGTCGGCGCGCGCAGCGCGACTTTGTTCAATGAACCTGTGCGGTTTCATCCTCATAAGGTATGATGCCGGACAGGTTTTTTTGCATTAAGAGATTTTAACGTGGCGAAGAATATTCAAGCTATCCGCGGCATGAACGATTACCTGCCGGCGGATACGGCTCTCTGGCAACGCATTGAAGGTACGCTCAAGCAGGTGCTGGCCAGCTACGGCTACAGCGAAATTCGCATGCCGATCGTTGAGCAGACTCCGCTGTTTAAGCGCGCCATCGGCGAAGTCACTGATGTGGTTGAAAAAGAGATGTATACCTTTGACGACCGCAACGGCGAAAGCCTGACCCTGCGTCCCGAAGGCACAGCAGGCTGCGTGCGCGCGGGCATCGAACATGGCCTGCTCTACAATCAGGAGCAGCGTCTGTGGTATATGGGACCGATGTTCCGCTATGAGCGTCCGCAGAAGGGCCGCTATCGTCAGTTCCACCAGATGGGCGCCGAAGTCTTTGGCCTGCAGGGGCCGGACGTGGACGCCGAGCTGATCATGCTGACCGCTCGCTGGTGGAAAGCGCTGGGCATTGCCGATCACGTGCGTCTGGAGCTCAACTCTATCGGTTCGCTTGAGGCGCGCGCCAACTATCGCGAAGCGCTGGTAACGTTCCTCGAGCAGCACAAAGAGACGCTGGACGAAGACAGCAAGCGCCGCATGTACACCAACCCGCTGCGCGTGCTCGACAGCAAAAATCCTGACGTGCAGACGCTGCTGAACGATGCGCCGCAGCTGATGGATCATCTTGACGACGAATCGCGCGAGCATTTTCAGGGGCTGTGCGCGCTTCTGGACGATGCCGGCATCGCCTATCGCGTCAATCAGCGTCTGGTGCGCGGCCTCGACTACTACAACCGCACCGTTTTCGAATGGGTGACCGAGAGCCTCGGTGCGCAGGGCACGGTGTGCGGCGGCGGCCGTTACGACGGCCTGGTCGAGCAGCTGGGCGGCCGCGCTACGCCAGCGGTTGGATTCGCCATGGGCCTGGAGCGCCTGGTGCTGCTGGTGCAGGCGGTAAATCCTGAATTTGAACCGACGCGCGTTGTTGATGTCTATGTTATCGCTTCGGGCCAGGGCGTTCAGTCCGCTGCGATG
>Ga0153961_1000054_pt1 | contig 54043 bp, 43 predicted proteins | sample TSFL045MetaG_FD_104748 | JGI IMG/M metagenome (GOLD analysis project Ga0153961, IMG submission 104748) | Attine ant fungus gardens microbial communities from Florida, USA - TSFL045 MetaG | ecosystem: Host-associated > Fungi > Mycelium > Unclassified | place: USA: Florida, Withalacochee...
AACGCAATTACACAAACAAATATAGCAACATTAGGTCTTGTAACAAACATTAATGGAACTATCGCAATGATAAATGATAACTCAGGAAGCATAGCATTAGAAACATTTTTAAATGCTAATAATGAAAAACATCCTGAGTTAAAAGCCAATGTTAAAATTGACTCATTCAATCGACCAAATTATGGTCGAGATGGTTCACTAGTAATTAATGGTATAAACAAATATACTGGAGTTCTTATAATAACTATTAATGGTATAATACCAACAGATCAAGATATAGTTGATGCAGTTATAAATTCTAGTATAGTTTTTGATGCTGTAAAATCAGTTAATGAAACTTTACAACATTTTATTAATTCAGTTCTTCATGGACAAGGTAATCCATATAATCCAGATAACGATCCACTTTGATACATTAAGGGACAACTTAAAAATCATATTAATTCTTATCCAATTTTAAGATTTGCTGATGTTAATAAATATCAATTCATCAAATTTTGTCTTAAAGATAGTAATCATACACCATTAACTGATGATTATCTTGCTAATCATTCAAGAATAGGTGAAACTATTACCTTTCAAATTAATTTCAATTATGGCACAGTAAAAAATCAATACATTAATTTTAATCTATCTTTCAAGGAATAAATAATTTTATAAATTATTACTTAAGCGTGATTTAAATTATGTTGCTATTTTTTAAATAATCAAATGTTTTTAATTTAATTTTAGACAAAATATGCTCTTGCTTTTCGTCTAATGATACAAATAAGTAAAAATAGTTATATTATAAATAAAAATGATATATGAAGTTTTTCATGTATCATTTTTATTATCAAAAACAAAAAATTTAAAAGATTTAAAAATCTTTATTTTTATAAATTATTGCAATAATAATTTATTCTTTCTTTATATTTTTTTAAATTTTTATTTTATAATTAATTAAAATAAGAAATAGAAATGGTGAAAATAAATGCTTACTAATTTAGTAATAAATGCTGATAATAATCAATCATTAATTAATGAAGTTTCAATTCTTTTTGGAATAACAATTGGTTTACTAGTAATATTAATGGTTTTAGTAATATTAATAATTATCTTCAGAAATAGAAAAACCTGATGAACAATTAATCGTAAATCTCATGTTACAGTTTTAACATCATCAGAAAAAAGAATGTTATCTAGTTTGCTATCTGAAGCAATTATTAAACTATCTGAAGCAAAAGTTGGTGCTTTAGTGACAATTGAAAGAAATATGTCTTTAGCGCAATATATTGATTTAGGAATTAAAATTGATAGCGAAGTTAGTCCACAATTATTACAAGCAATATTCTTAAAAGAATCACCACTACATGACGGAGCAATTATCATTCGCTTAGGACGGATTCAGTGTGCTTCAACTTATTTTCCTTTAACTAATAAAAAGATTTCTAGTCAATATGGTAGTAGACATCGTGCTGCTTTAGGAATTTCAGAAATAACTGATTCAGTATCAGTTATTGTTAGTGAAACTACCGGACAAGTTTCAATTGCTCGTGATGGCAAATTTTTGCAAATTGAAAATCTTAATAATTTAGTTCGAACATTATTCGATGAAATGGCTTCAACTAAGGAAATGACTAATCAAATGCAATAATTATCATAAAGAATAGGATTGAAAAATGATTTTATTAATTGATATTGGTAATAGTTTAACAAAAGTTGCGTTAGCCGATTTAGAAAATCAAAAAATTACTTTATTAAAACCTATTATTAGTAAGAATAAAAATTGAAATAAAGATGTTAAACAATTAATCACAAAAATAAAAAATAAAGCCAATGATGCAATTATTAGCACCGTTATTCCGAAAAAAATAAAAGATATTACCAAAATTATTAGAACAACCTTAAAAATTAAACCAAAAATTATTAATCCAAGCTTAATCAAATCTTTATCAATGAAAATTAATACTGACACAAAAGAAATTGGCACTGATTTAATTGCTTTAGCAATTGGTAGTCATAATAAATATCATGATTGTATTGTTATTAGTTTAGGTACAGCAACAACTTATACAATTATTAAAGATGATATGATAGCTGGTGTAATTATTAGTCCTGGTTTTAATGATGCAAAAAGTTCATTAACAACTAATGCTGCTTTAATTAAACCTTTTACTATTAAACCCTATTCCTCACTTTTAGGAAATACAACCCATCATGCTTTAAGTATTGGTTATGGTAATGGTTTTAATTATATGATTGATGGTACAATCAAAGCAATTAAGCAAGAATTAAAAATTAATTTACCTGTTATTATTACTGGTGGTAATTTTCACGAACTAAAACCATTTTTACAATTTCAATATCAATATGATCAAGATATTTTAATGCATGGTTTAATGATTATTTACCAAAATTATCAAAAAAATAATAAACTTATTAATAATTAAATTGGAGGAAAAAATGTCCAAACACTGATTAAATAGTAGTAGTTTAATTGAATTTAATAAACTTAATATTTCGTTATTAATTCTTATCAGCTTACTTTTTGTAATTTTAATTAGTGCGACAATAATTTTAATCGTCATTAGTAATATTAAAAATAAAAAAAATCAAATTTTAAAAAATTTAGAATATTGTCAAAATATTAATTTAAAAGACCGCTTAAAACGAATTAATGGTATTATCAAAACCAATACTCAATATACTAATATTTTTAACATTTGAATTAATCGTTATCAAAAATTACTAAAAAAAGATTGTCAAGATTTAGTAAAATCTTTTTGAAAAATTATTAATTTAGAAAATAAAAAAGAATATCATCTTCGTAATAAATTAATTACAATAACTTACCATAAAAGCATTGATACAAAAGAGCAAATTAGAAAATTATTAATTGAAATTGATTATTTTATTAGTATTGATCAATTAATTCGTGAATATCAATTATTTTTTAAACAAAATTTTAATTATTTACAATCAGAAATTATCAAAACAAAACTACAAAATGAAATTAATCAAGAACAACTAAATGAAATTATTAATGTTTTAGAAATTAAATTTAAAGATTTAGAAAACTTCATTAACCAAGCACAATTTTCTGCTGTTATTAGCATCCTTAGTGAGATTGCAATTGGTACAACTGTTTTAGCTGAAATTTTAATGAATTTACCAAGTTTAAGTCATCAAGTCTATCATTTAATTCCAGCACGACTTAGTCTAATTAAAAAACAACTAGCATATCAATCTTACGATCATAATCTTTTAGTAAGTTTTAATACTTTAGAAATTAACATTAATAACCAATTAATTTCAATAAAACAGTTAATTAACAACTTACAATATAAAAAATCAAAAAATAAAATATTAGAAATTTTATCTTGACTAAACAAATTTAATGCTGATTTAAAAGAAGAAGAAAATTTTGTTAAAATCTTCAATCAATACTATCAAGAATTTTCGGAATTATCATTAAACTTAAATCAAATTTATGAAAATTTAAAGCAAGACTTTGATATCTTAATTAAGAATGGTCAAACTCTAATTAATGACCAAAAAATTAATAAATTAAAAAATATCATTGAAGATGAAATCCAAACTATTAATTATATTGAAAATCAAATTACCGTTGAAATTGATAAAAATGATAAAGATTTAACTTATCAACAACTTTTAATGTTATTAAGAGATTTAATTGAAAACAATATTATTGCTTTTAATAGTTTGACAAAATACAATCAACTATTAATTGAAGAAATTAAACCAAAAATTATTATAAACACTTCACTTAATAAATTAAATTCAACAATGTTACAAATTGAAAATATTCTTTCAAACTTTAATTATCAATATTTAGAAAACCAACACCATCAAAATTTCCTTAATTTAGAAACACAAATTAAAAATTTAACTAATAAATTATCAAATGAAATTGATTTAGATTTGAATCAAATTATTAATGAATTAAATTTATTACAAAATCAGAGTTTTCAATTATATCAACAAATTAAAATTGCCATTGCTTTTCATCAACTAGCAAATTCTACTTTAGTTTATGCTAATCGTTATCGTCAAAATCAAAATGAACAAGCAAAGTTTCAATTTCAAAATATTGAAAATAATATTAAAGAGCAAAATTATCAAGAAGCTTTAATTAATTTGATTAATTTAATGCAATAAATGTTCGTTATAATATTATTAAGCAAAAATATTAGGAGCTAAAATGAAATATCTTGTTAATTTAAATGTTCGTTCTAATTATTCATTTTTATCATCAAGTATTAAATTAAAAGACTATATTTCATTTGCCAAAACTAACAATTTGCCAGCTCTTGTTCTAACTGACAAGAATGTTATGTATGGTGCTCACGAATTTTACCAATTATGCCTTAATAATAAAATCAAACCAATCATTGGTTTAGATTGTCAGTGACAAAACGGCAATGAAATAATTAATTTAACTTTATTAGCAATTAATTATCAAGGGTATAAAACACTAATTAAACTTTCAACAATTATTAATACTAAAAATCTTGTCTTAAATAATCAAGAAATTAAAGAAAATTTATTAAATAATGATAATTTAATTACTATTATTAAAATTGATAATCATAAACTAGAATTTTTACAACAAATCTGAGAGTTATTAACAGTAAAAATACAAACAACGATTTTTTTTGGTGTTAAAGCAACTAATATTCAGACTATTTCAGAGTTAACTAAAATTACAAAAAACATTTTAGCAACTAATATTGTTACTTATTTAACTGAAGACGAAGCTCAAATTGTTCAAATATTAACAGCAATTAAAGAAAATCAAACTTTAACAAATGAACAATTAGTTAAAAGTGGCAATAACTATTATTACAATGAAGAACAACTAACAAAAGTTTTTCCTAATTGAATTTTAGAGAATAATAATAACATTATTAATAAATGTAATTTAGTTTTTCCTAATTTAACAAACCAAGAAAAATTACAACAATTACCAATATTCCCAATTCCAAATAATATTAGTAATACTGAATACCTAAAATTACTTTGTAAAAAAGGTTTAGAAAAAAGATTTAATAGTAAATCAGTGCCAAAATCTTATGTTGAAAGACTTCTTTCAGAATTAACAATCATTAATAATATGAATTTTAATGATTATTTTTTAATTGTTCAAGATTATATTCAATTTGCTAAAAGTAAAAAAATTATTGTTGGTCCTGGACGAGGTAGTGTTGCTGGCAGTTTAGTTGCTTATGTTTTAGAAATTACTGATGTTGATCCAATTAAATATGATTTAATTTTTGAACGATTTTTAAATGCTGAAAGAGCATCATTGCCTGACATTGACATTGATTTTCAAGATGAAAGAAGAGAAGAAGTAATTCAATATTTAGCAGAAAAATATGGAATTGAGCATGTTAGTCATATTATCACTTTTCAAACAATTGCTAGCAAAATGGCAATTAGAGATTTAGGTCGAATTTTTAATATTAGTTTAGATGAAATTAATGAAATTAGTAAATTAATTTTAATGCAATACAATTTTGATTTACAACAAGCAATTAACGCTTCACCAAAATTAAGTGTTTATGCAAAAAAATACCCAATAGTCTTTCAATTAGCACAAAAAATTATCGGTTTTCCTCGCCAAACTAGTACTCATGCTGCGGGAATTATTTTAACAAAAGAACCATTAATTAATCTTGTTCCATTACAAACTGGCTTTAATAATATTTTTCAAACTCAATATTCAATGCAAGATTTAGAAGCAATTGGCTTAATAAAAATGGATATTTTAGGATTAAGAAATTTAACAATTTTAAATAATATTTTAGAAAAAATTAATAAATATTATCAAAAATCAATTAATTTAAATGCTTTACCATTAACTGATCAAGCAACTTTTAAAATTATTGCTAATGGTGATACAACTGGAATTTTTCAATTAGAGTCACCAGGTATGCGTGAAATTTTAAAAGATATGAAAGCTAATAGTTTTGAAGATATTGTTGCAACAAATGCTTTATTTCGTCCAGGTCCACAAGATTATGTAACAACTTATATTAAAAGAAAGTTAGGAAAAGAAAAAGTTACTTATCTTACTGAAGATTTAAAACCATTTTTAGCATCAACTTATGGCATTATTCTTTATCAAGAACAAATTTTATTAATTTTACAAAAAATTGCTGGTTTTTCTTTAGCAAAAGCCGATTTAATTCGTAGAGCAATTAGTAAAAAAGACATTTACGAAATGGAACAACAAGAAACATTATTTATTAATAGCGCAATAAAACAAGGATATAACCGTACTATTGCTGAAAAAATTTGAAATGATATTAAACAATTTGCTGGTTATGGGTTTAATCGTTCTCATGCTGTTGCTTATTCATTAATTAGTTATTGATTAGCTTATTTAAAAGCCAATTATCCTTTAGCTTTCATGTCATGTTTATTAATTAGTATTATTGGAAATAACCAAAAATTGACGCAATATTTATATGAATGTCAAAAATATCATATTAAAATTGTGCCACCAAACATTAATCAATCAACAACTGAATTTTTAATTGATAAAAAAAACAATGCTTTAATTTATAGTTTATTAGCAGTCAAACAAATGACTCAAGTAAATTGTCAAGCACTAGTTAATGAACGAACAAAAAATGGTTTATTTACTGATTTCTTTAATTTTTGTGCTAGAACTATTTTTATTGGATTTACTCGTAAAAATTTAGAATATCTAATTGCTGCTGGCGCTTTAGATGAAATTAATGATAATCGAACAATGCTAATAAAAAATCTTGATAGTGCCATTAAATATGCTAATATTGTCCAAATTAAAGATCAAAAACAAAATTTAGTAAAATTAAATCTTAATTTTGAAAAGCCAAGATTAGTTACATATGAAAACAATTGAACAGCAAATAGTATTAATGAATATAAAGCATTAGGTTTATACTTAAAATATAATCCTGAAATAAAATGAAAAAAAACATTAGATAAGAAAAATGAAGCAATTAGTTTAGCAGATATTAATAATCACATTAATCAAGTTATTAAAGTAGTTGCTAAAATTAATGCCGTTAAAGTTATTAAAACAAAAAATAATCAATTAATGGCTTTCTTAATGGTTCAAAATAACAATAATATTGTTGATGTTACAGTCTTTAATCATACTTACCAATCATATCAAGACAAACTACAAGTTGATAAAGTAGTTTTAATGGAAGCTAAGATTGAAATGTATCAAGGGAAAGTTAAATTAGTACTAAATAAAATCCTCAATAGTTTATAAAATAAAAAACCTAGTATTAACCTACAATAAAGTAGACTAGGTTTTTTTATTTAATCAAAGTTTTAATTTTAGTAACAAGGACATCAATTGCAACAACATTATGAAAGTCAAATGGCACAATAATATCAGCAAAGCGTTTAGTTGGTTCAACAAAAGCATCATGCATTGGTTTAACAGTTGCAGTATATTGTTTTAAAACACTATCTAAAGTGCGACCACGAGTTTCAACATCACGAGTAATTCTTCTTAATAATCTAATATCACTATCAGTATCAACAAAAATTTTAATTGCTGCTCGATTACGAATTTCTTGATTTTCTAAAGCAAAAATTCCATCAAAAATAATGACATCACCAGGTTTAATAATTTTTACTTCTTTACTACGACTATTAACTTTAAAATCATAAATTGGTTCTTCAATTTTATTTCCTAGCAATAATTGTTCTAAATTATGAATTAATAATGGGTAATCAAAAGCATTAGGATGATCAAAGTTAGTTTGTTTTCTTGTTTCAGGCAATAAATGACTCAAATCTTTATAATAATTATCCATTTCAATAAAAACAACATCTTTACCAGTACACGCTTCAGCAATTTTATTGGCAACAGTAGTTTTACCCGAAGCACTACCACCAGCAATGACGATTAAACTAACTTTATGGTTTTTATTTTTCATTTAATTTAGTTTACCTTCCTTGAAATTCAAATTTTAACTTATCAAAATATGTTTGTAAAATAATTGTCGCTGCTAATTGGTCTTTAAGTTCTTTGCGTTTAGCTCGTTTAACATTCCCTTGAATTAAAGCTTGATTGGCGCTAAAAGTTGTTCTTCTTTCATCAAAAAGAACAACTGTTAAATCTTTGCTAACTTTATTTTCTAATAATTTCTTAAATTCCAAAACAACTTGAGCACTTTCACCAACTGATCCATCCATATTAAGCGGATAACCAATAATTACCTCATTTGGTTGATAATCACCAATCGCCATTAATAACATATCTAATGCTAAATCAAAATCATGTTCTTTAAATCTTAAAGTTTTTCAGGGTGAAGCAATAATCCCTGTTCCTGTTGCTAATCCTAATGTTTTGCTTCCTAAATCAATGCCTAAATATTTCATAATTTTATTATATCGTATTTCTGTTATTTTTAAAATTGATTGATTAAAAATAAAATTTATGAAATTATTGCTAATTTACACCATTTTCTGCCAAAAATGTTATAATATTTAAAAATTATGCTAAAAAAGGGGTATAAAGATGGCAGAAAATTTATCAAAAAACAAACTTCTTCTAGATGAAAAGAAAGGGAAGAAAAAACTATATAAAAGTTGAAAACTTTACGCTATTACATTAGGAATCATTGGTGTTGGATTAGGAATAGGATTAGGCGTTGGACTAGGAGTTAATGCTAACAAAGTTCCTACTGAGATTAATATAACTGATCAAGATATTGCAAAAGCAATTAATAATGCAAGTTATACAGCTGAAACAAGAATAAATTCATCAACACAAAGTATTATTAATCAAGTTAATGCTGATTTCATTCAAACAAAATTAACTGGTACAATTGCTAAGACATTCAACATTGAATTATTTAAACTTAACAAAATTACAATAGGAAATAATAATACTGAATTAAGCGATACTGATTTATCAGTAATCCAAACAATTAATGCAAAAATTAATTATAATTATGGTTCTATTAGTAATCAAGAATCTAATCTAACAATTACCGTTAAAACTAGTACTCAACAAATTGTTGACGCAATTAATAAGACATCAACACATATAACAGCTGCTATTAATGATAAAACAGCAGTAATTATTAATCAATTAGATGGTGAATTTATTAAAACTCAATTAAGTGAAGACATTGCAATGAATTTAATTCTGAATTATTTAAATTTAATAAAGTTACAATTAATGGTAATGATTTACAAGATAGCGATTTAACAACAGAACAAACAATTAATGCCAAAATCAACTATAACTATGACACAATTATTAATCAAGAAACTAACCTAACAATTGTAATTATAGCTAGTGATCAACAAATCGTTGATGCAATCAACAATACTAGTTTTTCAATTGCAACGATAATGAATTCATCAGCAGCAAGTGTTACTAATCAAATTACTAGTGAATTTATTCAAAACCGTTTGCCTAGTGAATTTGAACAACCATTTAATCCTGAGCTATTTAAACTTAATAAAATTACAATTAATGGTAATGATTTACAAGATAGCGATTTAACAACAATTACAACAATCAATACTAAAATTAATTATAATTATAATTCAATCACTAGCCAAGAAACTAACTTAATAATTACAATTTCGGTAAATGACCAAGAAATTGTTAATGCTATTAATAATGTAACAACATATAATTTATTTGCTACTATTGGTGATACAACACAAAGTATTACTAATCAATTAGATGGTGAATTTATTAAAACTCAATTAAGTGAAGAAATTGCAAATGAATTTAATTCTGAATTATTTAAATTTAATAAAATTACTGTTAATGGTAATGATTTACAAGATAGCGATTTAACAACAGAACAAACAATTAATGCCAAAATCAACTATAGTTATGATTCAATTGTCAATCAAGTAACAAATTTAACAATTATAGTTACAACTAGTGACGAACAAATTGTCAATCAAATCAACAGCAATGAAAATTATACATTAACAGCAATAAATGGTACTACTGCAGAAAGTATTACTAAACAAATTAATACTAAATTCATGCAACAACAATTAACTGGTAATGCTAGAAAATCATTTAATAATGATTTATTTAAATTTAATAAAGTTACAATTAATGGTAAAGATTTACAAGATAGTGACTTAATAAGTAATAAGCTAGTTAATGTAAAAATTAATTATAATTATAGTACGATATCTAATCTTGAAACTAACTTAAAAATTAATCTTATCCCTGAAGTATTAGATCAAGATGTCATTCAAACAATTAGAAATATAAAATATGTAATAAAAACAACTAAAGGCAGTTCTGCTAAAAGTATTACTAATCAAATTACTAGTGAATTTATCCAAGAAGAATTAATGGAAGCAGTTGCGGCAAAATTTGATAGTAATAAATTTAAACTTAATACAGTTACAATTAATGGTAATGATTTAAAAGATAGTAATTTAGCAACAATTGGCATAATTAATACTAAACTCAATTTTGCTTATAATAATTCTACCTTTGAAACTAACTTAATAATTATTATTGAATAATATTAATTAATAAAATCAAATAAAATGAGAAAAATATAATTAAATATGTTTTCTCATTTTATTTTTGTTTTTCAATGCTTTCCTTTATAATAATATTAAAATAGGTGAAAAAATGAAGCAAGAAAAAGTCAATATGCAATTTAAATATCACGAAGCAAACAAAGTTAAAAATATTGCTAATTCAGATTTATCTTTAATTAGCAAAAAACTTAATTCAGATATTGGGATTGCAAGTGAACAAAGAAAAAATCAAGTTGCCAAGTTTGGAACTAATAAAATTTCAGTCAAAAAATTTAACCATTTTAAAAAATTCTTTTCGGCAATAATTGAACCTTTTAATCTATTATTATGAGTAGTTGCTTTAACTGAATTTTTTATTTTCTGATTTAATGGTAGAAAAGCAATTGATTTAGTTTCTTCATTAATTGTATTTTTTATGATAATTTTAGCTGTCTTTGTTAATTATATTCAAGAGCATCGAGCATATAATTTAAATCAAAAATTAAAAGTATTAGTTACTGATAACTTTTTTGTTCTAAATCAAAAAATTGACAATATTAATACTTTTAATTTTAATGAAACAAACAAAAATTTAATTCAAATTAATCAAAATGATTTAGTAATTGGTGATGTTATTGTTTTAAAACAAGGTGATTTAATTCCTGCTGATGCTAGAATTATTTGAGAAGATAATTTATCAGTTGATCAATCAACATTAACTGGCGAAAATAATCCAATTAAAAAAAGTATTACTAATAAAAGTAAAAAAATTGTTGAATATAACAATATTCTATTTGCGCAAACAATTATTACTTCAGGTAAATGTTATGCGGTAATTATTAACATTGGTGATAGTAATTATTCACAATCAATTTTAACTATGGCCGAACAAATTGCAACTAAATCTGATTTCAGTAAAGGAATAAGTAAACTAACAATAATGCTAGTTATTGCAATTTTAGCAGTAATTCCGTTTATTTTTATTGCTAATGGTTTACGAACTTCACAATGAATTGCAGCTTTAGTATTCACTTTATCAATTGTTGTTTCTTTAACACCCGAGGCATTACCAGCCGTTATTGCTACTAACTTAAAAATTGGTAGTAAAAAACTTGTTAAAGAAAATGTTGTTGTTAAAAATAATGAAGTAATTCAAAATATGGGGAGTGTTAATATCTTAACAACTGATAAAACAGGAACTTTAACAGTTGATGAAATTGAAGTTGCAGATATCATTGATATTAATGGTAACAGTTCTGAATGTATTGCAAAATGTGCTTATATTAATGCTTTTTTTGAAAGAAATTTAATTAATAAAATTGATGAAGCAATTTATCATAAACTTAATAAAAAATTTAATACTAACAAAATCCAATTAATTGCTGATATCCAATTCGATCATGAAACGAAAATTAGTACAGTTTTAATTAAAGAAGATAATAAAACAAAACAAATTACTAAAGGTTCTTTTACTGAAATGATGAATATCATTACCAAAGTTAAAATTGATAACAAAATTGTTACTTTAAATGATCAACATAAAAATAAAATTAATCAATTAGTTAATAATTTAGCTCAAAAAGGTTTTCGAGTAATTCTTGTTGCTTCAAAAAAAACAAGTAAAATTACAACTAACAATTTAGTTTTTGAAGGAATTATTTCGTTTGAAGATAAATTAAAAGATGATATCAAAAAAGTCATTAAAACGATTTATGAGTCGGGAATTGATTTAAAAATTTTAACAGGAGATGCCTTAGAAGTTTCACAAACTATTGCTAATAAATTAGCAATGAAAAAAGAAAATGCTGTACTTGGTCAAGATTTAGCAATTAGTAATAATGAAAAACTATATCAACAACTTATAACAGCAAATATTTTTGCTAAATTATCACCCTTTGAAAAAGCAAAAATTGTTGAAACTTTAAAATCAAATCATGTTGTTGCTTTTTTGGGTGATGGTGTTAACGATGCCGGTGCTTTAAAATTAGCAGATGTTGGAATTTCAGTTAATAATGGTACGCCAATTGCGAAATATGCTTCTGATGTTATCTTATTAAAAAAAGATTTAGATGTGTTAGAAAAATCATTTATTAAAGGAAGAGAAATTTTTTATAATGCTCTTAAGTATATTAAATTAACTGTTGCTTCAAACTTTGGTTTAATGTTAACTTTATTAATTGGATCAATTTGATTTGACTTTGCTACTATGTCACCAATTCAGTTATTAATGCAAAACTTAACTTTTGATTTAGCTAATTTATTGTTTGTTATTGATAAAGTTGATAACCAAGCAATTAAAAAACCATTAAAATGAAATATTAAAACAATATTTCCTTTCGTGCTTATTAATAGTATTTTAATGTCAATTATTAGTATTACTAATTTCTTAATCGTTGGTTATGGTTTTAATTTTTTTGAACATATTAATCATAATGAGCTATCAAGAGCCTTATATATTAAACAATTTCAAACAATGTTCTTTATTGAATCAATGGTTAGTCATATTTTCTTTATTTTCTTTGCTCGAACAGCAAAAATATCATTTATTCAATCATGACCGGCAATTACTTTCTTATTTAGTATGCTAAGTTTTTTAATAATCCCTTTCTTATTTACCTTTGTTAATCCGATTGCAAATGTCTTTCAATTATCAAAACCACCATTATTATGACTACCAGTATTACCAGGATTAATAATTATTAATTGAATTTTAGTTGAATCAACAAAAGCAGTAATGACAAAAAAATTTAAAATTTGAATTTAATAAGTAATTAAAAATTGTTAATTTAACGGCAGTGAATTTTAAATATTCACTGTTTTTTTATCATTATTTTCAAAAATATTGCTCCCCCTCCTCCTGAGAGTGATATAATTTTAAAAAAATAAAGGAGATAACCTAAAATGGCACAAGATTTAACAAAAGAAATTCTTCCAATTGAAGAACAAAAACAAACAAAGAAAATATTATATAAGAATTGAAAATTTTATGCTACAGCATTAGGAATCATAACGGTTGGTTTAGCTGTCGGTTTAGGAATAGGATTAGGTGTTGAAAATAGTTCTCATAATACTATTACTCCAGCACAAAAAATTGTTAATGAAATTAACAAGATCACAAATCTTGAAGTAATAGCAAATACTACTGATAGCACAGTAACATCTATTAATAATCTAATTACTAGTGATTTTATTAGTGCAAAATTAACAGGTGACAATAAAACTACATTTGAAGCTAATAAAAATAAATTTGCACTTGTAAAAATTACTGTTGGTAAAAACAATTTAGTAGATAATAATCTAAAAACAATTGGAACAATTAATGCTAAACTTATTTATAATTATGACTCAATTAAAAATCAAACAACCAATCTAATAATTACAATTTCAGATAAAAATACTACTGATATAGTTAATCAAATTAATATTACTACTTATGAAACAAATGTTGAAATTAATAGCACAATTGATGATTTAATATTTATGCCTTTATTCATTCAATCAAAATTAACATTCCAAAATAAAACAGGATTTAATGCTAATTTGTTTACTTTTAATAAAATTACTGTTAATGGTAATGATTTACAAAATAGTGATTTAACAACAGAACAAACAATTAATGCTAAGATTAATTACAATTATGATAATATTGCAAACCAAACAACAAACTTAACAATGACAGTCGGTACTAATGTTTGATCTGAAGATGTAATAACTAAGCAATTAAATACATTAACAGGTTTTACAGTTAATTATGATCAAACAACAGCAACAATTACAACAGTTACAGACCAATTAAAAGCTATGTATGTTGATACTTTTACGAGCATTAAGATTCAAAATGAAATTAAAGAAAATTTAATAATTTCTAATTTAAATCGTAGTATAAGTGGTACTCATACTCCATGAACAGATGATGACTTAAGAAATGGAGCAACTAGTGGTACAACTTGATTCAATCTTACTTTTAAAAATATATTATTAAGTAGCACTAAAATTGTCCATCTTAATCCTGTTATTATTGATGCAACTTTACTTAATTATTTAAGTAGCACAAATAATTCAACAACAATTACTTATGATAAAGCAACAGTAAAGATTGATTCAATTAAAAACCAAATGTTAAATATCGTAATTAATAGTATTACTAGTGAAAAAATTCAAAATTATCTTAACGAAAATTTAACAATTGCTCGGTTATATACATCAGCACGAGTAGATGGACAAACAATACAAACTGATGTCACAGATGAAAGATTAAGTAATGGTGAAACAACTGGTGATTATGAATATTTATTAACAAAATGTATTCTTGGAATTAATGAAGCAGAAAGTAAAGTTATTACACTGCGTCTTTATCCAAATTAAATAATTAATAAAAGATTTGTTCAAAATGAAAAAGTTCAGTTTATAAACTGAACTTTTTTTATTTTTGATAATTAACAATCACTACTGGTGCTTGATAGCATAAATAATAAACTAAAAATAAAAAAATGTATAATAAAAAAAGAGGGAAAAAATAACAAAATTTATTTTTATGAAAATAAATAGAAGGGGAAATCTTATATATGAAAAATAAAACTAAAGGAAAGCAAAAGGCAAGTATTGATCTTAAAGCTAACGAAAAAGAAATTGCTCGAGAAATTAATCAAGCAAGTTATAAAATCAAAACTACAGCGGGGGTAGTAGCAAAAAATATTAATGAACTAATTAATTGAAAATTCATTCAATCAAAATTAAATAACAAAGTTAATAAAATGTTTAATATTGGTTCATTTAAATTTTTAAAAATAACTATTAATGATAAAGCTTTACAAGATCACAATTTAACAGAAAATGGTTTAATTAAGGCTAAAATTAACTATACTTATGGTTCAATGAAAAGACAAAAGACTAATTTAGAAATTGATCTTACAGTTAGTGATCAACAAATTGTTGATGCTATTAAAAAAGTAACTTATGAAATTGCAACTATTAGTTATAGTAGTGAAGAAAATATTAATGATAAAATTACTGGCAATTTTATTAAAGAAGAACTTCCAACAGATTTTAAAAATGCTTTTGATCTTAAATCATTTAATTTTAATCAAGTTTTAATTAATAACCAACCTTTACGCTACAATGACTTAATTCAAAATGGCACAATTACTACTAAAATTAATTACGATTACGGACAAATGAAAAATCAAGAAACTCATTTAACAATTAATCTTGCAGTGAGTGATCAACAAATTGTTGAAGAAATTAAAGAAAAAAATTATAAATTATCAGCTCCAGTTGATACTCAAGTTAAAAATATTAATCCTTTAATTAAAGGAAATTTTATTGCTAAACAATTAAGTAATGATGTTGCTAAAGCTTTTAAAACTAAATCTTTTATTTTCGAAAAAATTGTCTTTAATGGTAAAGATTTACAAGATAATGATTTAATAAAAGATGGAATATTAAATGTTAAAATTAATTTTAATTATGGAACAATTAAAAACCAAAGTACTAACTTAACAATGACACTTACAGGTGTTGGTAAACAACAAGTTATTGATGCTATTAATAAAGCTAACTATCAAATTGAATCTGAAATTAAAACTAAAGTTAATAATATTAATAGTGAAATTAATGCTAAATTTATTAAAAAACAATTAAGTGGTGATATTGCTAGAGCTTTCAATTTAAAATCATTCAAATTCAAAAAAATAACAATTAATAAAAATAACTTAAAAGATAATGATTTACTATTAACTAAAACAATTGATACGAAAATAAACTATGATTATGATGCTCTTATTAATCAAGAAGCAAATTTAAAAATTAAATTAACTGTCAGCAAAGAACAAATTGTTAATGAAATTAAAAACTTAAATTATGAAATTAAGTCAACAATTAATACTAAAAACACTACTTTAGGAGAATTAATTACTAGTGATTTTATTGCTGAAAAACTAACTGGTGAAATTGCCAAATCTTATGATGCTAAACTATTTAAATTTAGTATGATAACAGTTAGTGGTCATAATTTAACAAATAGTGATTTAAAAACTGCTCGAACAATTAACGCAAAAATTAATTATCGTTATGGCGCACTTACTGGTCAAGAAACTAATTTAAAAATTGAACTAACAGTAAGTCAACAACAAATTGTTGATGCTATTAAAGTAGCAAATTATCAAATAACAACAAAAGTTGATGCTGAAGCAAAAACTATTAGTGATTTAATCAATCCTGATTTTATTAAAAAACAATTAAGCGGTGAATTTGCGAAATTTTTTGATATGAAAAGTTTTACTTTCCAAAAAATTACTATTAATGACAAAGATTTGCAAAATCGTGATTTAATGAATCCTGAAATAGTTAATACTGAAATTAACTATAATTATGGTGCAATAAAAAATCAAAAAACTAATTTGACAATTAAATTAACAGGAATTAGTAAAAAACAAGTTAGTGAATTTATTAATAAAATTAATTACCGAATTACAACAACAATTAATACTAAAGCAAGTAGTTTTGCTTCATTAATTAATGGTGAATTTATTCATGAATCATTAACAGGTGATATTGCCAAAGTATTTAATCCAAAGTTTTATAAATTCAATAAAATAACAGTTAGCGGTGATAATTTAGCTGATAGTGATTTAGTGACTGCTGGTATTATTAATACAACAATTAACTATAACTATGACACAGTTGTTGATAAAGAAACTAATTTAACAATTAAAGTTGTTGTTAGTGACAAACAAATTGTTGATGCTATTAATAGTCCAACTGATGAATTAAGACTTTCAAGTACTGTTGATAATAAAGTAGAAAAAATTAATGATATTATTACTGATCAATTCATTGTTAACAAATTAATGGGAGAAATTGCCAAAGCATTTAATCCAAAAGAATTTAAATTTAAAAAAATTACCGTTGCTGGTCATACTTTAAAAGAAAGTGATTTAGCGACCGCAAAACCAATTGCTGCTAAAATTAACTACGATTATGGTTCACTTCTTAATCAAGCAGCTAGTTTAAAAATTGAATTAAATGTTGGTGAAGAACAAATTGCAACTGCCATTAAAAAAGTTGATTATCAATTAATAACTAAAGTTGATAGTACTACTAAAAATATTAATGCTTTAATTACTGGCAACTTTATTAAAAGTAACTTAACTGGTGAAATTGCCAAAGCATTTAATATTAGTTCTTTTGCTTTTCATAAAATTACAATTGATGAAAATGATTTACAAGATCATGATTTAACAACTCCAAAAACAATTACTGGAATAATTAATTATGATTATGCAAAAATCAAAAACCAAAAAGCAAATTTAACAATTAAATTAACAGGAGTTAGCCAAAAGCAAACTGTTGCTGCAATTAATGATACAAGATATGAAATAATTACACCAGTTGATAGTCATGCTAAAAATATTAGTGCTTTAATTACCGGTAATTTTATTAAAAATGAACTAAGTCATGATATTGCCAAACCATTTGATATGAGTGCTTTTACTTTCCATAAAATTATTAATAATGGTACTGATTTAAAAGATAGTGATTTAATTAACCCTGGAACAGTTAGAGCTAAAATTAGTTATGACTATGCTAGAATTAAAAATCAAGAAACTAATTTAGCAATTAAATTAACAGGAGTTAGCCAAAAAGAAACTGTTGAAGCAATTAGTAAAATTAAATATCAAATTACAATTACAATTAATAGCAAAATTAGTAACATTATGGAATTAGTTACTAACGAATTCATTTTAGAAAAATTCCCATCTGAAATTAAAAAAGCTTTTGATATTAAATTATTTAAATTTAATAAAATTACCGTTAATGAAGTTGATTTAACGAATAATGATTTAGCAACTGCACGAACAGTTGCAGCTAAGATTAACTACAATTATGGAGCAATCAAAAATCAAACAATGAATTTAATCATTGATGTTGTTGCTAGCGATCAACAAATTGTCGATGCCATTAAATTAACAAAATACGAACTAAAAACAACAATTAATCATAGTGCAAAAAGTATTAATGAATTAATTAATGGTGCTTTTATTAGTAATAACTTAACTGGTGAAATTGCTAGAAACTTTAATTTGAGATCATTTAAATTTAAAAGAATTACTGTTGCTGGTCATAACTTAAAAGATAGTGATTTATTAACAGTTAAGACACTTAATGCAAAAATTAATTACAACTATGGTTCAATTAGTAATCAAGAAACAATTTTAACAATTGATCTTTCAGTTAGCGATGAACAAATGATTACTCAAATTAATAAAATCATTTATGAAAAAAGTCTGCCAATTAACAGTAGTATCCAAGATCTTAATAATTTAATGACAGGTGATTTTATTAAAAAGCAATTAACTGGCGAATTTGCAAAACATTTTAAAAATAAATCATTTAAATTTGTCAAAATTGTTGATTGTACTAACCATGATTGAAAAATAAACCAATTTGAAATTGCTGATTCATATCAAGCTAAAATTAATTATGATTATGATTCAATGCCAAATCAAAAAACTAAATTAACAATTAAAGTTACTGCAACTAGTCAACAAATTGTTGAAGCAATTAATAATACAATTTACAAAATAACAACTAAAGTTAATAGTGAAGCAAAAAGTATTACTGTTTTAACTACTGGTGAATTTATTAAAACAAATCTTAATGGTAACGCTTATCGTTATGCTTTAGACAGTAAACTATATAAATTTAATAAAGTTACTATTAAAGGCATTGAGTTACAAGATACTGATTTAATTAAGCGTGGTGAAGTTAATGCAAAAATTAATTATAATTACGATTTAATTGCTAACCAAGAAACAACTTTAAAAATTGAACTAACAGGAATTAGTCATAAAGAAATTGCTGATGCTATTAATGCTGCAACTTATTCAATTGCAAATCAAACAGGGTCAACAACTAATAGTATTAAACCATTAATTACTGAACAATTTATTAAAGAAAAACTTTCAGGTGAAACTAAAGATTCATTTAATATTAGTTTATTTAAAGTAATATCAATCGCAGTAGGCAATGATTTAAGTTATCATTTTGATAAAACAGGAACTTTTGATGCTAAAATCTACTATGATTATGGTTTAATTAAAAGTCAAAAAGCTGATTTAACAATTAAAACTACTCCTAATCTTGTCGATGAAAAAATTACTGGAGCAATTAATAGTGCAAATTATACAATTGCAAATCAAGTTGGTTCAACAACTAATGATTTGAAACCATTAATTAATGAAGAATTTATTAAAGAAAAACTACCAGTTGATCTTAAAGAAACTTTTAATATTAATTTATTTAAGTTAAACACAATTACTGCTAATGGTAATTTCAGTAAACCTGGAACTTACACTGGTAAAATCAACTATGATTATGCTGCAATGCTAAATCAAACAATTAACTTAACAATTACTACTAGCATTAATGAAGAACAAGTTGCTAATAAAATTAATGAAACAAGTTATCAAATTGAAACTAGAGTTCCTTCAAAGATTTCTGACCTGAAACCATTAATTACTGGTGACTTTATTCAAGCACAATTACCAGAAGAATTTAAAAAAGTTTTTAAAGCTAACTTCTTTAGTTTAATGTCAATTACAATTAATGATTTTACCGAAAAAATCTTCAATGAAGTTGAAACAACTAATGCAAAAATTAACTATAATTATGAAAAATATAAGAATCAAACAACTAATTTAGCAATTAAAGTTCTACCAAACATTGAAGATGAAAAAATTACTAATGCAATTAATAGTAAAACTTATCAAATATCAGTTAAAGTTGGAGCAACAACTGACAATATTAAACCTTGAATTAGCCCACAATTTATTAGAGAAGCATTATCTGATAGTATAAAAGATATGTTTTCAGTTGACTTATTTGAATTAATTTCAATTACTGTCAATGGTGAATGAAAGAAATTTGATAAAGTTGCAGTTGTTCAAGCTAAAATTACTTACAATTATGACACAATGAAAAAACAAACAACTAACTTAAAAATTAAAGTTACTGCTTAGATTGTTATCAATGTAACTTAAAGAAAGAAATTCAGTTTTAATAAACTGAATTTTTTTGTTAAAAAGTAGAAAAATAAAAAATTATTGCTTGCCCTTTCCCCATGATAAAATAATTTAAGTAATCAAAATTATTTTTTATAAAATATTAAAAAGGTTGATATTTATGTTATATTATTTTTAATACAACACTTATAAGGAGAAAAAAATGGCTGAAAAATTAATAAAAAGCGAACTTCTTTTAGGAGCAGAACAAAAAAAAGAAAAGAAAAAACTATATAAAAATTGAAAACTTTACACTAGTGCCTTAGGAATTATCGTAATTGGAACTGGTACAGGCTTAGGAATTTACTATGGACTATATGCCCATCATTCTGCAGCAACAACACCAGTAAATCTAAACAATCTTGAACTTAATACAACAATTTCAGGAACAGAAGATTCATCAGATGAACAATTTTTTCAAACATTTTTATATGAAAATAAAAATATTTTTGGTGACAATCTGACTCTTAATCAAGTTGAATTAACTAATTTTGAAGCAATTAAAGTTGGACAAAATGGAACATTAACAATTACTATTAAAGAAGGAACTAACGATAAATTCACTGGTTCAGTTGATATTACACTTAAATATCGTTTAGATGATGAAACTATAATTGATATAATGACTTTTTTATCAGATAATAATCAGCTTAATTTTCAAATTCCAACAGGAACTAAACAATCTGAATTAATGAAATTATTAACTGAAGACTTTAGAGCTAAATTGAGTGATTATTATGTTTATGCCGATGATATTGAAAGTATTGATGTTAGTACACCAAGATATCAACCTACGCAAGAACAATTAGACACTAAAGATTTTGTGTGAATTCCACCTAAACATACAGATCAAGCAAATCTTGGTATAAGTTATTTATGACTTGGTTTCACTGTAACTTATAAAGATGGCACAATTAAAACACCTAGTGAAGGCCCTCTCGATGAAGATGGATATCATCATAGTAATTCTGTTTTAATTGCTTGAAACTTAGATGCAACTATTACAATGGTATAACATTCTTTCATTATACAAGCAGTGATTTTTAAAATCTATCACTGCTTTTTTTATCTTTACAACTAATAATTTAAATTTTTAAAAACAGAAAAAAATCCAATTTTCTTAAAAAAAATCTTGAAATATTAAGATTTTTTGCTACAATTATATTATAAATTAATAAATTTAATAATTGATTAAAAGTTCTTAATTTGAACTTTTTTTTAATGAAAAAATTTATTTAATAAGATTTAAAAAATTATTAACCCAATAAAGGTATGTATTAAATTATGAAAAAAAATATTAGAAAAAAAGAAAACAAAAAACTATATAAAAACTGAAAACTTTATGCTGCTGCATTAGCAATTATGTTAATTGGTGCGGGTACAGGACTAGGAATTTACTATGGAACTACAAATCATTCTGAAATAGCTAAAATAGATTTAAATACTCTTAATCTTGAAAAAACAATTTCAGGTAAAGAAAATATGTCAGAAGAAGACGCATTTAATATCTTCTTAAATAGAAATGAAAGTTTTAATGAATTAAAAAACAATATTGAAATTAAAACTAATTCATTTGTAAAGCCAGATTATAAAACTAATGGTTCATTAACAATTAATGCTAAAACAAATAGTAAAAAATATATTGGAACTATTACAGTAACTATTACTAAATTAGAGCAAATAAATTTAAGTACTCTTAAACTTAATACAATATTAACAATTCCAGTTGTAAGTCAACAAGCAGCTTTTGATTTATTCATTAAGTCTAATGCAAATATTACTGATTTAAAAGAAAATATTGAAGTTATGAATTATGTAGCATCAGATTATAACAAACTTGGATCATTAGAAATTCAAGGAAAAACAGATGGTAAATATACAGGAAATATTATGATAACTATTCCTGAAAAAAAGAAAACAAACTTAAATATGCTTATATCTAACACAATAATTCAAGGTAAAGAAAACATGACAAAAGAAGACGCATTTAATGCCTTCTTAAATGCAAACAGTAGTTTTTTAAACTTAAGTGATTTCGTTGAATATAGTTCATATAAAGCAGCAACTTACATAGCTAATGGTTCATTAACAATTAATGCTAAAGCAAATACTGGCTTTATTGGAAGTTTAATTATAACTATTACTAAAGTAGAATTAATAGATTTAAATACTCTTGAACTTAACACAACAATTCCAGGAACAGAAGATACAACAGATGAACAGTTCTTTCAAATATTTTTAGATAAAAATAAAAATATTTTTGATGAAAATCTAACTCGTGAGCAAATTCAATTATCTAATTTTAATGGTATTAAAATCGGACAAAATGGAACATTAACAATTACTGTTAAAGAAGGAATCAATAGTAAATATACTGGATCAATTAATATTACACTTAAATACCTTTTAGATGAAGAAACTATAATTGAAATGATAACTTATTTATCAGATAATAAGATGCTTAACTTTCAAATTCCAACAGGAACTAAACAATCTGAATTAATGAAATTATTAACTGAAGACTTTAGAGCTAAATTGAGTGATTATTATGTTTATGCCGATGATATTGAAAGTATTGATGTTACTACACCAAGGTATGAACCTACGCAAGAACAATTAGACACTAAAGATTTTGTGTGAATTCCACCTAAACATACAGATCAAGCGAATCTTGGTATAAGTTATTTATGACTTGGTTTCACTGTAACTTATAAAGATGGCACAATTAAAACACCTAGTGAAGGTCCTGTCGATAAAGATGGATATCATCATAGTAATTCTGTTTTAATTGCTTGAAACTTAGATGCAACTATTACAATGATATAGTAAATAATTAATTTTATTGTAAAAGCAGTGGCATATGAAAAATTCATATGTCACTGTTTTTTTTATAAATGAATAAAGAAAATTATTTTCCTAAAAAGAGTGTTAAAATAATAATTAAACAAGTTTAATAATTAGTTAAAAGTTCTCAATTTGAACTTTTTTTAATGAAAATTTAGTTAATAAAATTCTAATTGTTTAAATCTTAAAAAAGATATTCCACAAACAGTTGATACTCAAGAAAAAGCATTTAATTTATTTACCCAAGAAAACATGACAAAAGAAGACGCATTTAATAGCTTCTTAAATGCAAACAGTAGTTTTTTAAACTTAAGTGATTTCGTTGAATATAGTTCATATAAAGCAGCAACTTACACAGCTAATGGTTCATTAACAATTAATGCGAAATCAAACAGCAAATACAGTGGAACTATTACAATAACTATTAAATATATTGTTAATGAACAAACCTAGCAAAAACATTTTATGTTTTAAGAACATTACGATTATATGACTTTAAAATTCCACTAAATACTAAACAAGAAGATTTAATTGGAATTTTTACAAAAGAAATTAAAGCATTATATCTAAATTCTGATGGTTCTTTTGAAAGCAATATTGCAGCAATAGAATATCCTACTCAAGAACAATTAAATACAGTAGGAACTTTCTGAACACCATTAAGATTTGATATGAATAGTAGAAACTGAAGTGCTTTAAGACTTACTAGAAATTTCTATTACAGTAATAGAAAGCAAATAAATAATTTCTCAATTAAATTAACTACAAAATAATGGTGAGACTAAAATTTACTATAAAAATAGTGGAATATGAAAAGCATATTCCACTATTTTTTATTTTTTATAACCAACAATAACTTTATCAATTAATGCTTGAGCAAGTTTAGGATTAACTTGACCTTTAGTAATCTTCATAATTTGACCCATAAAAAACTTATTAGCTCTAACAGGATTATTAAAATATTCTTCAACACGAAGTGGATATTCCTGAAATAACTGTTCAATTATTGGTTTAATTTCTGTTTCATTACTAATAACTTTTACATCTCAAATTGCTAATAATTGTTGAGGACTATTTTCATTTGAAGTAAAAATTGTTGCTAAAATTTTTTGACTTTGTTTATTATTAACTTTTTCTTGACTAATTAACTTAACCAACTCTGATAAATGTCGATAATTAATTCTTGTATCGTTAATATTATTAATATTATTTTGACTAAGATATTTTAAAACTGGTCCTAAAAGAAAGTTAATTGTTGCTTTTGTCATGTTATTATCTTTAACAATCAATTCAAACATTAAGCGTAAATCTTCACGATCTAACAAAATATTAATTTCTGCATCAGACAAATGATATTGTGTCTTTAAATAATTAACAATTTGGTCTGGCAAAAATGGCATATCGGCAATAATTTGATTAATTCATCTTTGATCTAATTGAATTGGTAAAATATTAGGCTCACGAAAGTATTTATAATCAACAATTGATGTTTTTTCTCGCATTAAAACTGTTTGTTTTGTTTTTTCATCAAATCTTCTTGTTTGTGAAACTATTTTTGTTTTAGCATCTAACAACTTTGTTTGGCGAGTAATTTCATCATCAACAGCTAAAGTAATATTATGTAAAGAATTAAGATTTTTAACTTCAACTTTTGTTCCTAATACTTTTGCATCTGGTTGCTTTAAAGAAATATTTAAATCACATCGCAATGAACCTTGACTCATATCAGCATCACTAATATCTAAGGCAACTAAAAGTTTTCTTAAAGCTTTAATATAAGCAACTACTTGTTCAGAACTAGTAAAAATTGGTTTTGTTACTAATTCTAACAAAGGAATTCCAGCCCGATTATAATCTAAAAAAGTAGCATCACCTTCATGAATTTGTTTTGCTGTGTCTTCTTCAATATGAACGCGTTCAAATTCAACTAAAAATGGTTGATCATTAATAACAATCTTTAATTGACCATCACGACCAAAAGGATGGTAATACTGAGTAATTTGATAACCTTTTGGTAAATCAGAATAAAAATAATTCTTACGATCAAATCGTAACAACGAATCAATTTCCATTTTTAAAGCATGAGCCAATTTAACAGCAGCAACTACTACTGCTTGATTTAAAACTGGCATTGTTCCAGGATAACCACAATCAATCGCACTAGTTTGACTATTTGGTGTTGCAGCAAAAGTATTAGCAGCACCAGAAAAGCATTTAGTTTTAGTTTTTAATTCAATATGAACTTCAACACCAATTGTAACTTGATAATTACTCATCTTTTTCTCCTAATAATTTATTTTTAAAATTGATTTTATCACTTAAAAATTTTGCAAGATTAAGAACAGTTTGATCTTTAAATGGTGCTGAATTAATATTAATGCCAATTGGTAAACCATCAACGATTGTTAAAGGAATAGTAATTGAAGCAGAACCATTAAAATTAGCTAATAATAATAAATCTTCTAAATAATCATGTTTTTTTGGTAAGGTTTTTGTCTTTTTTAAAATTGTTTTAATTTCCGGTGCTGGATTACTTGAAGGCATAACAATAAATGCATCATACTCAGCAAAGATTTTTGCTAATTCTTGAACAATTAATCTTCTAATTTTCTTTGCTTTAACAAATAATTCTTTTTGATGACCTTCTGATAAAGCATAACTACCAATTACATAACGTCGCTTCACAACATTACCAAAACCAGCAGTTCTTGTTTTAATCATTGTTTCACGATAATTTTTTCCTGGTTTACGAACACCAAAATTAATGCCATCTAAATTAGCATGACAACTAGTTGCTTCAGCGAAAGAAATAATCATATATACTGGTAATAATGCTTTTAATAACTCTTGATCAAAATCAAGATAATCTACTTTTACTTGGTAGCCAGATAGCGTTTTCATTAAATGATCAAATGATGCTTTAACTGATTTATCTCAATGATAAGAATCATAATTTAAAACAGCAACTTTTAAACCACTAACATCATTAGTTAAATTCTTAAAGTAATTAGTTTCGTTACTAGCAACACTAGTAAAATCATTTAAATCTTGCTTTACTAAAGTATCTAAAACAATTGCAACATCAGCAACATGATTAGTAAAAATTCCAACTGTATCTAAACTAGGAGCATAAGGAAAAACTCCATTGCGAGAAATTAAACCATAAGTTGGTTTATAACCAACAATACCACAAAAAGCAGCAGGTTTACGAATTGAATCACCAGTATCAGTCCCAATCGCAAAAGGGACAACACCAGCAGCAACTAAAGCAGCCGAACCACTAGAACTACCTCCAGTAATATGTTCTCTATTTCATGGATTATAAACATATCCTGTATTAGCATAAAGACCATCACCACCCATTCCTAATTCATCTAAAGTAGTTTTAGCAAGATTAATTGCTTGACGATTTTTTAATAAGCTATTAACAGTACTATCATAACTAGGAACAAAATTAGCCAAAATATTTGATGAAGCAGTAGTTTTTTGACCAATTGTTGCAATATTATCTTTTAAAACAAATGGAATTGCAAACAAAAGATTATCTTGTTCAACAGTTCAATTTGCTAATTTTTTTGCTTTTTTTTCAGCATCTTTATGAAGAGAAGTAACAACAGCATTCAAATTACTAAACTTTTTTAATCTTTTTAGTGCTGAATCAATTAAAATTTCTGGAGTAATGTCACCTTTAACTAATAATTGATGCAATTGCTCAATTGAAAACTGTTGATAATTAATTTTCATCATTAATCACTCGATTTATCACAATATAATCACCTTTCACTTTTGGAGCATTATCTAAAACTAATTTCTTATCTAAGGAATCCGTAATAATATCTTCTCGTAAATATTGACTAGTAATATCAAAAGGAAAATCCAATGGCAAAATATTATTAGTATTAATCTTTTGTACTAATGCCATTTGTTTTGTAATTACTGCAAATTCTAATAATAAGGCTTTTGTTTGTTTTTTATCCAATTGAAAAAATAAATCTTCAGAAAATTGTTGTAAATCAATTTTAGTAATTTTAGTTTTTAATTTGACCATAACTTAAATTCCTTTCATCTTTAATTTTGTTTTAATTCTATCATTAGAATAAATGAAAGAAAAAAACTAATTACCATTTTTAATTAATACCATTAATTCTTCTTCATTAATAATTTTAACATCTAACATCTTAGCTTTATCAAGTTTTGAGCCAGGTTCATCGCCAACTAATAAATAAGTCGTATTTTTACTAATAGTATTTGTAACATTAGCACCATAATTTTTTAATAAATTAGCAAAATAATCTCGTGATCTTGATAAAGCACCCGTAATAACAAAAGTCATATTAGCAAAAAGTTGCTTTTCTCGACTTGTTTTAGTTGTATAAGTAAAATTAAGTTTTGCTGTTTTTAATTTAGTAATTAATTTTTTATTATTTTGATTAGCAAAATAATCAACAATGCTTGTTGCAATAACTGGACCAATATCATTAATGTCTGCTAAAACTTGATATTTTGTTTTCATTAAATTATCTAAGGTTTTAAAATTTTTCGCTAAGACTTCAGCAGTTTTTTCACCAACATGTCTAATTCCTAAAGCAAATAATAATCGTTCCAAAGAATTATCTTTTGATTTCAGAATCATTGTACTTAAGTTATTAAATGATTTTTCACCAAATTTTTCTAAATTAATAATTTCTTGACGATAATTAACCAATTGATAAATATCAGCAACATTATGAATTCATCCTAACTCAACAAATCGTGCTAAATTTTTATCCTTTAAACCAGTAATATCCATGGCATTTCGTGAACAAAAATGAATTAATGACTTTAAAATTCGTGCCGGACAATTAGTATTAACACAATATTGATCAACTTCATCATCAACTTGTTCTAAAATACCATGACACTTTGGACAATTAGTTGCTTTTTTAAATCGTTTACTATTTTTCTTACGATCTTTAATAATTGTTTTAATGACTTCTGGAATAATATCGCCGGCCTTTTTAATTTCAACCGTATCACCAACTCGTAAATCACGTTCAATAATATAATCACCATTATGAAGTGTTGCATAAGTAATTGTGCTACCTGATAATCCAACCGGTTCTAAACGAGCATTATAAGTAATCCGACCTGTACGACCAACAGTTGGAAAGATTTCTAATAATTTTGTCACTGTTGTTGCTGCAGGAAATTTATAAGCAATCGCTCATCTTGGTGCTTTATTAGTATTACCTAAAACTTCATAAGTTGTTAAATCATTAACTTTAATCACAATTCCATCAATTTCATAAGATAAATTATTACGAATTTTTTGATATTTAGTAATATAAGCTCAAACTTGATTAATACTCTGACATAATTTTCATTCTTTATTAATATTAAAGTTATTTTCGGCCAAAATTTTTAATGTTTCACTATGAGTTTTAATGCCATCATTTAAAGCATCAATATAATAATAAAGAAAAGCATCTAATTTTCTTTTTGCCACAATAGTTTTATCCAATTGTCGTAATGAACCAGCAGCAGCATTACGAGGATTAGCAAATAATGGTAAATTTAATTTTTTTTGTTCTTGATTTAATTTTTGAAAATCCTTTTTGCTTAAAAAAACTTCACCACGAACTTCTAAATTTTTAACAAAATTAGGATTTAAAGTTATAGGAATAGACTTAATCTCTCTAACATTTTCAGTAATATCTTCACCAAAACTACCATCACCTCTTGTTGCAGCTAATTTTAATTGACTATTTTCATAAGTAACAGAAAAAGAAAGACCATCAATTTTTAATTCACAAACATAACTAATTTTATCTTGACCAGTAATCTTTTTTATTTGTTGATCAAACTTAACTAAATCATCATAATTAAAAGCATTAGCTAAACTTAACATTTGAGTTTGATGTGCAATTTTTCTTAATTGTGAAGTTTTGATTGAAGTGCCAACAGTTTTTGTTGGTGAATCAACTTTAGCAAATTGGGGATATTGTTTTTCCAATTTTACTAACTTTTGATAAAACTGATCGTAAACACTATCACTAACTGACGGTTGATTAAGTTGATAATATTCATAGTTTCATTGTTTAATTTTGTTTATTAACTGGTCAATTTCCTGTTTAATTGCTCTTAAATCTTCCTTTTTGGCCATCTTTTACTCCATTATTTATTAATTATTAATATTATACTTTTGAAATAATTGTTGATATTCATTATTAAAATTTGGTAAAATTTGACTCTTACTAGAAAAACGTTCAACTAATAAATGTAAGTAATGATGATCGTTATCTGCTGCTAATTCTTGTTGATAATAATTATTATTACCTTTCAAATTAAAATGAACTCCTAAAACTTTAAAGTTATGAGATAAATAATTACGAATATCTTTAATATAATTTAATTGCTCCATCAAAACTCGTTGTTTATTAAAATCATTAATACCAAAATATTCAGCAATTTTATTAATATTATCATTATTTAAAGTTTCTAATAAACTTAAAATTGATTCAAAAGACATAACTTCAAATAACGAACGAATTGTTTTTGATTTTAAAACACCATTATGACTATATTTATAATATCCAGAACGAATAACTCTTCTCGCTGCTCGTAAATTTTTTAAATGATCTTGATTTAAATAATGACTATTATCAAGATTTTGAATTTCACTAATGAATAATTGTCGTAATAAAATTTTTTTCAGTGAATTTTCAATCATAAAAATATGTTTCAAATATAATAATCGTAAATCAACATTTAATAATAATAATTCATCTAACGAATGATTAGGATAACTTTTTTTTAATTGCTCTAAATATTTTTCATCAACAAGATTTTCAACCAATCAAGTTTCTGATAATGCCATTGGCAATTGCCCCCTTTAACTTTATACCCCTATGATTAACCTTTAATTGTATAAATACCAACTTTCGGTTTTTCAGTTTCTTTCTTGTCATCTTTTTTTGACAGCTTTTCTTTTTGGAGTAATTCTTGTTCTAATAACTCATTAATATTATTATAATGAATTTGATAAGTAGATGTTAAATCAAAGGTTTGTGTCAAGTTATTAAGTTTATTCGTCTTTTGACTAGCAAATAATTCTTCTAGTTGTTGATCATAATGATCAAATTTTTGTGTCTTCTTCTTGCTAAAGAAGTTCTTAAAGAAACTCTTAGCATTAAAGATTGTTCAAAACTGTTTAAAGTTAATAATCATTGCTAAAATAACAACCAATCCAATACTTCCTAAGATTCCATAACCAATAATTGTTAAAGTTAACTTAGCATTATTAATTGCATTAACTGGTAAAAAGGTTGGAAATAAGTATAAATAACCAAATAAAATTGTTGCTAGAATTGGTAAAATTAAAATTAAAATATTTTGAACAATATATCTTAAATCGCTATTATAAGTTAAATTTTTTCAAATATAAACTCAAATGACAATCAAACGATAAACTCAACCAATTGCTAGAGAAAATAAAATCATATATAATGCTCAATCCTTATAACCATAAAAAGATAAAGTTCAACCTAAAGTAATTGACAAAACTAAAACAATTGCTGCTTGAATATATGAACTTCAAATTGTTTCTTTATGTTTAACAGTAGCATTAACAATCACCCTACCAGGTTCAGTTGCCACTTCTAAAGCATTTTTTAAAGATAAAAATAAAACAAAAGTTGGACTAGCTAAAAAGAAATTAAAAAAGATATCCCTACTATATGGATCGGTAATATTACTATTATTATATTGATTACCATAAATTGAAGCAATGATATACTGAGCAATAACAAATTGTAAGATAAAAGCAAAAGCTGCTACCATATAACTATACATTTCAAATTTAGTATAAGTTGCTCATTTAATCCGACCACTCTTAGCAATCCAATAACCAAAAGCTTCACGAAAAGAACTAATCAAAATTAAAGCAATGTTTCTAATTGTTGTCGCAATAATTAAGTAATAAGCATAAATTGTTGTAAATGATAAACTTAAAAAGATAGTAATTAAAATAATATCAATATTAGAAATTAATACTTCTGGCAAACGACTCAAACCAACTCATCATGATTGTCGCAATAAACGTTTTTGTTTAATTCATTTTTTATCTTGCAACCAGGGATATTCAATTTTAATAATAATATAAGTAACAATCGTTTTAATAATACCAGAAACAAGATAAGCAAAAAAAGGCACAAAAAAAGGCATATTTGGTACTAAAAATAAAGCAATTAGCAAAATATACATAATAATTTCGCTAAAAACAAAAACTAAACGATTTAAATAGCCCTTTTGATCTGATTGAATTAAGTTTTGATAAGCCCCAGAAAAATAAAAAAAGATTAATTCTTTTGAAGATAAACAAAGAATAACAACTGCTAATTCTCAAAAAGAAATATTAATATTAAAACCAATAAAAACACCAGGAACAAAATATCTTAAAACTGCAACAATCGCTGCAATCGCAATGACAATTGTCAAATAAATTTTACCCATTCGTTGATATTTTTTCTTAGTCGTATTAACAATATCATTAACAGTTTCATAATCACCATTTTGTAACGGACGATATAAAGAAAACATTGTAATTAATCCAAGTCCACCTTCAGTTAACGACAAGTAAGCAAGAAACGAAACAATTACCCGAATCAAACCAACAAATTCACCTTGATATTGACGATTAATAACAAAAAGAAAAGTAAACTGAAACAAAGAAATAATAACTGTCATTATTACTCCTATCAGTGTATTAAAAACTGCTCTTCTTGTTGACATTTTTACTCCTAAAAATTATTAATATATTTATTTTATCACTTTTTTAGTTAATTTTTGCTTGTAATCCATATTGTTCAATTAATAAAACAACGGTATCTGAATTTTCAGATACCGCTACTCTAATAATGATAATTTTTAGTTCTTAAAAGCAAAACTTTTAAATAATTATTTGTATTCAAAATAATAATTATATTCTTTAATTGCACTAGTTGAACTATTAAATATTCCAGTTGTATTTGTTAAAGGTGAAAAACCTCTCATCGGATTTACAGAAATAAGACCATGCGACGAATCATTAATCTTAGTAGCATCAAAAAGTCAAGAATAAAAACCAATCTTATTATCATCACGAGCAGTACTAATAAATGCTGTCGTATCTGAAATTCGAGAAAAATCAATCATACTGTCATTTTTTATCAAAGTAAAAGCATTTGATAAATCATTAATCTTAGTAACATCAAAAAATCAAGTAATAGGATCTTTACTGTTATAAGTTTTTGCCTGTTCGACAAATATTCCAGTAGTTTCACTTAAGCGATCAAAGCTAAATAATTTTTTACTTAATTTTGTAAAACCATGCGACGAATCATTAATCTTAGTAACATCAAAATAAAGCATTTCATCAGTCATTAAGTCACTCATAATTGCTGTCGTATCTGACAAACGATAAAACTGATATATTTTTTGACTTAAATTAGTTAATCCTTGTGATGAATCATTTACTTTAGTACTATCAAATAAAACAGCTTCACAAACTGAATTTCAAAAAACTGCTAATGTATCTGACAAACAAAGATATCTACGAAAATCTGCTTCAATCTTAGTTAACCCCTTATTTGGCTGATCTATTTTTGTACTATCAAAAAAATAAGTCTCGTCATTATTTGTATCAAAGATGCCAGATGTTTCTGACATTGGATGAAATTCATTAAAAATAAGATTTAATTCAGTAATCTTCATTGTTGTCAAATCAAAAAAGCAAGCATATCCATTTTCAGCTTTAAACATTCCAGATGTATCTGACATCCGATAAAAATAAAAAGTTTTATGATTCAAGTTAGTAAATCCTTTTGACGAAGTATTAATCTTAGTAATATCAAATAAATATGTTGTATTTGAATCAATAAAAATTACTAATGTATCTGACAAACGAAGAAATCTACCTTTTTTATTTAAATCAATAAGTCCTTTTGACGAAGTATTAACTTTAGTACTATCAAAAAAATAAGCTTTGGTACTAGTCTCATAAATAATTCCTGCTGTATCTGATACAGCAACAGATTGTCAATAAAGTCCTTTACTAGTTAATGTCGTAAACTTTGGAGTTGAACTAGCTGTTATGTTATTAAATAATGCAACATTTAAACTTAATGGTGAAATTGTTGTTCCAACTGTTGCCGCTGCTAATAGAGTTAAAAGTTGTTTCATAAATTATCCTCCTAAATGTTATTTTCTTTATTTTTTAATTTATATCTATTTTTAATAAAAAACAATCAACCATCAATGGTAATTTAAATATAAAAAAATAATGATAATTAAATCATTATTTTATGTTAAATTTTGTTACCATCATTTGTTCTAATTGTGATTGCAAATTAGGTAAAACAATAATTTTTTTGTTTAAGTACTCTAAAGGCGCTACTAAATTTTGAAAACTTAAATAATAAGCAAATAACATAATTTGTTTTGGCATTATAATAATTGAACCATACTTTTGATCACCAACAATTGGTAATTTTAAGTAAGCTAATGAAGCACGAATTTGATGTTTTCTTCCTGTTATTAATTGACATTCAACTAAAGTAAAATCATTTATCATTTTTAATGGTTTAATCATAGTTTGGCAACTTTTAGCACCCGTAATTTTATCTTTAGTAAAAATCATTTTCTCTTGTTTTTCATCATGATAAATAAAACCATTAAGATTTAATGCTGCTTTTAAATTACCCTGACAAACAGCTAAATACTTTTTTGTAATATTATTATTAAGTTGTGCTTGAATTAAATTTTGTTGAGCAAGTTTAGTTTTTGGATAAATAACCAAACCTTTAGTTAATTTATCTAAACGATACAAATGACTAATGGTAAAAGTTTGACTGTTAAAAAGCTCTGGTTCTTTTTGTACTAAATAATAACGAACAATATTATCTAATGACTGATTACTTGGACTATGAATTGTAATACCATGATCTTTAATCACAACAACAATGTTTTGATCTTGATAAATAATTTCTGGTGCTAAATTTGGATTAATAACTTCAGACTTATTTTTAATAACTAATTTATTGTCATAAAGATAAATTACATCATTTTCTTGAACTAAGTATTTAAAATTAGTCACTCTTTTGGAATTGACTTTAATTTTTTTCTTATAAAACAAATGATAAATTTGTGATAATGGTGCATCTTTAAAAGTTTTTTTTAGAAAATTAATTAAGGTTTGGTTACTATCATTTTTATTAACAACTAATTTAATCATCATTAACTTAAACTAATAAATAAAGAAACTGTTGCAATCGTATTAACTAACATATGCAAAGCAATTGTATAAGTAGTATTACCACGAGCAATAATAAATAATAACGGTGTGGCAATTGACATTCCTAAGTAACCAAAAATATTATTTCAATCACCACTATCTAAAATATGCATTGCTGGAAAGTAAACTAAAGAAGCAATATAAGCAATTCATTTATTACGAACAATACTAAAAGTTCCATAACGATAAGAAATTTCTTCATTAATTGGGGCTAAAAAGATTGATCCTAAAACTAAAGCAAAAATTCCTAATGGTGTTGTTGCCATTCGTTCTAATTGGTCTTGATTATCACTAGTACCATTATTATTATTAGCAAAAAAATTAGTTTGATTAACCGCGTTAGAAATTGTATTAAAAATTAAATTTAAAACTGTGATTATTACAAGAAAAGTAATAACTCATAATAATAAACTAACTTTAGCTTCTTTAAATGTTGCAACAATTTGCTTTCGTAATCCTTTATTAGTAAAAACTACAATTAAAGAACCAATAAATTGAATTACTACTTGAATAATAAATGAAACTGCTAAAAATAATGATTCATTCTTGTCTTGATCAATTGCTTTCGTTTGAACAAGAAAAAGAATTACAATTAAACTACTAATAAAACCAAAAATAAAATGAGTATAAGCTGCTCAAGCACCTCGCTTTGCCATTGCCTTTCAATCAATAATAAAAGCAATTATCATACCAATAATTGGCACTAAAATTGTTAAAACTAAATCTAAAACTGATCAAGACTTAGGAGTACTATCACTACTAATATGATAACCATAAGTTTTAATAAGACTATAAATAATTGGCACTAAAATAAAAGATATAAGATAAATTACTGTAACAAATCAATTAGGATTTTTAAAATTAAATGGAAAATCATGCTCAGAACTTAGTTCTTTTGTTTTAAAAAAACTTAATTTTGAATTTTTAGCTTTTTCATCATGGTTTATTTGATTATCATCAGAAAAATTAGAAATTAAATGATTCATATTATTCACAAACAAATTAGCAACCCTATCTAATAATTTTTTTATTTAGTATACCATAATAATTTATCATTTTTAGTTACGATTGAAAAATGATTATTAAATGATATGGATAAAATACAAAAAACAAATTTAATCATTGATGTGAAATTGTTAAAACAAATATTAAATCATTACAAAATTAAATTAAGTAAAAATTATTTTAAAATAACTTTTACTTAATTTTTTAATTCATATTAAAAAAGATAATTAAATATGTTTTATTTGAATCCATTATTAAAAAAATTAAATGAAATAAAAATAGTTTTTTCAAGCTCACTTCTAGTTTTTTCATTTTCAAATTCAACAATTTCATCATAAATTTTATTAATATTTTCTTTTCATGCTTTTTCTAAAAAATTATATAATTGTTTTTTAGATTTTTTTTCATTTAAAACTGAATTTAATTCTTTACTTGTAAACTCGTTCATTAATTTTTCTTGTTCATCAAAATCTTTAATAAAAGAAAACGATATAATAAAAAAAGCTGTCAAAATCAATCTTTGAAAATTAATATTTAATTTTTTTATATTTTTTACAAAATTCTTAGACAAATTTAATATTTCAATATTATTTTTTGAATTAATAATAATTTGCTTATTATCTTCAATATCTTGAATAATTTCTGTTTGAGTTTTATTCACATTATTTAAAATTGAATCAAAATTTTCTATATAACATTTCAAAAATAATATTGAAGTAATTTCATTATAAGTATGATCTAACTTTTCAACAAAAACATCTAGAAACTCTTGATAAGAAACTAAAAATATTTCTTGTTGTAAAATTAAAAATTTATTTCAAATTTCCTTTTTAATTTCAATTAAATTAGAATTCATTATTCCTCCTTATAATATCAATGTGTTTTACTTTTTGTTTTCTTTTTTAAGAAAAGTTTTTAATTTAAATCATGAATCTTTTTCTTGCATTTTTTTATTGTTAATATTAAGAATATTATCTAACTTTATTTCTGTTTTTTTAAGTTGTTGTAAATCAATTTTATTAACTTTTTCATAAGCATGCTCAAGTGCTGTTAAAATTATTTGATTTCTTATAACATCATTTTCTTCTCTAAGCTTTTCAAAATCTAATTTTTGTTGGTTTAATTTAGTATCATTTAATTTTGTAGTTTTATTAAGTTTATATGTTAAACATCCTAAACATGCAGAAAAGACAAGTGAAAATATTGAAATTAAATTTGGTAAAATATACTGTAGAAAAAACATTAACCCTCCTTTAGATTCTAATACTTTACCTAACCTTTTGTTAATTTTATCATTTTTAATATCCTTAGACATATTATTTTTATATAAAAAATTAATTATTCTTAAAAATAATTTTTTACTTAATTTTTTAAATTAATTGTTATAATTACGATGTAAGTATCAAGAAATAATAAAAATGGTTAAAGATTTATTCAGGTGATGCCAATAATGAAATCAAAACGCATATGAATATCTTTATGGCTACTAACTTTATTAGCAATTTTTATTGTTTCTTTAATTAATCGTGTTCCTTATTTCTTATTAGGTGGTTCTAGTTCAGTATCTCCCTTAATGGAAGAATTACTTAATAAATATCCTGATAATCATAAAAAAGGTGACTTTAATTATGTTAGTTCAGCATCTGCTGGCGCGCCACCAAGAGTTGAAAAAAATACTTTTGGTATTGGTTTTTTATCAGAATCATACCAAGTTGATAAAACAGCAACACCAAATTTAATTAATTTCCAAATTATGCGTGATGGTCTAATTATTGTTTATAATCTTCCAAGTAAAGCTTTTTCTAATTCTAACACACTATTAGATTTTGATGCAAACAAAGTTAAACAATTATATTCACATAATGCTTTGTGACGAGATGTATTTCCTACTCAAATTAATCCTGATTTTAATATGAAAGTTAAACCATTTACTAGACCAAATGGTTCAGGAACTAGAACTGTTTTTGATGAGAAAGTTTTTGGTCATGGAGTCTCTTATAAAGCTAATGTCGTTGATTCTAGTGGTGCAATGCTAAATCTTGAATCTGGTAGCATTGGTTACACTTCATTTGCTGATTTTAATCAAGCAAAAAATATTAGTGTTACAGCAGGAACTTGAGAACAAATTGAAGCAAATTATCAAAATATTGAATTTAATATATATAAATTATGACGACCATTTATTGGCATAATTAATAAAACTTATAAATATCAAAAAGAAATAACTAAACTTTTAAATTGACTTTTTAGTGATGATGCAACTGTTACTAACATTTTTAAAAAATATGGACCAAAAACAGACCTTGATGATGAAACTAATCAAGATTTACAACAATGACTAACTGAAAATTAATAAATTAATAAATTAAAAGATAATTCAAAATTATATTAAAAATTAGGGAGAACGATTGTGGACAAAAAAAAGCAAACTAAAAAATTTTGATCAAAAGATAATTTTGCAAAAAATAACAATCAGGATAGTTTTATTAGCGATGAAATAAAAAATCGTAATGATTTGATTGCTAAAATTATCGTTTACTTTTTTTTAACTTTAACTTTACTACTTTTTGCTGCTTTGATTGCTTTTGTAATTGCTGAATCAATTTCAGCATTTCATAAATTTGGTTTTATCAATATGTTAATTGGTAATAAATGATCGCCAACTGATGATAATCCTTCATTTGGAATTTTACCTTTTATTACTGCGACATTTTGAGTTTGTTTATTCTCAATGATTTTAGCAATTCCTTTAGGAATTTTTACTTCTTTATTTATTTGTGAATTTTTACCAAAAAAAATTAAAAAAATTAGCTTAACTTTAGTCGAGTTGTTATCAGGTATCCCTTCTGTTGTTTTTGGTGCTTTTGGTTTAATGGTAATTGGTCCAATTTTTGTTAAAATGGGAGCACCAGCAAAACAAAATATGATGACTGCTAGTTTTATTCTTGGTTTAATGGCTTTGCCAACAATTATTTCGTTATCTGTCAATGCCATTAATGGTGTTGAACAATCATATCGTTATGCTTCATTAGCTTTAGGAATTAGTCAGAGTAAAACAACTTTTAAAATTGTTTTAAAAACTGCTGGATCTAAAATTCTTGGCGCAGTTGTTTTTGGTTTTGGTCGTGTAATTGGTGAGACAATGGCAGTAATTATGATTGCTGGTGGTAGTACTTCCGGTATTTCTTTCAATAACGGACCATTGGAATTCTTCTTTTCATCAATTACAACTTTAGCAGGAATCATTGGAATTGAAATTAATGAAACAACAAGTCCACTACATAGTTCAGCATTATATGGAGTTGGTGTTTTCTTATTTATTATCGTAACAATCATCAATCTAATTGTTTTAGTAATTTATAAAACTCATGAGCATAAATTAAGAAAAATTTATAAAAATAAACATGATAAATTAAAAACTGGAAATTTAACTGAAATTGAATTAAAAAATACTATTACTAATAAAATAATTAGTCGTCAAAAATCTAATAAAGTTAGTGATTCTTTCAGAACTACTATTATGACAATCTCATGAATTATTACAACAGCTTTAATTTTATGAATTATTGGTGATGTTATTTTACAAGGAATTTTTAACTTTCATCCAGGACCAGGTGAAAACATTTGAAACTTTCATATTACAAAATTCTTTACAATTAGTAGTGATCCAATAACCGGTCAAGGTGGCTATGTTTCTTTATTATTAACTACTTTCTTACTAGTTTTTGTAGCAATTAGTATTTCAATGCCCCTTGGAATTATTATTGCCGTTTATTTAACAGAATATAATAGTAATAAAGCAAAAAAAATTGGTGGTTTCATTCGTTTTCTTTTGAATACTTTAGTTTCAACACCATCAATTATTTACGGAATGTTTGGTTTAATGTTATTTATTGATTTTTTAGCATTTGGCTTTACAATTATTAGTGCAGGGCTAACTTTAACAATTGTCGTACTGCCAGTTATTATTAAAGCTGTAGAAGATGCTTTAAAGGCCGTTCCAAGTGAATTTCGTGAAGCATCACTAGCTTTAGGAGCAAATAAAATTAGTACAATAATAAAAGTAATCCTTCCTAATGCCTTAACAGGAATTATTACAAGTATGATTTTAACAATGGGAAGAATTATTGGTGAATCAGCGCCAGTTTACTTAACACTAGGTTCAACCTTACAATTTCCTAACAAAGGATTTTTAAGTTCTGGTCAAACCTTAACAACTCATATCATTTTCTTAAATAAAGATTCACCTTTACCTAATAAAGTTAACTTAATGTATGAAACAGCTTTCACAACATTATTATTAATTTATATTTTAAACTTCTTATCAAAACATTTTTCAAAAAAAACCACTGCTAACACACAAGCACGAGGAGACAAAAAACCATGAATAACAATTGAATTACTCAAATCAAAGATAAATGAAAGAAAACAAAATCAACTCAAGAAAAAAATAAAGAAAGAAAACCAAAAGCAAATGAAAAACAACTTCAACAACAAAGTATAAAAAGCAAAAATAACAAAAAAAATGATGAAAATAGCACAATAAATAACAAAGTATTTCGAGTTGAAAATTTAAACTTTTATTATAATTATGGCAAGAAACAAGCTTTATTTAATATTAACATTGCTTTTGAACGTAATAAAGTTACTGCTTTAATTGGACCTAGTGGTTGTGGTAAATCAACATTATTAAGAACATTAAATCGTATGAATGATTTAACTGAAGGTAGCAAAGTTAAAGGTAAAATCTGATTTAATGATTGAGATATTTATGAAAATAAAAAAAATGTTATTTCATTAAGAACCAAAGTCGGGATGGTCTTTCAAAGACCAAATCCATTTCCAATGTCAATTTTTGATAATATTGCTTATGGACCAAGAAATCAAGGAATTAAAAATAAAAAAATTTTAAATCAAATCGTCACAGAATCACTAAAACAAGCTGCCTTATGAGATGAAGTTAAATCACATTTATTTGATTCAGCACTATCATTATCTGGTGGCCAACAACAACGATTATGTATCGCTCGTGCCCTAGCTTTAAAACCAGAAGTTTTATTAATGGATGAACCAACATCTGCTTTAGATCCAATTGCTTCAGCAAAAATTGAAGAACTAATTATGCAATTAAGAAAAGATTATACAATTATTCTTGTTACTCACTCAATGCAACAAGCAGCAAAAGTTTCTTATCAAACTGCTTTCTTTTTAAAAGGACATTTAATTGAGTTTGATAAAACAAAAAAACTATTCTCACGACCAAAACAAAAACAAACTGAAGACTATATTACTGGTCGTTTTACTTAAAAGTAAAAAAGGAGACAAATAAATATGATAATTAAAGTTAAAGGTCGTTTTGATAGTCAAATTAGAAAATTAAAAGAAGATGTTTTAGATTTATTATTCACTGTTAAAAAAGAACTACAAGATTCCTTAACAGCAATTCAAAAACATGAATATGAAATTTCAAATCAAATCATTGAAAATGATAAAGAAATTAGAAAAGTTGCTGAAAGTTTAACAACTACCGCAATTTGACGAATTGCATCACAGCAACCATTTGCCACTGATTTAAGAACAATTATTGGTTATATGTATATTATTAGAGATTTAGAACGAATTTCAAATTATGCCAAAAACATTTCAAAATTTAATGTTAAATACAAACCAGAACCACAATTAGTAAAAGAGATTAGTAATTTAATGACTAAAAGTTTTGAAATGATTGACTTAATTGCTAAAGCAATTGCAGAAGAAAATGTTGATTTAGCATATGAGGCAGCAAAAAAAGATAACTTAATTGATAAATCCTATAAAGAAGCAATTGAAAGAGTAACAAATAGTATTAAAGATGATATAAAAAAAGATTTAATTAAAGAATATACCGTTGGAATTCAACAATTAAAATACATTGAACGACTAGGTGATCATTTAGTTAATATTTGCGAAACAATTGTTTATATGGCAAAAGGTAAATTTTATGATTTATCAATGCCAACAGAAAATCAATAAAAAATAGTTTTTACTAAATCAAAAGTAAAAACTATTTTTTTTAATTAAATTCAATTACTAAAAATCTTTCATTGTTGTTTGATATTTTTCGCCTCAACTATTCATTACATCAAGAACAGGAGTTAATGTCAAACCTAACTCTGTTAGTGAATATTCAACCTTTGGCGGTACAACTGGATATATTTTTCTGCTAATTATGCCATTTCGTTCAAGTTCTCTGAGATTAGAAGTCAATACTTTTTGTGAAATTGGTTTCAATGTCTTATGAAGTTGATTAAATCTCTTTGTTCCTTGTCTGATTTCTCTAATTATTAAAATTTTTCATTTATTTCCTAAAAAAAATAAAGTAGTTTCAACAGGACAATTAGGAATTTTTTTATTATCAGACATATCTTATTTCCTTTTTTAATTTAATAGTTTCTTTTTGGTAATTATAGCACTTTAAAGTGTGTACTTGTAAAAAAAATAGTAAATAACTAAAATAATAATATAATAAAATTACTCAAGGAGGAAATTAAAATTATGAAATTAGCAGTTATTTCTGCAAATGGCCGATCAGGTCGTTTAATTGTTGAAGAAGCAGTAGATCGAGGTATTGATGTTACAGCCATTGCTCGTAATGAAGAAAATACAACTAGTGCTGAAAAATATCTTAAAAAAGATTTAATGAATTTAACTAAAAATGACTTAAAAGAATTTGATGTTGTTATTGATGCTTTTGGGACTTGAGAAAATGATAAACTTGCACTTCATTCAACAACTTTAAAACATCTTTGTGACATACTAAGTAAAAGTAAAACAAGATTAATTGTTGTTGGTGGAGCAGGAAGTCTTTATACTAATAAAGAACATACCAAACAAATTGCTGAAGCAAAAGATTTTCCTGATATGTATAAACCAGTAGCAAATGCCATGAAAAATGCACTTGAAGAACTTCGTCAAAGAAATGATGTTAGATGAACTTATATTTCTCCTGCTCTTGATTTTCAACCAGAAGGTAAAAGAACGGGAGAGTATATTCTAGCTGGTGAAGAACTTAAATTTAATAATGCCAATGAAAGCATAATTTCTTATGCTGATTATGCCATTGCCATAATTGATGAAGCAACAAAAGGAAATCATATCCAAAAAAGAATTAGTGTATTAAAAAAGTAAGTTTTTAAACTTACTTTTTTAATATTATAAATTACACTTCAATATTATATTTATTAGGGACAACTGCAAAACCAATTGTATTATCACCAATATGTGTTTGTAAAATATTACACAATGGTTCAACTTTGATTTTTTTAAATCCTAATTCTTGAGCTTTAGCAATTGCTTTATCTAACAACTCCTTATCACATCAAGCATTAATAACATACAATGTTTGTTGAAAGGCATTTTTTGTTCTTTCAATAATGGTTTCTAACATTTCTTTAATAGCGTTATTCATTGTTCTTTTAATTTTATAACTTTTAATTTTTTCTTTACAAGAAATAATTGCTTTTAACTTTAAAAAATTTGCAACAGAGCTCAAAGAAGAAGGCATTCTGCCACCACGAGCTAAATATGACAAAGTAGTTGGCGTTAAGAAACATTCATAATTTAAACGAAATTGATATAATGCCTTAATAATTTCTTTAAGATTTTTATTCTGATTTGCTAAGTGTAAAGCAATTAAAACCATTGCTTTTAATGGTACACTAGCAGCACCTGTTTCATAAACTGTTACTCGATCTTTGAATTCTGGTTGTCGTTGTAAAATAGCGGCACTATCATATTGACCAGAAGCTGCTTGAGCAATTGGCAAAAATAATATTTCATCATATTTTTTTAATGCTGCTTCTCAATATTCTCGTACTTTTTCACGATTAGTTTGACTAGTCTTTAAAAAATGACCATTAACAATCAATGCTTGATAAATACCATCGTTGGTAATATCAATATTATCATCATAAACTTTATCCTCATCAATAATTGTTAAAGGAATAATAGTAAGTTCTGGATAATTTTTAGCTTCTTCTAAGCTAAAACCAGTTGCTGAATCAGTAACAATTCCAATTTTCTTTTTCATTAACATCTCCTAACTAAACAGAATTTAGAAAGTTATTTAGTAAATTATAACAAATCTAAAATTCATAAATCTAAAATATCTTAAAAATGACTTTCTAAAATGAAGTCATTTTTTAAAAATATTATAATTTAAATCCGTTCTTTTCTTAAACTTCTTAAAGTGCGAGCACTAACTAAAATTACTTTGCCATCTTTAGTTCTAAATTTTTGTAAGTTAGGATTTCATTTTCTTTTAGTTGCATTCATCGCATGCGAGCGATTATTTCCTGAAAGTGGACCAACACCACTAATTGCACATTTTCTTGCCATTATCTATTACTCCTTTCGAGTTTTAACTTATATATGATATCATATTTATTAAGATTTTTGAAAAAAAATTTCATTTTTTTGCTAATTTTTAAAGAAAATATGATATAAATATTTATGTATTTGTTTCTTTTATTGGAAAATTGAAAGGAAAATTTAAATGAATAATCAAACACAAGAAATTTATGCAGTGCAAATTATTGATAAGGATAAAGTTGGTTTACATGCTCGTCCTGTTGCTAAAATCGTTGCAGTTACAAATCAAAAAAAATACGAAAACACAACTGTTGAAGTAGTAAAATTAAATGATAATGTTGATGTTAATGGCAAAATTACTTTAACTGGTGACGAACCAAAAGCTAATGGAAAATCAATCTTAAATTTTATTGGTTTAGCAGTTAAACATGAAAACAAAATTGCTTTTGTTGTTCGTGGTCCAAATAGTAAAGAAATTATTACCGGCATTAAAAAAGTCTTAAAAGACGAACATTTAATTGCTTAAATAGTTTAATGGAGTAGAAATGGCCGAAATAAATAAAAATAATCAAATCATTGTTACTAAAAAAGGTTTAGAAGAACTAAAAACAGAATTAAATGATCTAATTAATGTTAAGCGAGAAGAAATTAAAGAACGCTTAAAAACAGCTCGTGCTGATGGTGATTTATCTGAAAATGCTGATTACACTAGTGCTAGAGAAGAACAAGCTAAAAACGAAGCAAGAATTCAAGAATTAGAAATTATTATTGCTAGTGCTGTAATTATTGAAGAACAACATGCTACTAAACAAAATAAAAATGCTATTCGAGTTGGTTCTTGAGTAACAATCGCTCATATGAAAAATAATCAAGTAAGTAAAGATAGTAAAGAAAAATTTAAAATTGTTGGATCAATTGAATCTAATCCTTTTGAAGGACTAATTTCTAATGAATGCCCTTTAGCAGTATCAATTTTAAATGCAACTACTGGTGATGAAATTGAAATTAAAGGAATTAAAAATCCTTATAAAGTAAAAATTTTAAAAGTTGAAAATTAATAAAATTAAAGAGGTTTAACTAGTGTTTAGTTAAACCTCTTTTTTTATTTTTTCATCACTTTCTAAAGCTACTAAGAACAATTTATATAATTCAATTTTTGGATTATTTAAACTTACATTTTTATCAATTTGATATTTTACATAGTTAATATTTGAAATATCGGCAATTGATTCAATTGCAGCAGATTGATTATATGTATAGGTTGCAACTGAAACTTCCTTATTATTTTTTTTATAAAAAGAAATTTTACTTTCATTCATTTCAATAATTCAATCATTATTATTATCAGTTACAGTAACTTTTTTTAAAAATTCAAGTCATTGGGAAATAACTTTAATATTATTAGTTAAATCAATTTGCATTATTAGTTCCTCTTTCGCTTTTATATATTAATAATACTATCAAATTTTAGAATGATACACAACATAAAAAAAATAGTAGTAAAAATTATTAAACTACTATTTTTTAAGATAAAGTTATTTATTAATTGTTTGTGGTTGTAATGCTTTTAATTCTGCTTGATGTTCTTCATTAAAATCAAAAGCACGATCTAATTCTTTTTGTAATTCAGGATTTGTTTGTAAACGTTTTTTATATTTTGGTAAATAATATAGTGCATATCAGCAAATAGCAAAGACTGAACTTCCTAGAATAAAGGCAAATTCAACTGCCATGGCAACAACTTGTGAACTTTCATTAGTTGTGCCGATTGCATCAACTGTATCTTTAATTAAAGAATAAAAGTGTCAAACTAAAATTAAAGCTAAGAAAGCAAAAACAATTGGAAATATAATTTTTTCATATCAGTTTAAGCGTAATTTTTTCTTTAAAGTTAACTTAAAGACAACAAGTAAAACCATCATATAAACAAAAATTGTTAATGCTGATGAAGCTGTTGTTAAAGTAGAAATATTAAATGCTGATTGATAAGTTTGACCTTTATGAGTAAGTAATCAGAATCCTTTAATTAAATCAGGAATAACTAATCATAAAATAATCATTGTTGAAGTAATTAATAAATTTAATAATGAAGCTTTTACAGGAAGGCCTTCTTTATTTAACTTAAATAATTTATCAGAAATATACCCTTCTTGTGATAATGGTTGTAATGATGTACCACCATATAAGGCATTTTGCATAGCAACATTAATCTTTAAAGCGAAACCACTAATAATCATTACAATTGGCCCACCATATATCAAAATTTTACTGTGAAAACTATCTCAAGCGCCAACATTCATATTTTGTACAAATGTTGAATATGCTAAGAAAAAAATAATTGAAACAATAATATAAAAGATTGTTGAAATTAAAATAATTAATGTAATTCCTTTACCAATATTTTTTTCTGGATTATTAATATTCTTCCCAGCTGTTGCAAAAATTTCAAAACCAGCAAAGAAGAAGAAACATGATGTGAAAGTATTCATAAAACCAGCAAAAGATAACGGACTATTATTAGTTCAATGTTCTCAATTTGAACTACCATGTGTTATTGCTAAAGCAAAAGCAGCAATGATTAAACATAAGGCTGTTGCTCATTTAATAATTCCCGTACCATGGGCAATTTTTTTATAAATTTTAATTCCAAAAAAGATAATTGATGCAGCAGCTAAATATATCGCAATTCCAATTAAATCTAAATAAAAGTCACTAAATGCTCCTCAATTAAGAGTATATCAACTACCATCTCTAACAAAATCTGGTGAAAAAGTTCCCCTAATTAACATCATAATTTGAATTGTAATAATAAATGGCAACATAACATATTGCATAAAACCAACAAATCATCCTCAAAAGCGGCCAAAAGTAGTTCGAACATAAATATACGCCGCACCATTGGCGTCGGAATTATGAATTTTAGCCATTTTAGCAAATGCTCAAGCACAATTACCAGCAACAAAACCAATAATCAAATATACTCAAATTGCATGCATACCAATAGCATTTGCATTACCAGCATTAGAAAGGATGGCAAAATTACCAACAAAACCAATACCAACAGTATAGTTAAAACCTAATCAAATAAATTCTTTTAAGGATAATTTCTTTTTCGAGACATTTCCTTCCATAGTTTTTTACTCCTTCTATAATTTTTATATATTTAGTAATTTTACCATTAAATAATATTAATTAGCAAGTGTGAATTTGAGGAAAGTCATATAAAAAGAACGAATAAAATCGTTCTATTTTTATTAAACTTATTTAATTTTCAAGATATTTAGCTTAATTATTAATTAAGCATTGACTTCTGATTGAACTGTTTTAATTTCAACAACTGTTTCAAGAGATTTATTTTTTGAAGAAGTACTGCAAAATAATAAAATAGCACCAACTAAAAGTAAAACTGCTGGAATAATATAAGTAAATCAACCAAATAGTAATGACACAAGTCCCAAAACTCCAGTAGTAATAACTAAATTTTTGTGTCCTGACAAAACTAAACTTGCCAAAATAATATTAACAATACCGAAACCAAAAGCAACTATTGCTAGAATAATGATTGTCGTATTTATTACTTTTTGTGAAATTGAATTAATATCAGTTAGTGCACTTGCTAAGATTCCACCTGTAAAAATAGCAGCTATTGAGAAAAGAAGCATAAATGCTGATCCAATTATCATTAAAATTGCACCACTTTTTCCTAGTTTATTCATTTCCCACCTCCGTTTTAAAAGAAAATTTTATGCTTTAATTATCATATATTTTCTTAATTAAAACAATATTAAAATGACAAAAAAAATACAGATGTTAACTGTATTTTTCATTAATATTAATAATAATTAAGCCTGCATTTCTGGTTGAACTGTTTTAATTTCAACATTTTCTTCGCGAGTTTTACTAATTGAGTTTGTTTTACCACAGAATAATAAAATACCACTAATTAAAAGTAAAATAGCTGGGAAAACATATACTGCTCAACCAAGAAATACTGAAAGAATTGCTGTAACTCCAGCAGCAATATTGCAACCCTTGCGACCAGCTAAAGCCAAACTTGATAAAATAATATTAGCAACACCCAAAGTCAAGCAAGCAATCCCGATACCCAAGATAGCACTATGATTCATAGCTGCTAAGAAACCACCTAAAAATATTAGAACGAATGCAAAAATAATCATAAAAGCTGATGCAATAATTGTTATAATTGCACCACTTTTCCCTACTTTATTCATAACTCTTTTCCTTTACCCTTTCCTTTAAGTTTAAAAAATTATATCTTAATTATTACATAAAATAATCTTATTGTTAATACTTAATGACAAAAAAATATTTAATAATTCTTATATTTAATGAATAAAACACTAATTATATTAAACTTTTATCTTTCAGGATTGAAAACTTGAATTAACTGGATTATAACGATTAATTGTTTTAATAATAATCTTATCATTATTAGTAATTGCCAAATTTCTTAAATAGTAATTTTTATTAACTGTTTGACCTACAAAAAGCGTATCACCAGAAGTTTTTTGTAAATAAATTTCATAATAAGCAATTTGATTAGATAAACTACTATTAGTATCTCAATTAAGTCTTAATGAAGTACGATTATTTCTAGTAATTGCACTTTCAGTAGTTAAATTACTAATATAAGATTGTTGTTTACTTGCTGGTACTTGATTTTTAAAATTAACTGTCATTTCACCAACATTAACTTTAATTGCATCTTGCGCATGTTCATTATCAGAATCTGGTGCAATTGTCAAACCTAATTTAGCAATTTTTGAATTTGACTTGCCCCCCCCTATTGCAGCTGCAAGATTACTTGAAACAGTAACTCAACCATTTGCATCTGGTGCAGAATTCGCTCCTGTTATTTCTTTTGTGCTACCATCATCAAAAGTAACTAAAATATTAACATGAAAAGCATCTTTGACATTTGCTCATTGATCATTTTCATCAGATATTTTGTAAGTAAAACTTATATTTTTATTTGCTGAATTATAGTTCGTTCCCATAATATTTCAATTAATTTTATCTTTTAAAACAAAAGGTAAAATTTTCCCTGCCTTATCAAAACTACTTCCTAAAGCAAGTGAATTTCCCTTACGATATGAATCATAATAATCATAAAAACCAGTAATATCTTTTATTGGTGTCTTATCTTGATTACTTTCAATATTTCACTTATAAGTTGGCTGAGTATCAAATAAACGACGATTATTTCATGGATAATTTTTAACAATAGTACCATCATCACTAACAAACATTTGTCCTTGTCCAGTTGAAAAATTAGTCTTAAAATTATCAACATTATCAACTCCTGTTTCATCATCAAATAAAATTGTGTTTTCTTGAACTAAATCACCAATACCATAACTTAAATCTTGATTTTCATTATTAGCAGTAGAACCTTTATCATCATTAGTTAAATAACGATGTTGACCAGTATAAATCATATCATCATAATAATTAGCATAAACTGTTGCATAAATATCATCGCTAATCGTTGGCACATGCCCTAAATTTCCTAAATAATTTTTTGCTCAATCAAATGATGTTGTTCCAGCATAAATTGCTAAAGAGTTAATATTTTTTCCATCATAAGTATTATTACTTAAAGTTTTTTGTGTTAAATCTCGTAAATCTCTTGTCCCAATTGTTTTTTCATTATATTTAACTCCAAGATTATACATATTATGAATATCAAAACTATTAAAATCTTTATGACTAGCACTTCATTTTTCACTATTGATAGCTTTATAACCAAAATCTGTTGTAAAAAGACCATTATTAACAGTAGCTAATTTATCTGATATTTTATCAATTGGTTTATTATCGCCACCAATTGTCAATCGACCTTGATTTTTATATGCCATAATTTGCAACTTTTTAATTTCAGGATCAGTACTTGCTTGAGTAAAAGAATTAAATTGATCAATAATAGCAACTGAATTTTGACTATCCATAATAAAACCATCTTGATTAAAACCATTTGGTTCATTATTGTAAAATCAACCATCAAAACCCATATATTTTGCCATATTAATTAATATATTAACAATTGCAAAATTACCATTTTCATCTTTTTCTAAGAAATCTCTTAACATTGCTTTAGTTAAACTATTATAATAGCCATATAAAAAAATTATTCCATAAATTTTTGCCCCATTAATATGAGCAGCATTAATTTCATCAGCTGGAGGTGGCACAATAATTCCTTCATTATTTGCTCCGGCTCAAGCAACAAAACGATCAGTATATTGTCAATTATTAAAATTATAATTAAAAATTCGGTTTGAACCAACAACTGAATTCATTGCTGCTGTATGTTCAACACCTAAACCCATAATTTCACTTTGAACTTGCGAATCTTGACTAGGTACTCACTTATTAGCAACTTTTTTACTAGTAATTAAAGGATAATCTCCTTGATTATATTTAGCATCACGATCAACATTAGGATTTCAGTCTAAAATACTATTAATTTCGCGATACATTTGAGCATTTTTATCTTCACCAAAATCCTTCAAATAGTTACCATTTGGTAAAAAAGCACTATTCATTGGTACCCCTGTTACTGCTTGTTTTTTAATTGCATCACTATTTTTAAAGCCAGTACTAAAACCAGTACTAAGATTAGAACTAATTGGATAATTAAGATAAGCTTGATTTTTATATGATAAGTCACCGCTTTTAATAATACTTTTATTTGCTAAATCAATAGTTTGATAATCATTAAAATAAGGCTCATCTTGTTTTCAATTATAATCTTCTAAATTAGCAAGAAATTCATTATTTAAAAGATGATTACCAGTTTTAACATATGATAGTAATATCATAATAGCTGATAATAATAAAACTAAAACACCCGAAACCGAAAAAAATTTTTTCATATTTGTACTCCTTATTTATCCACGATTATTTCATTTAAAAGTAAATGCTGATACAATAAATAATCCTAAGCAATATAAAATACTATTAATAATTGGCCAAGTAATATTGTGAAAACTAATTATTGGCCGATGCTGTCCACCTATAGGTAAAAAATAATCTGAATTACCAGCAGAAGCAGCATAAAAAACTGTTCAAGCACTATATTTTTGTGGTGCAAAATAACTAATAATTAATAATGATTTATGAATTGCAATTGTTTTTGGATTAAAAAATAAATCAGAAAAAATAAAAGTAAAAACAAGTATTAATATTCCCAAAGTTTGAATTAAAGCAATATTAGTAAAAGCACCAGAAATCAAAGTTGATAACCCAATTGAACTAAGAATAACCGTTGTTATTCCTAAAAATACACCCAAGTAACTTTTAAGAACTTCACCAGAAGTTCCATGATTTAAAAATTTAAACATTTCAATAAATGCATTAGAACCAGGAAACGATTGAGCATAAGCAATAACAATCCCACCGACAAAAAAAGTTGAAATTAAACCTAATAAATAACCAACAATTCAAATTGAACATAAAAATTGGGTTTTTGTTGTACCAATTAAATTAATTCGTTTTAAAAAAATTGAAGCTTTTCACTCAGAAATTAAATTATTTATTCCTAAAATTAAACCAAAACCAGGAATTAACAAAAATCCAGCAGTAATCGGTGGCAGCGGCTGATTTTTTCCAGCCATAGTTTGATAAGTAAAAAGCAAAATTACTAAAACTAAAGGTATAATAAAAACATAAAGATAAATTTTTAAACTTTTAAAAGCAGAAACTAATAATAATCGCAGATTTTTTCTTAAGAAAAAGAAAAATTCGCAAAAATTGAACTTAATTTTACTTCACTTAAAAGTTTTAATTTTATTATTAAAAGCAGATTTAAGAAACAAAATCTTTGTTTTAATCTTATTCATACTAATTTTCCACCTGACTATAATATTTTTCCATAAAGCTTCTAATTGAGCCATGCTGATTAATAATTTCTTTAACTTTTAAATCTTTAATAATTGCACCATTTTCTAACAAAACAAAACGATCACATAATTGTTCTACTTCTTCTGGAATATGAGAAATTAATAATAATGTTTTTTGTTTATTAGTCAAAAAAATCTTAAAAAAAGTAATTAACTTCATTTGCATTTTTAAATCCAAACCAGTAATTAATTCATCAAGAATTAAAATTTCTGGATCATTAATAATTGCTAACATTGCATTAAAGCGTTGTTTTTCTCCACCAGAAAGATTATTTAAATATTTATTATAAAAGCTTTTAATACCAAAAATTTCAATAAGTTGTTTAACTTTGTCACTATTAAAATCAATTTTTCCAACATAATACTTAATAATTGCTTTTGGAGTTACTCCAGCTGGCCAATAACCTTCTTGAAACTGTAATCCAATTTTTTTAATTCGTTCTGTGTCACTATTAATATAAATTTTACCCGAAGTTGGTTTCGTAATACGACAAATTAGTTCAATTAAAGTTGTTTTACCTGAACCATTTGCGCCAACAATTGCTAGCCTTTCTCCTTTTAAAATTCGTAAGTTAATATTATTAATGATTGTTGTTTTTTTAATTTTCTTGTTGAGACCTTTTATCTCAATAATATAGTTATTATTCATAATATATATTCTAACAAAAATAAAAATTAATTAATATATAATTTTATATAAAATATTGATTAATCAAGCAAATTTATTCAATTTTAGAACCTTTTTTTTCAAAATCTTTAATTAATTCTAGTACCAAAGCTAATTAAGCTTTTGATATTATTAGTAATATATTACAAGAAAGGCAGGTTCAAATATTATTTATATTAAAAAATAAATTAAAGGGGCTTTAAATGAAAAAAATATTATCTTTAATAACTAGTCTAACATTAACTGCTAGCACAATTACACCAATTGCAATTTTAGCAAGTCAAAAAACTAATACTAATCTTAAAAATCAAGATATTGAAGAACATTGATCAAATAGTTTTGAAAATCTTGTTAAAATGATTAATACTAAATATACTAATTGAAAAAATTTAGAAGCTAATTCTCAAATTGATACAATAATTAATACTCAAATCTCAAATTATTATAAAACTGCATTTGATCAACAAATGGGAACTATTCGTTCATGAGAAATGAAACCAATTGATGATGAACAAATTTTATGAACTTTTAGTGATACCTTTAGAAATGATTCAAACCATGAACAATTATATAATAGTGAATCTTATACTAAAGAAATTACTAATACCCATACTTTTACTTTAAGTCTAGCAGAAACATATTCTAAAACTATTTCTCTTAATGCTGGATTCAAGATTCCTTTTTTAGGAGATGGTGAACTTAATGGTAGTGCCCAAAGTCAAGCAACATTTGAAATTTCAGAAGGAAAACAATGAAGTGATAGTAAAACTGAAAAAGTAAGTGTTAAAGCACCCAGTCAAACAATTAAGGCAAGCGCTCATTCTGTTTTAAAAGTATTATATATTATTAAGCAAGGTGTCTATGCCAGCAAAGGAATTGTTAATTTTGAAGTTCAAAAAAAAGATTTAGATGCTAAAAATTTCTTAATTCCTCATTTTTATTTTAAAGCAGACGGCAGTTTTCAAAGTAGTATTTGAGAAAAATGATCTGTTTTAGATATTGTTAACACTTTAAAAGAACTCGGTTATCTTAATCAACTTAAAAATAATTCTACTCAATATTCAGTTGTTACTGTTGACGATATTGAAAATCCAAATAATTTTTATTTAAATCTACCAATTGCTTGAAAATCACAAGGTGGGCAAATTGAAGTATCACACTATGAAGAATCTTTATCATAATTTAATATTTAACTAAAAATATAATAAAATCCACCTATAAAATTTAAACTTAGGTGGATTTTATTTTTAACTATTTTCTAGCCTTCTTATTAAATCTAAGATAAGACAATCAAATTAATCCTGCTCCTAAAGCTCAATAAAAAAGATAAATAGCTTCAGTAGGAACAATTCGTTTTAACTTA
>Ga0153961_1000055_pt1 | contig 52629 bp, 54 predicted proteins | sample TSFL045MetaG_FD_104748 | JGI IMG/M metagenome (GOLD analysis project Ga0153961, IMG submission 104748) | Attine ant fungus gardens microbial communities from Florida, USA - TSFL045 MetaG | ecosystem: Host-associated > Fungi > Mycelium > Unclassified | place: USA: Florida, Withalacochee...
CACGGCGACGATGCCGACCAGAAACAGCAGCACCGACCGTCTGGCGCCCGGCTTCTCTTCATAGCGGCTCGCGCCGCGCAGCTTCACCTCGCCCCTGGCGAGGCGCGCCTGATAGACCTCGTCCTCGTGCAGCTCTTTGCCGAGGAAGTTAGTGACCAGCGCGGCGAGAAACAGGCCGATCATCGTCGAGGGAATGGCGATCGCCAGCAGAGCGATATAGCCGACGCCGCGCGGCTCCAGCAGCGAAGCGAAGAAAACCACCGCGGCGGAGAGCGGCGAAGCGGTAATGGCGATCTGCGAGGCGACAACGGCGATAGAGAGCGGGCGCGACGGACGCACGCCTTGCTCTTTCGCGACTTCGGCAATCACCGGCAGCGTCGAGAAGGCGGTATGGCCGGTGCCCGCCAGCAGCGTCATCATGTAGGTTACTAGCGGCGCCAGCAGCGTGACGTAGCGCGGATGACGGCGCAGCAGCCGTTCCGCCAGGCTGACCAGATAATCCATGCCGCCTGCGACCTGCATCGCGGCGATGGCGGCGATCACCGCCATAATAATTTCAATCACGTCAAAGGGGATGGCGCCGGGCTTTAGCCCGCAGATCAGCGTCAGCGCCAGCACGCCCAGCCCGCCCGCGAATCCGATACCGATACCGCCCAGGCGCGCGCCCAACCAAATCGCCAGCAGGACGATGGCTAATTCAACGACGATCATTCGTCACCTCATGAGAGTGAAAAAAGAGCCGGTTATGTACCAAATAAAAAGGCGCGCCGTGTTGATCGCGGCGCGCCTTTTTTCTCATTGTGAAAAATGACCCTACTGTTCGTTTTCGTCAGTGTAGCGTCGGGCCTTGTAGACCGGATACATCAGGTTCTGCACTGAGAAGATGTCGTCCAGTTCGCTTTCGGTCAGCAGGCCGCGCTCCAGCACCACTTCGCGCACGCTTTTACCGGTCTCTGCACAAATTTTGCCGACGATATCGCCGTTGTGGTGGCCAATATACGGATTGAGGTAGGTCACGATGCCGATAGAGTTAAACACATAGGCTTCACATACCGCTCTGTTGGCGGTGATGCCGTTAACGCATTTTTCCAGCAGGTTATAGCAGGCGTTGGTCAGGATGCCGATCGATTCAAACAGCGCCTGGCCGATCACCGGCTCCATCACGTTGAGCTGCAGCTGACCAGCTTCCGCCGCCATGGTTAAGGTGGTGTCGTTGCCGATTACCTTGAAGCAGACCTGGTTCACCACTTCCGGCACCACCGGATTGACCTTGGCGGGCATAATCGATGAGCCCGCCTGCAGTTCCGGCAGGTTGATCTCGTTGAGGCCCGCGCGCGGGCCGGAAGAGAGCAGGCGCAGGTCGTTGCAGATCTTCGATAGCTTCACCGCCAGGCGCTTCAGCGACGAATGCACCATCACGTAGGCGCCGCAGTCGGAGGTCGCTTCGATCAAATCTTCCGCCGGCACCACCGGCAGGTTGCTCACCTCGGCGAGACGCTGCACCGCCAGCTGCTGATAGCCGTCCGGCGTGTTAAGGCGCGTGCCGATCGCCGTGGCGCCCAGGTTCACCTCCAGCAGCAGCTCGGCGGTGCGCAGGATGCTGCGCGTCTCTTCGTTCAGCAGCACGTGGAAAGCGTGGAACTCCTGGCCGAGCGTCATCGGCACCGCGTCCTGCAGCTGGGTGCGGCCCATCTTAAGAATGGTTTCGAACTCCGCCGCCTTGCGCTCGAAGCCTTCGCCCAGCTCTTTGATCGCATCCAGCAGCTTTAGAATTGAGCTGTAGACCGCAATGCGGAAGCCGGTGGGATAGGCGTCGTTGGTGGACTGGCATTTATTGACGTGATCGTTCGGGTTAAGGAACTGGTATTCGCCTTTCTGATGGCCCATCAGCTCCAGTCCGATATTAGCCAGCACTTCGTTGGTGTTCATGTTGACCGAGGTGCCTGCGCCGCCCTGATAGACATCGACCGGAAACTGATCCATGCATTTGCCGTTGTTCAGCACCTCGTCGCAGGCCTGAATAATGGTGTTGGCGATATTGCGCGGAATGGTTTGCAGCTCTTTATTGGCGAGCGCGGCGGCTTTTTTCACCATCACCATGCCGCGGACGAATTCGGGGATGTCGCTGATTTTACTGTTGCTGATACGGAAATTTTCAATCGCACGCAGAGTATGAACGCCGTAGTAGGCATCGGCGGGGACTTCACGCATGCCTAGCAGGTCTTCTTCGATACGAATGTTGTTCGCCATGATAACCTTCTTGTTATTGGCCGCTTGCGCTGGCGCCATCCATCACAGGTGATGTGTTGATTTGTCGTGGAAAGCCGGAGCCGACAGTGTATCCGCCTCGTCACCGGCGCGCACGATCATATGCTGCCGCCGGGCCAAAGCGCGAGCCTGGATACGTATCCAGGCATCAATTATCGCTGCAATAACCACGATATGTGAGATTGCGCACAAATTTAACCCCACTGTAAATATTTGAAAACAGCGGTTGAATTAGTATCGCCGCAGGCCCATCTCATGGCTATGCCGTCTAATAGGGCGTTTTCCGCTGCCTGCCTGATGCAGAGCAGCCCGACTAAAAGGAGAATACGGTGCGCTGGTTACCGTTAATCGTTATTTTTGCGCTCGCCTGGATTGAGATCACCCTGTTTATTCAGGTGGCTCACGCGCTGGGCGTGTTGCTGACCATGCTGCTGGTGATTTTCACCTCGGCGATCGGCGTGTCGCTGGTGAAAAACCAGGGCATGAAGAACTTTATGCTGATGCAGGAGAAGCTGGCGCGCAACGAGAGCCCGGCTGAAGAGATGATTAAAAGCGTGTCGCTGATCATCGCGGGCTTCCTGCTGCTGCTGCCTGGCTTCTTTACCGACTTCCTCGGCCTGCTGCTGCTGCTGCCGCCGGTGCAAAAACATCTGACCCTGAAGCTGATGCCGCACCTGCGCGTCTGGCGCGGGCCAGGCGCCGGCCCGGACAGCGGATTTACCGTGGATGGCGAGTATGAGCGCAAGGATAGCGATCGCATCGGCCATGACGATCGCCACGATCGCTAAGCGCGGGCAGAAGAGAAGCGTGACCTGGGCGTCACGCTTTTTTATGCGCGCCGCGAAAAGGGGTCCCGTCGTGCAAAAAATGGGCAGTTGTCATTGGCTGGTAAAAAAATTGTCCTCTCGCCCCTTGAAAGCCATTTTAACCGACCCTATCTCTTGCACCACGAGGCCGGAAGCCATGCAGCCCGGCGTTCAACCCAAAAACTGAATGATTGGACTTCTCAAAGGAGAGCTATCTAATGAAAATTCGTCCGTTGCACGATCGCGTTATCGTCAAGCGTAAAGAAGTTGAAGCTAAATCTGCTGGCGGCATCGTTCTGACCGGCTCTGCAGCAGGCAAATCAACCCGTGGCGAAGTTCTGGCCGTGGGCAATGGTCGCATCCTGGAAAATGGCGAAGTGAAGCCGCTGGACGTTAAAGTTGGCGATCTGGTGATCTTTAGCGAAGGCTACGGCGCGAAAACCGAAAAGATCGACAACGAAGAAGTGCTGATCATCTCTGAAAGCGACATTCTGGCGATTGTTGAAGCGTAATTACGCGGAACTCACTGAACGAAACGAATTTAAGGGACAATTGAAATGGCAGCTAAAGACGTAAAATTCGGTAATGACGCTCGCGTAAAAATGCTGCGCGGCGTGAACGTACTGGCAGATGCAGTAAAAGTTACCCTGGGCCCGAAAGGCCGTAACGTGGTTCTGGATAAATCTTTTGGTGCACCGACCATCACGAAAGATGGCGTGTCCGTAGCGCGTGAAATCGAACTGGAAGACAAGTTCGAAAACATGGGCGCGCAGATGGTGAAAGAAGTGGCCTCTAAAGCGAACGACGCAGCAGGCGACGGCACCACCACCGCAACCGTACTGGCGCAGTCAATCATCACCGAAGGCCTGAAAGCCGTAGCTGCGGGCATGAACCCGATGGATCTGAAGCGCGGTATCGACCAGGCCGTTATCGCCGCGGTTGAGCAGCTGAAAACGCTGTCCGTTCCTTGCTCCGACTCTAAAGCTATCGCTCAGGTTGGCACCATTTCCGCTAACTCTGATGAGAGCGTCGGCACCCTGATCGCCCAGGCGATGGAAAAAGTGGGTAAAGAAGGCGTTATCACCGTTGAGGAAGGCACCGGTCTGCAGGACGAGCTGGACGTGGTTGAAGGTATGCAGTTCGATCGCGGCTACCTCTCTCCGTACTTCATCAACAAGCCGGAAACCGGCGCAGTTGAGCTGGAATCACCGTTCATCCTGCTGGCTGACAAAAAAATCTCCAACATCCGCGAAATGCTGCCGGTGCTGGAAGCCGTTGCTAAAGCAGGCAAACCGCTGCTGATCGTCGCTGAAGACGTTGAAGGCGAAGCGCTGGCGACGCTGGTGGTCAACACCATGCGCGGCATCGTGAAAGTGGCTGCGGTGAAAGCGCCGGGCTTCGGCGACCGTCGTAAAGCGATGCTGCAGGATATCGCTATCCTGACCGGCGGTACCGTTATCTCTGAAGAGATCGGTATGGAGCTGGAAAAAGCGGCGCTGGAAGATCTGGGCCAGGCAAAACGCGTTGTGATCAATAAAGACACCACCACCATCATCGACGGCGTGGGTGAAGAGGCGACGATTCAGGGCCGCGTAACCCAGATTCGTCAGCAGATCGAAGAAGCGACCTCTGACTACGACAAAGAAAAACTGCAGGAGCGCGTAGCGAAACTGGCAGGCGGCGTGGCCGTGCTGAAAGTGGGCGCAGCAACTGAAGTTGAAATGAAAGAGAAGAAAGCCCGCGTTGAAGATGCCCTGCACGCAACCCGTGCTGCGGTAGAAGAAGGCGTGGTAGCTGGCGGCGGCGTCGCGCTGGTTCGCGTTGCGGCACAGCTGGCCGACCTGCGTGGCCAGAACGAAGATCAGAACGTCGGTATCAAAGTTGCGCTGCGCGCAATGGAAGCGCCGCTGCGTCAGATCGTTTCTAACGCCGGCGAAGAGCCGTCTGTTGTTGCCAACAACGTGAAAGCGGGCGACGGCAACTACGGTTACAACGCGCAGACTGAAGAATACGGCAACATGATCGACTTCGGTATCCTGGACCCAACCAAAGTGACCCGTTCTGCGCTGCAGTACGCGGCCTCCGTTGCGGGTCTGATGATCACCACCGAGTGCATGGTGACCGACCTGCCGAAAGGCGACGCGCCTGATTTAGGTGCTGGCGCTGGCGGCATGGGCGGCATGGGCGGTATGGGCGGCATGATGTAATTGCCCTGACGCTTTTGCTATCTGAAAAACCCCCGATCGGAAACGGTCGGGGGTTTTTCTTTTGCAGATGAAAAGGGTATAAGTAAGGGCGCAATACTTCGGCTTTGCGGGTTCAGGGCAATGAATGTTCAGAAAAAAGAGATACTTTTCTGCTACGCTGCCGCCCGATACTGATGATAATAAATGGGGATTACAATGCGGATTAACCTCTTGCTCGGACTGGCGGTCGGTACCTTGCTGCTGGCGGGATGCAGCAGCTCTCATCAGCTGAGCGCTGGCGGCGAACGTGTCACCTTCACCGATCAACAACCGGGCAGCGACTGTCAGCTTCTGGGTAATGTCACCGGTTCACAGAGTAACTGGCTGAGCGGTTCCGGCGGCGAGGGCAGCTCGCTGCGCGGCGCGGCTAACGATCTGCGCAACCGCGCGGCGGAAATGGGCGGCAATGTGATTTACGGCGCGACCAGCCCGACGCAAAACCTGTGGTCCGCTTTCGCGCCTCTGGACAGTAAAATGAACGGGCAGGTCTATAAATGCCCGGCGAAAGCCTGATCGTTTTCGCCATCCTGTTGCTAACGGCCGGTTTTTACCGGCCGTTCATTTTTGTGGGCGGGATGCTGGCTCGCTACGCCTGGCGCAGCTGCAGATCGAGCGGCGTTTTGCTCGGCTCGCCGCCAATCTCGCGTGCCAGCTTCGGCACCATATAGCCGGACACCTGCGTCAGCAGCGTGCGCACCAGCGCGCGCGCCTCGTCATCGGAGACGTAAAAGTGCGCCGCGCCCTGCACCTTATCCAGTACGTGCAGGTAATAGGGCAGAATGCCCGCGTCGAACAGCGCGTTGCTGAGATCGGCAAGCGTCTGGGCGGCGTTATTAACGCCGCGCAGCAGTACGCTCTGATTTAGCAGGGTGACGCCAGCGCGCTTCAGCTGCTGCATCGCGGCCGCCAGCGAGGCGTCGATCTCCTGCGCATGATTGATATGCGTCACCATCAGCACCTGCAGGCGCGTTTCCGCCAGCATCCGGCATAATCCGTCCGTAACGCGCGCTGGAATCACCACCGGCAGGCGGCTATGGATACGCAGGCGTTTCAGATGCGGGATCTGCGCCAGCGCCTCAATCAGCCACGTCAGTTCATGATCCTTCGCCATCAGCGGATCGCCGCCGGAGAAGATAATTTCGTCCAGTTCGGGATGGGCGGCGATATAGTCGATAGCCGTTTGCCAGCTGCGCTTATTGCCGGGATTATCCTGATAGGGAAAGTGACGGCGGAAGCAGTAGCGGCAGTTGACCGCGCAGCCGCCTTTGACCAGCAGCAGCGCGCGGTTTCTGTACTTATGCAATAAGCCCGGCACCACGCTGCTCTGCTCGTCAAGCGGATCGGCGCTGTAGCCCGGCGCCTGAATAAACTCCTCGCGCTGGGTAAGCACCTGCAGCAGCAGGGGATCCTGCGCGTCGCCCGGCTTCATGCGCGCGATAAAGGCGCGCGGCACGCGCAGCGCGAAAAGCTGGCGGGCGTCGCGGCCAGCGGCCAGTTCCGCATGGTGCTCAAGGCCTAAAAGTCGCAGTAATTCATCAGGTTCGGTGACAACATCAGCAAGTTGCTGCAACCAATCTTCTCTGGAAGGGGTTTTTAGGGTTACAATGTGTGCCATTTTTTTGGCTATTACCAGTTCAATATTTACAGAGGGCCTTTATGGCGACTTATCTTAGCAACGATTTTCGTTCCGGTCTTAAAATCATGTTCGAAGGCGAACCTTACGCCATCGAATCCAGTGAGTTCGTTAAACCAGGTAAAGGCCAGGCATTCGCACGCGTGAAAATGCGTCGTCTGCTGACCGGCACGCGCGTTGAGAAAACCTTCAAGTCTACCGACTCAGCTGAAGGCGCAGACGTTATTGATATGACGCTGCAGTACTCTTACAACGATGGCGACTTCTTCTACTTTATGCACCCGGAAACCTTCGAGCAGTATCAGGTTGAGTCGAAAGTGCTGGAAGACGTGCAGAAATGGCTGCAGGACAACGCAGAGTGTATCGTTACCCTGTGGAACAACAAAGCGATCGCCGTTCAGGCGCCGAACTTTATCGAAGCAGAAGTGATTGAAACCGATCCGGGCCTGAAAGGCGATACCGCCGGCACCGGCGGCAAGCCTGCTAAACTGGCGACCGGCGCCGTGGTTAAAGTGCCGCTGTTCGTTCAGATCGGCGAAGTGGTTAAAGTCGATACCCGCTCCGGCGAATACGTTTCACGCGTAAAATAAGTGCGAAGGCGCATCCCGGGATGCGCCTTTTTCTTTGGTGAGTTAAGAAGAATGAAAAAACAGCTGACGCTTTTCACTCTTGTGCTGCTGGCCTGTTCTGTTCTCAGCGCCTGTAATACCTTTCATGGCTTCGGCGAAGATGTTTCCCACCTGGGCGGCGCTATCTCGCGCGCGGCGAAATAGTTCCAGACGATAACCTTTTTTCTCTGCGTTTCCGTACGTTTGGCGATAAGCGGTCTATGCTTAAAGCGCTGTACTTGACTGCAACCACAAAAAGGATATTGCCATGTTAAAGAAAAGTATTGTTGCGATTTTCTCAGTGCTGGTGCTCTCTTCTCTGCTGTCCGCCTGTAACACCACGCGTGGTGTCGGCGAGGACGTAGAAGCGGGCGGCCAGGCTATTCAGCGTACCGCGCAGTAATCTCTTCAAGCCGGTACGGTTCTGTCGTACCGGTTATTTCTGCTTAACCCAGATCAGCTCCTCAACCGGGAAACCGGCCTGTCGCGCCTGTTCTACCAGCTTCTGCTTTACGCCCTCATCCAGCTGCGGCGTGCGCGATAAAATCCAGAGATAGTGACGATTCGGGCCGCATACCAGCGCATAGCGGTAATCTTTATCCAGCGCGATCACGTTGTAGCCGCCGTAGAAAGGGCCGAAGAAAGAGACTTTCAGCGCGGCGCGCTGCGGGTCGCCGGTAAAGTATGCCTTGCCGACGCTCTCCTGCCATTTCTGCTTCTGCGGCTTGTAGCCGCGGTTGATGACCTTGAGGCCGCCGTCGTCGCGCGGGCTATAGGTGGCCGTGACCTGTTCCAGGCCGCGCTCGAAGCGGTGGTCGAGGCGCGCGATCTCATACCAGGTGCCGAGATAGCGCTGGCTGTCGAAGCCCTCGACCACGGTAACATTTTTCGGCGGCGTAGTGGAGCAGGCTACTGAAAGCATTGAGCCCAGACCTGCGATGAAGGTTTTCCATGGGGACATAAGCGATTCCTTTTTAGTTGAACAGATTAAGTATAGTTGCCGCTGCGATTTTTCTCCGGCTTCGGACAGCTGATTGTCTGCCGCAATCAATGCAGGTAGACTTCCACCCCTTATTTGTATAAGGAGTCATCACCATGAGCGAAACGGCAAGCTGGCAGCCGAGCGCACCCATTGCCAATTTGTTGAAACGTGCCGCTATTCTCGCGGAAATTCGACGTTTCTTTGCCGATCGCGGCGTGCTTGAGGTCGATACGCCGGCGATGAGCCAGGCGACCGTCACCGATATCCATCTGGTGCCCTTTCAGACGCGCTTTGTCGGCCCCGGCGCGACGCAGGGACGCGATCTCTGGCTGATGACCAGCCCTGAATACCATATGAAGCGCCTGCTGGCGGCAGGCAGCGGCCCCATCTATCAGATGAGCCGCTGCTTCCGCAACGAAGAGGCGGGGCGTCACCATAATCCTGAATTCACCATGCTGGAGTGGTATCGCCCGCACTACGATATGTATCGCCTGATGAACGAGGTAGACGATCTGCTGCAGCAGGTGCTGGAGTGCGACAGCGCGGAATCGCTCTCCTACCAGCAGGCGTTTATTCGCCATCTCGATCTCGACCCGCTGTCAGCGGATAAAGCGCAGCTGCGCGAAGCGGCGGAGAAGCTGGGCGAGGGGGAGCTGGCGAACCGCGAAGAGGATCGCGATACCCTGCTGATGCTGCTGTTTATGCTGGGCGTGGAGCCGAAGATCGGCATCGATAAGCCGACCTTCGTTTACCATTTCCCCGCCAGCCAGGCGGCGCTGGCCGAAATCAGCACGGAAGATCACCGCGTCGCGGAGCGTTTCGAGGTTTACTACAAAGGCGTGGAGCTGGCGAACGGCTTCCGCGAGCTGACCGACAGCCGCGAGCAGCGGCAGCGCTTCGAGCAGGATAACCGGCGGCGCGCGGCGCGCGGACTGCCGCAGCATCCGGTCGATACCTATCTGCTGGATGCGCTGGCGCACGGCATGCCCGCCTGTTCCGGCGTGGCGCTGGGCGTGGATCGTTTGATTATGCTGGCGCTGAAGGCGGATTCGCTGAGCGAGGTGATCGCGTTTCCGGTGGATCGCAGCTAAACATCGGTTTTGCTCCAGGCAAACGGCCGCCAGAGCTAAAGAGCGGGTGGTATGGCCCGAAGAGCAAAGCGTCCCGCGACAGGGACAAAAACGCCGGGAGCGTTTTTGAACAACGCAGCGCGTTGGCCCGGTAACGGGCGCCCCTCAGGGATGAGGGGCGTATACGCGCGGGTCGAGCTGGCATGGATGCCGTCTTTTGCGTCTTTGCGATCGGGCCATACCACCCGCGAGAGCACCGCTCGCCAACTCAGGACGGCTCCGCCGTCCTCAAAATCAGTTCCCGCTGTCGGGAAACTCCTGAATGGTCACCGGCAGCGTCAGCTTCCGATCGTTACGCAGCACTTCGACTTTAATCACTGAGCCTGGACGGATCTCCGCCACCTGATCCATGGTTTCCTGCGCGGAAATGGCCGGTTTACCGTTCACGCTCAGCAGCACGTCGTTGACCTGGATGCCCGCTTTTTCCGCCGGTCCGTCCGGCGTCACCACGCTGACGATGATGCCCTGCACGTGATCGATGCCGCTGCCTTGGTTATGCAGCGCAGGCAATTCGCGTCCGGTAATGCCGATATAGCCGCGGATGACGCGGCCGTCGCGGATCAGCTTATCCATAATCTTGCTCGCCAGCGCGGTAGGGATGGCAAAGCCAATGCCCTCCGGCGTCTCGCCGTCGTTGCTTTTATCAAAGGTCAGGGTATTGATGCCCATCAGCTCGCCCAGCGAATTAATCAGCGCGCCGCCGGAGTTGCCCTGGTTGATGGAAGCGTCGGTCTGCAGGAAGTTCTGGCGTCCGGATGAGCTCAGGCCGACGCGGCCGGTGGCGCTGATAATGCCCTGCGTAACGGTTTGCCCGAGGTTATAGGGATTGCCGATCGCCATCACCACATCGCCGATATGCGGCACGCGGTGCGGGTTAATCGGAATTACCGGCAGGCTGGACGCGGTGATCTTCAGCACCGCCAGATCGGTCATAGCGTCGGAGCCGACCAGGTTGGCCTCAAAGAAACGACCGTCCTGCAGCGCGACGATAATCTGGTCGGCGTTATTGATCACGTGCTTGTTGGTCAGGATGTAGCCTTTGGCGTTCATGATGACGCCGGAGCCGAGCGTGGTGATGCCGCGATTGTTAGCACCGCCGTGGGCGCTGCGGTTGTAGACGTTGACCACCGCAGGCACGGCGCGGCGGACGCCAGCGTTAAAGCTGAAAGGCGTCTGGTCTTCGCTGTCGTCACGGTTGAGAAGGGCGCTGGTGCCGCCCATACGCAGTGCGGGCAGCGCCGCAAGCAAAATGCCCGCGACAATCAGGCCCAACACCACTGAACGCAAAAGTTTAGGAAACATGGTGTTAACTTACGCCAGGGGGAGATCGCAGGGCAGAATAGCACGAGAAAGGCGAACAAACACGCGCTTGTGCTGTTCGCCTGTAGCAGGGATTAACGCAGCAGCAGGTAGATAGACTCGTCGCCGCGCACCACGTTCAGCGCCAGCACCGGCGGTTTGCCTTCCAGCACTTTGCGCATTTCGGCGAGGCTGGTAACGCGCGTGCGGTTAACGCCGACAATCACGTCATCTTTTTGCAGGCCGACCTGCTCAGCCGGAGTGCCTTTTTCGATGCTGTCGATCTTCACGCCCTTGTCGCCGGTTTTGGTCGCGCCGTCGCTCAGCATCGCGCCCTGCAGCGCAGGAGACATCAGCTGCGCGCTGGCGGTGGTCTGCGCGCTTTGCTCCAGCGTCACCTCTACCGAAAGCGGCTTGCCGTCGCGCAGCAGGCCGAGCTTCACTTTCTCGCCCGGCGCGGTGGTGCCCACTTTCACGCGCAGTTCGGCAAAGCTGGTAATCGGCTTGTCGTTAATCGAGGTGATAATATCGCCTGACTTAACGCCCGCTTTCTGCGCCGCAGACTGCGGCAGCACTTCAGAGACGAACGCGCCGCGCTGCGCATCGACGTTAAACGCCTTAGCGATATCCGCCGTCATCTCGGTGCCCTTAATGCCGAGCTGGCCGCGCTTCACTTCGCCATATTTAATCAGCTGCTGCGCCAGGTTCATCGCCATGTCGCTCGGGATCGCGAAGCCGATACCGATATTGCCGCCGCTCGACGCCAGAATCGCGGTGTTGATGCCGATCAGTTCGCCGTTGAGATTAACCAGCGCGCCGCCGGAGTTGCCGCGGTTAATCGCCGCGTCGGTCTGGATAAAGTTTTCCAGCCCTTCGAGGTTAAGTCCGCTGCGCCCCAGCGCAGAGATAATGCCGGAGGTCGCGGTCTGACCAAGCCCGAACGGGTTGCCGATCGCCACGGCGAAGTCGCCGACCTTCAGCCGATCGGAGTCGGCGATTTTCACCTGCGTCAGGTTCTTCGCGCCTTCTACCTGAATCAGCGCGATGTCGGTCTGTTCGTCATGGCCGATCAGCTTCGCGTCATATTCGCTGCCGTCGCCAAGCTGTACGCTGATCTTGTCTGCGCCGTTAACCACGTGGTTGTTGGTGAGGATATAGCCCTTCGCGGCGTCGATAATCACGCCGGATCCCAGGCCCTCGAACGGCTGCGCCTGATCGCCGCCCTGGCCCTGGCCGAAGAAGCGTTTCAGCGGTTCAGGAATATCCTGCGCCTGACTGGCGGTTTCCGTGCCTTCAACATGAACGCTGACCACCGCGGGCAACACTTTTTCCAGCATCGGCGCCAGGCTGGGTAACGGCTGGCCCTGAATCTGCGCGGGCAGAGTCGCCATCGCCGCAGGCGTTGCGGCCAGGCTCATCCCGATACTCAAGGCTAATGCGCTTAACAGACGTGCTTGTTTTTTCATTGCTACAACGCTCTCGCTGCGAAAAGTGGGGGAGTAAACGTATGTGACAGCTGATTCAGGGTTTGGGTTCGCAAAAATGCGGGGCGCAACCGGGTTACGCCCCAATAAGATTAGTCGCGCGCGGCGCGTTCGCCACGCAGCAGGCCCGATGCGCCTTCGGAGTAGTCGCGCGGGATCTGGACCGGCGCCTGGTCGTTATCGGCTTCCGCTTCGGTCAGCTGATAGGCAAAGGGGTTTTTCTCGCCAGGCAGATTCGGCAGCAGATCGTTCGATCCTTTCGCCATGTGCTGATAAAGCTGGCGGTAGTCGCGCGCCATATTGTCCAGCAGCTCGGCGCTCTGCGCAAAGTGGTTGGTCAGCTCTTCGCGGTAGTCCGCCAGCTCTGCTTTGGATTTTTCCAGCTCGTACTGCATGCTGCGCTGCTCGCGCAGTTTTTTGTTACCGAAACGCATGGCAACCGCGCCGACAATAATGCCAATTACTAAACCAATTAACCCGTATTCCCAGGTCATAATGACTCCCATGTAATTTCCGTTGTTTGTAGGGCATCCACCATTTCAATAGTAGTCACTATACCCGTTAATCTTATGGATGTGGAACTCTGAGGCGGCATGCCTTAGTGTAGAGCGGCCTTTTTTTCATCAACCGAACTGTGAATAAGACCTTTTCAGGGATTCTGAGAGAACCATGCAAACCTCATCTCCGCTTGCGCGCTATGAGCAGGCGCTGTCGCAGGGCGACTTTAAACCCGATGATGTACAACGCGACGCGATCACCCGACTGGACGCCGTTCAGCGGGCCTTACTCGCGCGTCAGCCCGAACCGCCCGCCAGCGGCAAAGGATTGTTCGGCCGCCTGTCGCGGCTGATAGGCAAAGAGAAAACCGACGCGCAGGCGCCGGTGCGCGGCCTCTATATGTGGGGCGGCGTAGGACGCGGCAAAACCTGGGTCATGGATTTGTTTTTTCAGTCTATTCCTGGCAACCGCAAGCTGCGCCTGCACTTTCATCGCTTTATGCTGCGCGTGCATGAAGAGCTCACCCAGCTGCAGGGAGAGAGCGATCCGCTGCTGATTATTGCCGACCGCTTTAAAGCCGAAACCGATATTCTTTGCTTCGACGAGTTTTTCGTCTCCGACATTACCGACGCCATGCTGCTCGGCACCCTGATGGAGGCGCTGTTCGCGCGCGGTATCACGCTGGTGGCGACCTCCAACATTCCGCCAGACGATCTTTATCGCAACGGCCTGCAGCGCGCGCGCTTCCTGCCGGCGATTGAGCAGATCAAACAGCACTGCGACGTGATGAACGTCGACGCCGGCATCGACTACCGGCTGCGCACTCTGACCTCGGCGCATCTGTGGAATTCACCGCTGAACGAGGCGACGCGCGCCGAAATGGAGCGCATGTTTAAGGCGCTGGCGGGCAGCGCACGCAACGACGCGCCGGTGCTGGAGATCAACCACCGCCGGATGGCGACGCTGGGCGTCAGCGAAGGGGTGCTGGCGATCGACTTCCTGACGCTGTGCGGAGAAGGGCGCAGCCAGCATGACTATATCGAGCTGTCGCGCCGCTTCCACAGCGTGCTGCTCTACGACGTGCCGGTGATGATTTATAAAACCGAAGATCAGGCGCGGCGCTTTCTCGCGCTGGTGGATGAGTTCTACGAGCGCCACGTTAAACTGGTGGTCGCGGCGGAAACCTCGCTGTTTGAAATCTACCAGGGCACGCGGCTGAAATTCGAGTATCAGCGCTGCCTGTCGCGCCTGCAGGAAATGCAGAGCGAGGAGTATCTGCGGCTGCCGCATCTGCCCTGATGGCGCGCAAGAAAAAGATCAAATAGGGTTCGATTTTTGCAATCGACTTCTCTATAATCTTGCGACCCCACGTTACAGCAACTGGATTTATTTCCCGAATCCGTTGTGCTCCGGTAACTCTATCCGAAGGGGTAGGCTTGCTGGTCAAAATGGTCGTGTGAGCCTCAACCGTTTACTTAAGCGTTTGGGTTTTCACCAACGTGTAACTTAATTTGGGTAAGCTTTTCGATGAAAACTTTTACAGCTAAACCAGAAACCGTACAGCGTGACTGGTATGTTGTTGACGCAACTGGCAAAACCTTGGGTCGCCTGGCGACTGAACTGGCGCGCCGTCTGCGTGGTAAGCATAAAGCGGAATATACTCCGCACGTTGATACTGGTGATTACATCATCGTTCTGAACGCTGACAAAGTTGCCGTTACCGGCAACAAGCGTACTGACAAGATTTACTATCACCACACTGGCCACATCGGTGGTATCAAACAGGCGACCTTTGAAGAGATGATTGCTCGCCGTCCTGAGCGTGTGATTGAAATCGCGGTTAAAGGCATGCTGCCGAAGGGCCCGCTGGGCCGTGCAATGTTCCGTAAGCTGAAAGTTTACGCGGGCAACGAGCACACCCATGCGGCACAGCAACCGCAAGTTCTTGACATTTAATCGGGATTACAGGCAATGGCTGAAACTCAAAACTACGGCACTGGTCGCCGCAAAAGCTCCACCGCTCGCGTATTCATCAAGCCGGGCAGTGGCAACATCGTTATCAACCAACGTTCTCTGGAACAGTACTTCGGTCGCGAAACTGCCCGCATGGTAGTTCGTCAGCCGCTGGAGCTGCTGGATCTGGTTGGTAAATTCGATCTGTACGTCACCGTTAAAGGTGGTGGTATTTCTGGTCAGGCAGGTGCGATCCGTCACGGCATCACCCGCGCTCTGATGGAGTACGACGAATCTCTGCGTGCTGAACTGCGTAAAGCGGGCTTCGTTACCCGTGACGCACGTCAGGTTGAACGTAAGAAAGTCGGTCTGCGTAAAGCACGCCGTCGTCCGCAGTTCTCCAAGCGTTAATTGTTTGCGGCTTCGGCTGCGGCGATTGGCACAAAAAACCCGCTTCGGCGGGTTTTTTATTTTCTATCCCGCCGCGTCGAAAAACGGGTAAAACCCCCGCGCTGCTCGCAAATTCCCCGCAAATCTCGAATCCTCGCCCACAAGCTGCCCAAAATCTGGTAAACTCTGTGTCACTTTGCGCCCATAAGTCGGCGTGTGATGTCGGTCAACCCTCAGGATGTCGGAAAGACAGATCTTACGCGGGCTGTGAGCGAACGATTGAGCAGGTGAGTCGCCGTGTGGTTGGCTATTCGCAGTAACTTTTTGTGAACAAACTTGGAGGTTTTCATGGCTGTCGCTGCCAACAAACGTTCGGTAATGACGCTGTTTTCCGGTCCTACTGACATTTTCAGCCATCAGGTACGCATCGTGCTGGCTGAAAAAGGCGTTAGTGTAGAGATCGAGCAGGTCGAAATGGATAACCTGCCGCAGGATCTGATTGACCTCAATCCGTATCGCACCGTGCCGACGCTGGTAGATCGCGAACTGACGCTGTATGAATCCCGCATCATCATGGAGTACCTGGACGAACGCTTCCCGCATCCGCCGCTGATGCCGGTCTATCCGGTCGCGCGCGGCGAAAGCCGTCTGATGATGCACCGCGTCGAGCAGGACTGGTACAGCCTGATGCACACCATCGAAAAAAGCAGCGGTCAGGAAGCGGAAGCCGCGCGCAAACAGCTGCGCGAAGAGCTGCTGGCAATTGCGCCGCTGTTTGCCCGTACGCCGTTCTTTATGAGCGAAGAGTTTAGCCTGGTGGACTGCTACCTGGCGCCGCTGCTGTGGCGTTTGCCGTCAATGGGCATCGATCTGGCCGGTGCCGGTTCGAAAGAGCTGAAAGGCTATATGAATCGCGTATTCGAGCGCGACTCTTTCCTCGCTTCGCTGACGGAAGCGGAACGTGAAATGCGCCTGCAAGCCCGAGGCTAAGCTATGGAAATGTCGCAACTCTCAGCCCGCCGTCCTTACCTGCTGCGCGCGTTCTATGACTGGCTGCTCGACAACCAGCTGACGCCGCACCTGGTGGTCGACATCAATCTGCAGGGCGTTCAGGTGCCGCTGGAATATGCGCGCGATGGACAGATTGTGCTGAATATTGCGCCGCGCGCGGTCGGCAATCTGGAGCTGGGCAACGACGAAGTGCGCTTTAACGCGCGTTTCGGCGGCGTGCCGCGCCAGGTCTCCGTGCCGATGGCCGCTATTCTGGCGATCTACGCGCGTGAAAACGGCGCGGGCACGATGTTCGAGCCGGAACCTGCCTACGAATTAGGCGCGCAGGATGCCGAAGAGACGCCGGTCGATCCCGTGATGTCCGTGATCGATGGCGACCGGCCGGACGACGCCAGCGAAGACGATCCCGCGCCGGATGACGATCCGCCGCCGCGCGGCAGTCGCCCGTCGCTGCGGGTGGTGAAATAGCACATAAAAAAAGCCGGCTAAACTAGCCGGCTTTTTTGTCGCTGCGTGATGATTACACTTCCAGATAGTCCATGATGCCTTCGGCGGCTTTACGCCCTTCGGCAATCGCCGTCACCACCAGATCCGACCCGCGCACCGCATCGCCGCCGGCGAAGATTTTCGGGTTGCTGGTCTGGAAGGCGCTTTCAGCCTGTTCCGGCGCGATAATGCGTCCCTGACCGTCCAGCTCTACGCTAAAGTCGGCCAGCCACTCCATTTTGTGCGGACGGAAGCCGAACGCCATTACCACCGCGTCTGCGGGCAGCACATGCTCGGAGCCAGGCACGATTTCCGCGCGGCGGCGTCCTGCCGCATCCGGCTGGCCCATCTCGGTGCGCGCCACTTTGACGCCGCTGACGCGACCGCTGGCGTTGATTTCGACACCCAGCGGCTGCACGTTGAACTGAAATTCCACGCCCTCTTCACGCGCGTTTTTCACCTCGCGTTTCGAGCCCGGCATGTTGGCTTCGTCGCGGCGGTAGGCGCAGGTAACGTGCGTCGCGCCCTGACGGATCGAGGTGCGCACGCAGTCCATCGCGGTATCGCCGCCGCCCAGCACCACGACGCGCTTGCCTTCCATACTGATGTAGGGCTGATCGTCCTGCTGCGCAAAACCCATGGTGTGTTTAGTGTTGGCGATCAGGAACGGCAGCGCGTCATAGACGCCCGGCGCATCCTCGTTCTCCAGCCCGCCGCGCATCGACTGATAGGTGCCGACGCCCAGGAAGACCGCGTCATAGGCGTTCACCAGGTCGCTCATCTGCACGTCGCGGCCCACTTCCGTATTCAGCTGGAACTCAATGCCCATTTCGGTAAAGAGTTCGCGGCGCTTGATCATCACCTCTTTTTCCAGCTTGAACGACGGAATGCCGAAGGTCAGCAGGCCGCCGATTTCCGGATGGCGATCGTAGACCACCGCTTTGACGCCGTTGCGCGTCAGCACGTCCGCGCAGGCAAGGCCCGCCGGACCCGCGCCGATAATCGCCACGCGCTTGCCGGTGGGCTTAACGTGCGACATATCCGGACGCCAGCCCATCTCCATCGCTTTATCGTTAATGTAGCGCTCGATATTGCCGATGGTGACCGCGCCGAACTCGTCGTTCAGGGTGCAGGAGCCTTCGCACAGGCGATCCTGCGGGCAGACGCGTCCGCAGACCTCCGGCAGGCTGTTAGTCTGATGCGACAGCTCCGCCGCTTCGATAATGCGGCCTTCGTTCGCCAGCTTCAGCCAGTTAGGGATGTAGTTGTGAACCGGACACTTCCACTCGCAGTAAGGGTTACCGCAGGAGAGACAGCGATCGGCCTGCGCCTTCACCTGACTGTCAGAAAAGGGCTCATAAATTTCGACAAACTCAATTTTACGAATTTTCAGCGGCTTCTTTGGCGGGTCAACGCGCTGCAGGTCGATAAATTGATATACGTTTTGACTCATCGTAACCTCTTACGGCTATCCCGCCCGACGCGTCGCGTCGGGCGGGGCGAACTATTACTGTGCCTGCACGCGCAGCTCGGCTGCGGAACGACTGCGGTGACCCAGCAGCGCCTTAACGTCGCTGGACTTCGGTTTAACCAGCGCGAAGCGCGACGACCAGAGCGGCCAGTTGGCGAGGATCTCTTCACCACGGCTGGAGCCGGTGTGCTGCACATGCTCGGTGATCAGACCGCGCAGGTGCTCCTCATGGATGGCCAGCTCGTCGACGTTAAGCACTTCCACCAGCTCCGGATTGACGCGCTTGCGGAACTCGCCGTCTTCATCCAGCACGTAGGCGAAGCCGCCCGTCATGCCGGCGCCGAAGTTGACGCCGGTGCGGCCCAGCACGCAGACGATGCCGCCGGTCATATATTCGCATCCGTTGTCGCCGATCCCTTCTACCACCGTAATCGCGCCCGAGTTGCGCACTGCGAAACGCTCGCCCGCGCGGCCTGCGGCGAACAGCTTGCCGCCCGTCGCGCCGTAGAGGCAGGTGTTGCCCGCAATGGTCGCTTCATGGCTGCGGAACGCGGAGCCGACCGGCGGACGGATTGCCAGCAGACCGCCCGCCATTCCCTTGCCGACGTAGTCGTTGGCGTCGCCGGTCAGCGTCAGCTCGACGCCGCCCGCATTCCACACGCCAAAGCTCTGACCGGCGGTGCCGGAGAAGTGCGCGCGGATCGGATCCGCCGCCAGCCCCTGATCGCCGTGGATCGCCGCGATAGCGCCGGAGAGCGTCGCGCCGACGGAGCGGTCGGTGTTGCGAATGTCGAAGAAGAAGGTCTTGCTCTGTCTTGCTTCCACAAACGGCATCGCCTGGTCGTGCAGCGCCTTATTCAGCTCGCCCTTGTCGAAAGGCGGGTTGCTGCCTTCGGTGCAGTGCAGCGCTTTGCCCGGCATCGGCGTGGCGGTTTTCAGCAGCGACGAGAGATCCAGGTTCTGCTGCTTGGCGGTGAAGCCGTCCAGCTCTTTCAGCAGGTCGGTGCGGCCGATCAGGTCAGTCAGGCGCTTCACGCCCAGGCTGGCCATCAGCTCGCGGGTTTCACGGGCGATGAACTCAAAGTAGTTGGTTACCTTGAAGGGCAGGCCGTGATAGTGATTCTTACGCAGCTTGTCGTCCTGGGTTGCTACGCCGGTCGCGCAGTTGTTCAGGTGACAGATACGCAGGTATTTACAGCCCAGCGCCACCATCGGGCCGGTGCCGAAGCCGAAGCTTTCCGCGCCGAGGATCGCCGCTTTGATAATGTCGAGGCCGGTTTTCAGGCCGCCGTCGACCTGCAGGCGGATCTTATGACGCAGACCGTTGGAGACCAGCGCCTGCTGGGTTTCCACCAGACCGAGCTCCCACGGGCAGCCCGCATATTTCACCGAGCTTAACGGGCTGGCGCCGGTGCCGCCGTCATAGCCGGCGATAGTGATCAGGTCGGCATAGGCTTTCGCCACGCCGGTGGCGATGGTGCCGACGCCGGGTTCGGAAACCAGCTTCACCGAGATCATCGCTTTAGGATTCACCTGCTTCAGATCGAAAATCAGCTGCGCCAGATCTTCGATCGAGTAAATATCGTGATGCGGCGGCGGGGAGATCAGCGTAACGCCCGGCACCGAATAGCGCAGCTTCGCGATATACGGCGTGACTTTGTCGCCCGGCAGCTGGCCGCCTTCGCCCGGCTTCGCGCCCTGCGCCACTTTAATCTGGATCACGTCGGCATTGGCCAGATAGGCTGGCGTCACGCCGAAGCGGCCGGACGCGACCTGTTTGATGCGCGAGACTTTGTTGGTGCCGTAGCGCGCCGGATCTTCGCCGCCTTCGCCGGAGTTAGAGCAGCCGCCGAGCGAGTTCATCGCTTCGGCCAGCGCCTCATGCGCCTCCGGGCTGAGCGCGCCGATAGACATTGCCGCGGTATCAAAACGCTTAAACAGCTCGCTGGCCGGCTCGACGTCGTCGATGTGAACCGATTCGGTGCCTGGCTGCAGCGCCAGCAGATCGCGCAGGGTCGCCACCGGACGCTCGTTTACCAGCTTCGCATAGGCCTGATAGTCGCTGTATTCGCCGCTCTCGACGGCGCGTTGCAGCGTACCCACCACGTCCGGGTTGTAAGCGTGATACTCGCCGCCGTGCACATACTTCAGCAGGCCGCCCTGGTCCAGCGGCTTGCGCTGCAGCCAGGCGCGCTTCGCCAGGTTGATCAGATCCTGCTGGAAGTCAGCGAAGCTGGCCCCGCTGATGCGGCTGACCACGCCCTGGAAGCAGAGGCTCGACACCTCCGCATGCAGGCCCACCGCTTCGAACAGTTTCGAGCAGCGGTAGGAGGCGATGGTCGAGATGCCCATTTTGGACATGATCTTGTAAAGGCCTTTGTTGATGCCGTTACGGTAGTTCAGCATCACCGCGCGATAGTCTTTTTCGATCACGTTGCTGTCGACCATCTTCGCCAGCGATTCATAGGCCAGATAGGGATAGATAGCGGTCGCGCCGAAGCCGAGCAGCACGGCAAAGTGGTGCGGATCGCGCGCGCTGGCGGTCTCAACGATAATGTTGGCGTCGCAGCGCAGGTTTTTCTCAACCAGACGCGTCTGCACCGCGCCGACGATCATCGGCGCCGGAACCGGCAGGCGGTTTTCGCCGATGGCGCGATCGGAGAGCACCAGCAGTACGGTGCCGTCGCGCACCATACGCTCGGCCTCGTCGCACAGCGCGTGCATCGCCTGTTGCAGGGGCTGCGTCGCCGGATCGAAGGTGCAGTCGAGCGTGTCGGCGCGATAGTACTCGCCTTCCATGGTGGTCAGCTGGTTAAAGTCGGACCACAGCAGGATAGGGGACTTAAAGCTGACGCGATGCGCCTGACCTTCCGCTTCGCAGAAGACGTTCATTTCGCGGCCGATGCTGGTGGCCAGCGACATCACGTGATTTTCGCGCAGCGGATCGATCGGCGGGTTGGTCACCTGCGCGAACTGCTGGCGGAAATAGTCATAAATAATGCGTGGGCGGCTGGAGAGCACGGCGAACGGCGTATCGTCGCCCATCGAGCCGACCGCTTCCTGGCCGTTCTCGCCCAGCACGCGAATAATGGTGTCGAGCTCTTCGCTGCTGTAGCCAAACTGCTTCTGGTAGGTCGCCAGCAGCGGATCGTTCAGCTCGCGGCTGCCGACCTGATCGTCTGGCAGATCCTCGAACGGCACCAGCCGCTTAACGTTTTTCTCCATCCACTCTTTATAGGGATGGCGGCTCTTCAGATCGTTGTCGGTCTCCGCCGAATGGAGGATGCGCCCGATACGGGTGTCGATCACCATCAGCTCGCCAGGGCCGACGCGGCCTTTTTCCACCACTTCGTCCGGCTGATAATCCCAGATGCCGACTTCAGAGGCGCAGGTAATCAGCTTGTCCTTGGTGATGACGTAGCGCGCCGGGCGCAGGCCGTTACGGTCAAGGTTACAGGCGGCATAGCGGCCATCGGACATGACAATGCCCGCCGGGCCGTCCCACGGCTCCATATGCATCGAGTTGAAGTCGAAGAAGGCGCGCAGCTCCGGATCCATATCCGGGTTGTTCTGCCAGGCGGGCGGCACCAGCAGGCGCATCGCGCGCACCAGGTCCATACCGCCGTTCAGGAACAGCTCCAGCATATTGTCCATCGAACTGGAGTCGGAGCCGGTTTCATTGACGAACGGCCCGGCGTTCTGCAGATCGGGGATCAGCGGCGTGTTGAATTTGTAGGCGCGCGCGCGCGCCCACTGCCGGTTACCGGCAATGGTGTTGATTTCGCCGTTGTGCGCCATATAGCGGAACGGCTGCGCCAGCGGCCAGCGCGGCACGGTATTGGTAGAGAAGCGCTGATGGAACAGGCAGATAGCCGATTCCAGACGCAGATCCGCCAGATCGAGATAAAAGCGCGGCAGGTCGGCCGGCATGCACAGGCCCTTATAGATATTGACCTGGTTTGAGAAGCTGCAGATATAGAACGCTTTATCGTCAGTCTGCTCAATGCGCTTTTCCGCGCGGCGGCGCGCCATATAAAGACGACGCTCCATATCGCGCGGGCGCCAGCCGGCCGGGGCGTTGATAAAGAGCTGCTGAATGCGCGGCATAGAGGAGAGGGCGATCTCTCCCAGCACGTCCTGATTGACGGGCACGTCGCGCCAGCCGACCACAGAGAGGGTTTCACGGACCACTTCCTCTTCCACGATGCGGCGGCTCGCCTGAGCCTCTTCCTCATCATGGCTGAGGAACAGCATGCCCACGGCGTAATTTTTCGCCAGGCGCCAGCCTTTTTCTTCCGCAACGACGCGGAAGAAACGGTCAGGTTTTTGTAATAACAGACCACAGCCGTCGCCGGTCTTGCCGTCGGCAAGGATCGCGCCACGGTGTTGCATACGGGCCAGCGCGTGGATAGCGGTACGCACCACCTTGTGGCTAGGTTCGCCTTCTATATGGGCGATGAGGCCGAAACCACAGTTATCCTTTTCAAGGGATTTGTCATACAACATTTCAGTGAACCTCCCCAGGCTCTGTGGATTCCCTTTGGTCGGGCTACGGGCGCAGAAAGTGCTAAGCGACAGGCTGGCGCGCATCGTGCGCTGCACTCCTGTGTCGCCCCATCTGTCTGGCCTTTGGCGTCGTTGTCACAAGCGTCGTGGTCTTGTTACAGGGGGAATCTCTGTTACTGCATAAATATGACGAGTTGAGCACCCGTCCAGAAAGCTTCCAGCGGATTTCCAACTTATCGGGAAAGCGGAATAAGGTCAAATAGCGTTCCTGGTCGTCTTTTTAACGGTGTTTTAACCGCTAACCAAATGAATTAAATGGATTTTTAAGCTAAAAAAAGCGCTATCGGCCCTGGTGGGCGCCCGGCGTAAATGTGAACTGTCTCACTGTCATGCTGCCGCCATATCCCTTTTACGCGCTGGCTAGATGCACCTTTGCAGCATAATGTGCTGGATAGCAGATTGCTCACACATCATGTATCTGTTTTTCTTATAACTGCCTCTTTGCCTTAAATGAGCCGGCGTCATAAGTAAAATTAATCAGGCGTCGCGCGATTATTCACGCAATTAAAATGAATTTGTATGCAAAAAAGAATGGGGGTGCCGGGACAGCGGAAGGCTGTCGGCAAAGAAAAAGAAAGGCTTAGATCACAGTCGCCGATAAGAAGGCGGCCCTCCAGATTATTCAGTTGGCACAATTAGTCAAGTGATTTAGCGGCAGCGCTGGCATCGTCGGCGATCGTGGCGTCAGATGCACCATAACGGGGCGGAACCTGCGCTTTCCCGCGCGTCGTCGCGCCATCAGCCGCGTAATTACGCTATGATGAGCCTGTTCTTTTCCAGGGAGTTCGTATGAAACAGATTCGCCTGCTGGCGCAGTATTATGTTGATTTGATGGTTAAGCTGGGACTGGTGCGTTTTTCGCTGCTGCTGGCGTCGGCGCTGGTGGTGCTGGCGATGGTGGTGCAGATGGCGGTAACCATGGTGCTGCGCGGCCATGTTGAGAGCATCGATGTGGTACGTTCGGTGTTCTTCGGGCTGCTGATTACGCCCTGGGCGGTCTACTTTCTCTCTGTCGTCGTCGATCAGCTGGAAGAGTCGCGCCAGCGTCTGTCGCGGCTGGTGGACAAGCTGGAAGAGATGCGCACCCGCGATTTAGAACTCAATCAGCAGATGAAAGAGACCATCACCCAGCTTAATCAGGAAATTAACGACCGTATTAAGGCGGAGCAGGCGCGCGAGCAGGTGATGGATAAGCTGCGCGAAGAGATGGCCCGCCGCGAACAGGCGCAGATCGAGCTGGAACAGCAATCTTCGTTTCTGCGCTCTTTCCTCGACGCCTCGCCCGATCTGGTGTTCTACCGCAACATCGACAAGGAGTTTTCCGGCTGCAACCGCGCCATGGAGCTGCTGACCGGCAAAAGTGAAAAGCAGCTGATTGGCCTGACGCCGCGCGATATCTATGACGATGACGCCGCGACGAAAGTGCTGGAGACGGATGAAAAGGTTTTCCGCCATAACGTGTCGCTCACCTATGAACAGTGGCTGCAATATCCGGACGGTCGCAAAGCCTGTTTTGAAATTCGCAAGGTGCCTTACTACGACCGCGTCGGCAAGCGCAGCGGGCTGATGGGCTTTGGCCGCGATATTACCGAGCGTAAGCGCTATCAGGACGCGCTGGAGAACGCCAGCCGGGAGAAAACCACCTTTATCTCTACCATCAGCCACGAGCTGCGTACGCCGCTTAACGGCATTGTCGGCCTGAGCCGCATTCTGCTCGATACCGATCTTAATCAGGAACAGCTGAAATACCTGAAAACGATTCACGTTTCAGCGATTACGCTCGGCAACATCTTCAACGACGTCATTGAAGTCGACAAAATCGAGCGCCGTAAGGTGCAGCTGGATAATCAGCCGCTCGACTTTACCGGCTTCCTGGCGGATCTGGAAAACCTTTCTGGACTGCTGGCGCAGCCTAAAGGGCTCAGGTTCGTGATGGCGCCGGATTTGCCGCTGCCCCATAAGATTTGCGCCGACGGCACGCGCCTGCGTCAAATCCTGTGGAATCTAATCGGCAATGCGGTGAAGTTCACCCAGCAGGGCGAAATCGTGGTGCGCGTCGCCTACGAGCCAAATGAGACCCTGCGCTTTGAGGTAGAAGACTCCGGCCAGGGCATTCCTCAGGAAGAGCAGGACAAGATCTTCGCTATGTATTATCAGGTGAAAGATCAGCACGGCGGCAAGCCGGCGACCGGCACCGGCATCGGACTGGCGGTATCGCGTCGTCTGGCACAGGCAATGGGCGGCGATATTACCGTACGCAGCGCGCCGGGGCAGGGCTCCTGCTTTACCGTGCTGATTAAGGCGCCGCGCGTGGCGGAAGAGGTAGAGGACGACAGCATGGACGACAGCATGCCGCTGCCGGCGCTGCACGTCTTGCTGGTGGAAGATATCGAACTGAACGTGATTGTGGCGCGCTCGGTGCTGGAGAAGCTGGGCTGCAGCGTCGACGTCGCGATGACCGGCCAGGCCGCGCTGGAGATGTTCGATCCGCTAGAGTTCGATCTTGCCCTGCTGGATATCCAGCTGCCGGATATGACCGGGCTCGACGTTTCCCGCGCCATCCATCAGCGCTATCCAGACGCCAGCCTGCCGCCGCTGGTGGCGCTGACCGCCAACGTGCTCAAAGACAAGAAAGAGTATCTGGAGGCGGGTATGGACGATGTGCTGAGCAAGCCGCTATCCGTTCCGGCGCTGACCGCGATGATCAAGAAGTTCTGGGATCATCAGAGCGAAGAGGCTGACTCCGGCCATGCTGAAAGCGCTGATAAGACGCGCGCGCTGCTGGATGTGCCGATGCTGGAGCAATATATCGAACTGGTTGGCCCCGGCCTGATTACGCAGAGCCTGACGATGTTTGAACAGATGATGCCCGGCTATCTGGAGGTGCTCGATTCAAACCTCATGGCGCGCGATCAGAAAGGCATTGCGGAAGAGGGGCACAAAATCAAAGGCGCAGCGGGATCGGTAGGGTTACAGCATCTGCAGCAGGTGGCTAAACAGATTCAAAGCCCGGAGCTGCCGGCCTGGTGGGACAACGTCGGCGAATGGGTTGAAGAGCTGAAGCGCGAGTGGCGTCATGACGTTCAGGTACTGCGTGACTGGGTAGCGGAAAGAGAAAACCAGGGGCCTGAAAAAAAATGACCCCAGTCGAAGACCGGGGTGCGCGAATACTGCGCCAACACCAGGGAAAAAGTCGCTGTTGCTATACTTGGAGGAATTTAAGCGCAGCAGCGTGGTATCGGTTAACGTCTGCCATCACCTTAGCAAATTCATCAATGACCAGGTAAAGATTCATTAAAATGTGTGATGTTGAGCAGCGTTTAAATACAGAAAACATTAATTTGGCAACACAGTCAAGCAAGGAATTAATTTCTGCGTTGCATTGCGCTTATTTTGAACAATTGTTGCGTTTTTTGTGCGGTTTTTGGTTGCCATAAGGACAAGAAGATGGTCTTAAACCGAGGAAAAAGGCACCCGACGGATTTTTGCGTTTTGATGGATGATAACGCAATGAAATTTAAAGTATAAAATGCTTTTTTTCCGGTGTTATCCAAAACGTTTTGGAAAGCATGCCCTTAAAGTTCCAGTTTTAGATTAAGTCCTGTCGATTTGCAGGGCACGGTGTATCAGATTTGGCGCTTCGAAAAGCCGCACAGAGATCAAATTTGCAGCCTGAAGTTGCCTGTTACGTAACCATTCGCGTCAATTGGTGAAAATTGCAGCAGTGCTGAATCGTGTATAGTTTAAAATGATGAATCATTTTCCGCCGTGCTTATCACAAAGCATTAAGTATAGAGTGGATAAAGTGATAAGCCGACAACAAGTATGGAACCGATTCCTTTTTCACGGAAGTGCTTGATGTCATTCGATCTGTTTTGAAATTTTCAGGCTAAAATGCTGCTGCAGAGGTTAAGCAATGCGCAAATTTCGGCGCTTCTTCAGCGATTTTGACCGAGAAGAGGCTTTCATCACGTCAGGAATTGATTAATGCAGGGAACAGGTAAGAGAACATTGCATGAGCAAGAATAAAGGGAAGCGCTGGCAACGCGTTAAGCGCGCAGCCATCGGCGCGGTTGTCGCTATAGCGGGCATCTGGGGTGCGGGAATTATTTTATTTTCCTTTTTGCCCGTTCCGTTTTCAGCAGTCATGGCGGAACGCCAAATCGGCGCCTGGCTGCGCGGCGATTTTCATTATGTCGCGCACGCCGACTGGGTGGGCCACGACGAGATATCACCCTGGATGGCGCTGGCGGTGATTGCCGCGGAAGATCAGAAATTTCCTGAGCATTGGGGTTTTGACGTCGACGCGATTGAAACGGCATTGGGCAGCGAAAGCGAGCGCATGCGCGGTGCCTCGACGCTGTCGCAGCAAACGGCTAAAAATCTGTTTCTCTGGGATGGGCGCAGCTGGGTGAGAAAAGGGCTGGAAGCGGGACTAACGGTCGGTATTGAAACCGTCTGGACCAAGCGTCGTATCCTGACGGTCTATCTCAATATCGCTGAATTTGGTCAGGGAACCTTTGGCGTGGAGGCGGCGGCGCAGCGCTATTTTCATAAGCCAGCCAGCCGCCTGACCATCGCGGAAGCGGCGCTGCTAGCGGCAGTGCTGCCGAATCCTATCCGTTTTCGCGCCGACGCGCCCTCAGGCTATGTACGGCAGCGTCAGCAGTGGATTATGCGGCAGATGCGCCAGCTCGGCGGAGAAGGCTTCCTGCAGCGCAACCATCTTAACTAGCCTTTACTCTTCGTCAAAGCCAGCCTCAAAAAGCTCGATGACGGCGGCCAGCGCCTGATGCTCCTCCGGGCCGCTGGCTTCGATCTCAATATGGCCGCCTTTCGCCGAATCGAGCATCAGCAGCGCAATGACGCTGCTGGCCTCCGCCTCGGTGCCGGATTCGTTACGCAGCAACACTTCGGCGTCAAAGCTCTGCACCAGTTCAAACAGCTTCATGGCCGGACGCGCGTGCATGCCTAGCTTATTTTTGATTTCCACGGTTTGTTTCACGGTCATGATTTGCGTTTTTCCAGCGTACGATGGCGCGACTGCACGTTTTTACCGCGTGAGCGAAAGTAGTCCGCCAGCTGCTCGGCGATATAGACCGAACGGTGTTTACCGCCGGTACAGCCGATAGCCACGGTGAGATAGCTGCGGTTGTTGGTTTCCAGCATCGGCAGCCACAGTTCCAGATAGCTGCGCGTTTGATAGATAAAATTGTGCACTTCAGTATGGCGATCGAGAAACGCCGCCACGGGACGATCGAGACCGGTCATCGGCCGCAGCTTGGGATCCCAGTGCGGGTTAGGCAGAAAGCGCACGTCGAAAACGTAGTCGGCGTCGATGGGAATGCCGTGCTTGAAGCCAAAAGACTCGAACACCATGGTGAGCTCGCGTTCGCGCTTGCCCAGCAGGCGCGTGCGCAGCATCTCCGCCAGCTCGTGAACCGACATTTCAGAGGTATCGATAATTAAATCGGCGCGCGAGCGCAGCGGCTCCAGCAGATCGTTCTCTTCATCGATAGCGCTTTCCAGCGACAGGTTTTTGCTGGAGAGCGGGTGCAGACGGCGCGTGTCGCTGTAGCGGCGGATCAGCGTATTGCGATCGGCGTCCAGAAACAGCAGCTGCGGTGAAAAGGCGTCCGGCAGATTATTCAGCGCATGTTCGAACACCTCCGGCGACTCCGGCATATTGCGCACGTCGATGCTGACGGCGGCCGAAATATTGCGTTCCACCAGCGAGTTCGCCAGCTCGGGCAGCAGCACCACGGGCAGGTTATCGACGCAGTAGAACCCCATATCTTCCAGCGCGCGTAGCGCCACCGATTTTCCTGAGCCTGACCGACCGCTAACGATCATCAGCACCATGACCTTCTCTCCCGTTTTAAACCGGCGCGCACGCCGGTAAAAGCGCAGCGCGCGTTACTGCTCCTCTGGAGCTTCTGTAATAATGGCGTAGAGTTCTTCATCGCTCTGCGCCGCGCGCAGGCGGCGACATACGGTCTTGTCCGCCAGGCGTTTCGCGACCAGAGACAGGGTGTGCAGATGGGTTTTGCACTGATCCGCCGGTACCAGCAGCGCAAACAGCAGATCGACCGGCTGGTTGTCCACCGCATCGAAGGCGATAGGCTGGTCGAGGCTGATAAAGACGCCGACGGCGCGCAGCGTGTCCTCTTCCAGCTTGCCGTGCGGAATGGCGATACCGTTGCCGATACCGGTGCTGCCCATACGTTCACGGGTCAGGATCGCTTCAAACAGCGTTTGATGCGGCAGATTAAGCTGCTTCGCTGCCAGCTCGCTGATAATTTCCAGCGCGCGCTTTTTACTCTGGCAGTGTACGCCGCTGCGCGTACAGTCCGGCGTCAGCACGGTGCCCAGTTCCAGTGTCAGATCGTTGTTCATTGTCGTTTCACTTGCGAGTTCACAGAGCCGCGGGCCTGCCGCGCTAAACCGCCGCGCGGTATCCCGTGGCGCTTGCACAGATGGCAAAACGGGGCGGTAAATCCGCCCCATCCTGGCCGCCCTGAGCGCGCGGCAAGCGCGCTGCAAGCGTGAAGGTTAGTGTTTTTTCAGTTTGTCTTTGTGCCGGGTCAGCTGACGGGCGAGTTTATCCACCAGTCCGTCAAGCGCCGCGTACATATCTTCCGCTTCCGACGTGGCGTGCAGCTCGCCGCCGTTGACGTGCAAAGTCGCTTCCGCAACCTGAGTGACCTTTTCCACTTTCAGAACAATATAAACCTGATTGATACGATCGAAGTAGTGTTCCAGTTTGGCAAATTTCGTGCTGATGAATTCACGCAGGGGTTCGGTGATTTCAACGTTTTGCCCAGTGAGGTTTAGCTGCATAGGTCTTCCTTCTCATTTCGGTCAAACCAGCTGTTTACGCTGGTTGGAGGGCGGGATAGACAAAGACTCGCGATATTTAGCGACGGTCCGGCGCGCCACCATGATGCCCTGTTCAGATAACATGGAGGTGAGCTTGCTGTCACTCAAGGGTTTTGCGGGATTCTCCGCCGAGATTAATTTTTTCACCAGCGCGCGGATTGCCGTCGAGGAGGCTTCGCCGCCGCCTTCAGTATTCACGTGGCTGGAGAAAAAATACTTAAGTTCGAAGATGCCGCGCGGGCTGTGCAGGTATTTCTGCGTGGTCACGCGAGAGATAGTGGATTCATGCATATCCACGGCCTGGGCGATATCCGCCAGCACCATCGGGCGCATAAACTCCTCGCCCTGCTCGAAAAAGGCCTGCTGCTGCTCAACGATGCAGCGCGTCACCTTTAGCAGCGTATCGTTGCGGCTTTCCAGACTTTTAATCAGCCAGCGCGCTTCCTGCAGATTGCTGCGGATAAACTGGTTGTCGCTGTCGTTGCGCGTCGTGCCGCCCATCGCAGCGTAGTGCTGGTTAATCCTGAGGCGCGGCACGCTGTCGGCGTTGAGCTCTACCGTCCAGCGCTTGCCGACCTTGCGCACCAGCACGTCGGGGATAACATATTCCGGCTCGCCGGTCTGCACCGACTGGCCAGGGCGCGGGTCCAGCGACTGGATCAGCAGCATCGCCTCTTTCAGCACATCTTCTTTAAAGCGGGTTACGCGCATCAGGCTGCGGAAATCGTGATTAGCCAGCAGGTCGAGATGATCGCTTACGATCAGGCGCGCTTCGGCCAGCATCGGCGTCGCTGGCGCAAACTGAGAAAGCTGTACCAGCAGGCAGTCGCGCAGATCGCGCGCGCCGACGCCCACGGGATCGAAGCGCTGAATACGCTTAAGCACCGCTTCGACCTCATCCAGCGCCAGCTCTTCATCACCCATGCTGTCGAGAATGTCGTCAAGCGAAACGGTGAGATATCCGGTATCATCGATGGCGTCGACAATCGAGGTGGCAATCGCGCGATCGGTATCGGTAAAGGGCGTTAAATCCACCTGCCACATCAGGTAGTCCTGCAGCGACTGGGTGGTTTCGCCCTGATAGACCGGCAGCTCATCGTCCTGGTAGTCGGTGCCGGTGCCGGAAGGGGTACCGGCGGTATACATCTCGTCCCAGGTGGCGTCGAGCGGCAGATCGTCCGGCATCTCTTTTTGCTCAAGCGCTTCGCGCGTGTCCAGCACCTCATCTTCCTGATAGTCGCGGCTGTCGATCTCTTCATGCACTTCAGCCTGTTCCAGCAGCGGATTGCTCTCCAGCGCCAGCTGCAGCTCTTGCTGCAGCTCAAGCGTAGAGAGTTGCAGCAGCCGTATGGCCTGCTGCAACTGCGGAGTCATCGCCAGCTGTTGGCTGAACCTGAGTTGCAAACCTTGCTTCATATTCAGGACGGGATTTCCTAAGCAAACATCGTATTAACGACACCTTATCAGAGTCTGAACTCTTCGCCCAAATAAACCCGTTTAACCTGCTCATCCGCAAGAATTTCGCCTGGCGTGCCGTGGGCGATAAGATGCCCCTGGCTGACGATATAGGCGCGTTCACACACCGCCAGGGTTTCGCGTACGTTGTGGTCGGTAATCAGCACGCCGAGCCCGCTGTCGCGCAGGTGCTCGATGATTTTTTTGATGTCGATAACCGAGATGGGATCGACGCCGGCGAAAGGCTCATCCAGCAGGATAAATTTAGGATTAGCGGCCAGCGCGCGCGCAATCTCGACGCGACGACGCTCGCCGCCCGAGAGCGCCTGTCCCATGCTGTCGCGCAGATGAGCGATGTGGAACTCATCCATCAGCTCGTTGGCGCGATCCTGACGCTGCTCCTCGGTAAGATCGTCGCGGATTTGCAGCACCGCCATCAGGTTGTCATAGACGCTGAGACGGCGAAAAATCGACGCCTCCTGCGGTAAATAGCCGATGCCGCGGCGCGCGCGGGCGTGTAGCGGCAGGATGCTGATATCATCTTCGTCGATGATAATACGGCCTGCGTCGCGCGGCACGATGCCGACGACCATGTAGAAGGTAGTGGTCTTGCCCGCGCCGTTAGGGCCGAGCAGGCCGACAATCTCGCCCGATTTGACCTGCAGGCTGACATCTTCCACCACGCGACGGCCTTTATAGGCCTTCGCCAGATTTTCTGCGATTAAAGTGGCCATAGCGATCAGTTACTCTTTTTCTGGCTGTTAGCGTTTTTGTCCTGCAGCTGCGACGGCACCAGCACGGTGGTGACGCGTTTGCTCTGACCCTGGCTATAGGCCTGCATCTTCTGCTCTTTGACCAGATAGGTAATGCGGTCGCCTTTGATATTGCTGTCCTGCTGCTCGATATAAGCGTTGCCGGTCAGCTCGACGAAATCTTTTGCCAGCTCATAGTGCAGCTTAGCGGCGTGGCCCTGAACCGGCTTGCCGCTGTCCTGCATCTGATAGAACGTCGCGGGATTGCCCCAGGCGTCCACGATGGTTTTATTGCTGTCGCCGCCGGGACGCGTGACCACCACTTTATCAGCGGTGATTTTGATGGTTCCCTGGGTCACGATGACGTTGCCGGTAAAGGTCGCCACGTTGCCTTGCAGGTCCAGCGCCTGGTTTTCTGAGTCGATATTGACGGGTTTGTCCGAGTCGCCGGTTACCGCCAGCGCGGGCAAGCTGGCCGCCAGCAGAGCGCCGACCAGGAAAAACTTAAGGCTGTTGTTGTGCATTTTGAATTTCATAATAAGTTTTGACCTTTTCAATCAACTCGGCGTTTTTCGTCCGTAAATTTCCGCGCATCTTCATGCCGGTAGAGTTAAAACCGCGCCCGAACAAAGTCACCTGATCGTCGGAGGTCACGTCCTGCGAGACGAGGTTGACCTGCGCGTTGTCAGTTTTGATGCGCTGCAGCTGCGAATCCTGCGTCAGGGTATTCACCTCAACGTGACCATACAGATAAAGCATACGATCTTTGGTTAATTTGGCCTTGTCGGCGCGCACTGACCAGGTCGGCACCTTATTTTCGTCGTAGGTGGTCATCACCGGCTTGTCGAACCAGCTCACTTCATCCGCCGAGAAATAGGTCACTTTTTCCGACACCAGTTTGTAAGCCAGCGCCCCTTGCGGGTTGTAGACCACGGTGTTCGAATTCGCGCTGGTGTAGGTCGGCTCCTGATCGTTGGCGGCCACCGGCGCGCTGCTTTCATCCTGGCTGGTCAGGTTCCAGCCGATCAGCACCAGCGCAATGAAGGCCAGAATCAGCGTTATCCAACGCCTGCTTTTACTCATACCGATTGCCCTTTGGCATCCTCAAATTTGTTCTGCGCCATTAAAATCAGGTCGCACAGCTCGCGTACTGCGCCGCGTCCGCCTGCGATGCGCGTAACGTAATGGGCGCGCGGCAGCAGTACCGGGTGCGCATCCGCTACCGCCACGCTCAGTCCCACGCGGGCCATCACCGGCCAGTCGATAAGGTCATCGCCGATATAGGCAACCTGCTCGTCGGAAAGCGACAGTTTATCCAGAAGTTCGCGATAGGCCAAAAGCTTATCGGACTGTCCCTGATAAAGATGACGAATACCCAAGGTTTTGCAGCGATCCTCCATCAGGCGCGCGTTGCGCCCGGTGATAATCGCTACCTCTACATCAGAGGTTAGCAAACAGCGGATGCCGTAGCCGTCGCGCACGTTAAAAGCTTTTAGCTCTTCGCCGTTATTGCCCATGTAGATCACGCCGTCCGACATCACGCCGTCGACGTCGCAAATCAGCAGGCGGATCTGGCCGGCGCGCGCCATCACCTCCGCGCTAACCGGGCCATAGCAGGTTTCCACCAGGGAAGTATTTACCGACATTCTCGTTTCCTGTTCAGACTACGCCGGCGCGCAGCATGTCATGCATATGTACCACACCGAGCAGACGATCGTCATCGGCCACCAGCACAGCGGTAATGTTTTTGTTTTGCATCAGATTCAGCGCCTCAACCGCCAGCATATTAGGGCGAACCCGAATGCCGCCGCGCGTCATCACTTCCGAAATCTTCGCCTTCTGGAAGTCGATCCCCATGTCGAAGATGCGGCGCAGGTCGCCGTCGGTGAAAATGCCTTCAATCTTCATGAGATCGTCGACGATAACCGTCAGTCCTAAATTTTTGCGCGTAATCTCCAGCAGCGCGTCGCGCAGCGAGGCGTCGCGCGTGACGTGCGGGATCTCATCGCCGCTGTGCATAATATCGCTTACGTGCAGCAGCAGCTTGCGTCCCAGCGCGCCGCCGGGATGCGACAGCGCGAAATCTTCCGCGGTAAAGCCGCGCGCTTCCAGCAGCGCTACCGCCAGCGCATCGCCCATCACCAGCGTGGCCGTGGTGCTGCTGGTCGGGGCAAGGCCAAGCGGGCAGGCCTCCTGCGGCACTTTCACGCACAGATGGACGTCGGCGGCACGGCCCATGGCGCTGTCGGGACGGCTGGTGAGGCAGATAAGCGGCACATGCTGTCGTTTGAGCACCGGAATCAGCGCCAGAATCTCGTTGGACTCGCCGCTGTTGGAGATGGCGAGCACCACATCGCGCTGGCCGACCATGCCGAGATCGCCGTGGCTGGCCTCGCCCGGATGCACGAAAAAGGCGGGCGTGCCGGTGCTGGCGAAGGTGGCGGCCATTTTCTTGCCGATATGGCCCGACTTGCCCATTCCCATCACGACGACTTTGCCCTGGCAGCGATAGATCATTTCGCAGGCGCGGGTAAAGTCGTCGTTAATATACTGGTCCAGCTGCTCCAGACCTTCACGCTCGATGCGCAGTACCGCTTTTCCCGCCGTCTGAAAATCGAAGTTCGCGTTTGAAAGCTGAGTTGACATGGCAAATCGGTCCTTTGTTATCCGTCGAGAAGAGCGGGCTGTATCCACAAAAGCGCGCCCCAGACGATGAAACCACAGAGTAAGAAGGCGCCCGCCGTGCGCCCGATACGGCGGCTGCGCTGCAGACAGAGCAGGGCGAACAGCACGCTGACGCCCAGCATGACCCAGTAATCGCGCGCGAAGGCGTGCTCGTCCACGCTGCCAGGGTTAATCAGCGCCGGCAGGCCCAGCACGATGGCGATATTATAAATGTTGGCGCCAATAAGATTGCCGATGGCGATATCGTCCTCGCCCTTTAATGCGCCTGCCACCACCGTCGCCAGCTCCGGCAGGCTGGTGCCGACCGCGATCAGCGTCGCGCCCATCACCAGTTCGCTGACGCCGAAATAATCGGCAAAGGCGGTAGCGTTGTCGATTACCATGCGCGTCGCCATCGGCAAAATAATCAGCGCGACCGCCAGCCAGAGAAAGGCTACCGTATTACCGCTCTCTGCACGCGGCAGTTCCGCGAGCTGTTCACGGGTCAGGGTATCGCTATTGTCACGCTCCGCGCGGCGCGCGAAGCGGATCGCCACCAGCAGATAGGCGATGGCGATAACGATAAGACCAAGGCCGTCAAGGCGACTCAGGTAGTTATCAAACAGCATCAGGCCGCTGAGCAGCGAGACCAGCAGCATCAGCGGCAGTTCGCGCCGGATCAGATTGGAGTATATGTTCAGAGGGTGCAGCAGCGCCGCGCCGCCGAGTATCAGCAAAATATTGGTGATGTTGGAGCCCAGCGCGGTGCCGACGGCGAGATCCATCTGGCCATGCTGCGCCGCCGAAAAGGAGAGGATAATCTCCGGCAGCGAGGTGCCGATGCTGACGACGGTCATGCCGATGATCAGCGGCGGGATGCCAAAGGATCGACACAGTATCGCGGCGCTAAATACCAGGCGATCGGCACCATAAGCCAGTAAAATCAAACCAACGATCAGCAGGGCAGAGGCTACGAACATGAAAAATCCTTGGATGAAATGCATTGCCGGCACGTCTTGTGTGGCAGGCTTCAGGTTCTGTCATCAGAAACAGGCGCTGATTTTGACCGTCTGAGCGGCAAAAGTAAATTTTATGCCCGCTTTCGCCAAATGAAGGCAGTAAGTTTCTGTAATGCTATCGTGAACTGGCGCGTTACAGGCTACCATCGTAGGCTTTATAACGCCCGATCCACAGAAGAGGTAATAATGGACCAACAGGAAACGAACCTGGTTGAGGTTCGTGGCGTCAGTTTTTCGCGCGGCGATCGTCCGATTTTCGACGATATTTCGCTGACGGTGCCAAAAGGAAAAGTCACGGCCATTATGGGACCGTCGGGCATAGGCAAAACCACGCTGCTGCGCCTGATCGGCGGCCAGCTGCAGCCCGATCGGGGCGAGATCTGGTTTCGCGGCGAAAATATCCCCCGACTCTCGCGCGCAAAGCTTTATGAAACCCGCAAAAAGATGAGCATGCTGTTTCAGTCCGGCGCGCTATTTACCGATTTGACCGTGTATGAAAATGTGGCCTGGCCGCTGCGCGAGCATACGCAGCTTCCTGCGCCGCTGCTGCACAGCACGGTGATGATGAAGCTGGAAGCGGTAGGACTGCGCGGCGCGGCCCAGCTAAAGCCGGCGGAGCTTTCCGGCGGCATGGCGCGCCGCGCCGCGCTGGCGCGCGCTATCGCGCTTGAGCCGGAACTCATTATGTTCGATGAGCCTTTCGTCGGCCAGGATCCTATTACCATGGGCGTGCTGGTTAAGCTGATCGATGAGCTCAACCATTCGCTGGGGCTCACCTGCATCGTGGTATCGCACGACGTGCCGGAGGTGCTCAGCATCGCCGACAGGGCCTATATTGTGGCCGGCCAGAAGATAATTGCTCAGGGCAGCACGCCGGAGCTGCGGGAAAATCCCGATCCGCGCGTGCGTCAGTTTCTGGATGGGATTGCGGACGGACCTGTCCCGTTCCGGTTTGCCGCCGGCGACTATCTTGCCGACTTAGTCGGCGCAGGGAGAGTGTAAGCTAATGTTGTTAAAGGCGCTGGCGTCAGTAGGTCGCCGGGGAATCAATACCTGCTCCACCTTTGGCCGGGCAGGCTTAATGCTGTTTCACGCGCTGGTAGGGAAACCCGCCTTTCGTAAACATACGCCGCTGCTGATCAAGCAGCTTTACAGCGTCGGCGTCTTGTCGCTGCTGATCATCGTCGTATCCGGGCTGTTTATCGGCATGGTGCTGGGGCTGCAGGGCTATCTGGTGCTGACCACCTATAGCGCGGAAACCAGTCTTGGCATGCTGGTAGCGCTGTCGCTGCTGCGCGAGCTGGGGCCGGTGGTGACCGCGCTGCTGTTCGCTGGCCGTGCCGGTTCGGCGCTGACGGCGGAGATTGGCCTGATGAAGGCGACCGAGCAGCTGTCCAGTATGGAGATGATGGCGGTCGATCCGCTGCGCCGCGTCGTCTCGCCGCGCTTCTGGGCGGGCTTTATCAGCATGCCGCTGCTGACGCTGATTTTTACCGCCGTCGGTATCGCCGGCGGCGCGCTGGTCGGCGTGAGCTGGAAAGGCATCGACCCCGGCTTTTTCTGGTCGGCGATGCAAAACGCGGTCGATTTTCGCACTGACGTAATCAACTGCATTATTAAAAGCGCCGTTTTTGCCGTGACGGTCACCTGGATCGCGCTGTTTAACGGTTACGACGCGATTCCGACCTCTGAAGGGATTAGCCGCGCGACGACGCGCACCGTGGTGCACGCCTCGCTGGCGGTGCTCGGTCTGGATTTTGTGCTGACAGCACTGATGTTTGGGAACTAATGCAATGCAAAGCAAAAAAAGCGAAATTTGGGTTGGCGTGTTTATGCTTCTGGCGCTGGTGGCGATGCTGTTTCTCTGCCTGCGCGTGGCGGATCTTAAGTCGCTCGGCACGCAGCCGACCTGGCAGCTTTACGCCACCTTCGATAATATCGGCGGCCTGAAAGTCAGCTCGCCGGTTAAAATCGGCGGGGTGGTGATTGGCCGCGTCACCGACATCTCTCTTGAACCAAAAACGCTGCTGCCGCGCGTGACCATGGCGATCAGCGACGAGTATGCCGACAAGATCTCCGACACCAGCTCGCTGGCGATCCGCACGCAGGGCTTACTCGGCGAGCAGTTTTTAGCGTTGAATCTAGGCTTTGACGATCCCGAGCTGGGCTCGGCGATGTTGAAAGACGGCGATACGCTCCGCGATACCAAATCGGCCATCGTGCTGGAGGACCTGATTGGTCAGTTCCTGTATAAGAGCGGCGGCGACAATAAAAACGATACGGATAACAAGGATTCGCAGGGCGAAGAGAGCGCGCCTGCGGCCCCGGCCCAACCCTGAGAGGTAAAAATCGATGTTTAAACGTTTAATGATGGTCGCCATGCTGGTGATTGCGCCGCTGGCCGCGGCGAATGCAGCCGATCAAACCAATCCCTATAAGCTGATGAACGAAGCGGCGGCGAAGACCTTCACGCGCCTGAAAAACGAGCAGCCGAAGATCAAGCAGAATCCTGACTACCTGCGCGACATCGTGCGTCAGGAGCTGCTGCCCTACGTGCAGATCAAGTATGCCGGCGCGCTAGTGCTCGGCCGCTACTACCGCGAGGCGACGCCGGCGCAGCGCGAAGCCTATTTCAACGCCTTCGGCGACTATCTGGCGCAGGCTTATGGTCAGGCGCTGGCCCTCTATCACGGCCAGACTTATCAAATCCAGCCAGAGCAGCCGCTGGGCGACGCTAAGATTATCGCCATTCGCGTTACTATTATCGATCCCAACGGCCGTCCGCCAGTGCGCCTCGATTTCCAGTGGCGTAAGAACAGCCAGAGCGGCAACTGGCAGGCGTACGACATGGTGGCGGAAGGCGTCAGCATGATTACCACTAAACAAAACGAGTGGAGCGATCTGCTGCGCACCAAAGGCATCGACGGCCTGACCGCACAGCTTAAAACCTACGCGGCGCAGCCGATTACGCTGGATAAACAGTAACGATGCACGAGTCATTACGCTGGCAGCGTGACGCCAGCACGCTGTCGCTGTACGGCGAACTGAACCGCGATACGCTGCTGGCGCTGTGGCAGCAGCGCGACACGCTGATCGACAAAGCGGAAATTATCGACGTTTCCGGGCTGGCGCGCGTCGACTCGGCCGGTCTGGCGCTGCTGGTGCACCTGCGAGAAATCGCCCGCGCTCAGGGCGTCACGCCGCGTTTTAGCGGCATCAGCGAGAAATTGCAGTCGCTGATCACCCTCTATAATCTCCAGCAGATTATTGTTTCTGCGGAAAAAAGCAGCTGACCGCTTTCTAACTCTCTTGAGCCCCTGTTTCCCGCAGGGGCTTTTGTATGTTTAAGAGTCCGCCGCTTTCCTCTAAGATGTCACCCTTTATTATTCACAACTTAAGTAATGAGCAATGGAAAACAGTGAAATTCAGGCCGTGCTGATGAAAGCGCTGCCGCTGGACGAAGTCCACGTAATGAGCAACGACGGCAGCCACTTCCAGGTGATCGCCGTGGGCGACATGTTTGGCGAGCTGAGCCGCGTGAAAAAGCAGCAGGCCGTTTACGCGCCGCTGATGGAATACATCGCCGACAACCGCATTCATGCTGTCTCCATTAAAACTTATACCCCTGCTGAATGGGCGCGCGACCGTAAACTCAACGGTTTCTGACCCTTCATCATGGGCGCTCGCCGCTGGCGAGCACTATCCGTCTTTAGTTAATTGAGAGCCGTGTTAATGGACAAATTTCGTGTGCAAGGCCCCACCCGTCTGAGTGGTGAAGTGACCATTTCCGGGGCGAAAAATGCCGCGCTGCCGATTCTGTTTGCTGCGCTGCTGGCTGAAGAGCCGGTCGAGATCCAGAACGTACCGAAGCTGCGCGATATCGATACGACTATGAAGCTGCTGAGCCAGCTGGGCGCGAAGGTTGAGCGCAACGGCTCCGTCCACGTCGACGCCAGCAAGGTCGATATTTACTGCGCGCCGTACGATCTGGTGAAAACCATGCGCGCCTCTATCTGGGCGCTGGGCCCGCTGGTGGCGCGCTTTGGCCAGGGGCAGGTTTCTCTGCCGGGCGGCTGCGCCATCGGCGCGCGTCCGGTCGATCTGCATATTACGGGTCTGGAGCAGCTGGGCGCCGAAATTAAGCTGGAAGAGGGCTACGTTAAGGCCTCTGTCGACGGCCGCCTGAAAGGCGCGCATATCGTGATGGATAAGGTGAGCGTAGGCGCTACCGTAACCATTATGAGCGCGGCGACGCTGGCCACCGGCGTTACTGTTATCGAGAACGCGGCGCGCGAGCCGGAAATTGTCGATACGGCCAACTTCCTGATTACGCTGGGCGCGAAGATCAGCGGCGCAGGCACCGACAAGATCACCATCGAAGGCGTTGAGCGGCTGGGCGGCGGCGTCTATCGCGTGCTGCCGGATCGTATCGAAACCGGCACCTTCCTGGTGGCGGCGGCGATCTCAGGCGGCAAAGTGCTGTGCCGCAACACCCAGCCTGACACGCTGGACGCCGTACTGGCGAAGCTGCGCGACGCGGGCGCCGACATCGAAACGGGCGAAGACTGGATCAGCCTGGACATGCACGGCAAACGCCCTAAGGCGGTCAACGTGCGTACCGCGCCGCATCCGGGCTTCCCCACCGATATGCAGGCGCAGTTCACGCTGCTCAACCTGGTTGCGGAAGGCACGGGCGTGATCACCGAAACCATTTTCGAAAACCGCTTTATGCATATCCCCGAGCTGATCCGTATGGGCGCACACGCGGAGATTGAGAGCAACACAGCCATTTGTCACGGCGTGGAAAAACTCTCTGGCGCGCAGGTGATGGCGACCGATCTGCGGGCGTCAGCGAGCCTGGTGCTGGCGGGCTGCATCGCCGAAGGCACGACGCTGGTCGATCGCATCTACCATATCGATCGCGGCTATGAGCACATTGAAGATAAGCTAAAAGCGATGGGCGCGCAGATTGAACGCGTAAGCGCTGAATAATCGCGGCCTCAATAAGGAAACCAGCCACCCTCGCGCGGCTGGTTTTTTTTGCCTGAACGATCGTCAGGCGCTGGCGGGATCCCGCTTGCTCTTATCCGTGCCTGAAGGGGATCGAATACGTTTTTTACGATCCAGCAGCAGGTGGGTATGCGGATCGTAGTAGCGGCTTGGCCAGATCTCGGCGGGATGGACCTCAATCGCTTCCGCAATCAGCCACTCTCCTTTCGGCCAGGGACGCGAAAGGGCATTGGCCAGCGTAGATGAGCTTAATCCTGCCTGGCGAGATAATGCCGCCAGCGTCGTACCGCGTCTGCGCAGCGCGGCAATGACATCGGCAGGATGCCAGTCTTCACTCCTTTTTTGCATATCGCATTCTCCTTGTTCCTTGCGTGAAATATTCCCTGTGCAACGAGGGACCTTACTCTTTGCGCTTTTATCTGGAAATTTGTAGATTTTTTATACCAGAAAGTTTCCATTTGTTTCCAGTAATTTTTGATGTGTGCCGAGGAAGTGCGCGCTGTGGCGCAAAAGCGTCGCAACAGCGAGCAGGCGTTGCTGGCATAAAGTGATGAGGGAAGGAAAACGGCGGAGCTGCGAGACAGCTCCGAAGGAAAATCAGAAATCGCGCTGTACGGACATATGCGCCAGCGCCTCAAGCGCGCTGCGCCACGGCGATTCCGGCAGCGCGCTGAGCGCCGCGATCGCTTTATCCGCTTCCTGCTCGGCGCGCTTGCGCGTCCACTCCAGCGAGCCGCACTGCTGCATAGCGGCCAGCACCGGCTCGAGCAGGTGACGGCCGTTGCCCTGTTCGATCGCCTCGCGGATCATCTTCGTCTGCTCCGGCGTGCCGTTATGCATCGCATGCAGCAGCGGCAGCGTTGGCTTGCCTTCGCTCAGATCGTCGCCGGTGTTTTTGCCCAGCGTGGCGCCGTCGGCGCTATAGTCGAGCAGATCGTCGATTAACTGGAAAGCGGTGCCGAGAAAGCGTCCATAATCCTGCATCGCTTTCTCCTGCGCCGGCGTGGCGTCGGCGAGAATAGCGGAGGCCTGCGAAGCCGCCTCGAACAAACGCGCGGTTTTGCTGTAAATCACGCGCATGTAGCTCTCTTCGGTGATATCGGGATCGTTGACGTTCATTAGCTGCAGCACTTCGCCTTCGGCAATGACGTTTACCGCTTCGGACATCAGCGCCAGAATACGCAGCGAGCCCATGCTGGTCATCATCTGGAAGGCGCGGGTATAGATAAAGTCGCCGACCAGCACGCTGGCCGCATTGCCGAACGCCGCGTTAGCGGTCGCCTTGCCGCGACGCATATCGGATTCATCCACCACGTCGTCGTGCAGCAGCGTCGCGGTGTGGATAAATTCGATCAGCGCCGCGTTAATGACGTGCAGTTCGCCCTGATAGCCGAGCGCGCGCGCTGAGAGCACGGCGATCATCGGACGGATGCGCTTGCCGCCGCCGCTGATGATGTAATAGCCAAGCTGATTAATCAGCGAGACCTCGGAATTCAGCTGGTCGAGGATGGTCTGGTTGACGGCCGCCATATCCTGCGCGGTTAATTCATTAATTTGTTCTAAGTTCATTCGTCTGTTCAGCTTTGACTCGTTTCAACGGCTCATGGTACGTGCTTTAACCAGCCTGAGTTCAGGTAATCTGTTACTGATTGTACTTGAATTTTCCAGATGAGAAACGTTTGCGATCGGCCTGTGTTTTTTTTCTGCAAGAGAGTGCAAAGTGCTCTTGTCTTCTGCTGGAGATTTGCGTAGAATTCGCGCCCTATTGTGAATATTTATCGCGCCGCCTGATGAACGAAAGGCATGCGCAGAAGCGGAGTTTTATATGTACGCGGTTTTCCAAAGTGGTGGTAAACAACACCGAGTAAGCGAAGGTCAGACCGTTCGCCTGGAAAAGCTGGACATCGCAACCGGTGAAACCATTGAGTTTGACCAGGTTCTGATGATCGCAAATGGCGAAGACGTGAAAATCGGCGCGCCACTGGTTTCAGGCGGCGTTATCAAAGCTGAAATCGTTGCTCACGGTCGTGGCGAGAAAGTTAAAATCGTTAAGTTTCGTCGTCGTAAACACTACCGTAAGCAGGCTGGCCACCGTCAGTGGTTCACTGATGTGAAAATCACTGGCATCAGCGCTTAAGAGGAGATCTGACAAATGGCACATAAAAAGGCTGGTGGCTCGACTCGTAACGGTCGTGACTCCAATGCAAAACGTCTGGGTGTAAAACGTTTCGGTGGCGAATCTGTTCTGGCAGGTAGCATCATCGTTCGTCAGCGTGGCACTAAATTCCACGCCGGCAGCAACGTAGGTTGTGGTCGCGACCACACCCTGTTCGCTACCGCAGACGGCAAAGTTAAATTCGAAGTGAAAGGTCCGAACAACCGTAAATACATCAGCATCGTTGCTGAGTAAGGTTGTCGTGACGCAGACAGCGACTGTCTGAACGCACGAATAAAAGCCCCGCAGCCATTGCGGGGCTTTTTACATTCTGCGACCTGTCGTGCTGTATTGCTGTACACTTTATGTACGCCTGATGCGAATCAGTCCTGATTTATCCGCCGCCGGTCAGCGCAGACAGACCCTGGCGGACCCGTTCGTAGCCCAGTAGGGCGCGCGGACGACTGTGTGACGGAGAAAGAAAATGAAGTTTGTTGATGAAGCGACAATCCTGGTGGTTGCCGGCGATGGCGGCAATGGCTGCGTCAGCTTCCGCCGTGAAAAATATATTCCAAAAGGCGGCCCGGACGGCGGCGACGGCGGCGACGGCGGCGATGTGTATCTGGTCGCCGACGAGAACCTGAATACCCTGATTGACTACCGCTTTGAAAAATCCTTCCGCGCCGAACGCGGACAGAACGGCCAGAGCCGCGACTGTACCGGCAAACGCGGCCAGGACATTATCGTTAAGGTGCCGGTCGGCACGCGCGTGATCGATCAGGGCACCGGCGAAACGCTGGGCGATATGACGCGTCACGAGCAGAAGCTGATGGTCGCCAAAGGCGGCTGGCATGGCCTGGGCAACACGCGCTTTAAATCCTCGGTAAACCGTACCCCGCGTCAGAAAACCATGGGTACGCCGGGCGAGAAGCGCGATTTGCAGCTGGAGCTGATGCTGCTGGCCGATGTCGGCATGCTGGGCCTGCCGAACGCCGGTAAATCGACCTTTATCCGCGCCGTCTCGGCGGCGAAGCCGAAAGTGGCGGACTATCCGTTCACCACGCTGGTGCCGAGCCTTGGCGTGGTGCGCATGGACAGCGAGCAGAGCTTTGTTGTCGCCGATATTCCGGGCCTGATTGAAGGCGCCGCCGACGGCGCTGGCCTCGGCATTCGCTTCCTCAAGCACCTGGAGCGCTGCCGCGTGCTGCTGCACCTGATTGACATTGCGCCGATCGACGAGTCCGATCCGGTGGAAAACGCGCGTATTATTCTCGGCGAGCTGGAGAAGTACAGCGACAAGCTGTTCAACAAGCCGCGCTGGCTGGTGTTTAACAAAATCGACGTGATTGGCGAAGAAGAAGCGCAGGCGCGCGCTAAAGCGATTGCCGACGCGCTGGGCTGGGAAGAGAAATATTATCTGATCTCCGCGGCAAGCCGTCAGGGCGTGCAGGATCTCTGCTGGGACGTGATGAGCTTCATTAACGCCAACCCGAAAGAAGCGGAAGAAGAAGAGAAGAAACCCGAAAAAGTCGAGTTCATGTGGGATGACTACCACCGTGAAGCGATGGAAACCGTGGTTGAAGAAGAAGATGAAGAGTGGGATGACGACTGGGACGAAGATGACGACGAAGGCGTCGAAATCATCTACCAGCGTTAATGCCGAAGAAAAGGGACAGCGAAAGCTGTCCCTTTTTTATGCTGATGATGTTTGTCAAAGATTTAAGATAATCCGTTTTGATAGTTTATAGTCTATATTATTTTGATAGACTACAGTCTATAAGGATGTGGCTGTGTGGCAGGTTGAACTCACGGAGTGTTTTTTAGAGTGGTTTAACAAACAGGACAAAGAGATGCGGCTCGACATTCTCGCTGCGCTCACGCTGCTGAAGCAAGAGGGCCCTTATCTGGGGCGACCCTATGCCGATACGCTTCACGGGGCGCGTATTTCGAATATGAAAGAGCTGCGCGTGCAAAGCAACGGCAGACCAGTCAGAGCGCTGTTCGTATTTGACCCTGCTCGCAGAGCGATCGTGTTATGCGCGGCAAATAAGGCAGGGCGCAACGAAAAAGCGTTTTATCGAACGATGATCAAAAAGGCTGAACGCGAATATGATAAGCATCTGGAGCGGAGTGGTAGATGAAAACGCTGGATGATTTACTCACCGAACTCACGCCTGCTGAAAGAGAGCTGGTAAATAAAAAAGCCGCCGCGATGCGGCTTGAGTCCCAGCTTTATCAGCTGCGTGAGGCGCTAAATAAAACGCAGCGCGAGCAGGCTGAAGCGATGGGAATCAGTCAGCCTTCAGTCGTTGCTATTGAGGCGCGCGGCGAGGATTTGAAGATCGCGACGCTGAAGCGCTACGTTGAGGCTCTCGGTGGTCAACTGACTATCGGCGTTGATATGCCTGGCGGAGAGCACGTCCGTTTCACGCTTTAACCTCAACCCCCCTTAAAGCGTGCCGAAAAGGGACAGCGAGAGCTGTCCCTTTTTATTTACCCCAGCACCGCCACCGTCAGGCGCGACGAGCAGCAGAGCTGGCCGCGCGCGTTGCGGATGTCAATCTGCCACACCTGATTGCGTGAGCCGATATGCAGCGGGCGGCAGGTGCCGCGCACTTCGCCGCTGGAGACCGAGCGGTGATGGCTGGCGTTCACCTCAATGCCCACCACGCTTTTGCCCTCTTCGGTGCAGAGATAGCCGGCGATCGAGCCCATCGACTCCGCCAGCACCACTGAGGCGCCGCCGTGCAGCAGGCCGAAAGGCTGATGAGTGCGCGCATCGACCGGCATCACCGCCTCCAGGTAATCGTCGCCGATGGCGGTAAAGCGGATGCCAATATGCGCCACCAGCGAGTTCTCGCCGATAGCGTTCAGCGCCTCAAGATCGGTCTCGCGTTTCCAGATCGCCATCGGTCAGGCTCCCAGCGTCGCGCCGCCGTCCACCACGATATCCTGCAGCGCCACGTGGCTGGCGAGATCCGAGGCGAGGAACAGCACGTTGTGAGCGATCTCCTGCGGCGTGGCGATCTTCCGCAGCGGGATCCCCAGCTTATACTGATCCGGGAAGCCGTCGATCATCTCCTGCTCGGCGGTCGGCGTATGCCACAGGCTGCGCTGCATCTCGGTATCGGTCGAGCCGGGCGAAACGATATTGCAGCGCACGCCATAGGGCGCCATCTCCAGGCCGACCGTCAGAGTCAGGCTGCGCAGCGCCGCTTTTGAGGCGCCGTAGGCCGACATGCCGATACGCGGCGCGTGCGCCGAGTTAGAGGCGATGGAAACGATCGCGCCTGCACGCTGCTGGCGAAACACCGGCAGCGTCTGCTGAAACATATTGAAGGCGCCGCCGACGTTGACCGCCAGACAGGCCTGGAAATCCGCGGCGGAAATCTCGTCGGTTGCGCCAATGCGCAGGATGCCCGCGCCGTTCACCAGCACGTCGAGGCGCGGCTGCTGCGCCAGCAGACGCTGGCACAGGGTTTTCACCCGATCAGCATCGGCCACGTCGAGCGTATGGCAGGCGAAAGGGTAGTCAACGTCGTGGAAGCGCAGATCGAAGCCCTGAACCTGCGCGCCCGCGGCCTGAAACGCCAGCGCGGTGTAGTAGCCGATGCCCTGGCCTGCGCCGGTCACCCAAACCTGTTTACCGCTAAAGTCGAAGCGCTGGCTCATAAGGCAGGCTCCCGTGACAGCAGCGCCCACCAGCCGTCGATAGTGGGATTTTTCGCCAGGCTGACGAAGTCGATATCGCCGTGCGCCTGACGCCAGCGCGCCGCCAGCGCCATCATACGCACGGAATCGAGACCGTAGTCGATCAGGTTCTCATTATCTTCCGGCACGTCGTCGTCTTCCAGCAGCGGCAGAACCAGCGCGCGCAGATCGTCCTTGCTGAGCGGCAGCGGCATCAAATCGGCGGTCATCACCACTTTGCCGCTGCGTCCGGCGGTATAGGTCAGCGCCATCATATGCTCCTCGCGGCTAAAGTCCGCCAGCGCATCCGCCACCATAAAGGGCTGGATGTTGCGCATAAAGGCATCGGTCGCGGTGGTGAGACAGCCAATGTGGGCGTACACGCCGGTAATGATCAGCTGATCGCGTCCCATCTCCTGCAGAATCGACTCCAGCGGCGAGCGGACAAAGGCGCTGTAGCGCCACTTGGTCAGCACCCGATCCTCGGCGTCGGGCGCCAGCGCATCGACAATTTTCTGCTGCTCGGGATGTTTGTTCAGGCCCGGCCCCCACATATCGTTCAGCAGCGCGCGGTCTTTATCGCTCTGCTGATTAGGCTGCGCGGTATAGAACACCGGGATGCCCTGCGACTTGCACCAGGCGCGCAGGCGGGCGATGTTCTCCACGACCTGATTGACCAGCGGGCTGTTTTCGCCCCAGAAGTTAAGGAAGTAGGCCTGCATATCGTGAATCAGCAGGGCGGCACGCTGGGGCTCCAGCGTCCATTTCACCTTATTGGCGGGCAGCTCGGCGGCAGCGGGCAGCGAATAGGATGTCAGTTTTGGAATAGCCATAAAATCTCCGGAACAGGTCAGGCTTGCGCTTGTTGATCGGCAAGCTGTTGGCGCAGGCGTTTCTTGTCTACTTTGCCGACGGGCGTCAGCGGCAGTTCATCCACGCAGGTAATTCGGTCGGGCAGTTTATATTCGGCCACGCCCAGCTCGCGCAGATGGCGGCGCAGCGCCACCGGCTTGAGCGGCTGGCGCGCGACGATAAAGGCGCAGCTTTTTTCGCCCATCAGCTCGTCATGCATCGACACCAGCGCCGCATGGATCACGTCGGCGTGGCGCTGCAGCAGGTTTTCGATCTCCTCGGCAGCGATCTTTTCGCCGCCGCGGTTGATCTGATCTTTCTCGCGTCCCTGCACGGTGATGTAGCCCTGCGGATTAATCTCGATCAGATCGCCCGAGCAGTAAAACCCGTCGGCGTCGAAGCTGGCGGCGTTGTGCTCCGGGCTTTTGTAGTAGCCGCGGAAGGTATAGGGGCCGCGCGTCATCAGGCGGCCAATAGCGCCGGTCGGCAGCGGATCGCCGTTCTCGTCGGCTACCCAGACCTCGTCGTCCGGCGAAATCGGGCGGCCCTGGGTGGTGAGAATGGTTCGCTCGTCGTCGTCGAGCCGGGTGTAGTTCACCAGCCCTTCCGCCATACCGAATACCTGCTGCAGCCGGCAGCCAATTTCGCTCTGAATGCGCGCCGCCAGCGTCTCGCCCAGCTTTGCGCCGCCAACCTGCATTCGCTGCAGCGACGCCAGCGCCTGGTTGCTGCCCCACTCCTGGATCGCCTGCAGCCACAGGCTAACGGCGGGCGGCACCAGGCCGGTGTCGGTCACCTTGTGCTTTTCGATCAGCGGAAAGCAGTTTGTCGCGCTGGGATCCTCGGCCAGAATTACCTGGCCGCCCGCGTAGAAGACGCCCAGCGCGCCGGGCGAACTCATGGCGAAGTTATGCGGCGCGGGCAGGGCGATCAGATAACGCGTGTCGGCGGTGACCGCGCAGATCTCGTCGCTGGCGCGGATGCTGTAGTAGTAGTCGTTATGGGTGCGGGGAATCAGCTTGGGCGTGCCGGTGCTGCCGCCGGAAAGCTGAAAAAAGGCGACCTCGTCCGCGGCGGTCGGCGTCGGCTGGAAATCACCCGCCGCTTCCGCCATTAGCGCTTCCAGCGTGTTTTCCGGCTGGCTATCGTTACGCAGGATCACCTGCCGCAGCGACGGCTGCGCGGTGCACAGCGCATCGATAAAGCCGTCGTCGGCAAACAGGCCATGACGGCGATCGGCGATCAGCAGCGCGGGTTCGATCTGCGCGGCGTAGGCCTGAAGTTCAGTGCGCTGGTGGCTGAACAGCGCGTAGACCGACGCCACGCCCAGCTTGAACAGGGCGAAGACGGTGACGTAGAAATCGGCGACGTTGCCGAGCTGCACCAGCGCGGTGTCGCCGTGTTTCAGCCCGCGGCGCTGTAGCGCGGCGGCGAGGTTATCGCTGCGCTGCGCCATCTGACGGTAGCTCAGCTGCAGATCGCCTTCGATAACGGCGATGGCGTCGCTGTTTTCATGACGCGCCAGGATATCGGTCATCGGCACATCCAGCCAGTAACCTTTTTCGCGGTAGCGCGCTGCCAGATCGTCTGGCCAGCGATGGTAGGGGATCGACATGGTATTTCCTTTAGTTCAGTCCAAAAGCGCGCAGCATGGTATCGAGTTTGACACCGGTCTCGCGCCATTCCGATTCGGGTTGTGAATCCGCCACGATGCCCGCGCCGGCGAACAGGCGCACCCGCGCGCCGTGCACGGTGCCGCAGCGGATGGTGACGACCCATTCGCCGTTGCCCCGGTCGTCGCACCAGCCGACGATGCCGCCGAACAGACGGCGGTCAAAAGGCTCCAGCGTCTGGATCAGCTGCTGCGCGCGCCTGTGCGGGAAGCCGCTCAGCGCGGGCGTCGGATGCAGCAGGCAGGCGAGCGACAGCGCGTTCTCCTGCTCGTCGAGCGCTTCGCCCTCGATCTGCGTCGCCAGATGCCACAGCGTGGCGGTAGTCAGCAGAGAAGGGGTCGCGGGCACCGAGAGCAGGCGGCTGCGCGGCTGCAGCACCTCGCGCATGGCGTCGGTCACCAGCTTGTGCTCGTGGCGATCTTTTGTTGACTGCATCAGAGCATCGCCCGCGGCCTTGTCGCGCTGCGCGTCGGCGTCGCGTCGCGCGGAGCCGGCCAGCGGACAGGAGCTGAAATCGCGCCCCTCTTTGCGCAGCATCAGCTCCGGGCTGGCACCGACCAGCGAGCCGCCCTGCGGCAGCGGCAGGTGAAAGTGGTAGCTGTTGGGGTTTTGCGCCACGATGCGCTGCATCAGCGCGGCGATATCTACCGGCTGCTCCGTCACGATATCCATCAGGCGCGACAGCACGACTTTATCCAGCTCGCCGCGCTGCGTAGCGGCGATGGCTTCTGCTACCATGGCGGTAAACACATCGTGCTCCGGCACGGCGGCGCGGCGGCGTACCTGCGGCAGCGGCGCCTGCACCGCAGGCAGCGCGGCCTGAAGATCGGCGCGATTAAAGGTCTGATGCGATTCCGGAATAAACAGCGCGGCGGGCTGCGTAACGTCGAAGGGGATGGCGCCGACCAGGATCGGATGAGCGATGCCCTGTTTTTTTGCGGATGCGAAGGCGTGTCGCAGCTGCTGTTGAAAGTCGCCGTTCAGCGCGTCAGCATCGGTCGCCGGCGTAGCGATCGTGGTGTAGCAGCCCTGCGTAGCGATACTGCGCCAGGGGGATGTGAAGATAAATCCCCGGCACAGCGTGGAGAAATCCTCAAGCAGGGGATTTCCAAACGTTAACGTTTCCACCATAATTTTCACCTATAAATGATAAGATAACTAATAATGATTATCATTTGTATTGTGGTTCTGTAACCTACGTTGATTAGGCGGGAGTGTCAATAAATTCGCGGCGCAGGGCGCGAACGCTCCGCATTATTCACTAAGGAAGCAGGACGTTGACTGACAGTAAAAGGTGGCTGAATCTTATGTTTAAGCGGATTTTTACCACGGTGGCCGCGCTGGCTTTCGTTGTTGTACTGGCTAACCCGGAGGCGCGGGCGGAAGGCGGCTGGCCGCGCACGCTGCAAAGCGTCGGCGGCAGCGTGACGCTGGAAAAAGCGCCGCAGCGCATCGTCTCCACCAGCGTTACCCTGACAGGCTCGCTGCTGGCGATCGACGCGCCGGTGATCGCCAGCGGGGCGACCGCGCCGGGCAGCCGCCTGGCTGACGAGCAGGGTTTTTTCCGTCAGTGGAGCGACGTCGCAAAGCGTAAAAATCTCAAGCGGCTTTATATCGGTGAACCAAGCGCTGAAGCAGTGGCCGCCGAAGCGCCGGATCTGATTATCGTCAGCGCGACCGGCAACGATTCCGCGCTCAAGCTGGTGGATCAGTTCTCGGCTATCGCGCCGACGCTGGTGGTGAACTATGACGATAAAAGCTGGCAGCAGCTGGTGACGCTGCTCGGCGAAGCGACTGGCCACGAGGCGGAGGCGGCGGCGCGCGTGAAGGCGTTCGATGCGCAAGAGGCGATGCTGAAGCAGAAAATCACCCTGCCGCCGCAGCCCGTTTCCGCCATGGTGTTTAACGGCGGCGGCCGCGCGGTGAACCTGTGGACCCGCGAATCGGCGCAGGGCAAGCTGCTGGAGCAGCTCGGCTTTACGCTCGCCGTGCCGCCTGCGGATCTGCAGCAGACGCACAGCATGGGGCAGCGCAAAGATATTATTCAGCTCTCTGGGGAAAACGTCGCCAGCGGCCTGAACGGCAACACCTTCCTGCTGTTCGCCGCGGAGGAGCAGGGAGCGAAACAGCTGATGCAGAACCCGTTCCTGGCGCAGACCGCGGCGGTGAAGCAGCGGCAGGTTTACGCGCTGGGCGCCGATACCTTCCGTCTTGACTACTACAGCGCCAGCCATCTGCTGACGCGCCTGGAGCAGCTGTTCGTTAAGTCATGACGCCTCTTCCGCCAGCGTCGGCGCTGGCGGTCGATAGCGCCGCAGCTTCGCCATCAGCATCCACATTATCCCGCCCAGCAGCGCCGCGCCGAAACCGAACAGCGCGGCGGCCTGCTGCGGCAGCAGCCACGACCCCATCGCGCCGATCATTGCCGCGCCGATCGCATCGCCGGTAACGTTTTGCGCCGTCCACAGGCTATTAATGCGCCCCAGCAGCGCATCGGGCGTCAGCGACTGGATTAGCTGGTACTGCACCAGGCTGTTAACGGCGCTGAAGTAACCAAATGCCGCCAGGCACGCCAGCGCGAGTGCGAACTGCGGCATCAGGCTGAAGGCGCCAAGCGCAAGGAAAGCGGCGATGGCGCTGGCTAACATCAGCCTGCCTGGCTGCGGCGTCTGCGCCAGCCGTCCGCTGGTCAGCGCCCCCAGCGCCGCGCCGAGCGGCACGGCGGCGTACATCAGGCCCAGCTCATCAAGACTGACCTGCCAGTGCGGCGCGAGCGCCGGATAGAGCACGCGCACCGCGCTCGCCAGCGTTACCAGCGCGCCGATCAGCGCCGCCATGCCGACCAGCGGCGCGGCGAACAAGAACTGTACGCCGCTGGCGAGCGCCCGCAGCGGATGTTCGCGCGGCTGCGGCGGCGGCGGCATCACCGGCAGCCGCAGCAGGGTCAGCACGGTGAGCAGCGTGCCGAGAGCGGCGAGGCCGTAGTTCCACGCCGCGCCGCCGTGCGCCAGCACCAGACCGCCAACGGCGGGTGAAAGAATCGCGCCGAAGCGCACCGTCAGCATAGTAATGGCGCCCGCCTGCATCAGGTTTTCGCGTCCCACCAGCGCCGGCGTGGCCGCCAGCAGCGCCGTGACGCCGATGGCGCCAAAAAAGCCGTCCCACAGACCCAGCAAAAAAACCGCGCTTACCGAGGGCGTCGGCAGTGAAGCGTTAACGGCCAGCGCGACGAAGCCGAGGCCGCAGGTAGAGCGCGCGATCAGGATCAGCCGCTTGCGCTCATAGCGGTCCGCCAGCACGCCGCCGGTCAGCAGCCCGACGAACATGCCCGCGCCCGCCAGGGTCACCGCCAGCCCCACCAGCGCGGGCGAGCGGGTCAGCTGCTGGATCTGCACCGGTACGGCAATCGCCAGCATGCCGAGCGCGACGATAGAGATAAAACGGGCGATAAAGACGGCGCGAAAAGCGGGATGCGTCTTTAACAGGCTGAGATCGATAAGATGGGAGGGTTTGTTCATTGCTTCGCCTTTTGCTGCGGTTTTCCTCGCTATGGTCGAGGCGAATCATGGTAACATACAAAAATACGAGTAATAACGATAACAAGTATCATTATCAAATTGACGCGTTCGCTGCGTCAGTGAACAGTGAA
>Ga0153961_1000058_pt1 | contig 52387 bp, 49 predicted proteins | sample TSFL045MetaG_FD_104748 | JGI IMG/M metagenome (GOLD analysis project Ga0153961, IMG submission 104748) | Attine ant fungus gardens microbial communities from Florida, USA - TSFL045 MetaG | ecosystem: Host-associated > Fungi > Mycelium > Unclassified | place: USA: Florida, Withalacochee...
CAGCACGCTTTCTAATTAAAGATATGTAAATTTACTCAAAAAAACTGAATGTGGCATGTTTTTTTCCAGGCTTACTCTGAAAAAAGCGCTATTAAAAGCCTCGCCGGGCGAAAGCGAAAATCAATAAAGCTAATCGTCGCGCCTGAATTACCGCCTAAAGGAAAATAAATGGCTGGTACATTATTTAGCGTGGTTAATTTTACTTAATCGCATTCTCTTCATTAATATCGATCCAGTTCAATACTGACCCGCACGGGCAGCGCCATCAAAAATGCTCATCAATTAGCTTTATTAATAGTTCCCTCTGCAATTAACGCGCCTCTGGCGGCTAGCGCCGCGCCCTTTTGCCGCGCCGGGGCTGTGGTATAGATAGCTCACCCGATTCAGGATGTGAATCAGCCTCACGCTGTTGTCCGGAGATAATTTATGCGTTCAGCTGTATCTTACGCGCTCATCGCCATCATTGGCGGTGCTGTTGGCGCGGGCGTCACCCAGAGCGGCGCGCTCTATGAAAAAGTCGTCAATCATTTTGCCGCGAAGCCCAGCGATCCCGACGGCTTCTGGAGCACGCCCGCCGTCGACGGCTACGGCAAGATTCATTACGAGCAGGACGCCGCCTTTAAGCCGGTCGCGGGCCTGAGTAATAAGATCGTTTTCCAGATTACCCGCAGCGACGGCGCGATGACCGACGTTAACCTCGGCCTGGAGCGCGTAGCGCGCGTGGTCAATCTCTATGTTGCCTCCGGCGTGCCGGCCGAAGATCTGAAATTTGTGGTTTCGGTAACGGGCGACGCAACGCCTGCGATGCTGGATAACACCCACTTCAAACAGTTTTACGGCGTAGACAATCCTAACCTCAAACTCATCGGCGAACTCGGTAAGCTGGGCGTGAAGGTCTCCGTCTGCGATCAGTCGGTGGCTTTCCACCACTATCCCAACGACTGGATCGATAAATCGGTCGTCCATGCGCTCTCCAGCCCGACCACGGTCTCAACCCTGGAGAATCAGGGTTACGCATGGCTACAGATGTAATCACACTTCGAAAATAACAAGCAGGAGAATAACTGATGCGTCCAGCGGCCTATATTGTGGTGGCGGCGATAGCCGGTTTTATTGGCGGCAATGTGTTACAGCTGCCGGAATTATATGACAAAGTAAGCGGCAAATTTGCCGGAAACCCCACGCAGCCAGCGGATTTCTGGAGTACGCCTGCAATCGAAGGCTTCGGCAAAATTCACTATGTCGACACGCCCGCTTTTAAACCGGGCACGGTACCGGGCCTGAGCAATAAAATCGTTTTCCAGATTAACCGCAGCGAAGGCGATATTCGTCAGCCGAATCTCGGGCTGGAGCGCGTCGCCCGCGTGACCAACCTCTATTACGCCGCGGGCGTGCCGCTGGATCAGCTGAAGTTCGTGGTGTCGATCAACAGCGACGCGGTGCCGGCAGCGCTGAATAACGACCAGTTCCATAAAGCCTACGGCGTGGATAACCCCAACCTGAAGCTCATTGACGAGCTGAAAAAGGCGGGCGTGCAGGTCTCGATCTGCGACCAGTCGGTGGCCTTCCACAATCTGCAGCGCGACTGGATCGATCGGCGCGTGACCCACACCATCTCCAGCGGCACCACGGTGGCGACGCTGCAAAACGAAGGCTACGCCTTCCTGATGCTGTAAACCCTCTCCCGACAGCGGCCGCGCGCCGCTGCTATCCGTTTGTTATTCCGCTGCGGTTGTTTCGCCATAGCTTACTGCGCCGAGAGGCGCCCTGTTTCTGTCCGCTAGCGGCAGAAATCGCTGATTAGCGCCAGGCGTAAATAAAAAGAAGAAAGGAATATCGCGTAGGTGGAGGTGCTCAGGCTGGCGACAGCGTGTACACTTGCCTCTTGCCTCACCAGGGCAGACAACCTCCAACAATAACGACATTCTCAGGCCTTTCAGCATGTACTTATCTTTTGCGGCGGGCGCGCTATGCTAATGCGCCTGCGTCCCCGAACCGATCTGCGTACGCTTATCGCGCTGCTCGCTATCGTCAGCATCGTGGTTACGCTGACCAACACGCTCTACGCCACGTGGCGCGTGCAGCGTATGGCGCTGATCGACAGCACGCTGGAGGCGAACCGCGCCTACGCGACCAAGCTTGCCTCTACCACCGAGATCTTTTTTCAACTGGCGCAGTCGCAGCTGCACTACAGCGCCAGGCTGCTCGGCGAAAACTTTGACAATCCCGCGCTGCTGCGTCAGGAGGTCGATCGCCTGCGCGAGCAGACCAGCAGCTTCAACTCGGTGGCGGTGGTGGATACCAACGGCGTGGTAAAGGCTATCTCGCCGGAATCTCTGATGCTGCAGGGCATGCATCTGACCAGCGATGCGTCGCGTGAAGCGCTGAGCGCGCGTCAGCCCGCGATCAGCAAGCCGACCATTTCAGCGGCGAACAACCTGATTATTTTCGTCTCCTGGCCGATCTGGGATCGCCACGGGCGCTATCTCGGCTATGTGGGCGGCACCATCTACCTGAAAAAGAAAAGCATCCTGAATACGCTGCTGGGTGAGCAGTACTACCGCGACGGCACCAGCGTCTATGTGCTCGACAGCGCCAGCCAGGTGCTCTATCACCAGAACGGGCAGATGATCGGCAAAACCCTGCCCGCGCTGCTGAACGGCCGTGACGAAAGCAGCAACGGATCGCTGCAGCTAAGGTCGGCGGGCGAAGCGCCGCGCCTTGCCGGATATGCCGTGGTGCCGACCACCGGCTGGACGGTGGTGGCGCTGAAGCCGACGGCGACAACGCTGGAGCCGCTCTCCGGTCTGCTGATGCAGGTGCTCAAGCACTCGGTGCCTTTCGCGCTGCTGACGCTTCTGGTGGCGATGGTGCTGGCGCGGCTGATCGCGCTGCCGCTCTGGCAAATGGCGCGCCGGGCGCGCCAGATGGACGCGCCCGGCGTGTCAATGGAGCTCGGTATGATTCATGCCTGGTACTTCGAGGCGGCGCAGGTAAAGCGCGCGCTGCTGACCGGCATCGGGCTAGTGCAGGATAAGATAGGTCGCCTTAAGTCAGAAGTGCAGACCGATCCGCTGACGCAGCTGCTCAACCGGCGCGGCCTTAGCGCGGTACTCGATTTCTATCAGACGATGCGTCAGCCGTTCGCCGTGCTGGCGCTCGATATCGACCACTTTAAGCGGGTCAACGATAGCTGGGGACATGATGTCGGCGATCGCGTTATCAGGCAGGTAGCGGAGACATTAAGCGCCAGCGCGCGTCAGAGCGACGTGGTATGCCGCAGCGGCGGAGAGGAGTTTCTGATGCTGCTGCCGATGACCGATATTGATGAGGCGAGCCGCATTGCCGAGCGCATACGCGTCAGCATTGCCGATGCGTGGATAGCCGACATCGGCGCGATTACCCTCTCCGTTGGCGTCGCGGTCTGGCAGGATGAAACGATGCCGCTGGAGCAGAGTCTGAAACAGGCTGACGCCGCGCTCTATCAGGCCAAGCATGACGGGCGCAACTGCGTGCGGGTCGCGGAGAGTCGGCGGCCAGAGAGCCTGACGCCGTAATCAAGAAAAGGCTGAATGCGGCGCGAGACCGCATTCACGCCGCGTTACGCCGACTTCAGGTAATCCATCACGATGTCGTGATGGTTAGACGTTTTAAAGTCGTCGAACACTTTTTCGATAGTGCCGTCGGCACCCACCAGGAAGCTGATGCGGTGGATGCCGTCATAGGTTTTGCCCATAAAGGTCTTTTCACCCCAGACGCCAAACGCCGAGCAGACCTGATGATCTTCGTCAGAGAGCAGCGTAAAGTTCAGCAGCTCTTTTTCGGCGAAGCGCGACAGCTTTTCGGGTTTGTCGGTGCTGATACCCAGCACCTCCACGCCCGCTTTCTTCAGCTCATCCATATTGTCGCGCAGGCCGCAGGCCTGCACGGTGCATCCCGGCGTCATCGCTTTCGGGTAGAAATAGACCAGAACGCGCTGTCCCTGGAAGTCGGTTAAATTTACCTGTTCGCCATCCTGGTCGGGCAAGCTAAATTTCGGTGCGGTATCACCGGCTTTCAGTGGATTCATCACTACTCTCCATTTTTTCTTTATGCTGTGGGCGACAAATCGTCTGACAAACTGCGTCAGGCGAAAAGCCGCCATCAGGGGATATTGCGCCACATAGCCAGACAACAGTGATGTGGAGAAATAGCCCCGGCTTGTTTACAGCTTAGCGTGAACCCTGCAGCGTCGCCGCATCGTCATCCGCCAGGCTATAGAAACGCAGCGTGCCGTCGGCGTTAAGTTCGCGGCACAGGGCGTAAAACGCCTGCTCAAACTGAGAGTCGCCGACGCCTGCCGGGCTGTGGGCCGTAATTTGAATATAGAGCGTCGGCGTCTGCTCCGCCTGACCCGGCTTGATGCGCGACCCCAGTTCAGCGATGTTCATTGCATGCTTGTCGAACAGGTCGGTGAAGCGCTCGATAAGATGGGGCGAATCGGGCACCTCGACCTGCACCCACACCGTCGCCGGCATCGGCGGACGCGTTTTAGCGCTGGTGCGCTTCATCACGATCAGCAGCTCCAGCTCCGCGCCTTTCAGCGGCAGCGTCGATTCGATCAGCGCGATAGCGTTCCAGCTGCCGGAGAGCAGCATAATAAAGGTGAACTCATCCCCAAGCATGGCGAGACGGCTGTCTTCGATATTGCATCCGCAGCTGCTGACGTGACGGGTAATAGTATTGACGATACCCGGACGGTCAACACCCAGTGCGGTGATTACCAAATGGTGGGGCTGAGACTGCGGCAAAGTGGGATTTCCTGTTCATTCGCTAATAACTATAAGGTAAACATAAAAAAAACTGCTGACAAGCGCAGGAGGGGCGTGGCCTGCTTGCTTTTCAACAGAAGTAAAACGTACCATGAAGCACTTGTTTGTCGAGGGGATCGCCAATGTTCACGGGAAGTATTGTTGCACTCGTTACGCCAATGGATGACAAAGGTAATGTCTGCCGTGCGAGTCTGAAAAAACTAATTGATTATCACGTCGCCAGCGGCACCGCGGCGATCGTCTCCGTCGGCACCACCGGCGAATCCGCGACCCTGAGCCATGAAGAGCATGGCGACGTAGTGATGCTGACGCTCGATCTGGCGGACGGACGTATTCCGGTGATCGCCGGCACCGGCGCTAACGCCACCGCAGAAGGCATCTCTCTCACCAAACGCTTCGAAAACAGCGGCGTAGTCGGCTGTCTGACCGTCACGCCGTACTACAACCGTCCGACGCAGGAAGGGCTGTTCCAGCACTTTAAAGCGATCGCGGAAAGCACGGCGCTGCCGCAAATGTTATACAACGTCCCCTCACGCACCGGCTGCGACATGCTGCCGGAAACCGTCGCGCGCCTTGCTGAAATCAAAAATATTATCGGAATCAAAGAGGCGACCGGGAACTTATCGCGCGTTAGCCAGATCCAAGCACTGGTCGATGAGGCCTTTATCATCGTCAGCGGCGACGACGCCAGCGCGCTCGACCTGATGCAGCTGGGCGGCAAGGGCGTTATTTCAGTAACGGCCAATATTGCGGCGCGTGAAATGGCCGAGCTGTGCGCGCTGGCGCAACAGGGCAATTTCGTCGAGGCGCGTCGCCTGAATCAGCGTTTGATGCATCTGCACCAGACGCTTTTCTGCGAACCCAATCCGATCCCGGTAAAATGGGCGGCGAAACAGTTAGGATTAATCGCCAGCGACACGCTGCGTCTGCCGATGACGCCGCTGAGTTCAGCGGCCATACCAAAAGTTGAGCAGGCGCTGATTAAAGCGGGTTTGCGATAAGTTAGGGAGTTTCAATGAATCATTCTGTAAAGCGCTCAACGGTTGCGACCGTCGTGGCGCTGTCGACTGCAATGCTGTTAACGGCGTGTTCGAGCGATCAGCGTTATAAACGTCAGGTAAGCGGTGACGAATCCTATTTACAGGCCAGCGAGCTGCACGATCTGCAGGCGCCCGCCGGCATGATCCTGCCGGTAGCGCACGGCGATTACGACGTGCCGCACGCTGCCGCCAGCGGCAACGTCGGCAAGCAGCTTGACATTCGTCCGCCTGCGCAGCCGCTGGCGCTGGTTAACGGTGCCCGCGCGCAGTTCACCGGCAACACCGGCGTGCTGATGCTGGAAAACAGCCGCGGCGCCGTCTGGCCGCAGGTAACTAAAGTGGTTGAGTCGAGCAATTTCCCCATTGCGCAGCGCAACGATGCGCGTCAGCAGCTGACCACCGACTGGGTGCAGTGGAACCGCGCCGACGAAGATCATCAGTATCGCGGACGTTATGAGATCAGCGTGCAGTCGCAGAGCTATCAGCAGGTGCTGACGGTGCGTCTGCTTGAGCTGCAGCAGGAAGGCAAGGCGGTTACCGCGCCGGTGCAGATCCAGCGTTATACCGCGCAGATGCTTAACGCCATTAGCGCCGGCCTGGACAAAATCGACGTCGCCAGCGAAAACGCAGCGGCGGGCCGCGCCAGCGGCAGCATTGACGTACAGAGCGGCGCGGACGATACCGGTCTGCCGATGCTGGTGCTGCGCACGCCGTTCAGCGTTGCCTGGCAGCGTCTGCCGCAGGCGATGAAGCGCGTCGGTATGGAAGTAACCGACAGCAACCGCTCGCAGGGCAGCATGAACGTGACCTACAAGTCACCGGGCAGCGGCGCGTGGGATGAGGTCGGCGCAAAAGATCCGGAACTGCCGAACGGCGACTATAAAGTGCAGGTCGGCGATCTGGATAACCGCAGCAGCCTGCAGTTTATCGATCCAAAAGGACATGTGCTTACTCAGTCGCAGAACGATGCGCTGGTGGCCGTGTTCCAGGCGGCGCTTAACAAATAAATCGCCTCAGGGCCGGAGATTCTCCGGCCTTTTTTTTTCGTCTCTGGCATAATAGCGCGCGGCGAAGTAAACGATTGCGTCGCGGCAATCCCCCAGCGGCCCGCCGTCGCAGAACACCCGAAATTTTCAAGTCTGGAGTTAACAAGATGCAAAAGCGAGCTGAGTTGTATCGCGGTAAAGCGAAAACCGTATACAGCACCGACAACCCGGATCTGCTGGTACTCGAGTTCCGCAACGATACGTCAGCAGGCGACGGAGCCCGCATCGAGCAGTTCGATCGTAAAGGCATGGTCAACAACAAGTTCAACCACTTCATTATGACCAAACTGCAGGAAGCGGGGATTCCGACCCAGATGGAAGCGCTGCTCTCTGATAACGAAGCGCTGGTGAAGAGGCTGGAGATGGTGCCGGTAGAGTGCGTGGTGCGCAACCGCGCGGCCGGCTCGCTGGTGAAACGTCTTGGCGTGGAAGAGGGTATGATCCTCAATCCGCCGCTGTTCGATCTGTTCCTCAAAGACGACGCGAAGCATGACCCGATGGTCAATGAATCCTACTGCGAAACCTTCGGCTGGGTCAGCAAAGCGAACCTGGCGCGCATGCAGGAGCTGACCTTTAAAGCCAACGAGGTGCTGAGCAAGCTGTTTGACGACGCGGGCCTGATCCTGGTCGACTTCAAGCTGGAGTTCGGCCTGTTCAAAGGCGAAGTGGTGCTGGGCGACGAATTCTCCCCGGACGGCGCGCGTCTGTGGGATAAGCAAACCATGGATAAAATGGACAAAGACCGTTTTCGCCAGAGCCTGGGCGGACTGATCGAGGCCTATGAAGAGGTGGCGCAGCGTCTGGGCGTTAAGCTCGACTGAGCTAAACGCTTGCCAAACAGAAAGAGGAGAGCCGCGGCTCTCCTTTTTTCATTTGGCCGCAAGGCTGGTAGTTGTCTCCTCGCGCAACTAAAATCACGGGAAACTATCTTAATCAGGAGCAGATTATGCGCTGGCAAGGACGTCGCGAGAGCGACAATGTAGAAGACCGTCGAGATCAAAGCCCGGCTTACGGCGGTGGACGTCAGATTCGTATTCCGCGCGGTAAAGGCGGCATTATTCTACTGGTCGTGGTCGCGATTGCCGGCTATTACGGCTACGACCTGACGGGGCTGCTGACCGGCGGCGACGTCGCATCCACCAGCCAGCAGCAGCGCGTCAGCGCCAATGACGACGAAGCGGCGAAATTCACCCGCGTTATTCTGGCCTCCACTGAAGATACCTGGAGCAAGCTGTTTCAGCAGATGGGCAAAGAGTACACCGCGCCGACGCTGGTGATGTATCGTGGCGCGACCCAGACTCGCTGCGGCACCGGCCAGACGGCGATGGGCCCTTTTTACTGCCCGGCAGATAAGCGCGTCTATATCGACCTCTCGTTTTACGATGAAATGAAAAATAAGCTTGGCGCGGGCGGCGAGTTCGCGCAGGGCTACGTGGTGGCGCATGAGGTGGGGCACCACGTACAGAATTTGCTTGGCATTGAGCCGAAAGTGCGCGAAATGCAGCAGGGCGCGAGCCAGACGCAAATCAACCATCTTTCGGTGAAACTAGAGCTGCAGGCGGACTGCTTCGCTGGCGTCTGGGGCCACTACGTCAGCAAAGACAACTGGCTGGAAACTGGCGACCTGCAGCAGGCGCTGGATGCGGCGCAGGCGATCGGCGATGACCGTCTGCAGCAGCGCAGCCAGGGACGCGTGGTGCCCGACAGCTTTACCCACGGCACCTCGCAGCAGCGCTACACCTGGTTTAAACGCGGATTCGACAGCGGCGATCCGGGGCAGTGCAACACTTTCGCTACTAACTGATGTCGCCTGAGCAGCTCAGCCGCCAGATGCAGCAGGCTGGCGTCAGGCGGCTTTGCGCCATCAGCGGCGACGCAGCGTGGTCTCTGGCGCGCGCCGCCGAATGGCGCAAAGCCCTGCCGGGCGACTGGCTGGTAGTGGGCGACGTGCCGGTTGAGGGATTGCCGCACTGCGCGCCGTCGGCGCTGCGCACGCTGCTTGGCCGCGAATTCACCCACGCTATTTTTGACGCGCGCCGCGGTTTCCACGCCGAGGCGTTCGCCGCGCTGGCGGGCACGCTGCGCGCCGGAAGCTGGCTGCTGCTGCTGACGCCGCCGTGGCTGCGCTGGGCGCAGCAGCCCGATGAGGATAGCCTGCGCTGGGCCGACGTCGCCGAGCCTCTGCCGACGCCGCACTTTGTGCGCCATCTGCAGGCGAGTTTGCTTGCCGATCCCGCCGTGGCGCTGCTGCGTCAGGACGCGCCGCCGCGCATCTCGCCGCTGGCGCCGCTGCCGCGCTGGCAGTGTCGCGCGCCGGAGCAGCAGCGGGCGATTGTCCATCAGCTGCTGGCGATGACGTCAGGCGTCGCGGTGCTTACCGCGCCGCGCGGGCGCGGCAAATCGGCGCTGGCGGGCATGCTGGCGCGACGGATCCCACGCGCCCTCATCACCGCCCCGGCGAAGGCGGCCACCGACGTGCTGTCGCGCTTCGCGCAGGACCACTTTCACTTTATGGCGCCCGACGCCATTCTCGCCCAGCCGCATCTGCCCGCTGCCGACTGGCTGATCGTCGACGAGGCCGCGGCGATCCCGACGCCGATCCTGACGCAGCTGGTGGCGCGCTTCCCGCGCGTGCTGCTGACCACCACGGTGCAGGGCTACGAAGGCACCGGCCGCGGCTTTATCCTGAAGTTTTGCGCCGGGCTGGAACAGGTGCGCTACTTCACGCTGGACGAGCCGCTGCGCTGGTCGCGGCACGATCCGCTGGAGGCCTGGCTTAATCAGGCGCTGCTGTTTGAGGACGATGTGCCTGCGTCGGTCTCCTTACCCGCTGAGCCGCGTCGTCTGCCCGCTGACGCCTGGCGGCACGATGCCGCGCAGCCGGCGGCGGCTTATCGTCTGCTGGCCAGCGCCCACTACCGAACCTCGCCGCTCGATCTGCGGCGCTTAATGGATGCGCCAGGCATGACGCTGTGGCTGAGCGGCGACGCGCCCGCGCTGCAGGGCGCGCTCTGGCTGGTCGAGGAGGGCGGCTTAACGCCCGAACTGGCGCAGGCGGTCTGGGCGGGCAGACGGCGGCCGCGCGGCAATCTGGTGGCGCAGTCGCTGGCGGCGCACGCCGGCTTCGTCGAGGCGGCGACGCTGCGCTCCCGACGCATCAGCCGCATCGCGGTGGCGGCGGAACAGCGCAGGCAGGGCGTCGGCCGGGCGTTAGTTGCCGCCGCGCAGAGGCAGCAGGATGTGGACTTTCTCTCCGTCAGCTTCGGCTACACCGAGGCGCTGTGGGCCTTCTGGCGCGCCTGCGGCTTCTCCCTTGCGCGGATCGGCACCCAGCGTGAAGCGAGCAGCGGCTGCTATACGGCGATGGCGATTCTGGCGCTGACGCCCGCAGGCAGGGCGTTACAGCAGCGCGCCGCGATGCGGCTGGCGCGCGACTGGCCGCAGCTGCGCCTGCAGGTTGCCGAGCCGATTGCGCTGCCTGAGGTGCCGCTGACGTTTACTGATGAAGATGCCTGGCTGGCGGCGGGGTTCGCCTGGGCGCAGCGGCCGCTGGAGGCGAGCCTGCCGGTTTTATCTCGCCTCGCCGCCTGCGCCGCTTTGCCGCCGCTGCTGCAGGCCGCGCTGCAGCCGCAGGCGGAACCCGGCGCGCTGGCGCGGCAGGCCGGGCTGTCCGGACGCAAGGCGCTGATCGCCCGGCTGCGGCTTGAAGCTGGCGCGGCTCTGATGGCGCTGGACGCCGCGCGCGCCGAACAGCTGCGTCGGCAAGTAGAATAAATCCACAAACTTGTTCAAATTTTCCCAATAGCGCTCTGCGCAGGGCAGCGTATAGTGATTGTAGGAGGTCACTATGACACTGCAATACGTTATTGTTCAGCAGCCGAGCGCGGAAGCGCAACAGCTGTTCCTGCTCTATCACGGCGTCGGCGACAATCCCCACTCCATGGCGCAGCTGGGCGGCTGGTTCGCGCGCGAGTTCCCGCAGGCGCAGGTGGTGGCGGTAGGCGCGCCGTCGCCGGGCCACTACTGGTTCAGCGAAACCGAGCAGCACGATCAGAGCGAGCAGCAGCGGGTTAACGCCGTGCTGCCGCAGTTCGTCGACTCGGTGCGGCACTGGCAGGAGCAAAGCGGCGTGCGCGCCGACGCGACCGCGCTGGTGGGCTTTTCGCAGGGCAGCACCATGGTGCTGGAGGGCGTGAAGTCGCAGCCGGATCTGGCGGGCCGCGTGGTGGCGTTCAGCGGCCGCTATGCGACGCTGCCGGAGCGCGCCTCGACGCGTACCACCATCCATCTGATCCACGGCGAGTATGACGAACAGATACCGATGCAGCACGCCGAAGAGGCGGCGCAGCGGCTGACCGCGCTGGGCGGCGACGTGACGCTCGACATCGTTGAAGATCTGCCGCACGCGGTCGACGATCGCAGCATGGCGCTGGCGCTGAAGCATCTGCACTATACCGTGCCGAAGCGCTATTTTGACGAGGCGCTGAGCGGGGCGAAACCCGGCGACGACGACGTCATTATGATGATGTAAAAACGCCCTCGCGCAGGCGAGGGCGTTGCAGGACGGCGGCGCGACGAAGAGGGCCTGTTATTTCTTTTTCGGCCAGTCGTCGTCGTCCCATTTATCGTTAAAGTCGCGATGCGGCGGCAGGTCGGGCTTATTCGCCATATATTTTTTATGATCGATGCGCTTTAAATCTTTATAGACGTTCATCAACACGCCGACCAGCAACAGGATCACAAGGATCCACCAGTAATCTTTAATAAATTCCATTTGCCTGCTCCTCTCGATCGCGATCAGGCGACCAGCTGTTCCATAATGCGCTGATACATGCGGCTCAGCGTCTGCAGATCGGCTGCCTTCACGCACTCATTGATTTTGTGAATGGTGGCATTCACCGGGCCAAGCTCCACCACCTGTGCGCCCATCCGCGCGATAAACCGCCCGTCTGAGGTGCCGCCGGTGGTTAACAGCTGCGGCTTAATTTCATTATAGTGCGATACCGCCCTGATTACGGCGTCGACCAGCTTGCCGCGCGAGGTCAGGAACGGCTGGCCGGAAACGTTCCACTCCAGCGTATAGCGCAGCTGGTAGCTGTCGAGCAGCGCCGCTACGCGATCTTTGATCATTTGATCGGTGAGTTCAGTGCTGAAGCGGAAGTTGAACTGCACGAAAAATTCGCCAGGGATGACGTTATTGCTGCCGGTGCCGGCCTGCACGTTAGCGATCTGCATGCTGGTGGGCGGGAAAAACTCATTGCCGCGGTCCCATTCCGTAGCGACCAGCGCGTTAAGCGCCGGCATCGCGCGATGCACCGGATTATCTGCCAGATGCGGATAGGCGACGTGTCCCTGTACGCCGTGGATGGTCAGGTTCGCGGTCATTGAGCCGCGGCGGCCGTTTTTCACCACGTCACCCACGACTTCGGTGCTGGACGGTTCGCCCACCAGGCAGTAATCCACGCGTTCGCGGCGCGCCATCAAACGCTCAACCACTTTTACCGTGCCGTTTTTAGCGCTTGCCTCTTCGTCGGAGGTGATCAAAAACGCCAGGCGGCCTTTATGGTTGGGATGCGCGGCGACGAAGCGCTCTGCGGCGACCACCATTGCCGCTAGCGAACCTTTCATATCTGCCGCGCCGCGGCCAAACAGCATGCCGTCGCGGATCGTGGGTTCGAAGGGGGGATTGATCCAGCGGCTCACGTCGCCAGGCGGCACCACGTCGGTGTGACCGGCGAACGCCAGGGTTTCGCCCTGGCCGCGCGTCGCCCAGAAGTTAAGCGTGTCGTCGATAAGCATTGGCTCGACCTGAAAGCCAATCGCCTCCAGGCGCGCGGTCAGCAGGGCCTGGCAGCCCGCGTCATCCGGGCTGAGCGAGGGGCGGCGGATAAGCTGCTGCGCCAGTTCGATTACCGGACAGAACATATTATGACTTCTCCTGAATAAACGCGTGGTAAGCGGCTTCGCTGAAGCCGACAAGCTGCGTGCCGTCCGGCGCGCGCAGTACGGGCCGCTTGATGACGGCGGGGTGCGCCAGCATTAACGCTTTGGCGCTCTCAGCGTCAATAACGGCGTCGCGTTCGGCTTCCGATAGCTTGCGCCACGTAGTACCGCGGGTGTTCAGCAGCGTTTGATAGCCCGAACGCTCGATAAGCTGCGACAGCAGCGCATCGCTCAGCCCGCTGGCGCGGTAGTCATGGAATTCAGCCTTGATGTCGGCGGCGTCTAAAAAGCGGCGCGCTTTTTTTATGGTGTCGCAATTTTTTATGCCGTACATCACCCACTGCGCTGTCATCAGGATTCCTCGTCTGAAAATGAGGACGCCAGTTTAACACAGAGAGCCGGAGTGCTAAGCAATGTCGCGGGGAAAGCAGTGAAATAACGCGAATAAAATCATTAAGATTTGTCTTAGTAACCGCTTTCATTTTCATGAGCAATCGTCACGTTATTTATCATAAGCGTATTAAGGATTATCTTACTAAGTATTTAAACATCCTGGTCCGGATAATTTAAATATTATCGACTCTTTTTAGCATGTTGCTGAAATGTGCGTCAGCCAGCATAACGAAAAAACTACAGTAATTAATCGGCTGTGCCGATAGTGAAAAGTGGTGTAACCGCATTCACATGGCGAAAAATTATGCGTAAAATAGCCAGCACAATAAGAGAGGGTTTATATGATTGACGCTGAAATGGGGAACTGGAAAGAATTTATCGCGGCCATGTTACGTAACAAGTAACGCGCAGCGGAAAAGGCAGGACACTTCCCCCTTGCTCTGATTCTGACCACACACAGCAATAAGGCAGCCACATCGGTGGCTGCCTTTACTTTTTCAGTCAGTCGTGCGGCTTCGCCTTAAGCGGAAAGCGGCGGCGCACCAGCATGAAGAACAGCGGCACAAAGAAAATCGCCAGCAGCGTGGCGGAGATCATACCGCCCATCACGCCGGTGCCGACCGCGTGCTGGCTGCCGGAACCGGCACCCGCGCTGATGGCCATCGGCAGCACGCCGAAGATAAAGGCCAGCGAGGTCATCAGAATCGGACGCAGGCGCTGGCGCGAGGCGGAGAGCGTCGCTTCAACCAGCTCACCGCCTTTGCCGTTAATTTCATTAGCGAACTCCACGATCAGAATGGCATTCTTCGCTGAAAGCCCCACCACCGTCAGCAGCCCCACCTGGAAATAGACATCGTTCTCCAGCCCGCGTAGCCAGGTGGCGACCAGCGCGCCGACCACGCCGAGCGGCACCACCAGCATCACCGAAAAGGGAATCGACCAGCTTTCATAGAGCGCCGCCAGGCAAAGAAACACCACCAGCAGCGAAATCGCATAGAGCGCCGGCGCCTGCGAGCCCGATAACCGCTCCTGATAAGAGGCGCCGGTCCACTGGAAGCCGACGCCGAGCGGCAGCTTCGCGACCAGGCGCTCCATGGCGTCCATTGCCGCGCCGCTGCTGACGCCCTGCGCCGCCTCGCCGACGATCTCAATCGACGAGTAGCCGTTATAGCGCTCCAGGCGCGGCGAGCCGGTCTCCCAGCGGCTGGTGGCGAAGGCGGAGAAGGGCACCATGCCGCCGCTGCTGTTGCGCACATACCACTTGTTGATGTCGTCGGGCAGCATGCGGAAGGCTGGCGCAGCCTGCACGTAGACCTTTTTCACGCGCCCGCGATCGAGGAAGTCGTTAACGTAGGTCGAGCCCCACGCGGTGGTGAGGGTATCGTTGATGGTATCGATCGAAACGCCCAGCGCCTGCGCTTTGCGCTGATCGACATCGATCTGCAGCTGCGGGCTGTCGTCCAGGCCGTTGTGGCGCACGCGCGAGAGAGCGGGATCCGCCGCGGCCATCTCCAGCAGTTTATCGCGCATCGCCATCAGCGAGGCGTGGCCGATACCGGCATGATCCTGCAGCTCCAGGTCAAAACCCGAGGAGCTGCCCATGCCGGTAATCGCTGGCGGGCTGCTGGCGATGACGCGCCCCTCTTTAATGTCGCTAAAGGCTTTGGTGGCGCGTTCGATAATGGCGAAAGAGGTGCGATCCGCGCCGGGACGCGCCTCCCAGTCTTTCAGGCGCACGAACAGGCGCGCCACGTTCTGGCCGTTGCCGCCCGGTCCCGAGCCGATAGTAGAGAACACCGACAGCACGTTCTCTTTCTCCTGCGTCATATAGTAGCGCTCAACCTGTGCCACCACGTCGGAGGTTTGCTGCAGCGTCGCGCCCGGCGGCAGCTGCACCTGCGTCAGGAAGACGCCGCGATCCTCAAGCGGCAGAAACGAGGTAGGCAAACGAATAAACAGAAACGCCATCAGGCCGATAATGGCGAGGTAGAGCAGCAGCCAGCGGCCGCCTTTGCGCAGAATGCGCGCGACGCCGCGCTCGTAGCGGTCGGCATTGCGGTTGAAGTGGCGGTTGAACCAGCCGAAAAAACCGCGGCGGCCGTGATGTTCTCCCTGCGCCAGCGGCTTCAGCAGCGTGGCGCACAGGGCGGGCGTCAGGATCATCGCCACCAGCACCGACAGCACCATCGCCGAGACGATGGTAATAGAGAACTGACGGTAGATGGCGCCGACCGTGCCGCCGAAAAAGGCCATCGGCACGAACACCGCCGACAGCACCAGCGCGATCCCCACCAGCGCGCCCTGAATTTGCCCCATCGACTTGCGCGTCGCCGCGCGCGGCGAGAGGCCTTCTTCGCTCATAATGCGTTCGACGTTCTCTACCACCACGATGGCGTCGTCCACCAGCAGGCCGATAGCCAGCACCATGGCGAACATGGTGAGGGTATTGATGCTGAAGCCGCAGGCGTAGAGCACGGAAAAGGTGCCGAGCAGCACTACCGGCACGGCGATAGTCGGGATTAGCGTGGCGCGGAAGTTTTGCATAAAGAGATACATGACGCCGAACACCAGCACGATCGCTTCCAGCAGGGTTTTCACCACGTCGGTAATCGAGGCTTTAACAAACGGCGTGGTTTCATAGGCGATTTTGGCTTCCAGACCGTGCGGGAAAAAGTGCGACAGCTCTTCCACGCGCTGACGCACCAGCTTATCGGTGTTCATCTCGTTAGCGCCGGAGGCGAGCTTAATGCCCAGGCCCGAGGCGGGCTGACCGTTGTAGCGGCTCAGATAGTCATATTTCTCCGCGCCCAGCGCCACCTGCGCCACATCGCTCAGCGTCACCACCGAGCCGTCAGGATTGGTCTTCAGGGTAATGGCTTTAAACTGCTCCGGCGTTTGCAGCAGCGACTGGGCATTCACCGTCGCGTTCAGCGCCTGCTTATCGACCGAGGGCAGGCCGCCGACCTGGCCGACAGCGACCTGCGCGTTTTGCGCTTCGATAGCGCTCACCACGTCGTCGGTGGTAAGCGAATAGGCGATAAGCCTGGCGGGATCGAGCCAGATGCGCATCGCATACTGCGAGCCGTAGGCGTCGACCTGGCCGACGCCATCAATGCGGCTTAGCGGATCCTGAATGTTACTGGCGACATAGTCGGCAATATCCTGTTTATCCATGCTGCCGTCGGTCGAGACGAAAGCGAGCATCAGAATATTGCTGTCGCCGGTTTTATTGACCGTTACGCCCTGTGACTGCACCGCCTGCGGCAGCTTGCGCAGCGCCGACTGCAGCTGGTTCTGCACCTGCTGGCGCGCCTCGTCGGGGTTGGTACCGGCCGAAAAAGTGAGGGTGATCTGCGCCTGGCCGGTATTGCTGCTGTTGGACGACATATACATCAGGTTGTCGATGCCGGTCATATTCTGCTCGATGACCTGGGTGACGGTGTTTTCCAGCGTTTCGGCCGAGGCGCCCGGATAGTTGGCGGTAATGCGCACGTTCGGCGGCGCCAGGTCGGGATATTGCTCAATAGGCAGAGAATTAATCGCCAGCGTGCCGCACAGGCTGATTAAAATCGCCAGCACCCAGGCAAAAACGGGACGGTCGATGAAAAAATTCGACATCGAGTCGACACTCCTCAGCAGCGGTTCGCTTTTATTATCAGAATGCGGCCCACGCTTCGCGCGGGCCGTGCGGGCAGGGAAAAGTTAGTCTTTCGCCGAAACTTACTCTACGTGCTGCAAATTAGGAAATCGTGGAGAAATTGTGGAGAAAGTGTAAAACCCTCGTCAGCTCAGCTATGACGGTTCTCCAGCCACATGACGGTCGCGGCCACGCGCGAACGCACGTTGAGTTTTTTCAGCAGGTTGCGGATATGCACTTTTACCGTCTCTTCCGAGATATGCAGCGCGGTAGCGATCTCTTTATTTGACAGGCCGCGCGCTACCTCCTGCAGCACGTCGCGCTCGCGCTCGGTGAGCAGGCGCAGCGGGCTGGCGCTGTGCTGGCGCGTAGCGAGGTAATCGCGCACCGCGTCGCTAAAAATTTTCTCACCGCGCGCCGCCTGCAGGATCTGACCCGGCAGCAGTTCTGGATCGCTGTCCTTGAGCAGGTAGCCATCCGCGCCGGCATCAACCATTGCGTCGATATCGCTGCGCGCATCCGACACGGTAAAAATTAAAATACGCGAACTGATCCCTTCATGGCGCAGCGCCTTTAGCGTATCGAGCCCCGACATGCCTTTCATATTGAGATCGAGCAGAATAATATCCGGCGTCAGGCGACGCGCTTCGGCCAGCGCTTCGGTGCCGTTGTTCGCCTCGGCAATCACCTCCAGCCGAGGCTCCAGCGCCAGCAGCTGGCGAATGCCGCGGCGCATTAGCGGATGGTCGTCCACAATCATTACCGTCAGCGTGGATTGTTGCATATTAACTCCCGGCGAAGAACGCGAAAAAGCGCGTCTGAAAAGGTTAAAAGAGCGCGTTGCGCGTCAACGCGATGGTCTCAGGTTAGCGGCGTGGCGGGCCGCGGCGGAAAACGCAGCGCGACCTGAGTACCGCGCGCCTGCGCCTGAATCTTCAGCTCGCCCGCCAGCCGCGCGGCGCGCTCGGACATCGTGGTCAGGCCGTAGTGGCCCTGCGGCTCTTCGGTGCTGGCGATGCCAACGCCGTCGTCCGTCACCGTAAGTAAATGCTCACCTTGCGCATTGCGCTCATAGCGAACGGCGATCGTTGCCGCATCGGCATGGCGAATGGCGTTCAGCACCGCCTCGCGGGCAATCTGCAGCAGATGAACCTGCTGCTGCGCATCCAGCGTTTCCAGTCCGGGCTGGAAGCTAAAGTTAATTTTAGCCGTAACCTGCTCCTGCAACGATGCGATCATCGCCTGCATCGCCGCCACCAGATCGGCCTGCTCAATGGTCAGGCGGAAGGTCGCCAGCAGTTCACGCAGCTGGCGATAGGCGTCGGAAAGCGTGCGGTCGACGTCGGCAATGATGCTTTGCGCCTCCGCGCTGGAGGGGCCGAGCGTGCGGCGCAGCAGCGTAAACTGGATACGCAGGAAAGAGAGCGCCTGCGCCAGCGAATCATGCAGCTCGCGGGCGATAGTGGCGCGCTCTTCGATTAACAGCATCTGCTGAACCTGCTTTTGCGTCTGCCAGATCCAGACGGCGCGCGACAGCATATTGCCCAGGCTCTGCATTAGCGCCTGACGCGGCCGCGGCTGTTCGCTTTGCCAGCGCAGCGCGCCGGTCTGTTCGTCGTCCTGCTGTAGCGCTACGCCGTACCAGCTAAGCGCTTCGTCGCTTGCGCCGACTCTGAAGCGACCATGCTCGCTCTCCAGCACCAGCACGCGCAGATTTTCGCGCTCGCACACCCGCGCCATCACGCTTTCAAACAGCGCGGCGCTAAGCGATCGAGCGGTCAGCATCTGTGAACTGTCATAGAGCAGCGACAGCGTGCGGTTGGCTTCCTGTAAATCGCGCGTCTTCTCTTCCACCGCGCTGGCCAGCGCCTGATGGTGCGAATGCAGGCGTGCCGCCATGGCGCTAAAGGTGTGCGCCAGCACCCGCAGCTCATTATTCTGCTCTACTACCAGCGGCGGAAAGGCGAAGTTGCCGCTTTCAACGTAGCGGCTGGCGGTGACCAGCGCATTAAGCGGACGCACTACCTGGCGGCGGCTGAAGCGAATTGTACCCAGCGCCAGCGCCACAATCAGCACCACGCCCAGCAGGCTGCTGGCCGCCACCAGCTCCATCTTTCTTTCGCTGTAGCGCTGCAGCCCCATCACGAAGCGATCGATTTCGCCGACGTAGTTCGCCACCTGCTGTTGATAAAGCACGGCCTCACCGCGCTGCAGTTGCTGTCGCAGCGTGGGCCAGGCGGTACGCAGATGGCGATAGCGGCTAATCACCTCCTGCGGCACCCAGGGACGATCGAGATCGCGCAGCGCCGGTTTATTGAGCGTCTCGTCATACTCCAGCAGATGCTGCCGCAGCTGCTGCGGCGCGCTGGCGCTGTCCCAGGCCAGCCGATAGCTCTGCATGCGCAGCGAGCCCGCCAGGTTAATCGCTTCGGCGTCGCGCAGGCTGCTGGAGAGCGTCATCAGCGCCAGCCCGGTCGTCAGCAGTGCCAGCAGCACTATGGCGCTCAGCGCCTGAGCGATACTGCGGGTCACGGAACGTTTCACAATCACGGCAATATCCCTGTTTTTGGTGCGGCATTATAAAGGAGAGGGCAGCAGGCTGCCAGGGCCGCGCAGATTCCCGACATGTTGGGTTACAGTCTGTACAAAAAATAAACTCCACTGACATAACCCAGGAGAGCGCGCAATGCGCCGCTTAAAAAGCACACAGGTTTACATCGGCCGGATGTAGGCTTTCATTATGGCGCTAATAATTCTAAGCAGAATTAAACACACCACCTGCAACCCCCTTGAAGGAGCATGCTATGAAAAAAGGTATTGTACTTCTGGCCGGCGCCCTGTTGGCAACCGCTTCGTTCTCCACGCTGGCGGCCACGCCGGTAGACCAGGACCAGGCGCAGGGTCTGCAAAGCATCGGTAGCGTATCGGTTTCGAACGCGCGCGGCTCGCTGGATGACGCGACGCGTCAGCTGTCGCAAAAAGCGGAAGAGATGGGCGCGAGCCACTACCGCGTTATCGGCGTCGAGAACCCGGGCGACTCCAGCCTGTGGCGCGGCACCGCAGAGATTTATCGCTAACCCTCAGCCAAACCCTTCCATCCCTGTAGCATTTACCGGTCCCTTAGCGGCCGGTTTTTTTGTGCAACAAACCCGATTATTACAAAACACTTTGTGCGCCTCGCCGGTATCTTTTGCTTCGTTCACGCAGAACGGGTAGGATTCATCGCCGTAATTTCCCCTGCCTTTTTACTAATAACTCACAGGCAGATAACAGGGTGATTACCCCATTTCGCATGGCGTACGCAATCGTTTGTGATCGCCGTGATTGATGGTCAGGACAAACAGGAAGGCTATGAAATCTACTAAAAAAACCGCGGCCGAAATGCGTGCTGCGAAAAGACGCTGGCTGAACTCACATGACACCGGCTACCACAAGGCGATGGGCAATCGTCACGTTCAGATGATTGCCATCGGCGGCGCCATCGGCACCGGCCTGTTTCTCGGCGCAGGCGGCCGGCTGCAGGCGGCGGGACCGGCGCTGGCGCTGATCTATCTGGTGTGCGGCATCTTCTCGTTCTTTATTCTGCGAGCGCTGGGAGAACTGGTGCTGCACCGTCCCTCCAGCGGCAGCTTCGTTTCCTACGCGCGCGAATTCCTCGGAGAAAAAGCCGCCTACGTCGCGGGCTGGATGTACTTCGTCAACTGGGCGATGACCGGCATCGTCGACATTACCGCCGTCGCGCTCTATATGCACTACTGGGGCGCGTTCGGCGATGTGCCGCAGTGGGTCTTCGCGCTCGGCGCGCTGGCCATTGTCGGCACCATGAACATGATCGGCGTGAAGTGGTTCGCCGAGATGGAGTTCTGGTTCGCGCTGGTGAAAGTGCTGGCGATCGCCATCTTCCTGGTGGTGGGCGTAGTATTTCTCGGCACCGGCAAACCGCTGGACGGCAACGCCACCGGCTTCCATTTAGTCACCGACAACGGCGGCCTGTTCCCGCACGGCCTGCTGCCGGCGCTGGTGCTGGTGCAGGGCGTGGTGTTCGCCTTTGCCTCTATCGAACTGGTGGGCACCGCCGCAGGAGAGTGTAAAGATCCGGCTACGATGCTGCCGAAAGCGATCAACAGCGTGATCTGGCGTATCGGCCTGTTTTACGTCGGTTCGGTGGTGCTGCTGGTGCTGCTGCTGCCGTGGAACGCCTATCAGGCGGGCCAGAGCCCGTTCGTCACCTTCTTCTCGAAGCTGGGCGTGCCCTACATCGGCAGCATCATGAACATCGTGGTGCTGAGCGCGGCGCTCTCCAGCCTGAACTCCGGCCTCTACTCAACCGGCCGTATTCTGCGCTCAATGGCGATGGGCGGATCCGCACCGAAGTTCATGGCGAAAATGAGCGGCCAGCAGGTGCCCTATGCCGGTATTCTGGTTACCATCGCGGTCTATGTGATCGGCGTGGTGCTCAACTACTACGTGCCTTCGCAGGTGTTTGAGATCGTGCTGAACGTGGCGTCGCTGGGCATTATCGCCTCCTGGGGCTTTATCGTGATCTGCCAGATGCGTCTGCGCAAGGCGATCAGGGAAGGCAAAGCGGACGACGTCAGCTTTAAGCTGCCGGGCGCGCCGGTCACCTCCTGGCTGACGCTGCTGTTCCTGCTGAGCGTGCTGGTGCTGATGGCGTTCGATTACCCGAACGGCACCTACACTATCGCCGCGATCCCGATTCTGGCGGTGATTCTGGTGCTGGGCTGGTTCGGCGTGCGCAAGCGCGTCGCGGCTATCGCGCAGACCGAGCACGATCACCTGCACGACGACGAAAAACCGCACGCGCTGGCGGATGACGCCGCGCGCTAGTCTCGACACTCCGAGCTGAAAAAGCCTGCCCGCTAACGGCAGGCTTTTTTTATTCACGCCGCTTATAGTTTTCCCGCGCGCTTCCCCCTATGATGGCAGGCTCCCTCAAATCGGCAGTGGAGCCATCATGTCGTTCAAGATCAATATCATCAAAGACAAACTTCTCTCCGAAAACTACTTTATCCTGCGTAACTTCACCTATGAACTCGCCACCAAAAACGGCGAGGTGGTGCGCCACAGGCGCGAAGTGTATGACCGCGGCAATGGCGCCACTATCCTGCTCTACAACCGCGAGAAAAACAGCGTCGTGCTGACGCGCCAGTTCCGTATCGCCACCTGGGTTAACGGCAACGCCAACGGCATGCTGATCGAGGCCTGCGCCGGGCTGCTCGATAACGACACGCCGGAAGACTGCATTCGCAAAGAGGCGATTGAAGAGACAGGCTATGCGGTGGGTGAGGTGGAAAAGCTCTATGAGGCCTATATGTCGCCGGGCGGCGTCACCGAGCTGATTCACTTTTTCGCCGCCGAGTATAACGAGTCGCTGCGCGATAACGCCGGCGGCGGCGTAGAGGATGAGGATATCGACGTGCTGGAGATTCCGTTCCCGGAGGCGCTGGCGATGGTGAAAGATGGCCGTATCCGCGACGGCAAAACCATTATGCTGCTGCAGCATGCCCAACTGGCGGGCTGGCTGAAAGCCTGACAGCAATCGACGTGCGGCGCAGGATAACGCGTTGCCGCGTATTGTCCGATAAATCCGATTGAGATAGATCCGTGCGCTCCCGATGATGAAAAAGGTGACTCCTGGGGCGCCGCATCGCATTATCGTATTCTTTTTCAGCAGTTAAGTGCGCTTTCCGGAGATGGTCACAGTTTAGGTCCGCCTGATCTCCGGTCGTTGCGCTATCATCTCCACTCTGAGATTTTGGGGACCGTTTTTCCTGATGCCGATCTGGACGAAGTCACTGCTGGTATTGCCACTCTTTTTTATTGCCGGAGCTAAAGCCGAGCCGCTGCAAAAGTCGTTTTCCGACTGGCAGGTGACCTGCAATAACGTCGGATACTGCGTGGCGCGCAGTATCCCTGGCGACAAAGGACTGGTAATGACTATCGCGCGCCATGCCGGCGTCAACGATCGCCCGCTGCTGCGCATCGACTACGGCAGTGCCTACAGCGGCGAGCTGCCCGGCGCGCCGCTGCAGGATAATTTGCTGCTCGATCAGCGCCGTCTGCGTCCCGACTTTAAACACTGGACGGTAGAGCCACACCATCTCGCCACCAGCAACACTATCGCCATTGACGAATTTCTGGCGCAAATCCTCGACGCAGACGCGATCCAGCTTACCTATAGCGCGCAGGCGGCTATCTCGCTGCACGGGCTAAAAGCGGCGCTGCTGCTGGTGGATGACGTTCAGGGCAGGGTTAACGGCATGAGCGCGTGGATAAAGCGCGGCGCGCGCGCCCTGTGGGACGTGCCGCCTCAGCCGCCGCTGCCGCCGCTGCCCGACAGGGCCCCGCCGCCCGCCGCGCTGACGCGTGAGGAAACCAGCGGGCTGCTTGATTACGGCACGTGGCGGCTTAACAGCGATACCTGCTCGCTCGACCCAATGCGGCGCGAAGTCAACGTCGCGCCGCTGACCGACAGCAAAGCGCTGCTGATGGTGAGCTGTGAGATGGGCGCCTATAACGTCATCGATCTGGCATTCGAGGTGACCCGCGCCGCGCCCTATGTCGCGCGCGGCATCACCCTGACGCTGCCGTTTACGCCGCCGCGCGGCGAGCGTCAGCTGGAGCTGATTAACGCCGACTACGACGCCAGCACCGGGCAGCTTTACACCTTTAGCAAAGGACGCGGACTGGGCGACTGCGGCTCCGCTACGCGCTGGCGCTTTAACGGCATCGACTTCACGCTGGCGGAATATGCCGAGGAGTCCACCTGCGACGCCTGGCACAGCAGCGACGACTGGCCAACCCTGTGGGTTTCGCAGCCGTCGCCCGCGCCTTAACGCATTGCCTGCACCATCATCGGCGAGCCGCTCTGGTTACCGACCAGCTCCGCCAGCATATCGTTGACGCCGTCGCTCATCGCGGTAAAGCGCGTTAGCGGCGAGCGCGTGATCACCACAAATACCCCGACGTTATGCTGCGGCACCATCGCCATATAGGTGATGAAGCCGCCGCCGCCGCCGGTTTTCTGAATAATGCCCGGTCGACCATTTTTGGGTCCCATGTAGACCCAGCCCATGCCGATGGCGTCGGCTTTGCCCGGCACGTCCATGCCTTCCACCTTGACCAGCTGATCGCGGCGATAGATCAGCGTCTGCATGCGGTCCACCTGCGGCGAGCGCGGGTTGATGGCCGAGTTGAGGAACTGCTGCATCCAGCGGCCCATATCGTCCGGCGTCGAGTAAACGCCGCCGCTGCCGATAGCGGCAAGGGTATTATTGCAGGGGCTGGCGCCTTTCTCCGCTACCATCAGGCGATCGCACTGCTCTGGCGAAGGTGTGAAGGTGGTGTCTTTCATGCCAAGCGGGCGAGTGACCAGCTGCTGCAGCAGCGCGGGATAGGGCGTACCGGCGGCGCGCGCCAGCGCATCCCCCAGCAGGTCGTAACCCAGATTCGAATAGGAGGCGCTGGTGCCCGGCGCGGCTTTCAGCTTCGTGCTGGCCAGCCACGCCCAGCGGTCGCTGCGCGTGGGCCAGACGAACACTGGACGATGCGGTTTGCCGCCGGGCTGCTCGCGCGGCAGGCCGCTGGTGTGGGTCGAGAGGTTAATGAGGCGAATTGGCTGTCCGGCATAGCTCGGCACGCGCGCGCCCGGCGGCGCATATTTGCTCAGCGGATCGTCAAGGCGAATTTGCCCGCGTTCCGCCATCTTCACCATCACTTCGCTGGTCAGCAGCTTGCTGAGCGAGGCGATGCGGATCAGAGAATCTTTCTGCGGCCGTACGTTATTGCCGGGTCGCGTTTCGCCAAAGCTGGCAAAAACGCGCTGGTTGCCGTCGATAGCGACCAGCGCCATACCGGTGGCGCCGCTGCCGTAAAAAATATGCTCAGCGTAGCGATCGACAATCTGGGAGGAGAGGAGCGGATCGGGCGCAATCTGCGCCTTGCCTGCCAATGGCATCAGCGAAACCATTAAGGCGAGTAAATAGGGCGTACGTTTTTTCAACGGGGAAGCATCCAGCAGGAAGAGTAAAGGAAAGATCCTATAGTAATGAGTTTCTGCAAGCGGTGAAGGGGGCGAGGGGGATTTTTTTCTGTTTCAGGCTGTGAAAGAGAATGGCCCTTCCCGCAGAACAGGAAGGGCCTGAAACATTACGCTGGCTTGAGTAATGACTCCGCCTGCGCCACGACGTTTTCTACCGTGAAGCCAAAGGCAGGGAAGAGTTTGCCTGCCGGTGCGGATTCGCCGAAGGTGGTCATGCCGACAATTTTGCCGTCAATGCCGACATATTTGTACCAGTAGTCGGCAATGCCCGCCTCAACCGCGACGCGCGCGCGCACCGTCGACGGCAGCACCGACTCGCGCCAGGCGATATCCTGCTTATCGAACACGTCGGTGCTCGGCAGCGATACTACGCGCACTTTATGCCCGTCGGCGCTCAGCTTCTCCGCCGCGCCCAGCGTGATCTCTACTTCGGAACCGGTAGCGATCAGGATGATATCCGGCGTGCCGTCGCAGTCCTTCAGCACATAGCCGCCGCGCGCGATGTTCTCAACCTGCGCTGCGCTGCGTTCCGGCTGGAGCAAATTCTGACGCGACAGGATCAGCGCGGTTGGGCCGTGATGGCGCTCAATCGCCGCTTTCCACGCTACCGCCGTCTCTACCTGATCGCACGGGCGCCAGGTGCTGAAGTTCGGCGTCAAACGCAGGCTGGCGAGCTGTTCAACCGGCTGGTGCGTCGGGCCGTCTTCGCCAAGGCCGATAGAGTCATGGGTATAAACCATAATCTGCCGCGCCTTCATCAGCGCCGCCATACGCGCGGCGTTGCGCGCATACTCCACGAACATCAGGAAGGTCGCGGTATAAGGCACGAAGCCGCCGTGGTGGGCGATGCCGTTGGCGATAGCGGTCATGCCGAACTCGCGCACGCCATAGTGAATATAGTTGCCCGCCGGATCCTCTTTGATCGGCTTCGAACCTGACCAGATGGTGAGGTTACTCGGCGCGAGGTCCGCCGATCCGCCCAGCAGTTCCGGCAGCAGCGAGCCAAAATGCTCCAGCGTATTTTGCGACGCTTTGCGGCTGGCGATTTTCTGCGGATTCGCCTGCAGGTCGGTAATAAATTTGTGGGTTTCGCTCTCCCACGTCGACGGCATTTCGCCGTTCATGCGGCGCTGGTACTCTTCAGCCAGCTCCGGATGCGCCTGCTTATAGGCCGCCAGCTTGTCGTTCCAGGCGCGCTCGCGCTCGGCGCCCGCCTCTTTGGCGTCCCACTGCTGATAAATCTCCTGCGGGATTTCAAACGGCGGTGAGGTCCAGCCCAGCTCTTTACGCGCCAGCGCCACTTCCGCTTCGCCCAGCGCCGCGCCGTGCGACTCCTCTTTACCGGCTTTGTTCGGCGAACCGAAACCGATAACGGTGCGGCAGATAATCAGCGACGGCTTGTCGGTAACGCTTTGCGCCTCTTTAATCGCGCGGCTCACGGCCTCGGCGTCGTGGCCGTCGATTTCGCCGACCACGTGCCAGTTGTAGGCTTCAAAGCGCTTGTGGGTGTCGTCGGTAAACCAGCCTTCGGTTTCGCCGTCGATAGAGATGCCGTTGTGATCGTAGAAGCCGATCAGCTTGCCGAGGCCCAGCGTGCCCGCCAGCGAGCAGACTTCATGAGAGATCCCCTCCATCAGGCAGCCGTCGCCCATAAACACGTAGGTAAAGTGGTCGACAATCTCGTGACCCGGACGGTTGAACTGCGCCCCCAGCGTGCGTTCGGCAATTGCCAGACCCACGGCGTTGGCCAGCCCCTGGCCCAGCGGGCCGGTGGTGGTTTCGACGCCCGGCGTGTAGCCGATTTCCGGGTGGCCCGGCGTTTTAGAGTGCAGCTGACGGAAGTTCTTCAGCTCTTCCATCGGCAGATCGTAGCCGGTGAGATGCAGCAGGCTATAGAGCAGCATCGAGCCGTGGCCGTTGGATAGAATAAAACGGTCGCGGTCGGCCCATGCGGGATTAGTCGGGTTGTGTTTCAGATAGTCGCGCCACAGCACTTCGGCGATGTCCGCCATGCCCATCGGCATGCCCGGGTGACCTGAGTTCGCTTTTTGTACCGCATCCATACTTAACGCACGAATCGCGTTCGCCAGCTCTCTGCGTGATGACATAGGGTTCTCCCTTCGTTGAGCAGAAGTGCGGGCGGGAAAGCCGCCCGACGAAATGTAACAGGCAAAAACTACAGGCGCGCGGCCAGCACGTCTTCGAGTTTCTGCTGATCGACGGCAAACTGACGGATGCCGTCGGAAAGTTTTTCTACCGCCATCGGATCCTGGTTGTGCTCCCAGCGGAACTCCGCTTCAGAGAGCGATGCAGGCTGGTGGAAGCCCTCGGTCGACGGCTCCAGCTTGCGCTCAACCGGCGCGTTGCTGTTCTGCAGCTCTTCCAGCAGGTTCGGAGAGATAGTGAGGCGGTCGCAGCCCGCCAGCGCGATAATCTGCTCTACTTTACGGAAGCTCGCGCCCATGATGATGGTGCTGTAACGATGCTTTTTATAGTAGTCGTAGATGCGACGTACCGATTTCACGCCCGGATCTTCGTCGACTACATACGGATCGAGCGGCTTGCGGCTGTTGTACCAGTCGTAGATACGGCCGACGAACGGCGAAATCAGGAAGACGCCCGCCTCGGCGCAGGCGCGCGCCTGGGCGAAAGAGAAGAGCAGCGTCAGGTTACAGTGGATGCCGTTTTTCTCCAGCTCCTCGGCCGCCTTGATGCCTTCCCAGGTAGAGGCCAGCTTGATCAGAATGCGCGAGCGGTCGATGCCGTGCTCTTCATACAGGCGAACCAGTTTTTCCGCTTTGGTTACGCACATGCCACGATCGAAAGAGAGGCGCGCATCTACTTCGGTCGAAACACGGCCCGGTACGCTTTTCAGGATCTCCATACCGAGGTTAATGGCGACTTTGTCGCTGGCGTTGATAATCTGCGTCTCTTTGCTGCCGCCCTGCTTTTTCGCATAGTCGATGGCGTCGTCGATCAGATGCTTGTAGCCCTCGAGGCCCGCAGCTTTCAGGATCAGAGAGGGGTTAGTGGTCGCGTCTTCAGGATGGTAGTTACGGATGGATTCGATATCACCGCTGTCCGCCACGACGGTAGTAAACTGTTTTAATGCCTCTAGCTGGTTCATCTTTTAACTCCTTGATGAGCAATTCTTTATTGCGAATGATTTCACCCTGCAACACAGTGCATCAGGCGTTCGATGATGAAAATACTCTTTTTCTGATTATTGCGATGGGTTGAACTCATCGGGGCCCCGCGCGGCGAAAACTGCGTGACGTCAAACAGGGATAGCGTGCTGCAACATCCTGTCAGCGAGCCGGGGGGCGAAAATCGCGCATCACAAAGATTAGCAGAACTGGCGGGTTCTGCCGGGTTAACCGCACTTTCCGCCCTGTAAGAACCTCAGCGACAGAGGCCGTGCGCGCTCTGCTCATAGAAGCCGATTTTCTCAACTTTCTCTGTGGATCCTCCGCCCTCAAACTCGGATGCCAGCCAGGCGTTGACTATCGATTTAGCCAGTTCCGGCCCGACCACGCGTGCGCCCAGCGTCATCACCTGCGCATTGTTACTTTTGCGCGCGCGTTCAGCGGAGTAAGTGTCGTGACACTGCGCGGCGCGGATGCCCGGCACTTTGTTAGCGACAATCGCCATACCTATGCCGGTGCCGCACACCAGAATGCCGCGAGCGAATTTGCCGTCGCCAATCGCATTCGCCAGGCTCCAGGCAATATCAGGGTAGATCGGCAAATCCTGACGGGCGTCGTTGCTGTAATCCACCACTTCATAATGCAGAGATTCCAGGTGGCGTTTAATCAGGTTTTTCAATTCCAGCGCTGCGTCGTCCGCGCCAATCGCAATGGTGTTCATCCGGTTCTCTCCAGGTCGTTATCGCGCCCGCCAGCCGGGCAAAAAGAGTGCTCTATTTCAGCCTGCCACAGAATTGTTCATATGTTCAAGTGCCTTTCATTTGTTTTTTGCGGTTCTGACAGCCAGTGTCCGAGGTAATAGCGATAAGGCGCCGCTACAGGCGGGGTTTTTCCTAAATATTGCCGGGAATCATTTCGTATGAGAGGGATCACATTTTTAAAAATTGCGGTTGAGTCATGATCATTTAATCGTTTAGTGTTCATTTGTTCATGTGTGCTGCTCGTTAACGATAAGATCCTTTGAGGACACCACCATGACAGTAACCGACCCTACCGCGCGCTTTGCCGCGTGCTTACCAGGAAACCAGCGCATCTTCCCGCGCTGTGGAGGCGCAACATGACGCAACAGACGAAGGCGCATATCGAACAGTCCACTATTCGCAAAATCTCCTGGCGACTGGTGCCGTTCGTGGCGCTGATGTTCTTTATTAATTTTCTCGATCGCACTGCCATCTCCTTCGCCGGGCCGAACGGCATGACGCAGGATTTAGGGCTGAGCGCCGCGCAGTTCGGTCTGGCATCCGGCATCTTTTTTGTGGGTTACATCCTGCTGGAGGTGCCGAGCAATCTCGCGCTGCATCGCTTCGGAGCACGTAAATGGCTGGCGCGCATTATGGTGAGCTGGGGCATCGTTTCGCTGCTGTTCGCCTGGGTGAGCAGCGTCGAAGGCCTCTATACGCTGCGTCTGCTGCTCGGCATTGCCGAGGCGGGCTTCTTCCCCGGCGCGATTCTCTACCTCAGCCTGTGGGTACCGGCGCGCCATCGCAGCAAAATCCTGTCGCTGTTCTATCTGGCGCAGCCGCTGACCGTGGTATTCGGCGCCCCGCTGGCGGCAGGCATGATCGAGCAGCATGGCCTGTTCGGCATGGAAGGCTGGCGGCTGATGTTTATCGGCGTATCGGTGCCCGCTATCCTCATCGGCGTCGTGACGCTGTTCTGGCTGGTGGATGCGCCGCGCGACGCCCGCTGGCTTAGCGCCGAAGAGAAGCAGTGGCTGACGCACGAGCTGGAACGCGAGCACGCCGCCAAGCAGCACGCCCATCCCGGCGTGCGGACAGTGCTGGGCAACGGCCGCGTCTGGCTGCTCTGCCTGATCTATTTCGGCTTTATCTATGGGCTGTATGCGCTGGCCTTTTTCCTGCCGACCATCATCGGCGGTTTTCAGCAGCAGTTCGGCACCACCTTCAACGTGATGCAGAAAGGATTAATTACCGGTGCGCCCTATCTGGTGGCGGCTGTGGTGATGTTCTTCTGGTCGCGTGACGCCTCGCGTCGCGGCTGTAAAACCTGGCATATCGCGCTGCCTGCGCTAGCGGGCGGCATCAGTGTGCCGCTGGCGCTCTATATGGATTCGCCGCTCAGCACCATGCTGGTGATCGCCGTAACCGCCAGCTCTATCTTCGCGGCGCTGCCTAATTTCTGGACGCTGCCTACGCAGTTTCTCTCTGGCGCGTCGGCTGCCGCCGCTATCGCCCTGATCAATACGCTGGGCAATCTGGCCGGTTTCTCAGCGGGCTACATTACCGGCGCTCTGCACGACGCGACGCAAAGTTACACGCTGCCGATGATAGTGGTGGGCGGCTTTATGCTGCTGTCGGCGCTGCTGATGCTGCTGCTAAACCGTCGTCGCGTCGAACCACTGCCGTCTTCACTTGCCCAGGAGCATTAATCATGACGTATCTCTATAACCAGCCCTCTGCGTTTGCAGCGGAACTGATCGAAGGTTTTGTGGCGGCAAATGCGGATAAAGTCCGTCAGGTTCCCGGCGGCGTGGTGCGTAGCACCCGCAGCCAGCCGGGTACGGTGGCGGTAGTGGTGGGTGGCGGTTCCGGCCACTATCCTGCCTTCGCCGGTCTGGTGGGACAGGGCATGGCGCACGGCGCCGCGATGGGCAATCTTTTCGCCTCGCCGTCGGCGCAGCAGATCGTTAACGTGGCCCGCGCGGCCCACAACGGCGGCGGGGTATTGCTGACGTTTGGTAACTACGCGGGCGATGTATTGCACTTTGGTCAGGCCTGCGAGCGCCTGAAGGCGGAAGGCATCGCCTGCGAAGTGGTGGCGGTCACCGATGATATCTCCAGCGCCAGCCTGGAGGAGATTGACAAGCGACGCGGCGTCGCAGGCGACTTAACCGTCTTTAAAGTGGCAAGCGCCGCAGCGGAGGCGGGCTACAGCCTGCAACAGGTGACCGCGCTGGCGCGCCATGCCAACCAGCGAACGCGCTCGTTCGGCGTGGCCTTCTCCGGCTGTACTCTGCCAGGCGCAACGCAGCCGTTGTTTAGCATCGACAGCGGACGCATGGCGCTCGGCATGGGCATTCACGGCGAGCCGGGCATCAGCGAAAGCGACGTGCCGCGCGCTGACGTGCTGGCGGAAATTTTCGTCGACAACCTGCTCAGCGAACTGCCGCCGGGCGTTACGCTGCAGCCCGGCGCACGCGTGGCGGCGATCCTTAACGGGCTCGGCTCGGTGAAATATGAAGAGCTGTTCGTGGTTTATCGCCGCGTGGCGCAGCTGCTGCACGACCAGCAGCTGGAGATTGTCGAGCCGGAGGTCGGTGAATTCGTCACCAGCTTCAATATGGCGGGCGCGTCGCTGACGCTGATGTGGCTGGATGAGGCGCTGGAGCAGTGCTGGCGCGCGCCGGCCAATGCGCCGGCCTTTCGCAAAGGCAGCGTGATTGTCGCCGAACCGCTGGAGGCCGACGCATGCGCGCTGGAGACGCAGAACGTGATCCCCGCCGCCAGCGCCGCGTCGCAGCAGAGCGCGCAGCGCGTGCTGGCGATACTCGACACGATTGCGGACGTTATCCAGCGTAACGCCGAGCAGCTGGGGCGTATTGACGCGGTTGCCGGTGACGGCGACCACGGCATCGGTATGGAGCGTGGCGTACTGGCCGCGCTGGCGCAGGCGCGCGAGGTCTGCGCGCAGGGCGCAGGCGCAGGGACTTTACTGTGTCAGGCCGCGGACGCCTGGGCGGATAAAGCCGGCGGCACTTCGGGCGCGCTGTGGGGCGTCGCCCTGACCGCGCTGGGTGCCGCGCTGGGCGATGAACGAAAACCGGATGCGCAGCGCGTCGCTGAAGGCGTTAAGCAGGCAAAAGAGGGCATTATGCATTTCGGCAAAGCCAAACCCGGCGATAAAACCATGGTGGACGTGCTGGTGCCGTTCAGCGATGCCCTGAGCGCGGCGGTGGCGTGCGGCGCGGCGCTGCCTGAGGCCTGGCAGCAGGCAGCGGACGCGGCGCAAAGCGCCGCGCAGGCTACGGCACAGCTGCTGCCGAAAATGGGCCGCGCCCGTCCGCTGGCGGAAAAAAGTCTCGGCACGCCGGACGCAGGCGCGGTATCGCTGGCGCTGATCGTCGCCGCGGTGGCGGAGCGCCTGCATGAGACGCAGCCTCAGGGAGTTTCCGTATGACGCAGCCCGCTATCTGGCTGGGCGCCAGCCTCAAAATGTACTTCAGCTACGCGCAGACGCTGGCGTGGTGCGAGTCGGTTGCGCAGATTGCACGCCAGCACCCCGCGGTGCGCGACGGACGCGTGGGCCTGTTCGTACTGCCCACCTTCCCGGCGATACCGGCGGCGCTGGCGATTTTTGCCGATACGCCGGTGCGCGTCGGCGCGCAGAATATTGCGCCTGCCGCCAGCGGTGCCTGGACTGGCGAAGTGAGCGCCTGCATGTTACAGGAGCTGGGCGCAAGCCTGGCGGAGATCGGCCACGCCGAGCGGCGGCGCCACTTTGCCGAAGACGATGCGCAGATCGCCGCTAAGGTTGCGCTGGCGTTGCGCTCCCGCCTTACGCCGGTGTTGTGCATCGGCGAGCCGCGGCAGGATTCGCCCGAAGCCGCAGCGGCGACATGCGCTACCCAGCTTGAGCGCGCGCTGGCCGAAGCCCAGTCGCTGCGCGGCAGTGTGCTGCTGGCCTACGAGCCGCAGTGGGCGATAGGCGCGCCGCAGCCTGCGCCCGAGAGTCATATCCGCGCGGTGTGCGGCGCGCTGCGTCAGCAGCCGCTGCCGCCAGGCATTTCGCTCCGGGTGATTTACGGCGGTAGCGCCGGGCCCGGCCTGTTAAGCCGTCTTGACGAGAGCGTGGACGGTCTGTTCCTTGGGCGCTTCGCCCACGATCCTCACGCGCTGGCGCAAATGATTGATGAAGCCGCCGCACTGCTGGCAAGGGAGAGCGTATGAGCCGTATCGGATTGAGCACCTACGCCTTTTTCTGGCGGCTGTCGGACCGTGCGCCGCAGCCGCTAACGCTGGCGCAGATGCTCCAGCAGACTGCCGACCTTGACGTTTCGGTATTCCAGATTTGCGACTATCCCGCCATTGAAAGCTGGAGCGACGCGCAGCTGCGCGCGCTGAAACAGCAGGCAGACGCGCTGGGCATCACGCTGGAGCTGGGCACGCGCGGCCTGGAGACCGCCCATCTGCAACGCTATTTACATATGGCGGCGCTGCTGGAGGCGAAAGTGATTCGCTCGATGTGTTTCACCGCCACGCATCGTCCAGCGCCTGAAGAGGCGAAACAGCTTATTGGCGGCGTGCTGCCCGCCTTCGAACGCCAGCAGGTCAAACTCTGCCTGGAAACCTATGAGCAAATCTCCAGCGCCGATCTGATGGCGTTGATTGATGCTTTTCCATCGCCCTGGCTGGCGGTCTGTCTCGATCCGGCCAACTGCGTGGCCGGACTTGAACTGCCTGAGCAGGTCATCGCCAACACCGCCGCGCGCGTGGGCAATCTACATATCAAAGATTTCGCTTTTGCGCGCCGCGACGGCTGGGTCGGCTTTACGCTGGCTGGCGTGCCGCTGGGCGAAGGCTTGCTGGACTACGATGCGCTGATCGCCAGCGTGCGGCCAGCGGACAAAGGCATCAACCAGATTATTGAGCACTGGCTGCCGTGGCAGGAGAGCGCGGAACGCACGTGTCAGCTGGAAGCGCAGTGGACGCAGCGCTGTGTCGAATTCTTACGTCGTAAACAAGATCAGGAGAAACAACCATGAGTACTCAATTAAAAACCATCACCGTGATTGGCGCGGGCGGAAAAATGGGCATGCGCATCTCCGCGAATTTGCAGCAGAGCGACTACCAGGTGTTTTATTGCGAGAACGCGCCGCAGGCGCAGGCGCAAATTAGCGCACAGGGGCGAGAAATTTCTGATGCGCAGTCGGTGGTGCCGCTAAGCGACGTGGTGATCCTTGCGGTGCCGGATATTGTGCTGGGCAAGGTTTCCGAGGCGGTGGTCCCGCAGATGAAAACCGGTGCCGTGCTGCTGACGCTGGATCCGGCGGCGGCCTACGCTAATCTGATCGCCAGACGCGACGATATTGAATATGCGGTGGCGCATCCCTGCCACCCCTCTGTATTTTTACAGCGCTATACCAAAGAAGAGCATGATGACGCCTTCGGCGGCGTGGCGGCGATCCAGCATATCGCGGCGGCCTACGAGAACGGCAGCGACGAGCAGAAAGCCGAGCTAAGCAAAGTGATCAGCGTGATGTATGGCCCGGTAGATCGGGTGCACTGGGTAACGGTGACCCAGCTCGCTTATCTGGAGCCGACGCTGGTAGAAACCGTTGCCTGTATGGTCGGCGCCTTTATGAAAGAGGCGCTGGACGAAACGGTGAAGCACAGCGGCGTGCCGGAAGAGGCGGCGAAGGCCATGCTCTATGGTCATATTCAGATTGCGCTGGCGGTTGCTTTTCGCGCGACCAATCCGTTCTCGGACGCCTGTATGATCGCCATGGAATATGGGCGTGAGAAGATCGTTAAGCCAGACTGGAAGCAGATCTTCGATCAAAAAGAGCTGGATATCGTTATTGCACGCATGCTGAAGATCGACGCGATTCGCCGCTGATCTGTGATGACTGATGCGGCTCGCTGGCGCTTGCCTGGCTAAATGAGCCGCATCAGTGTTATAAATCCCGGCAGTTAACGGCAACGCTCAATCAGGTCACGATGGAAAAAAATATCCTCGCTCAAGACACGGAACTGCTGACGGAAATCGCCGTCGCTTACTATCAGGATGAAATTACGCAGGAGGAGATTGCGCGCAAGTTCGGCATTTCGCGCATCAAAGTTGGACGGCTGCTGAAGAGGGCGAAAGAAGAGGGCATTGTTGAGATCAATGTTCGCTACCATCCGGTTTTCAGCACGCGGCTGGAACAGCAGCTGCTGGATCGCTTTCCCCAGCTGCAGCGCGCCCTGATTGCTCTCGATCACCAGGATGGCGATGAGCAGCGTCGGCAGGTGGCCGCGCTGGTGTCGGCGCACCTGGCGCAAAATCTCAAAGAAAATACCGTAGTGGCGGTCGGCCAGGGACGCAACGTCGCGGCGGTAGCCGATTACCCTGGCCCGGTGCCGATGCGCAACTGCCACTTTATCTGCGGCATCGGCGGCACGCACCGTCCCGGCGATGCGATCAACGCCGATCATATCAGCCGCCGGCTGGCAAAAAAGTTTGGCGGCTTTAGCGAGACGCTCTATGCTCCGGCCTACGTGGAAAACCGCGCGCTGAAAGAGGCTTTCATGCAGAACGGCACCATCAAAGAGACGCTGGATCGGGCGCGTAAAGCGGATATTGCGCTGGTGGGCATCGGCGATATGAATGAAAACAGCTATATGGTTAAGCTGGGCTGGTTCACGCCGCATGAGATTATCGACGCCAGCGTCAACCAGGGCGTAACGGGCGACGTGGCGGGCTATGACTTTTTTAACGCGCAGGGCCAGCACGTCGATACGGTAATGAACGATCGGGTCATCGGCCTGAGTATTGACGAACTGCGTAAAATTCCCTGCGTTATCGCTATCGCCTCTGAAAATACTAAGGCAATGGCGCTGCTTGGCGCGCTGCGTACCGGCGCGATCGATATGGTCGCTACCTCCGCGCAAAACATTCGCACCATTTTAAGCATGACTCAGTAATAGCGTTAGCGGTGTCGGCTGCGGCACCGAACCCGTTTGTCGCGATCGTGCCAACGTTTTCCTTGCAGTCGGCCTTTTATACTGCCTGCGCGCCGAAGCTGAAACAGCAACCGAAGATGGATGACCAACTCAAGCAGATCGCGCTGGATTTTCAGCAGTTTTCCATCCCGGGAAACATTCAGGTTTCCCTCACTAAACCTCTCGCCACCCAGCGCGATCTGGCGCTGGCCTGTTCTCCCGGCGTCGCGGCGCTGGGTGAGAGCCTCCGCCGCGCGCTGATGCCCGACAGCCCGCTGAAAGGGGCGGCGAACCAGCTGATCATGCCCAACATAGAAGCGGCGCGCATTAGTTACAACCTACTACGTATCTGCAGCTCGAAAAACGTCACGGTCGGCCCGGTGCTGATGGGCATCAGCAAGCCGGTGCATGCGCTGACGCGCACCGCGTCGGTCAGGCGCGTTGTGAATATGGCGGCGCTGGCGGTGGTCGAGGCGCAAACCGCGCCGCTATAGCCAGTCGCGCACCGGCAAAAAGTCACGCGTCAGCGCGGCTTCCGGCGAATCAGGCGCGGGCTGATAGTCATATTCCCAGCGCACCAGCGGCGGCATCGACATCAGAATCGACTCGGTGCGGCCGCCGGTCTGCAGGCCAAACAGGGTGCCGCGATCCCACACCAGATTGAACTCGACATAGCGTCCGCGGCGATAGAGCTGAAACTGACGCTCGCGCTCGCCCCAGGGCAGCGCTTTGCGGCGCTCGACGATCGGCAGGTAGCCGTCGAGGAAGCCGTTGCCCACCGCCTGCATAAAGGCGAAGCTGGTGTCGAAGTCCGGCGCGTTGAGATCGTCAAAGAAGAGGCCGCCGATGCCGCGCTGCTCGTCGCGGTGCTTCAGATAGAAGTAGTCGTCGCACCATTTTTTGTAGCGCGGATAGACCTCATCGCCGAACGGCTGGCAGAGATCGAAGGCGGTCTGATGCCAGTGCACCGCATCCTCCTCGAAGCCGTAATAGGGCGTCAGATCGAAACCGCCGCCGAACCACCACACCGGATCGGCGCCCGGCTTTTCGGCGATAAAAAAGCGCACGTTGGCGTGGCTGGTCGGCACATAGGGACTGTGCGGATGGATTACCAGCGACACGCCCATCGCCTCGAAGCTGCGCCCCGCCAGTTCGGGACGGTGCGCCGTCGCCGAGGCGGGCATTTGATCGCCATGCACGTGGGAAAAGTTAACGCCTGCCTGCTCAAAGACCGCGCCGTTGCGCAGCACGCGGCTGCGTCCGCCGCCGCCGCCCGGACGCTGCCAGCTATCCTCGATAAACTGCGCGCCGCCGTCAGCTGCCGCCAGTTGATTACAGATTGTCTCCTGCAGGTTCAGCAGAAAGGCTTTAACGCGGGAAATATCGGGCATGGCTTCGGACTCATTGCTAAAAAGTGGCGCGATTATACCTGACCATTGCGGCGATCGTACTCATCAAAGTAGTGCGTTATGCCGTCGGCGATCGCCGTGGCGATTTTACGGCGAAAAGCGTCGGTGCCGAGCAGCCGCTCTTCGCGAGGATTGGTAATAAAAGAGGTTTCTACCAGCACCGAGGGAATCGACGGCGATTTCAGCACGGCAAATGCCGCCTGTTCGGTGTGTTCGCTGTGCAGATGATGCACCGGACGAATTTGATCCAGCACGTGTTTTCCCAGCGTCAGGCTGTTGCGGATGGTGTCGGTCTGCACCAGGTCGAACAGAATTTGGTTAAGGTAGTGATCCTGCTCCTCGACTTTTGCGCCGCCCACTTTATCCGCCGCATTCTCTTTATCGGAAAGATAGCGCGCCATCGCGCTGCTGGCACCGCGGTTCGAGAGGGCGAAAACCGACGCGCCGCTGGCTTCCGGGCTGGTAAAGCCGTCGGCGTGAATCGACATAAACAGGTTCGCGCCGTGCTGATGGGCGATCTCGACGCGCTGGTAGAGCGGAATAAAGCGATCGCTGTCGCGCGTCAGTCGTACTTCGATGCGCGGATGCGCCTGCAGCAGCGCGCGCACCTGGTTCGCAATTGCCAGCACGATATGTTTCTCTTCCGATCCTTCGCTGCCGACGGCGCCGGAATCGATGCCGCCGTGGCCAGGATCGATCATCACGATGCGCTTGCCGTTTTTCTGCGGCGGCGCAGGCTGCGCATGGCGCGGGCTGACGCGCAGCGTGACATTTTCCTCTTTCGCCTGAATCGCGCGCGGAGAGAGCACGGCCAGCGCCAGGCCGGAGAGCAGCAGTTGGCGACGGTTGGTAAGACGCTTGAGCAAGGAAAGTGTGGGCATGGGCTGGTCCATTAGCGAATAGTGTGCTGAGTGTTATATCGTAACAGTTTCACCGTCGCGAGAGCGGAACCCTTTCAGGCCATTACTTTGTATGTCAGGTTGCTAACAGAAAAAATGCCATTTTTTGTTCCACGCTGCGCTAACCGGGGTTGCACGCGGCGGCGAATGCGTGATAATCAGCGAATTGTGCTTATTTGCAAGGTAAACAAGATGGAAATCCGCGCCTTCCGCCAGGAAGATTTTGAAGAGGTGATCACGCTCTGGGAGCGTTGCGATTTGTTACGTCCGTGGAACGATCCGGAGCTGGATATCGAACGCAAGATGAATCATGACGCGGACCTCTTTCTGGTTGCGGAGGTTGGCGGCGAAGTGGTGGGCACGCTGATGGGCGGCTACGACGGCCATCGCGGCTCCGCCTACTATCTGGCGGTGCATCCCGACTATCAGGGGCGCGGCTTTGCCAACGCGCTGATGAACCGGCTGGAGAAAAAGCTGATCGCGCGCGGCTGTCCCAAAATCAACCTGATGGTGCGCGAAGAGAACGATCAGGTGGTAGCGTTCTACGAGAAGCTGGAGTATGAACCGGTGGATTCGGTGCTGCTCGGCAAGCGGCTGATTGAAGACCGGGAGTATTGATGCGGTGAAATATTTGCCGGATGAATATGATGCGAGAGGGCAGCTGCGGCTGCCGTTTCTTTTTTGGCTGACGCTGCTGCTGCTGGCGCGCACCTGGATCCTGCTGGTGATGGCGGGCGCGTCGCGCCAGCAGGGCAGCGATCTGCTGGGGCTGTTCTATCCCGACCAACAGGCCTTCTGGCTTGGGCTGGCGCTTGGCGCACCCGCGCTGATCGGCCTGCTGCTGACCGGCTATCGCGCGCGCTGGCCGAGTCTATGGCAGGCGTGGCGCTGGGTACTGGCGCTGTCGCTGGCGGTCAATCTGGCGTGGCAGGGCGCGACCTTTGCCTCTGGCGATCTGCTTGCCTCGCCCTGGCCGCTGCTGCTGACGCTGTTCGACGGCCTGGCGCTGCTGTGGCTGCTGGCCAACGTGCGGCTGCGCGACTGCTTTCTGCCGGAACATCAGCTGGCGGAATAAACTTTTTTGCCGCTGGCGACTCCAAGGAGTTCTGCCGTTTGGCACAGTGTTAACAGGAGTTTTCATGAAAGCTTTACCCATTTCGCTGCTGGTTGCCGCCGCGCTGCTAAGCGGATGCGCCAGCTCGGGCTCCGGTTCCGCCTCTTCATCCGACGTCAGCTGGTATAACCCGCTGAGCTATCACTGGTCGTCGGCGCTGCCGTGGAACTGGTTTGGTTCATCGCTCACCGTTACCGAACAGGGCGTCGGCGGCGTCGGCGGCACGACTGCAATGAGCGAAAGCGCCATCAGCGACGGCCTGAAAGGCAACTACAGGCTGCGTCAGGGCATGCGCAGCGAAAACGGTGACGTTATTGCCTTCTGGCAGGCGCTGGACGACGGCAAAGTGAAGCTGCAGATCAGCGGGCGCAGCAGCGTAGAGCGTATCGAAGTGATGGACAGCGACATCGCCGCGCAGGACGGCGCTAAAATCGGCGACGCCTTTAGCGACCGTTTCAGCAAGGCCTTTAACAACTGTAAGCTGGCGGGCGGCGCGGGCAATCACGACGTCGAGTGTCGCGCGCCGGGCAGCCAGCATCTCTCCTTTGTCTACAGCGGCGACTGGCACGGCCCGGACGGTTTGATGCCGTCGGACGACGTGCTAAAAAGCTGGAAGCTGAGCAAAATTATCTGGCAGCGTTAATGCCTTCAGCGTCAGCGCATTCCCGCCTGACGCATAAACTCTTGCGCCCGCTTATGCCATTTTCGACTTTGAAATCATCAAACGATATATAAAACCGCTACAGCTTTTTATGAGGTTATAAATACACTGAGCAAACGGCTGGCATAAGCCGGATCTCTCGTTTTCTCAGGGTGCCCAATGACCAAAAGCACGATGAAAAATATCGTTGGCGGTATCGCCTTGTCGCTTAGCCTTGCGGGCGCGGCCAGTGCTACCGAACTGCTCAACAGCTCGTACGACGTCGCGCGCGAGCTGTTTGTCGCCCTGAATGCGCCGTTCGAAAAACAGTGGGATGCCAGCCATCCCGATGACAAACTCACCGTTAAAATGTCGCACGCCGGTTCGTCAAAACAGGCGCTGGCGATCCTGCAGGGGCTGCGTGCCGACGTGGTTACTTACAATCAGGTTACCGATGTGCAGGTGCTGCACGATAAAGGCAATCTGGTTGCGGCCGACTGGCAAAGCCGCCTGCCGAATAACAGCTCGCCGTTTTACTCCACCATGGCGTTTCTGGTGCGCAAGGGCAATCCGAAGCAGATTCACGACTGGGCCGATCTGGGCCGCGACGGCGTGAAGCTGGTCTTCCCGAATCCGAAAACCTCCGGCAACGGCCGCTATACCTGGCTGGCGGCCTGGGGTGCGACCAGCAAAGCCAACGGCGGAGACGAGACGAAAACCCGCGCCTTTATGGCGCAGTTTCTGAAGAACGTCGAGGTATTCGATACCGGCGGGCGCGGCGCAACCACCACCTTCGCCGAGCGCGGCCTGGGCGACGTGCTGATTAGCTTCGAATCGGAAGTGAACAACATTCGTAACCAGTACGGTAAAGACGAGTATGAGGTCGTAGTGCCGAAAACGGATATTCTCGCCGAGTTCCCGGTTGCCTGGGTCGATAAAAACGTCGAGCACAATCACACCGCAGAGGCGGCGAAAGCCTATCTCAACTATCTCTATACGCCGCAGGCGCAGCAAATCGTCACTGATTTCTACTACCGCGTGAACAATCCGCAGTTGATGAGCGAGCACAAAGATCGCTTCCCGCAGACGCAGCTGTTCCGCGTGGAAGATCAGTTCGGCGGCTGGGATAAGGCGATGAAAACCCACTTCGCCAGCGGCGGCGAGCTGGATCAACTGTTATCAGCGGGGCGTGGATAATGTTTGCCTTAGGTCAGAAACGCGTCCTGCCTGGCTTCGGCCTTAGCCTTGGCACCAGCCTGCTGTTTACCTGTTTAATTTTGCTGCTGCCGATCAGCGCGCTGCTGATGCAGCTCTCGAAGATGACGCTGGCGCAGTACTGGGAAGTGATCAGCAATCCGCAGCTGGTGGCGGCCTACAAAGTCACGCTGCTGTCGGCGGCCGTCGCTTCACTGTTCAATGCGGTCTTCGGCATGATTATGGCGTGGATCCTGACGCGCTATCGCTTTCCTGGCCGCACGCTGCTGGACGGCCTGGTGGATCTGCCGTTCGCCCTGCCGACGGCGGTAGCGGGACTGACGCTGGCCGGTCTTTTCTCGGTGAACGGCTGGTACGGCGAGTGGATCTACAACGCCTTTGGCGTCAAGGTTTCCTATACCTGGCTCGGCATCGCCGTCGCTATGGCTTTTACCAGCATTCCTTTTGTGGTGCGCACCGTACAGCCGGTGCTGGAAGAGCTGGGGCCGGAGTATGAAGAGGCGGCGCAGACGCTGGGCGCGACGCCCTGGCAGAGCTTTCGCCGCGTGGTGCTGCCGGAAGTCGCGCCTGCGCTGCTGGCGGGCACCGCGCTCTCCTTTACCCGCAGCATCGGCGAGTTCGGCGCAGTCATCTTTATTGCCGGCAATATCGCCTGGAAAACCGAGGTCACCTCACTGATGATTTTCGTGCGTTTGCAGGAGTTCGATTATCCGGCCGCCAGCGCTATCGCCTCGGTGATCCTCGCCGCGTCGCTGGTGCTGCTGTTTGCGATTAACACGTTGCAGAGCCGCTTCGGCCGTCGACTGGGAGGTCACTGATGGCGGATATTTCCCACATCAACGCCGCCGACCGCCAGCCGGTCAGCTGGAGCAAATGGCTGCTGATCGGTATCGGCGTGCTGATGTCGCTGCTGCTGCTGGTGGTGCCGATGGTCTCTATCTTCTACGAAGCGCTGAAGATGGGACTGGGCGTCGCGTTTCAAAACCTCGGCGACAGCGACATGCTGCACGCCATCTGGCTGACGGTGCTGGTCGCGCTGATTACCGTACCGGTCAACCTGGTGTTCGGCACGCTGCTCGCATGGCTGGTAACGCGTTTTAATTTTCCCGGTCGCCAGCTGCTGCTGACGCTGTTCGACATCCCGTTCGCCGTATCGCCGGTGGTGGCGGGGCTGATGTATCTTCTGTTCTGGGGCATTAACGGCCCGGCGGGCAGCTGGCTGGACGCGCACAACATTCAGGTGATGTTCGCCTGGCCCGGCATGGTGCTGGCGACTGTCTTCGTCACCTGTCCCTTTGTGGTGCGCGAACTGGTGCCGGTGATGCTGAGCCAGGGCAGTCATGAAGATGAGGCGGCGGTACTGCTCGGCGCCTCCGGCTGGCAAATGTTCCGCCGCGTGACGCTGCCGAATATCCGCTGGGCAATGCTCTATGGCGTGGTACTGACCAATGCCCGTACCCTGGGCGAGTTCGGCGCGGTCTCGGTGGTATCGGGATCGATTCGCGGCGAAACCTATACGCTGCCGCTGCAAATTGAATTACTGCATCAGGATTACAACGTGGTGGGCGCGTTTACCGCTGCCGCGCTGCTGACCCTGATGGCAATTGTGACGCTGTTTCTGAAAAGCATGCTGCAGTGGCGTTTAGAGCAACAGCAGCATCGCCTGCAACAGGAGGAAAATCATGAGCATTGAGATTAACCAGATCAACAAGTCTTTCGGCCGCACTCCGGTGTTGAACGATATCTCTCTGGATATTCCTTCTGGCCAGATGGTGGCGCTGCTGGGCCCGTCCGGCTCCGGGAAAACTACGCTGCTGCGTATTATCGCCGGGCTGGAACACCAGAACAGCGGGCAAATCCGCTTTCACAACAAAGACGTCAGCGCATTACACGCCCGCGACCGTCAGGTCGGCTTCGTGTTTCAGCACTATGCGCTGTTCCGTCATATGACGGTGTTCGACAATATTGCGTTCGGCCTGACGGTGCTGCCGCGCCGCGAGCGTCCTTCCTCCGCGGAAATTAAGCAGCGCGTCACGCGCCTGCTGGAGATGGTGCAGCTGGCGCATCTGGCAAATCGCTTCCCGGCGCAGCTGTCGGGCGGACAGAAACAGCGCGTGGCGCTGGCGCGCGCGCTGGCGGTCGAACCGCAGATCCTGCTGCTGGACGAACCCTTCGGCGCGCTGGACGCGCAGGTGCGCAAAGAGCTGCGCCGCTGGCTGCGTCAGCTGCATGAAGAGCTGAAATTTACCAGCGTCTTCGTGACCCACGATCAGGAAGAGGCGATGGAAGTGGCCGATCGCGTGGTGGTGATGAGCCAGGGCAATATCGAGCAGGTAGGCACGCCGGACGATGTGTGGCGCGATCCGGCTACGCGCTTCGTGCTGGAATTCCTGGGCGAAGTGAACCGCTTCGACGGCGAGGTCCACGGCTCGCAGTTTCACGTCGGCGCGCACCGCTGGCCGCTGGGCTACACGCCGGCGCATCAGGGAGCGGTCGAGCTCTTCCTGCGTCCGTGGGAGATTGACGTTTCCCGCCAGAGCAGTCTGGAAACGCCGCTGCCGGTGCAGATCCTTGAGGTGAGCCCGCGCGGCCACTTCTGGCAGCTGGTGGTTCAGCCGACCGGCTGGCAGAGCGCGCCTTTTTCACTGGTGTTTGACGGCGACAGCAGCGCGCCGGTGCGCGGCGAGCGCCTGTTCGTCGGCCTGCAGCAGGCGCGTCTCTATCAGGGGGCGACGCCGCTGCGCGCTGTTGCCTTTGCCGAAAGCGCCTGATACTTTCTCACGCGACAGCGGGCGGGATCTTATCCCGCCCCTTTTTTACGCTCGCTGAGCTTCGCCGGGAAACGCACCTTGACCACTCTGCAAAACACTATCGGCAATACGCCGCTGATCAAACTCCAGCGCCTGACGCCTGCCAACGGCAGCGAAATCTGGCTGAAGCTGGAAGGCAACAATCCCGCCGGCTCCGTTAAAGATCGCGCCGCCTGGTCGATGATCCATCAGGCCGAGCTGCGCGGCGATATCGCGCCCGGCGACCGCCTGATTGAAGCCACCAGCGGCAATACCGGCATCGCGCTGGCGATGATCGCCGCCATGAAGGGCTACGCGCTGCGCCTGCTGATGCCTGAAAATATGAGCCAGGAGCGGCAGGACGCGATGCGCGCCTACGGCGCCGAGCTGGTGCTGGTGAGCCGCGAGCAGGGCATGGAGGGCGCGCGCGATATGGCGCTGGCGATGATGGCGCGCGGCGAAGGATATGTGCTCGACCAGTTTAATAATCCTGACAATCCGCTCGGCCACTACCAGACCACCGGCCCGGAAATCTGGCAGCAAAGCGCCGGGCGGCTAACCCATTTCGTCTCCAGCATGGGCACTACCGGCACCATTACCGGCGTGGGTCGCTATCTGAAAGAGCAAGGCGGCAGCGTCGCTATTGTTGGTCTCCAGCCGGAAGAGGGCAGCGCCATACCCGGCATCCGCCGCTGGCCGCAGGCCTATTTGCCGGGCATCTATCGGCCCGAACTGGTGGATGAGGTGATGGATATGGGCCAGGCCGAAGCGGAAGAGACGATGCGGGCGCTGGCGCGTCGCGAAGGCATTTTCTGCGGCATCAGCTCCGGCGGCGCGGTCGCGGGGGCGTTACGCATCGCCCATGCGCGGCCCGGCAGCGTTATCGTCGCTATTGTTTGCGATCGCGGCGATCGCTATCTCTCCACCGGCGTCTACCGCTAACCTCCTGCTGTTAAGCGGCCCGGCGGCCCCCGTCTGGTGCTGCCGGGCCGTTTTTGTCTATAGTCATCCAATGCATTCTCTGACGTCGAATCTGTAAGGAACGCGTAAAATCGGCTGCGTCCGGCGCCCGCTCAGGACAAAATAGCGGCAATTCAGGCGAGAGACCCCTATGAAAATTCTGTTAGTTGACGACGATGTGGAGCTGGGCACCATGCTCAGCCAGTACCTTATTGCAGAAGGTTTTGAAACCCAGCTGGTATTAACCGGCAGCGCGGGGATCGAAGGCGCGCTTTCCGGCCACTATACCGCGATGATCCTCGATATCATGCTGCCCGATATGAGCGGCATCGACGTGCTGCGTCAGGTGCGGCAGAACAGCCGCCTGCCGGTGATCATGCTAACCGCCAAAGGCGACAATATCGATCGCGTGATCGGGCTGGAGATGGGCGCGGACGACTATATGCCAAAGCCCTGCTACCCGCGCGAGCTGGTGGCGCGCCTGCGCGCCGTGCTGCGCCGCTTTGAGGAGCAGGCGCCGCTGCCGGATAAAAAAGAGCTGCTGCGCTGGGGTGAACTCACTCTCAATCCCGCCACGCGCATCACCGAGTGGCAGGGCAAAGCCTTCGATCTCACCGCGTCGGAATTTAACCTGCTGGATCTGCTGATGCGCGCGCCGGATCGCGTGGTATCGAAAGATGAGCTGTCGGAAAAAGGACTCGGCCGCCCGCGTGAAGCCTACGATCGCAGCGTCGACGTGCATATCAGCAATATCCGTCAGAAGCTGGCGGCGCTCACCGCCGACAGCGTCAATATTGAAACGGTGCGCAGCATCGGTTACCGCATTCGATGAGGCAAAACTATCGCGGCCGCATGTTCTGGAAGATCCTCATCGGCTTCTGGATCGTGTTCGTTATTATCAGCCAGCTGCTCTGGCTCGGCTTCAGCATCGCCGGCAATCGCCATGAGCCGCCGGAGATTATCGCCACGCGGCGTATCGTTAATCTACAGATGGCATCCGCGGTATCGGTGCTGGAGCGCGGCGGGCTCGGCTCGCTCAACGATATGATGGCGGACTGGGAGCCGAACGATCGCCAGTTCTTTTCCGTGATCCAGCACGCGCGGCCAGCCCACAGTGAATCGCTGCCGGAAACCTTTAGCCCGCCGTTTCAGGGCAAATTCCCCAATGTGATCGTGCGCTGGGTGAAAGGGGCGGACGGCAAAGAGTATGAGCTGCGCTATAACGTCAAAGGTCTGCGCGAAGACAGCTCAATGGGCATGGACGGACCGCGCCGCATTCTTAATATTCCTGAGCCGATGTTTGTTTTTGCAGGCTCGGTCGGCCTGCTGTTTAGCCTGCTGCTGGCGTGGAACCTGACGCGGCCGATGCGTCAGCTGCGCGAGGGCTTTGCGCGCGTGTCGAACGGCGATCTTAGCGTGCGGCTCTATCCTATGATGCGCAAGCGCCATGACGAACTCTCAAACGTGGCGGAGGCGTTTGACGCCATGGTGGAGCGGCTCGATACCCTGGTGCGCGCGCGCGAAGAGCTGCTGCACGATATTTCCCACGAACTGCGTTCGCCGCTGGCTCGTCTGCAGCTGGCGACCGGCCTGGCGCGTCAGACGCCGTCCAGCGTTAATGCTTCGCTGGATCGCATTGATGAAGAGGCGCGGCGGCTGGATAAGATGATTGGCGAGCTGCTGACGCTATCGCGCGCCGAGCATGAGAGCATGCCCGACGAGCAGTATTTCGATCTGACCGGCCTGGTACATGCGGTGGTAACAGACGTGCGCTACGAGGCGCAAATCCCCGGCGTGCAGGTCGATTTTCACGTCGATGAAAACGCCGACTATACGGTGCGCGGCAACGCCGAGCTGATTCGCCGCGGCATCGAGAACGTGCTGCGCAATGCGCTACGCTTCTCGCTGCCCGGTCAGCATATTGAGGTCAGGCTGAAGGCGGAGCAGCAGTGGCTGGCGATTCGCGTACGCGATCAGGGGCCGGGCGTGGACGAAGAGAAGCTCTCCAGCATCTTCGATCCTTTTGTCCGGGTCAATTCGCCGCTGCTGGGTAAAGGCTATGGCCTGGGGCTGGCTATCGTGCGTAAGGTGGTGCTGGCGCATCACGGCGAGGTGCAGGCGGTGAACCGCCCTGAGGGCGGGCTGGAGCTGACCATCCGTCTGCCGCGCTGGCAGGCGCGGGATAAGGACGCCTGAGTCATGTTTTCCAGGCGCACGGCGTTACATAAGCGACTTTGCGGTCGGATCTTTTCACCCGCGTAGTCACCAGACAGAACAGCCAAACAAAAACGGCACCCAACGGGTGCCGTTTTATTAGCTGGATCCGTTACTTCTTGATGCGGATCACCGGCGTCTCGCCAACGGTAACCTGACCAGAAAGCTTCACCAGCTCTTTGATCTCGTCCATGTTGGAGATCACCACAGGCGTCAAGGTCGATTTTGCTTTCTCTTCCAGCAGCGGCAGATCAAACTCAATCACTACATCGCCTTTCTTGACCTTCTGGCCTTCTTCGGCGATGCGCTTAAAGCCTTCACCTTTCAGCTCGACGGTGTCGATGCCGAAGTGCACAAACAACTCAATGCCGTTGTCAGACTCGATTGAAAACGCATGGTTGGTTTCAAAGATCTTGCCGATGGTGCCATCAACCGGCGCAACCATTTTGTTGCCGGTTGGTTTGATGGCGATGCCGTCGCCGACGATCTTCTCGGCAAACACCACATCCGGCACGTCTTCAATGTTTACGATTTCGCCTGACAGAGGCGCAACAATATCAATCGTCCCAGATGTGCTTTCTGATTTATTGCCAAAAAGCTTGTCAAGAAAACCCATATTCTTCTCCTAAACAGTATTGTTGGGCCAGCGTCTTAGGGATCAGCAGAGTGTTTTCTCTTTGATGAACTTGTTGACCAGATTCATCAGGTCTTCCGCTGTAGGCTGAGCCAGAGCCTGCTCCGCCAGAGCCTTCGCATCTTCGAAATTAGTATTGCGAATGATTTTCTTAATGCCTGGGATTGAAATGGCACTCATGCTGAATTCGTCCAGCCCCATACCCAGTAACAGTAGTGTAGCACGTTCATCACCAGCCAGCTCACCGCACATGCCGGTCCACTTGCCTTCGGCGTGAGAGGCGTCGATTACCTGCTTGATTAAGTTCAGCACCGATGGCGTCATCGGATTATACAGGTGAGAAATCAGGTCATTACCGCGATCCACAGCCAGAGTATACTGGGTCAGGTCGTTTGTCCCAATACTGAAGAAGTCGACTTCTTTCGCCAGATGACGGGCAATTACCGCCGACGCTGGCGTTTCCACCATAATGCCGACTTCGATGGTTTCGTCGAACGCTTTGCCTTCTTCGCGCAGCTGCGCCTTCAGGGTTTCCAGTTCGGCTTTCAGAATGCGCACCTCTTCAACAGAGATGATCATCGGGAACATAATGCGCAGCTTGCCGAACGCGGAGGCGCGTAAAATGGCGCGCAGCTGAGCGTGGAGGATCTCTTTACGATCCATGGCGATACGAATCGCGCGCCAGCCCAGGAACGGGTTCTCTTCCTTCGGCAGGTTCATGTAAGGCAGATCTTTGTCGCCGCCGATATCCATGGTGCGCACAATCACCGCCTGCGAGCCGACGGCTTCGGCCACGGCTTTGTAGGCCTGGAACTGCTCTTCTTCGGTCGGCAGCGAGTCACGATCCATAAACAGGAACTCGGTGCGGTAGAGGCCAACGCCTTCCGCGCCGTTGCGCTCGGCGCCGGCGACGTCGCGTACGGTACCGATGTTGGCGCACACTTCAACCTGGTGTCCATCCAGCGTGATGGCCGGCAGGTCTTTCAGCTTGGCGAGCTCATGTTTTTCGCTGAGGTACTGCGCCTGAACCGCTTTCAGCTCTTCCAGCTCGCGCTCTGACGGATTAATGTAAATTTTGTTGTTCACGCCGTCCAGAATCAGGAAATCGCCGTTTTTCACCGTGGCGGTGACGCTGCCGGTGCCAACAATCGCGGGCAGCTCCAGCGAGCGCGCCATAATTGAGGTGTGCGAGGTACGGCCGCCAAGGTCGGTGATAAAGCCCAGCACCTTTTTCAGGTTCAGCTGCGCGGTTTCCGACGGCGTTAAATCTTTGGCTACCAGAATCGATTCTTCCTGGATAGCGCTCAGGTCGACAATATGCAGACCGAGAATGTTTTGCAGCAGACGTTTGCCGATATCGCGAACGTCAGCGGCGCGTTCTTTAAGATATTCGTCGTCCAGCTCTTCAAGGGCTTTCGCCTGACCGTCGATTACGGAGTAGGCGGCGGCATCGGCCGAAGCGTGATCTTTCTTGATCAGGTCGATGATTTCCTGCTCCAGCTCTTCGTCTTCCAGCAACATGATGTGGCCTTCGAAGATGGCTGCTTTCTCTTCACCAAACGTTTCACCCGCTTTCACTCTGATCGCTTCCAGCTGCTGCGCAGCCTGAGCACGGCCGTCGAGGAAGCGTTGTACTTCCTGGTCAACCTGGTCGTCAGAAATCTTCTTGCGGTTGATGACGATCTCATCCTCAATCAACAGCAGAGCTTTGCCGAAAGCGATACCTGGTGATGCTAAAATGCCTGAAATCATAACCCTACCTTTTAATCACGATGGCTCTTAGACCCAATGCGTTGCCATTGTCGCGGGAGCTGTACTCTACGGATGTGATAACGCGGACAAGTTGTCCGCGATCAAGATGTTTGCACTCAATGGGGCAAAGGAGTCGGTATACAGCAGAAGCTGACCAGATTACTCCAGTTCAGCCATCAGTTTAACCAGATGCTCCACGGCCTGCTGCTCATCTTCGCCTTCTGCGGAGAGCGTCACAACCGTGCCCTGGGTCAGGCCCAGCGTCTGCAGTTTGAACAGGCTCTTGGCGCTGGCGGATTTACCGTTAGAGGTCACGGTGATTTCTGACTGGAACGCTTTCGCTTCTTTAACAAACTGCGCGGCAGGGCGAGTGTGAAGACCATTAGGCGCGGTGATAGTAACTTCTTGCTGGAACATTCTGTTTCCCCAACGTTATCAGGTTTGGTGTTATGGACTTAAAGTCTAGCCTGGAGCCGTAACTTTAGCCTGTGTAGGTGCGCGGGTATAGCGTTACGCTGACCATTAAATGCGCTTGAATGAGTACGTCATTCCAGTTGAAGAGTCAAAATCCCTGTCGAGCGCTTCAGCTATTAATTATGCCGTGATTCGCCGTATCGCCAAATGCGTAAATCGATTCAGCTTGATCCACTTCAAAGGCTGATTAATTTCAGGCACCGAAATAATTGGCAGCTTAAATACCAGAGCTGAGTCACTGAAATCAATCTGGGGGGTGGTGAAAGTGCGATCTGCGCCACAAAAAAGCACCCATTTGGGTGCTTTTTTCAGCGTTTTCAGAATCCGGCGTTACTGCTGCAGCTCTTTTTCGGTGAAAAGATCGGCAAACAGTGCGGTACTCAAATAGCGTTCGCCGGAAGAGGGGAGAATAACCACGATGTTCTTATTGGCGAAGGCTTCGTCCTCCTGCAGCTTCAGCGCTGCCGCAACCGCTGCGCCGGAGGAGATGCCGGCGAGAATGCCTTCCTCTTCCATCAGCTGACGCGCCGTGGCGATCGCCTCTTCATTGGTGATCGCCACAACGCGGTCGACCAGGTCGAGATCGAGGTTGCCGGGAATAAAGCCGGCGCCGATGCCCTGAATTTTATGCGGGCCTGGCTTGATCTCTTCGCCAGCGAGCGCCTGCGCGATAACCGGCGAGTCGGTCGGCTCTACCGCCACGGTGATCAGCTCTTTCTTACCTTTGGTGTTCTTGATATAGCGCGATACGCCGGTCAGCGTGCCGCCGGTGCCGACGCCCGCGATAAACACGTCAACCGCGCCGTCAGTGTCTTCCCAAATTTCAGGGCCGGTGGTCTTTTCATGAATTTCCGGGTTCGCCGGGTTGCTGAACTGCTGCAGCAGCACATATTTATCTGGATCGCTGGCGACGATCTCTTCCGCTTTGGCAATCGCGCCCTTCATGCCTTTCGCTCCCTCTGTCAGCACCAGGTTAGCACCCAGCGCTTTCAGCAGTTTGCGACGCTCGACGGACATCGTTTCCGGCATGGTCAGCGTCAGTTTGTAGCCGCGCGCGGCGGCCACGTAGGCCAGCGCGATGCCGGTATTACCGCTGGTCGGTTCGACCAGCTCGACGCCCGGTTTCAGAATACCGCGTTTCTCTGCGTCCCAAATCATATTGGCACCGATACGGCATTTTACGCTGAAGCTCGGGTTACGGGATTCTACCTTCGCCAGAATGCGGCCGTTACCGATGCGGTTCAGTCGAACCAGTGGCGTATGACCAATTGTCAACGAGTTATCTTCATAGATCTTACTCATAGCCTGTCCTTAACTGTATGAATTATTGGGAACCCTCTGAGCATACCCTTTCTGTCTACGCGCGGAAGGAAAGAAAACGCATATCTATATGTCCCCACGCAATAAGCCTTGTTAAAAAATGCATAAGGCGTTCTGATGAGTACTAGCGTAGCTCACTCCGGCCCAGCTGCGCGCGATAGCGATCGACCCACATCGCCGTTGCGCCGCAGACCGCGACCGGCATAATCGCCAGGTTGAGAATCGGAATCATGGTGAACAGGCTAACCAGCGCGCCGAACTGCATATTGGCGCTTTTATGGCGGCGCAGTGCGCTGCGCATCTGCTGGAAGCTCACTTTATGGTTATCGAACGGGTAGTCGCAGTACTGCACCGAGAGCATCCAGGCGCTGAACAGGAACCAAAGCACCGGCGCCACCGTCTGGCCGAAGCCGGGAATAAAATAGAGCAGCAGCAGGCCAAGCGCGCGCGGCAAATAGTAGCCGAGCTTTTGCAGTTCGCGCTTCATAATGCGCGGCACATCCTTCAGCATCGCCATCCAGCCGCTGTCCGGCAGCGGTTTGCCCGTCAGGCGGCCCTCCAGCTGCTCCGCCAGCAGGCCGCAAAACGGCGCGGCGATCCAGTTGGCAATAGTAGAAAAGAAATAGCTGAACACCAGCACGATTGAGATGACCGACAGCGGCCAGAGCAGGTAGCTTAGCCACTGCAGCCAGTCGGGAATATGCGCCATTAGCCGCGGGATCCAGCTACCCAGCTGATAAAACAGCCAGACGAACGCGCCGCCCAACAGCAGAATATTGACCAGCAGCGGAATAATGACAAAACGCCGAATGCCTGGCAGACGAACCAGTCTCCAGCCTTCGCTAAAATAGTGCACGCCGTTGAAACTTGAGACAGTGTTCTCGTGGGCCATACAGGCAACTCTCCAGGAAATAATCAGGCGAGACCATGATAACCTGGCTTTTTCTCCTGACCATGAGGCGATTGTGTGAAAAAACAGCAAAAAAACGTGGGGCGACTATCTTATTTGTCAGAAAATACTGCACGAGCTTGCACTTGTTTAGCTGGGCAAATACAGTTAGAGGATAAAGTTTGCCGCGGTGGCAAGGTATTGGAACAACAGAGAATACAATGATGCAGGATTTGCGTCTGATATTAATCGTTGTTGGCGCGATCGCCATTATAGCGC
>Ga0153961_1000059_pt1 | contig 52300 bp, 40 predicted proteins | sample TSFL045MetaG_FD_104748 | JGI IMG/M metagenome (GOLD analysis project Ga0153961, IMG submission 104748) | Attine ant fungus gardens microbial communities from Florida, USA - TSFL045 MetaG | ecosystem: Host-associated > Fungi > Mycelium > Unclassified | place: USA: Florida, Withalacochee...
ACGGCGCTTAACCTCGCCATCACTATGATCAAGAGCAGTAATGAATAATCGCGTCCATCAGGGGCACTACGCCCGTAAACGTTTCGGGCAGAACTTCCTGAACGATCAGTACATTATCGACAGTATTGTCTCCGCCATTCATCCACAGCGCGACGAAGCGCTGGTGGAAATCGGACCGGGCCTGGGCGCCTTAACCGAGCCGGTTGGTGAACGCCTCGATAAATTAACGGTGATAGAGCTGGACCGCGACCTCGCTGCGCGTCTGGAAACCCATCCGTTCCTTGGCCCGAAACTGACTATCTTCCAGCAGGATGCCATGACCTTCGACTTCGCCGCGCTGGCGCAGGAGAGAGGCCAGCCGCTGCGGGTGTTTGGTAATCTGCCATACAATATTTCGACCCCGCTGATGTTCCACCTTTTCAGCTATACTGGTTCGATCAAAGATATGCACTTCATGCTGCAGAAAGAAGTGGTCAACCGTCTGGTTGCCGGTCCGGGCAGTAAAGCCTATGGCCGTCTGACGGTAATGGCGCAATATTACTGCCAGGTCATCCCGGTGCTGGAAGTACCTCCGCATTCCTTTACGCCGCCACCGAAAGTGGACTCGGCCGTCGTGCGGCTGGTGCCGTTTGCTGAGCCGCCTCATCCGGTCAGCGATGTGCGTATTCTGAGCCGTATTACCACGGAAGCATTCGGCCAGCGTCGTAAAACGCTGCGCAACAGCCTGAGCCACATGGTGGCTGCCGGTGCACTGGAAGAGTTATCCATAGATCCGACCCTGCGTGCCGAGAACGTCTCCGTCGCGCAATATTGTCAGCTGGCAAACTGGCTGGCGAATCATCAGGGAAAATCGCAGGAGTAAGTCATGAGTGAAACGGCCCGCGTCTCCGTCCATGTGCAAAGCCAGTACGTCGCCTCACAATCCTTACCGGATGATGATCGCTACGTCTTCGCCTATACCATTACGATTCGCAATCTGGGCCGTTCCTCTGTGCAACTGCTGGGACGTTACTGGCTGATTACCAACGGTAATGGCCGTGAAACGGAAGTTCAGGGTGAAGGCGTGGTCGGTGAACAGCCATTTATTGCGCCTGGCAACGAATTTCAGTACACCAGCGGTGCCGTGATCGAAACGCCGATGGGCACCATGCAGGGGCATTATGTGATGGTCGACGAACAGGGTGATACCTTCCACGTCGAGATCCCGGTGTTCCGCCTCGCTATTCAGACCCACATTCATTGATTTACACGCTTTTCGCCCGTTAAGTCGGGCACCTTCCTGATGGATAAAACGTTATGAGCACATACCTGATTGGCGATGTTCACGGTTGCTACGATGAATTACGTGCGTTGCTGCAACAGGTCGATTTCAATCCTGAGCAGGATACGCTGTGGCTGACCGGCGACCTGGTGGCACGTGGTCCGGGCTCCCTTGACGTCCTGCGCTTCGTGAAATCGCTGGGCGACGCGGTGCGTCTGGTGCTGGGCAATCACGATTTACATCTGCTGGCGGTTTACGCCGGCATCAGCCGTAACAAGCCGAAAGATCGCCTGACACCGCTGCTGGAAGCGGACGATGCGGATGAGCTGATCAACTGGCTGCGCCGTCAGCCGCTGTTACAGGTGGATGACGAGAAAAAGCTGGTGATGGGCCACGCTGGTATCACGCCGCAGTGGGATATCGAGACCGCGAAAAAGTGCGCGCGTGAAGTTGAGGCGGTTCTCGCCAGCGACAGTTATCCGCTGTTCCTGGATGCCATGTATGGCGATATGCCGAACAACTGGAGTGAAGATTTGACCGGCCTGGCACGTCTGCGCTTTAGCACCAATGCCCTTACCCGTATGCGTTACTGCTTTCCCAACGGCCAGCTGGACATGATCTGCAAAGATGCTCCCGAATCCGCCCTTCCACCGCTGAAACCCTGGTTTACCATTGAGGGGCCAGTCGCACAGGACTACACCATCGTGTTTGGTCACTGGGCGTCGCTGGAAGGCAAAGGAACACCAGAGGGCATTATCGGTCTGGATACCGGCTGCTGCTGGGGCGGAACGCTGACCCTGCTGCACTGGGAAGATCAGCGTTATGTGGTGCAGCACTCCAATCGCGAAAAAGCGCTGGCCTCCAGCGACAGTCTGACACCGCCCACGTTGTAACTTTGATGCTGGCCCGTCAGGCCAGCATCCTGTCTTATGCGCCGATGATGCCGCCATCTTCACGAGTGATCATGATCACCGATGAGCGTGGGCGTGGACTGTTATTGGGAAAGTGCGAGTCACCCTCTTCGCCGGGATGCTGCACGTTCACGAACAGCGTTTTGTAGTCGGGCGTGAAGGTAATACCGGTAAGCTCGCACGATTTGGGGCCGACCATAAAGCGGCGGATTTCTCCGCTGTCAGGATCCCCCACCAGCATCTGATTATTCCCCTGCCCCTGATAATCCTCTTTGTTACTGTACTTGCCGTCGGTCAGGATCCATAAGCGCCCCTGCGCATCAAAGCCCAGACCATCCGGACTGTTGAAGGTGTTCTCCGCCGTGATGTTAGGTGTGCCGCGATAGATCCCCTCGGGATGCGCTATCGGGTTGCCGCACAACGCATAGATATCCCACTCAAAGGTCTGTGCCGTAGCATCGCCCTTCTCATCCCAGCGGATAATCTGACCGTAGATATTTTTGGGCCGCGGATTCGCCGCATTGACCGGCATGCCCTCATTGCCGCGCTTGTTATTGTTGGTCAGGGTGCAGTAGGCCCGGCCATCATGCGGGTTAACGGCAATCCACTCGGGCCGGTCCATCCGCGTGGCGTTCACCACATCGGCCGCAGCACGCGCATTGATCAGGACATCAGCCTGACTGTTAAAGCCCTTCTCAGCAGTGAGTCCATTTTCACCCCACTTTAGTGGCAGCCAGCGCCCGGTACCTTTCAGCGGTGTGCCCTGCGCATCGCCGTTGAACTGCGCCACATAGAGCGTGCCTTTATCCAGCACTCCCTGACTGGCTTTGGCATCATCCGGGATGACTTTGTCGTCAGAGACATATTTATAGATATATTCGCCGCGCTCATCGTCGCCCATGTAAACCACCAGTTGCCCGGTTTTCGCAACCGTCACAGCCGCGTTCTCGTGCTTAAAACGGCCCAGCGCGGTGCGTTTGACCGGCACGGCGTGAGGATCAAAGGGATCAATCTCGACAATCCAGCCGTGGCGGTTAAATTCGTTGGGGTTTTTCGCGATATCGAAGCGGGGATCAAAGTCAGACCAGTTGCGCTCCGGCTCGGCAGCATTCAGGGTGTAACGCTTCTGCTGTGGAGTCGGGTTAAAGTCTCCCTGATGAGTGCCAAAGTAGGTGTCGTAATTCTCTTCACAGGTGAGATAGGTGCCCCACGGCGTTTTACCGTTGGCACAGTTACCAAAGGTGCCAAGGACATGCATTCCCTGGGGGTCAGCGGCGGTCTTCAGCGCGTTATCACCAGCGGCCGGACCGGAAAACCGCATAGGCGTATTGGCAGTAATGCGGCGGTTGTAGTCAGAAGGGCGTACCACCTGCCAGCGATTGTCTTCACCCCGTTTAACTTCAACGATGGAGACGCCGTGTGCCGCCTGTGACTTCCTCACATCTTCCAGGCTGGTCGCTTTACTGCCACCGTGGGCAAACAGCGTCGGCTCATTCACATACTCATTGTTAATCGCCATCACGCCGCGATGTTCATCAATGGCGAAGAAACTCATGCCATCGTTGTTATCACCGAACTGCTTTTCCTGCTCTTCTGCGCTGTTATTACCCAGCGGGTCAAACGCGGCCGCGCCATTCACCAGCGGATCACCCCAGGAGATCAGCACGTCAGCACGATAGCCGGGAGCGACCACAACCTCATCGGCCGTGGATGCGGCAATCGCCTGAAAGCCCAGTAGTGGGCTGCCAGCAGGCTTCGTCTGCGCCAGTGCGCTGGATGAGAGCGTCAGGCCGCCGCTGAGAAAGCCGGTCAGCCCTATCGCACCGGAACCGGCAAGAAATTTACGACGATGTGGATCACGAAGGCGGTCAGTGCTTAATGCGGAGAGTTCGGTTTTCATTATTGATTGCTTCCTTTATGACGTTCCCAGAAAAGAAGCAATGCTAATAAACAGAGATGACAGCCAGGTTACAGCCGGACTGGGAGAGGATTAACGGCGACGGTCAAGGATCTCAAAGCAGTAGCTGTGGGAGTTCTGCTCATCAGCGTCGTGAAACTCGCTGAACGTGGACTGCCACTCATCCGGCTCGTAATCCGGGAACTGCGTATCGCCTTCCACTTCCGCATCAATGTGCGTCAGATAGAGACGATCGGCGCGCTTCAGCATCTGCTCGTAGACACGTCCACCACCAATCACCATAATCTCTTCTGCATCACCGGCTGCCTGTAACGCCTCATCCAGCGACGTAACCCAGGTGACGCCTTCCGCAGCGCCTGGCTTACTGCTGACAACGATGTTCAGCCGGCCAGGTAACGGGCGCCCGATGGATTCAAAAGTCAGTCGACCCATAATGACCGGTTTCTTCAGCGTATTGCGCTTGAACCATGCCAGATCGGCAGGCAGGTCCCACGGCATGGCGTTCTCCATTCCAATAATGCGATCTGCTGCTAATGCCGCGATAAGACTAATCATGTTAACCACTCACTGAAAAAAATTGGCGCCATGATACGTAAAGGTGAAACTTTCGTCGATAGGGGTGAAGGTCTAATTGCGTAAACCTTTTCAGGACGCCGTTTTTCACAGCCTGTGCAGCGTTTTTCACCGCGTAATCGCGTCAGTTTGCCGCAGCACGCCAGCGATTTGCCTCATGCTGGCACAAAAAGCGTGTGCAAAAGGAAACGGCTCCCGGAGGAGCCGTAAAGCCTGGTCTGGCTAGCGGTAAGATCGATGCAGCACAGGGAACACAGTCAGATCGGAAAGACGCAAAAGCGGTTATCCATGACCGCTCGGCCCGCGCGATTACGCACCTCATCCCTGAGGTGCGCCCGTATACGGGCCAACGCTTTGCGTCGTTCAAAAACGCTCCCGGCGTTTTTATCCGGGTGGCGGGACGCTTTCCTCCTCTGCCTGTGTTCCCTGCCCGTTAAGATCGTTTATCGCTGCAAGCCTGATTAAGGTTCGTCAGGATGATCAGAAGTCGTAGCGCAGGCGCACCAGATTCATATCACCCAGGTTATCAGTGCTGGAGGTGAAGACATGTTCGTAATCAACGCGGAAACCGTAGTCGAGGAACAGCGTCACACCCAGACCGTTGTCGATGCGCAGGTAATCACGGCCTGTCGCATACTCGATGCGGTCACCCATGACATAAGGCTGGACGGCTTTCAGACCATACTGCGCCACCGGGATCTTGTAGCCAGCGAAATATTCAATGCCCCACGCATCACCGGCAAAGTAATTATGGACATCTTTGCGTTTGGTGGTCATGAAGTTTTCATACCAGCCACCACCGGCTGACAGCGTCCAGTTGCCTGGTGTCCAGCTCAGTGCGGTGCCGTAAATGTTCTGATCGTAATCTTTGCTGTCGCCGTTGTTCGGGTTACGCATCGCGGCGCGGGTGTAGTTCCACGCCGTGCCCCAGCTTAGATCCTCAGTGATGTGGTAATCCACGCCCAGCGAGCCGCCGCCTTTGCGCTTATAGCGCAGGCCGTTGCCTGGCAGATACTCGTTATCGTCGAACAGATAAGAAGCGTAAATATCCGCGTCGCCGAAGCTGTTTTTGTATTTCAGCTGCTTACGTGAGCGGTAAGATCCGTCGTAGTCGCCGTTGATACCGTTGCCCGGTGCCTGGCCGATCATGTCGTAATCCCAGATATCGGTTTTGGCGCCCACGGTGTCGTAATAGACGCTGTTCTGCTGACCAAAGGTAAGCTGACCCCATGTTTTGCTTTTCAGACCGGTGTAGAGCTGGCGACGCGTGGTGTCATGGGCACCTTCCGCATAGTGACCATCCCAGCTGAAGACCGCCGGAACGTTAACGCCCAGCTCGTAGTAGCTGATCCAGCTCACGTCATCAAACAGGTAGTAGTCCGCGCCGAAACGGAAACGAGTACCGCCATCGAAACCGTCGCGCTTGTAGGATTTGTCACCCACACCGGTCTGATGATTGACCTGAGCACGAATGCTGCCGCCAACATTCAGGGTAAGACGGCTAAGCGGATCGCCTGCCTGCGGATCCTGTTTCAACAGGGTAATTTCCGCCTGGCTGGCGAAAGGAAGAATAGCCATCAGTGCAGCCACTGCACTCAGAGAAAAAGTACGCATTTTCATTTTTTATTTATGTCCTGATACGCTCCAGTGATGAGCGGCAGGCATAGTACTGGCGAAAAACTCGCACAGGAAGTGTTTCTATTATAAATTTGTGCGAACCGGGGGCATTCGCACCTATAGCTAAAAAAATAAGTCAAATCAGTTACTTTAACGCAAATACCTTGCTTTTCCCGGACCTGCCTTTCGGATTATCGCCAGTGATATGGCAAAAAAAACGGCTCCCGCAGGAGCCGCTTTTCACACTACATTGTCTTACATCGCCTTTATCTGAGCATGCATTTCCTGAACGGAGATAACCTGTTCCGTTGGGTCAGCATTCAGCGCCATCGCGGTGGCGAAGCCGCCGTTCAGCGTGGTGTCGTAGTGCACTTTATACTGCAGTGCGCTGCGGCGAATCAGCTTCGAATCTTCAATCGCCTGACGACCCGCCGTGGTATTGACGATGTAGCTGTACTCGCCATTCTTCAGGCGGTCCTGAATGTGTGGACGTCCTTCATGCACCTTGTTGACCAGTCGCGGATTGATGCCCGCTTCGCCCAGCACCACCGCCGTGCCGTGGGTCGCATCCAGTTCGAAACCAAACTTCTGCAGCTTAGCAGCCAGGTCGACGATACGTTTCTTGTCGCCTTCACGCACCGACAGCAGCGCACGGCCCGACTTCTTCATGTTGCTTTGTGCGCCCAGCATCGCTTTGGAGAATGCCTCAGCGAACGTGCGGCCCACGCCCATGACTTCACCGGTAGAACGCATTTCGGGTCCCAGAATCGGGTCAACGCCCTGGAACTTGTTGAACGGCAGAACCACTTCTTTGACCGAGTAGTAAGGCGGAATCACCTCTTCCGTAACGCCCTGCTCTGCCAGTGTTTTACCTGCCATCACGCGCGCGGCCACTTTCGCCAGCGGTACGCCGGTCGCTTTAGAGACGAACGGAACGGTACGCGCCGCTCGTGGGTTAACTTCGATCAGATAGACTTCATTGTCTTTCACCGCGAACTGAACGTTCATCAGGCCACGAACGTTCAGTTCAAACGCCAGCTTCTCAACCTGCTGGCGCATCACGTTCTGAATCTCCTGATTCAGCGTGTAGGCCGGCAGTGAACAGGCGGAGTCACCGGAGTGAACGCCAGCCTGCTCAATATGTTCCATGATACCGCCAATCAACACCCGCTCACCGTCGCAAATCGCATCCACATCCACTTCGACCGCATCATCCAGGAAGCGATCCAGCAGTACCGGCGCATCGTTGGAAACCGACACCGCCGTCTGGAAGTAGCGTCTCAGGTCGATCTCGTCATAGACGATCTCCATGGCACGGCCGCCCAGCACATAAGAAGGGCGCACCACCAGCGGATAACCCAGGCCAGCGGCTTTCTCGACCGCCTGCTCCAGCGTCGCGACGGTGGCGTTAGCCGGTTGCTTCAGTTTCAGGCGATCAACCGCCTGCTGGAAACGTTCACGGTCTTCCGCTCGGTCAATGGAATCCGGGCTGGTGCCGATAACCGGTACGCCTGCGGCTTCCAGTGCACGCGCCAGTTTCAGCGGGGTCTGACCGCCATACTGGACGATGACGCCTTTAGGCTGCTCGATGCGTACAATCTCCAGCACATCTTCCAGCGTGACCGGCTCAAAGTAGAGGCGGTCGGAGGTGTCATAATCGGTCGAAACCGTTTCCGGGTTACAGTTGACCATAATGGTCTGGTAACCATCTTCACGCAACGCCAGAGCGGCGTGAACGCAGCAGTAGTCGAATTCGATGCCCTGACCGATACGGTTTGGTCCACCACCCAGAATCATGATTTTTTCACGATCCGGACTCGGGTTGGCTTCGCACTCCTCCTCATAGGTGGAGTACATGTAGGCTGTATCCGTCGCGAACTCTGCAGCACAGGTATCCACCCGCTTATAAACCGGGTGCAGGTCAAACTGCTGACGCAGCTTGCGGATTTCGCTCTCTGCCACACCCGCCAGCGTCGCCAGCCGCGCATCAGCAAAGCCTTTACGCTTCAGGGTACGCAGGAGCGTGGCATCCAGGCTATTCACCCCTTCGCTTGCCACCTGATCTTCCAGCCGCACCAGCTCTTCAATCTGCACCAGGAACCAGCGGTCAATGTTGGTCAGATTGAACACGCCATCAACTGACATGCCAGCGCGGAAAGCATCCGCGATGTACCAGATGCGGTCTGAACCGGCATCTTTCAGCTCGCGGCGGATGCGGGTTAACGCTTCCGGATCGTCGAGGTGCACTTTCGGGTCGAAGCCATTAGCGCCCACTTCCAGACCGCGCAGTGCTTTCTGCATAGATTCCTGGAATGTGCGGCCAATCGCCATCACTTCACCCACCGACTTCATCTGCGTGGTCAGGCGATCGTTGGCACCGGCAAATTTCTCAAAGTTGAAACGCGGGATCTTGGTGACGACGTAGTCGATTGACGGCTCGAACGAGGCTGGCGTTAAGCCGCCGGTGATATCGTTCATCAGCTCGTCGAGGGTGTAGCCCACCGCCAGTTTGGCCGCCACTTTCGCAATCGGGAAGCCCGTTGCTTTTGAGGCCAGCGCCGAGGAGCGCGACACGCGTGGGTTCATCTCGATGACAATCAGGCGACCATCTTTCGGGTTAACCGAGAACTGCACGTTGGAGCCGCCGGTTTCAACACCAATCTCACGCAGTACCGCCAGCGAGGCGTTACGCATAATCTGATACTCTTTGTCGGTCAGCGTCTGGGCAGGTGCGACCGTGATGGAGTCACCGGTGTGAATGCCCATCGCGTCGAAGTTTTCAATGGAGCAGACGATGATGCAGTTATCGTTCTTATCGCGCACTACTTCCATTTCATACTCTTTCCAGCCAATCAGCGACTCATCAATCAGCAGCTCATTGGTCGGAGAGAGGTCGAGACCGCGTTCGCAAATCTCTTCAAACTCTTCGCGGTTATAGGCGATACCGCCACCGGTGCCGCCCATGGTAAAGGAGGGACGGATGATGCACGGGAAGCCGACATCTTCCGCCACGGCCAGCGCTTCTTCCATGGTGTGTGCAATGCCGGAGCGGGCGGTATCCAGACCGATGCTTTTCATTGCCACGTCGAAACGACGGCGATCTTCCGCTTTGTCGATCGCATCAGCAGTCGCGCCAATCATCGTGACGCCAAACTCTTCCAGCACGCCATGACGTTCCAGCTCCAGCGCACAGTTCAGCGCTGTCTGTCCGCCCATCGTTGGCAGAACCGCATCCGGGCGCTCTTTTTCGATGATTTTGCGCACCACTTCCCAGTGAATCGGCTCAATGTAGGTTGCATCGGCCATTTCCGGGTCGGTCATAATCGTCGCCGGGTTTGAGTTCACCAGAATGACGCGGTAGCCCTCTTCACGCAGCGCTTTACACGCCTGCGCACCGGAATAATCAAATTCGCAGGCCTGGCCGATCACAATCGGACCGGCACCAAGAATCAGGATGGATTTTAGGTCTGTACGTTTTGGCATGAATTAGCTCCTGATTACTTCGCTTGCAGACGGAATGCGTCAATCAATTCAATAAAATGGTCAAACAGCGGCGCAGCATCACCCGGTCCCGGACTGGCTTCCGGATGCCCCTGGAAGCTGAATGCAGGTTTGTCAGTGCGATGAATGCCCTGCACAGTTTTATCGAACAGCGAAATGTGGGTCACACGCAGATTCGCAGGCAGATTGTTCTCATCAACCGCAAAACCGTGGTTCTGGGCGGTGATCATGACGCGATTGTTTTCGAGATCTTTCACCGGATGGTTGCCGCCGTGGTGGCCGAGCTTCATCTTCACGGTCTTAGCCCCGCTGGCCAGCGCCAGCAACTGATGACCCAGACAAATACCGAACACCGGAATTTCGATTTTCAGGAAAGCCTGAATGGCGCTGATGGCATAGTCGCACGGCTCCGGGTCGCCAGGACCGTTGGAGAGGAAAATGCCATCCGGGTTCAGCTTCAGGACCTCTTCGGCAGGTGTCTGTGCCGGAACCACGGTCAGACGGCAGCCGCGATCGACCAGCATGCGCAGGATGTTGCGCTTAGTGCCGTAGTCGTAAGCCACCACATGGTAAGGCAGCGACTCTGCAGAAGCCTGTTCTGGCAGACCCGCATCCAGCGTCCAGCTGCCCTGCAGCCAGCTGTAAGTCTCCGTGGTGCAGACCTCTTTTGCCAGATCCATTCCTTTCAGTCCCGGGAACGCCTGGGCTTTTTGCAGCGCCAGCGCAGCATCCGGATTGTCGCCAGCAATAATGCAGCCGTTCTGCGCCCCTTTCTCACGCAGCAGGCGCGTCAGCTTGCGGGTATCGATATCGGCAATCGCCACGATGTTGTTGCGCTGCAGGTAAGCAGATAAGCCCTCTTCGCTACGGAAGTTGCTGGCAATCAGCGGCAGGTCACGAATAACCAGGCCCTGCGCGTGAATCTGGCTGGATTCTTCGTCGGCGGCATTGGCACCGACATTACCGATATGGGGATAAGTGAGAGTAACGATTTGGCGGGAATAGGAAGGATCAGTGAGGATTTCTTGATAACCGGTCATTGAAGTGTTGAAAACGACTTCTCCCACTGCCGATCCTGTTGCCCCGATGGCCCGACCGTGGAATTGGGTTCCGTCTTCCAGAACCAGGATTGCTGACTTGATCAAAACATCCTCCAGGGAATAAACAGTCAATATATCTGCATATTAATTCAAAATAGCCGCCTAAATCAATGCAAAAACCGCCTGAATTGTCGATTTTTGGCAAATTGCGCGCATTCTAATGATCGCCCTGGTCATTGTCTACCCCAGAGCGGGATTTTTTGATGATTATCTGCCTTATGAGGAAAAAAACGAGTATAAGCGGCAAAAAGAGGAGAAAACCCGGCGGAATAATCGTTTGCCAGGCAGGGTAAAAGCGAAACCGGCTCAGCAGGGCCTTTATTTTTGACCAAATGGTCAAAAATGATGTTTCACAGGGTTTAAAAACCCGAAAAACAGATAAAAATATGCCTCAGATAGAGATTTTAAATCAGAATGGTATTTTTCAGATAAAATTAAGGGCAATGAAAACATTGCCCCTTTTCAATCAACCAATTACCGATTGAAATAACCACATCACGATGGCTCACAACACTTACAACATCGACAAATCCAGCACATCACGCATATCATAAAGACCAGATTTCTTATCTTTCAGCCATAATGCTGACTTAACTGCACCATTTGCAAAGGTCATACGACTCGAAGCCTTGTGGGTTATCTCTACCCGCTCTCCGATATCTGCAAACATCGCTGTATGCTCACCGACGATGTCACCTGCGCGCACCGTCGCAAAACCGATTGTCTGCGGCTGACGTTCGCCGGTATGGCCTTCACGCGTATAGACTGCATGCTCATCCAGTTTCCACTGCATCGCGTCGGCTATCGCCTCACCCATCGCCAGCGCGGTGCCAGACGGCGCATCCACTTTGTGGCGGTGGTGTGCTTCAACGATCTCAATGTCCGCGTACTCACCCATCACTTTAGCGGCCTTCTCCAGCAGCTTCAGCACCAGGTTAACCCCCACACTGAAGTTCGCGGCGAACACGATGGCGATATCTTCTGCCGCCGTGCGAATGGCCGCTTTGCCTGCCTCATCAAAACCGGTGGTACCAATGACCATTGCTTTACCCTGCTCACGGCAGATCGCCATATACTCCAGCGTGCCCTCCGGGCGGGTGAAGTCGATTAGCACATCAAAGTTGTTTATCACCGCGCGTAAATCGTCAGCGATGAGAATGCCGTTCTTGCCGATGCCCGCTAATTCACCAGCGTCGCTGCCGGTCAGCGATGAACCCGGCCGTGCCAGTGCTGCACCCAGTTCTACGCCCTCTGCCTGCTGCGTCGCCTGAATAAGATTACGGCCCATTCGGCCCGGCGCGCCCACAATAGCAATGCGGATAGTGTTCATATTTATTCATTCCTAAAACAAAAATATGCATCCAAAGCGTCATCAGGTTAACGATGAGTTAACAGTCACGCCACTATTAATCCGTGATAATAAGAATTTTATGCCAGCCGCCTGTGATTATCAGTAAAAGCAATCATAATGGTAAACAACGGCCTTTTCTGTCTGGCCAGAAAAACAAAAAAGGCCGAACAGAGTCGGCCTTTTTAGCAGTTAAATCATATCGCTACTGCACGTTGCGCACGTCGACACGTAGCTCTTTTGGCACTTCGAAGACGATATTCTCTTCACGACCAATCAGCTCAATCGCCGCTTCACCGCCCAGCTCACGCAGCCGCTGGATCACCTGCTGCACCAGAATATCGGGGGCTGATGCACCCGCGGTCACACCAATACAGGCCACGCCTTTTACCCACTCTTCCTGAATATCATCCGCAGAGTCGATCAGCTTCGCCAGCTTACCGGCACGCTGTGCCAGTTCAGCCAGACGGTTAGAGTTCGAGGAGTTCTTCGACCCTACCACCAGCACCACTTCCGCATCTTTCGCCAGCGTACGAACGGCTTCCTGACGGTTGGTGGTGGCGTAGCAGATATCATCTTTACGCGGCCCGATGATCGCCGGGAAACGCTGACGCAGGGCATCAATGATGTCAGAGGTGTCATCCACCGACAGCGTGGTCTGCGTCATGAAGCTCAGATTGTTTTCGTCTTTGACGGTCAGTCTGAAAACATCTTCCGGTGACTCCACCAGATACATGCCGCCATTAGGGTTGTTGTACTGCCCCATAGTGCCTTCAACTTCCGGATGACCTGCATGACCAATCAGTATCGCTTCCACGCCTTTACGACTGGCACGCGCCACTTCCATATGCACTTTGGTCACCAGCGGACAGGTGGCGTCGAACAGCATGGTCAGATTGCGCGCTTTGGCTTCGGCACGCACCGCCTGTGAAACACCGTGCGCCGAGAAGATCAGAATCGCGTCATCCGGCACTTCGCTAATCTCTTCAATGAAGATAGCACCGCGCTCACGCAGGCTGTTCACCACGTAACGGTTATGCACCACTTCGTGACGGACATAGATGGGGGCGCCATACATCTCCAGCGCGCGCTCAACAATACTGATGGCGCGATCAACGCCAGCGCAGAAACCGCGCGGATTAGCTAACAGGATTTGCATCGTTCGCCTCCAGTGCCGGATCGATTTCCAGCACCTCTACATCAAACTGAATACGACGACCTGCCAGCGGGTGATTGAAATCCACGGTGATAGAATCACCGGAGACTTCACGGATCACGCCTGGCATCTCACTTCCGCCCATGCCGCTGAACAGCATGATGGCACCCACTTCAGGTTCGCCTGCATCAATAAAGTCCCGACGCGAGAAATACTGAATCAGATCCGGGCTGACGCCGCCAAAGGCGTCTTCCGGTGCCAGGGTGAATTGTTTAGTTTCACCCGCGTTCAGCCCCAGCAGTGCCTGCTCAAGTGCCGCAGAGAGGCTGCCATCACCGAGACGGAACAGCGCAGGCTTGCCGTTTGCACGGGTCGATTCCGCCGTCGAGCCGTCTTCCAGCTTCAGCGTAAAATGCACCAACACCGCGCTTTCGCGCTGTACGGACTCAGTCATCACTTACCCTTTCTGTTTAGCTTGTTTGCCGTTCGGGCTGAAAAAGCCCTCCAGCACCACTAATGCCGCACCAATACAGATGCCGCAGTCAGCGATATTAAATGTAGCGAAGTGCCAGTTACCGACATAGAAATCGATAAAATCGACCACAAAGCCATGGTACGAGCGATCGAACAGATTGCCTGCCGCGCCGCCAATGATCAGAGCATAGGCGATGTTCGCGATCTTCTGACTGGCGTGATTGCGATACATCATCACCACCAGTGAGATCACGATAGCCAGCGCTATACCGGCAAAGAACCAGCGCTGCCAGCCACCTTTGTCGGCCAGGAAACTGAACGCCGCGCCGTAGTTGTGGGCGTAGAACAGATTCAGATAAGGCATCAGCGGCTGGGTTTCATGCAGCATCATGTTGTTCATCACCCACTGCTTACTGGCGAAGTCGACAACAATCACCACCAGCACCAGCCACAGCCAGCGCAATCCGGTTGATAAAATAGGTTTACGCATCAGGCAAATTCACGTTGTTCGCCGTCACCGGCTACGTTAGTGTAACAACGACCACAGACCTCAGCATGCTCAGGATTCTGTCCGACGTCGGTAGTGTAATGCCAGCAGCGCTGACATTTCTCGCCTTCCGCTTTGTGCAGCGCAATTTTCAGACCTTTCAGCCCGTCACTCTGCTGCGCTTCGTCGTTCGCCAGGGCGTAATCCGCCACCTGTGCGCCTGAGGTCAGCAGCACAAAGCGCAGCTCATTGCCCAGCGCCTGCAGCTTAGCGGCCAGTTCCGGATCGGCATACAGCGTCACCGTCGCTTCCAGCGCGCCACCGATACGTTTATCCGCACGCGCCTGCTCGATTACCTTGTTCACTTCACCACGCACTTTCAGCAGTTCAGCCCAGTAGGCGTCATTCAGCGCTTCATCTTCCGCCAGGCCAAACAGACCCTGATACCACTCTTCGGTGAAGACATACTGTGCACGTTCGCCTGGCAGGTAGCCCCAGATCTCATCCGCTGTAAAGGACATGATCGGTGCCATCCAGCGCACCAGCGCTTCGACAATATGCCACAGCGCAGTCTGGCAGCTGCGACGAGCCAGGCCATCGCCTTTCGCGGTGTACTGACGATCCTTGATGATGTCGAGATAGAAGCTGCCCATTTCAATCGAGCAGAACTGCATCAGACGCTGAATCACTTCGTGGAAATCGTAATTCTCATAGGAGGCAACGATATCGGCCTGTGCTGCCTGGGCGCGACCCACTGCCCAGCGATCCACTACGACCATCTCTTCCGGTTTCACCAGATCGGTGGCCGGGTTGAAGCCACTGAGGTTAGCCAGCAGGAAACGCGCGGTGTTACGGATACGACGGTAGGCATCGGCAGAGCGTTTGAGGATCTCATCAGAAACCGCCATTTCGCCCGAGTAGTCGGTTGAGGCCACCCACAGACGCAGAATATCAGCGCCCAGCTTGTTCATCACATCCTGCGGCGCAACGGTATTGCCGATCGACTTCGACATCTTGCGGCCCTGACCATCCACGGTGAAACCGTGTGTCAGTACCTGACGATAAGGCGCTTTGCCCTTCATCGCCGTGGAGATCATCAGCGAGGACATAAACCAGCCGCGATGCTGATCGGACCCTTCCAGATAGAGATCAGGCGCATGTCCGCCAAATTCAGGACGCGCATCCACCACGGAGTAGCTGGTAGAACCGGAGTCGAACCACACATCCAGCGTATCCGGCACTTTGACGTAATGATCGGCGTCGTCGCCCATCAGTTCGTGCGGGTCGAGATCCCACCAGGCCTGAATGCCTTCCTGCTCAACGCGCTGCGCCACTTTCTCCATCAGCGCCAGCGTGTCCGGATGCAACTCTTCGCTCTCTTTATGAACGAACAGCGCCATTGGCACGCCCCACGTACGCTGACGGGAGATACACCAGTCAGGACGGTTCGCCACCATCGATTCGATACGCGCCTGGCCCCAGTCCGGGATCCACTGCACACCTTTGATCTCTTTCAGCGACTGCGCACGCAGTCCTTTCTGATCCATGCTGATGAACCATTGCGGCGTGGCGCGGAAAATGATCGGCGTTTTGTGGCGCCAGCAGTGCGGGTAGCTGTGCAGCAGTTTCTCAACGTGCAGCAGCGCGCCCTTCTCTTTCAGCAGCTCAACGATCATGTCGTTAGCTTTAAAGACATTAATTCCATCCAGCGTCGGATACGTGCCTGGCAGATAGGTACCGTCCGGTCCGACCGGGTTCGCCGTTTCAATGCCATATTTCTGACCGATAACATAGTCATCCGGACCGTGGCCCGGTGCGGTGTGAACTGCACCCGTACCCGCGTCCAGCGTCACGTGATCGCCCAGCACCACCAGCGACTCCATCGCCAGGAACGGGTGCTGGAATTTCTGCAGCTCCAGCGCAGCGCCTTTGCATTCGCCCAGTACCTGCCATTCACTGACACCGGCGCGCTTCATGACGCTCTCAACCAGCTCTTTCGCCAGGATCAGGGCGCGTCCCTCGATCTGGATCAGCTGGTATTCAAATTCAGGATGCAGAGAGATGGCGCGGTTAGCCGGTAATGTCCACGGCGTCGTTGTCCAGATCACCAGTGAGATCGGGCCATTGACCTGTGCTACGCCAAATGCCTGACGCACCGCGTCGGCATCGATAGCGTTGAACATCACATCAATTGACGGAGAGGTTTTGTCGTAATACTCGACTTCCGCTTCTGCCAGAGCTGAACGGCAATCCAGGCACCAGTGCACCGGCTTCGCGCCTTTATGCAGGTGGCCGTTGCCGATGATTTTACCCAGCGCACGAATGATGTTGGCTTCGGTGCCGAAATCCATGGTCAGGTAAGGACGATCCCAGTCGCCCAGCACGCCCAGACGGATAAAGTCTGCCTTCTGGCCTTCAACCTGTTCAGCAGCATACTTGCGGCACGCGGCACGGAATTCAGCGGCGCTGACTTTCTCGCCGGGTTTGCCGATCATCTGCTCAACTTTGTGTTCGATTGGCAGACCGTGACAGTCCCAGCCCGGCACATACGGCGAGTCATAACCTGCCAGACCTTTCGACTTAACGATAATGTCTTTCAGAATCTTGTTAACAGAGTGACCAATATGAATGCTGCCGTTCGCATACGGAGGGCCATCATGCAGGATAAAGGTTTTTTTCCCTTTTTTGGCTTCGCGGATGATGCCGTACAGGTTGTCGGCATACCAGCGTTGCAACATTCCCGGTTCGCGTTTGGCCAGATCGCCACGCATCGGGAATCCCGTTTCCGGCAAATTCAGGGTAGATTTATAGTCACTCATCAGATTCTCGATTCCGTTTTTCGCTCAGGTTAAAGCAGCCCAAAGAACTGCCGGGCCGTTACCACATCGTTCGCAATTTGTTCTTTCAACGCCTCCAGTGAGGCAAAGCGCTGCTCGTTTCGTATTTTCTGTTTCAGCACCACATCAATGTGACGACCATAGAGATCCATATTGATGTCGAGCAGGTGAACTTCAAGCTGCTGGCGTAAACCTTTTACGGTCGGACGGGTGCCGATATTGGCAACACCCGGCAGTGGCTCGGGCGTCAGACCCTGAACCTCCACCGCATAGACCCCTTTCACCGGTGAGACGCTGCGGCGTAAAGGAAGGTTCGCCGTGGGGAAACCCAGCGTGCGTCCCAGTGCATCACCGTGCACGACGCGGCCGGAAATGGTGAAAGGATGACCTAACAGCGACTGCGCCAGCGCTAAATCGTCTGCGGCCAGCGCCTGACGCACGGCGGTGCTGCTGATTCGCTTCCCGCCGTCACAGAAGGTTTCGGTGCTCACGACCTCAAAACCATACTCCGCACCGGCTTTCTGTAATAACAGGAAATCCCCCTGGCGACCAGCGCCGAAGCGGAAATCATCGCCTACTGCGAGGTACTTTACATCCAGCTTGTCCACCAGCAGATCACTGATAAAACGCTGGGCGGACAGGGCTGCGAAGCGACGGTCAAACCGCACACACAGCACTTTATCGACGCCGGCTTCCGCCATATAGCGCAGTTTTTCACGCAGGCGCGTCAGGCGTGCCGGGGCTTTATCACCGGCAAACAGCTCCAGCGGCTGTGGCTCAAACACCATGACCACGACCGGCAGATTACGCTTACGTCCCTCTTCACACAGACGGGACATCAGCGCCTGATGCCCGCGGTGTACGCCATCGAAATTACCAATGGTCAGAACGCAGCCGCGATGCTGCTCGTTAAGATTATGAATACCGCGGATAAACTTCATGGCTGGCCCAAACCGGTGGAAATCGGCGGATTATACCCTTGAAAGCGACTCAGGTTAACCCGTCAGCACGCCTTTCATGCTTCAGGTGCTGCATTTCCTGTTGCAGATGCGTATGTTAAGAATTTTGTCGCGAAATACTGTATTCAGCGAGGGGAAGCTGGTAGAATCTTGCGCCATCAAATACGTAACCGAGTGCTGCTCATAGAGCGACGCTTATTTGCACAAATCCATTGACAAAATCAGGTTAGAAGGGCATAGTCCTCGGCCTTTGATTTGTCTCTATAGAACACATTTGGGAGTTGGACCTTGGCTAATATCAAATCAGCTAAGAAACGCGCCGTAACATCTGAGAAACGCCGCAAGCATAACGCTAGCCGCCGCTCAATGATGCGTACCTTCGTTAAGAAAGTATACGCGGCGATCGCTTCAGGCGACAAAGCTGCTGCGCAGAACGCATTCAATGAAATGCAACCACTCGTGGATCGTCAGGCCGCTAAAGGTCTGATCCACAAAAACAAAGCTGCACGTTATAAATCAAACCTGACTGCACAGATCAACAAACTGGCGTAATCGCCTGTTGTTAATCACTTTGTTGAAAAAGCCGGCTTACGCCGGTTTTTTTTCGTCTGTACTCTGGCGGGGAAAGAGTCCGCTGAAGTCAGCGTGACAGAGACGCTGCACCGCCGGATGCTGAATCATCCGCCCGGCGAAGAGTATGTGATACTCCTCTGACACCGCATCAAGCCGGCCAACTTCATAACTCCCCTCCTGCTGGTCCCTGTCCAGCGCTGCTGCTACAAAAATCGCTTTCTGGTGCGCACCAAATGCGTTCATCAGGGCTGCATCATCAAACTCCCCGAGAATCTCTACCTGTAGTCCCTGAGTTATGATCCAGTTGAGGATTTTACGCCCCAGCATCGAGCGGCGACCCGGAATCAGCAGGGGATGCGTCTCAAGGCAGGCCGGAAAAGAGAGATCCGTGATGGGCTGCGCGGACCAGAAGCTGATCGGGCACTCCCCCAGCTTCACCGAAAACAGCCCTTCCTGCTGAGTCGGATCGATGGAGCAGTCAGAGATAATCATATCCAGCTTATGCTGACTGAGCTGCTCCAGCAGCATTTCGTGGGTCGACTCAAAACAGCGCAGGTGAATCTTCTCCCCGGCAGCCACTGCGGTCTCCAGCACCTTACTGACCAGCTGCTTAGAGAGCGCATCTGCCACACCAACATCCAGCAGCAGATGGGACTCTTTGCGGTAGTTAACGATATCCAGCATCTCCTGACCCAACATAAACATGCGGTCAGCGTAGCGGAACACCAGTTGCCCCAGTTCTGTCGGCACCAGTCCCCTTCCCTGACGCCGGAACAGCTTGCCCTGCAGGCGCTCTTCAAGCGCCTTAATCTGTCCGGTAATGGTCTGTGGCGTCAGCGAGAGGGCCTCTGCAGCACCCGCAATCGAACCTGCGCGGCAGGCGTGCCAGAAGTAGTAGAGGTGATTGTAATTAATGTGCGCCATAGGATGCCCTACGCCGCACGCTGCTTCAGACGCCAGCCAAGGACCACATAGCCCAGCACCGCCGACAGAATCGAGCCTGACAGAATCCCCAGCTTCGCCAGCGTCATCAGTTCAGCACTGATGTCGCCATAGGCCAGCGAGGCGATAAATATCGACATGGTGAAGCCAATACCGCACAACACCCCTACCGCCGCAATATCTTTAATGTGCGTATTTTCCGGCAGCCTGGCTATGCCAGTTTTGTCTGCCAGCCAGCAGAACAGCGTAATGCCCAGAGGCTTACCAATCAGCAGGCCGGCCATGATGCCCAGCGGCAGCAGCGAGAAGAGGCTGCCGAACGAAACACCCGTCAGTGACACACCCGCATTGGCAAAGGCAAACAGGGGCAGGATCACCCAGCGCACCCAGGGATGCAGCGCATGCTCAAGATGAATCGCCGGAGAGTGGCCCTCTTTCTTCGCCAGCGGGATCAGGAAGCCGACCACGACACCCGCCAGCGTCGCATGGACACCCGACTTCAGCACCGCCACCCACAGCACCAGCCCCACCAGAAGATAGAGACCGGTGTTGCGCACGTTGAGCAGGTTCATCAGCGCCAGGACGGCAATGGCAGCAGCGGCAACGCCCAGAGAGGCCATCGAAAGGTGATGCGTGTAGAACAGCGCGATAATCACGATAGCCCCAAGATCGTCGATAATCGCCAGCGCCATCAGGAAGATTTTCAGGGCAGGCGGCACGCGGCTTCCCAGCAGCGCCAGGATGCCCAGCGCAAAGGCGATATCGGTGGCGGTCGGGATCGCCCAGCCGCTGCGGGTAGCGGCATCGGCACCGTTAAACAGCAGAAAAATGATCGCCGGGGCGATCATGCCACCCAGTGCTGCAATCAGCGGAAACAGCGCCTGTTCACGTTTAGCCAGCGCACCCATCACCAGTTCGCGTTTGACCTCCAGTCCCACCATCAGGAAAAACAGCGCCATCAGCGCATCGTTAATCCATAGCAGCAGGTCTTTGCTGATATCGAGCGCGCCAAAGCGAAACTCCACCGGAATGGCCAGCAGATCGTGATAGCCCTGCTGCGTCGCTCCGCTATTGGCCAGCACCATCGCCAGCGCAGCCGCAATAATCAGCACCACACCGCCGGTAGCGTCGCTTTCCAGTATTTTTTTTAGTCTGATGTTCACACGCGTTGTCCTTAATCCAGAGGTCAATCAAAGGCCCTAAGAATAGCGGTTACGACAGCTCGAAAAAAACAGTTTATTTGGCGGGAATCATTCGGAAATAGCGAATTGAGAAGTGCAGTCAAAAAAAAGCCAGCGGCAGGCGCTGGCTTTCAGAGTGGATGAACTTAACGTGTCAGGTCATCAAAGAATTTTTTCACGCCGTCGAAGAAGCTCTTGGAGCGTGGGCTGTTGTGCTCGCCGCTTGGGCCGCCAAAACTCTCTTCAAGTTCACGCAGCAGCGTTTTCTGTTTCTCATTCAGGCTGACCGGTGTTTCCACCACAACACGGCATAACAGGTCGCCGACTGCGCCGCCACGTACTGATTTGACGCCACGTCCACGCATGCGGAACAGCTTGCCGGTCTGGGTTTCTGACGGCACTTTCAGCTTCACGCGACCATCCAGTGTCGGCACTTCAATCTCGCCGCCCAGCGCCGCCATCGCAAAGTTGATTGGCACTTCACAGTACAGATTGTTCTCTTCACGTTCGAAGATCGGGTGTTTCTTCACCGATACCTGAACATAGAGATCGCCCGCTGGTGCGCCCTGCTCGCCCGCCTCACCTTCGCCACTCAGACGAATGCGATCGCCGGTGTCGACCCCGGCAGGGATTTTCACTGACAGCGTCTTCGACTTCTCAACGCGGCCATGACCATGACAGGCGTTGCACGGGTCTTTAATCACCGAGCCGCGACCATGACAGGTCGGACAGGCCTGCTGGACGGTGAAGAAGCCCTGGCGCATCTGCACCTGGCCTGCACCGTGACAGGTTGAACAGGTTTGTGGCTGCGTTCCCGCTTTCGCGCCGCTGCCGTGGCAGACATCACACTCTTCCAGGGTTGGAATGCGGATCTCTTTGGTCACGCCGCGTACCGCTTCTTCCAGCGACAGCTCCATGTTGTAGCGTAAATCGGCGCCACGGGCGGCGCGCTGACGGCGTCCACCACCAAAGATGTCACCGAATACGTCGCCAAAGATATCGCTGAAGTCTGCACCGCCGCCACCAAAGCCACCGCCGCCGAATCCACCGCCACCCATGCCGCCCTGTTCAAAGGCTGCATGACCATACTGATCGTAGGCCGCGCGCTTCTGCGCATCGGTCAGGATTTCGTAGGCTTCCTTGACCTCTTTGAATTTAGCTTCGGCTTCTTTGTCACCGGGATTGCGGTCCGGGTGAAATTTCATTGCCAGGCGTTTGTAAGCCTTTTTGATTTCACGCTCGTCCGCGGATTTGGCGACGCCTAAAATCTCGTAGTAATCACTCTTCGCCATGTTTTTTAGCCCTTAACATGATCGCACGGGCGTGGAGAGATCTCCTACGCCCGTGCTGGTTTCAACGGCTGTCAGGCCAACCGTCGCGCCCGGTCAGGGGCAATTATTTCTTGTTATCTTTCACTTCTTCGAATTCAGCATCGACAACGTCGTCATCTTTCTTCGCTGACGCGTCACCGGCATCCGCTGCACCCGCCTGAGACTGCTGTGCTGCTTCCATCAGTTTGCCGGACACTTCCATCAGCGCCTGCATTTTGGCGTCGATTTCTGCTTTGTCTTCGCCTTTCAGCGCAGTTTCCAGCGCGGCCAGAGCAGCTTCGATTGGCGCTTTGTCATCAGCTGACAGTTTGTCGCCTGCTTCGTCCAGCTGCTTACGCGTGCTGTGGGCAATCTGGTCACCCTGGTTACGCGTCTGTACCAGCTCTTCGAACTTACGGTCAGATTCAGCGTTCGCTTCTGCATCACGCACCATTTTCTGGATCTCTTCATCGCTCAGACCTGAAGAGGCTTTGATGGTGATCTTCTGCTCTTTACCGCTGTTCTTGTCTTTCGCCGATACATGCAGGATACCGTCCGCATCGATGTCAAAGGTGACTTCGATCTGTGGCATACCGCGTGGCGCATTCTGGATACCGTCGAGGTTGAACTGGCCCAGTGACTTGTTGTCATTGGCGCGCTTACGCTCACCCTGCAGCACATGAATGGTCACGGCTGACTGGTTATCTTCAGCCGTCGAGAAGACCTGGCTGTGCTTGGTTGGGATGGTGGTGTTCTTGCTGATCAGCGAAGTCATCACGCCACCCATGGTTTCGATACCCAGTGACAGCGGGGTAACGTCCAGCAGCAGCACGTCTTTCACATCGCCACCCAGTACACCCCCCTGAACCGCAGCACCAACGGCAACGGCTTCGTCCGGGTTCACGTCTTTACGTGGCTCTTTACCGAAGAACTCAGTCACTTTGGCCTGAACCAGTGGCATACGCGTCTGACCACCGACCAGGATAACGTCGTTGATGTCTGAAACAGACAGGCCCGCATCCTGCAGCGCAACTTTCAGCGGCGCGATTGAGCGAGCAACCAGATCTTCAACCAGTGACTCCAGTTTAGAGCGGGTTACTTTGATGTTCAGGTGCTTAGGACCGGTTGCATCTGCCGTGATGTATGGCAGGTTAACGTCGGTCTGCTGTGCAGAGGAAAGTTCAATTTTCGCTTTCTCTGCCGCTTCTTTCAGACGCTGCATCGCCAGTGGATCGTTGTGCAGATCGATGCCCTGGTCTTTCTTGAATTCAGCAACCAGATAGTTAATCAGGCGGCTGTCGAAGTCTTCACCACCCAGGTGGGTATCACCGTTGGTTGCCAGAACTTCAAAGGTTTTTTCGCCGTCAACTTCGTCGATCTCAATGATTGAGATATCGAAGGTACCGCCACCCAGGTCATAAACCGCGATGGTGCGGTTGCCCTGGCCTTTATCCAGACCATATGCCAGTGCTGCAGCAGTCGGTTCGTTAATGATACGTTTGACTTCCAGACCCGCGATACGGCCGGCATCTTTGGTCGCCTGACGCTGCGCATCGTTGAAGTAGGCCGGTACGGTAATAACCGCTTCGGTCACTGGCTCACCGAGGTAATCTTCGGCGGTCTTTTTCATTTTCTTCAGCACTTCAGCAGAAATCTGCGGTGGTGCCATTTTCTGGCCTTTCACTTCCAGCCAGGCGTCGCCGTTGTCAGCGCCGGTGATTTTGTATGGCATGATTTTAATATCACGCTGCACTTCTTCGTCCTGGAAACGACGACCGATCAGACGCTTGATTGCGAACAGGGTATTCTGCGGGTTGGTCACTGCCTGACGTTTAGCCGGTTGACCAACCAGAATTTCGCCATCCTGTGTATACGCAATAATTGAAGGCGTGGTGCGGTCGCCCTCGGCATTTTCCAGCACGCGTGCTTTAGTGCCATCCATGATCGCAACACAAGAGTTGGTTGTACCCAGGTCAATACCAATAATCTTACCCATCTAAACATCTCCCACTTAAATTCGTTGCCAATTTGGGTTGTGAACCTTTTATGTGGGCGGGTTCTTTGCATTCAACCTGCCAGCACATGCTTTTTTTACAACGTTCACAACGCTCGATGACAAGTAAATGGGGCCGCTTCGATGCGCATCAAGGGCTAAACCAAAAAAAATTTTTCTACCTCTGGCCCTGCCGGGGTTAAAGAACACGGTTAACCTACTGAATATGATGCGTCACCTTACTCCTTTCTGTAAGCAGGCTGACGTCCTTTTATTTCATTAACGATCATTTTACTGCCGAGGAACCAGGGCAAATTCAACGCTGGCTTATCCTGCCCGGCTGGGCTTAATGGGATTTGGCATGACAACCATTTTGCTGAACCTGCACAACACGGGTCTGTTTGACATGGACGTGGCAATTTTAGCGATGGGGATTTTTTATGGCGGGATCGCGCAGGTACTGGCCGGTCTGCTGGAATTTAAAAAGAACAACACCTTTGGGCTGACCGCCTTTACCTCTTACGGCATGTTCTGGTTAAGCTTTATGGCGATCCTGCTGTTACCGCAGATGGGTCTGGCGAAAGCGCCTGATGAACGCTTCCCGGGTGCGTGGCTGGCACTGTGGGGCATCTTCACGCTGTTTATGTTTATCGGCACGCTGAAAGGTGCCCGGATGCTGCAGTTTGTCTTTGGCTCGCTCACGCTGCTGTTGCTGCTGCTGGCCGCGGCTCACCTTATGCACCAGTCTTCGCTGATCGTGTCTGCGGGATGGGTCGGCATACTCTGCGGTGCCAGTGCCTGCTATATGGCAATGGGTGAAGCGCTGAACGAAACCTTTGGCCGCACTCTCCTGCCGATTGGCGCAAAGGCGCTTTAAGCGTGCTTCACGCATAAAAAAGACGCGGAGCCCGGCTCCACGTTTCCCTGTTACAACGTCTTAACGCCCTGCTGCAGGTCCGGCTCATGGCTGACATCACGCCGCAGCCAGATACCGGTCAGCAATCCCACCACCGCCAGCGCCATCACATACCAGCATGGCCCCATCACGGAGACATTCATCAGCAGCGACACAAAGATCGGGGTCAGTCCGCCAAAGATGGCATAGGAAAGGTTGTAGGAAAACGAGAGGCCGGTAAAACGCACCTCTGCCGGGAAGGCGCGCACCATCACAAAGGGCACGACACCGACAATACCGACGCTCAGGCCCGCCACGCCATAGAGCAGAAAGAGTTGCTGCGGATAGAGGGCAGTCAGGTGATAGAACTGCCAGCTACAGAGTGCCAGCAGCAGGCTGCCGACACATAACGTCCGACTGGCACCAAAACGATCGACAGCGAGTCCGGCAACAATGCAACCGATGCAGAGCATCACGGTAGCGATACTGTTGGCCTGCAGGGTCAGCGCGGGCGCGATGCCCAGCTGCTTCTGTAGCCAGACAGGCGACATCAGGATCACGACCACAATGCAGGCGGAGAGCAGCCAGGTCAGCAGCATGGAGATGACAACCGACTTTTTATGCTCCGCCAGCACGGTCTTCAGCGGCAGCGTTTCAGCCAGCGCTTTACGCTGCTGCATCTCAACAAAGACCGGCGTCTCATGCAGCCAGCGGCGCAGATACATTGCGATCAGACCAAACACGCCACCGAGGAAGAACGGAATACGCCAGCCGCCATCATGAATGGCCTGCTGCGACATCGAGGTATTAATCAGCGTCGCCACCAGCGACCCCAGTAAAATACCGATGGTCAGCCCGGCCGTCAGCGTGCCACAGGCGATCCCGATACGTTTGTAAGGCACGTGCTCAGCGACAAACACCCACGCACCTGGCACTTCTCCGCCAATCGCCGCGCCCTGCAACATCCGCATCAACAGCATCAGCAGTGGCGCAGCAATGCCAATCGTCTGCCAGGTAGGTAAAGCGCCCATCATCAGGGTTGGCAGCGCCATCAGCAGAATACTCAGGCTGAACATCTTTTTGCGCCCGAGCTTGTCGCCAAAATGCGCCATCACGATGCCACCCAGCGGACGTGCCAGATAGCCTGCGGCAAAAATGGCAAACGTCTGCAGCTGACGCAGCCATTCCGGGATATCGGAGGGGAAGAAGAGCTCGCCAATCACGGTGGCGAAGAAGACAAAGATGATGAAGTCGTAAAATTCCAGCGCGCCACCCAGCGCGGCCAGCGCCAGGGTTTTGTAATCCTTACCGGTAAGACGCTGCGTGTAAGTCAGATTCATAATAATCCAGAGCAAAAGAGACAAGGTTGTAAAGATACCCTTACTATATCGTCAATTTTTTGCCACACCAGCAGGACTATAGCTTATGCCTGAAATGCGGAATATTTAGTTATTTATCTCACGGATGGCGCTTTTAGGCCGAAATGCTGCTACCACGTCGGGATGCGTTTCAACGTAAGGTCCTTCCAGCAGCTGTAAACAATAAGGTACAGAAGCGAAGATACCGTGAACTTTTACTTTGCCCTGCTCATCTTTCAGCCCTTCCAGCGTCTCTTTAATCGACTTCGGCTGACCGGGCAGATTGAGGATCAGCGACTGTTTGCGGATTACCCCAACCTGACGCGACAGAATCGCGGTCGGCACGAACTGCAGGCTGATCTGACGCATCTGCTCACCAAAGCCGGGCATTTCCCGATCGGCCACGGCTAAGGTGGCATCAGGCGTGACATCACGTCGGGCCGGACCGGTGCCGCCAGTGGTTAACACCAGATGGCAAAAGCGTTCATCGACCAGCTCGCAAATCGCGTGCTCAATCATCGGCTGCTCGTCGGGTACCAGCCGGGACTCAATCTCAAACGGGCTGCTGATTGCGCTGCCAAGCCAGCTCTCCAGCGCGGGGATACCCTGATCCTGATAGATGCCGTTCGCGGCGCGATCGGAGACCGAGATCAGGCCAATGCGTAATGTATTCATGATGAGCTTCGCTGTGATTTACCGCGGTGCGGTGGAGTAAAAGGGGAATAGCAGAAAGGATAATATAAAGTGAAAGGGTCGGAAAAGAGAAAACCGTGGCAGCCTGCGCCGCCACGGTCAGCAGATTACAGCAGTTCTGCCAGCATTTTCTCAAGTTTGCCCTGATCAACGGCAAAGTTGCGGATACCTTCTGCCAGCTTAGCCACCGCCATTGGATCCTGGTTGTGCTGCCACAGGAACTCGGACTCGGTCATGCGGGCCGGACGCGCTTTCACTTCGCCGCTGTAGCTCAGTTTACGCTCCAGGGTGCCTTCGCTCTCTGCCAGCTCTTTGAGCAGCGCAGGCGAAATGGTCAGACGGTCACAGCCAGCCAGCTCGATGATTTCACCAACGTTACGGAAGCTCGCGCCCATCACCACGGTTTCATAGCCGTGCTGCTTGTAGTAGTTGTAGATTTCAGAAACAGAAACCACACCTGGATCTTCGTGCGCGGCATACTCTTTCTTGTCTGTGTTGGCTTTGTACCAGTCGAGGATACGGCCAACAAACGGAGAGATCAGGAACACGCCCGCTTCGGCACAGGCACGCGCCTGAGCAAAGGAGAACAGCAGGGTCAGGTTACAGTTGATACCCTCTTTTTCCAGCTGCTCTGCAGCACGGATGCCCTGCCAGGTAGAGGCCAGTTTGATCAGGATGCGGTCATTGCTGATACCGGCATCATTGTAGAGTTTGATCAGGCTGCGGGCTTTCGCGATGCTGCCTTCAGTATCGTAAGAGAGACGCGCATCGACTTCCGTTGAGATACGGCCTGGGATCAGTTTCAGAATTTCCAGACCAATGTTCACGGCCAGCTTGTCAGAAACCAGCTGCAGCTGCTCATCTTTGTTACTGCTCTGCTCACGCGCCCAGCCGATCGCTTCATCGATCAGTTTACGGTATTCAGGGATTTGTGCGGCGTTAAGAATCAGAGAAGGGTTGGTGGTAGCGTCCTGCGGCTGATACAGCTTCATGGCTGCGATATCACCGGTGTCGGCGACGACGGTGGTAAGCTGGCGCAGGGAGGTAAGTTTGTCCGTCATGTTCTTTTCTCTTGGTTAACTGTCAGTGTGAAAAAAGGCTGTTGGGATAATATCACGCGCCAACGGTCGCGCAAGGTCAGGGAATGCCGTTTACGATAGTGCGAACAAATAGGTGTGATTCGTCATTCTTTGCGGCTTTTTTGGTACACTGCAGAGCCTGATAAGCAGCCAATGCCCTGTTAAACCAGGCATTAACCGAGGAAGTAACAATGTTGATGGTGATCTCTCCTGCCAAGACGCTCGATTATGAAAGCCCGCTGGCAACCACGCGTTTCACCCAGCCTGCGCTGTTAGAAAAATCACAACAGCTGATTGAGATTGCGCGCGAGCTGTCACCCGCCAGCATCGCCTCGTTAATGGGTATCAGCGACAAACTGGCGCACCTCAATACCGAACGGTTTAACAGCTGGCAACCCGATTTTTCTCCGCAGAATGCCCGTCAGGCCATTCTGGCGTTCAAAGGTGATGTCTACACGGGTCTGCAGGCCGAAACCTTCAGTGATGAGGATTTCAACTTTGCTCAGCAGCACCTGCGCATGCTGTCAGGCCTGTATGGCGTGCTGCGTCCGCTCGATCTCATGCAGCCTTACCGGCTGGAGATGGGCATTCGCCTGGCGAATCCGGCGGGCAAAGATCTCTACACCTTCTGGGGTGATGTTATCACTGAAACGCTGAATGCCGCGCTGGCGGAACAAGGTGATGAGGTACTGATTAACCTCGCCTCGGATGAATATTTCAGAGCCGTTAAGCCGAAGAAGCTGCAGGCACAAATGATTAAGCCGGTATTCCTCGACGAGAAGAGTGGCAGCTATAAAGTGATTAGCTTCTATGCCAAAAAGGCGCGTGGGTTAATGAGTCGCTATGTGATTCAGCAACGCCTGACTAAGCCGGAGCAGCTTAAAGCGTTTGACCTGGATGGCTACCGTTTTGATGCGGCCAGCAGCAGCGAGAGCGAACTGGTCTTTAAGCGCGCGGAGCAGTAATACCCCGCGCGTAATGTACTCCCTGCAAATGGGCTTCCCGTCACCGGGAAGCCATTCACAGAACTACTTCAGCAGGAACGCACGCAGTGAAGCGAAGTCCGCCTTCATCTCGTGCGACAGGAGCGGCAGGTCAGCGCGCTCCGCCAACTCTGGCGGCAGCGTCAGAGTCTGTTCAAGTATCGCTTCCACGCTTTCGCGGAATTTCGCAGGGTGCGCGGTACCCAGGAACACACCATATTCCCCTTCCTGCAGCTGATCGCGCAGCAGACGCCAGGCAATGGCAGCATGCGGCTCGGAAACGTAGCCAATCTCAGCCAGTTCACGCATTGCGGCACGCGTGGTCTCATCAGAGACCGCACCACAGGCGAGATCGGTTAAGCGCCAGGTTTTACGGCGGAACAGCTCTTCAACACGCGGCCAGTTGTTCGGCTGGCTAACATCCATCGCATTCGACAGCGTAGAGACCGTCAGGTTAGGCTGCCATTCGCCATTGCCAAGGAAGCGCGGCACCGTGTCATTGGCGTTGGTGGCGGCGATAAAGCGCTTGATCGGCAGGCCCAGCGATTTCGCCAGCAGACCGGCGGTCAAATCACCAAAGTTGCCGCTCGGCACGGAGACCACCAGCTGATTACGTTTTTCCTGCGGCAGTTGCGCGACCGCTTCAAAGTAGTAGCAGATCTGCGCCAGCAGGCGGCTGATGTTGATAGAGTTTGCCGAGTTCAGACCAATCGTCTTTTTCAGCTCTTCATCATCAAACGCCTGTTTGACCAGCGACTGGCAGGCATCGAAATCGCCGTCGATGGCGATAGTGTCAATGTTGCCCCCCAGGGTGCAGAAGAGTTTCTCCTGCAGCGGACTGATTTTGCCCTGCGGATAGAGGATCACCACGCGCACGTTCTTCATGCCGTAGAACGCGTGCGCCACGGCCGCACCGGTGTCACCGGAGGTGGCGGTCAGAATGGTGATCTGCTCATCGGAGCCTGAGACATACGACAGCATCTGCGCCATGAAACGGCCGCCGAAGTCTTTAAACGCCAGCGTCGGACCGTGGAACAGTTCCAGACAGGCGATATCTTCGCTGACGGCTTTCACCGGGGCCGGAAAAGCAAAAGCGGCTTTAACACGCTCATGCAGCTGATGGGCCGGAATCTCGTCGCCAATGAAAGCCGAGAGAATTTTGCTGCTGCGGCTGACAAATTCCATCTCCAGCATCGCGTCGATGTCGGTCAGTTCAAACTCTGGCAGTTCCAGCGGAAAGAACAGACCCTGCTGCGATCCCAGACCCTGTTTCACCGCCTGGGCGAAGCTGACCTGCTCGTTGTGATCCTTAAGATTGTAGAGTTTCATGCGTTATCCCAATTGTCGTGCGCCAGCCGTGTCGAGACGGCAGATATGGACGAAGCCTTCATCATTCTGCAGATAGTGCTGGCTCAGCCAGTCAGCCATCCGCTGTGCCGTTTCCATCTGATTGCAAACGGCGAAAAGTGTCGGACCAGAGCCGGAGATGCCGCACGCCAGTGCGCCAATCTCTTTTGCGGCCTGCCGCGCCTCGGCGAAGCCTGGCAGCAGCCGGGTCCGGTAGGGTTCTGCAATTACATCCTGCATAAGTTTAGCTGCCAGCTGCGGCTGACGCGTATGGCAGGCGTGAATGAAGCCGGCCAGCAGACGGCCATGCTTAATGCAGTCCTCTTTGCGGTACTGCGCCGGTAAAATGGCGCGCGCTTCGGCAGTCGACACTTTAATGCCCGGATAGGCCATCACCCACAGCCAGTCGTCAAAGCCCGGCACCGCCTGGCTGATGATGTCATTTTCCTGCAGCATCAGCTGAATGCCGCCGAGGAAGCAGGGAGCGACATTATCATAATGCACGCTGCCGGAGATCCGCCCTTCCAGCTCACCCATCAGCGTCAGTAGCGTGCTGTCACTGAGTGGCTTGCCGCAGAACGCATTCATTGCCATCAGGCCGGCTACTACCGAGCAGGCGCTGGAGCCCAGACCGGAGCCGATGGGCATATTCTTCTCCAGGGTCATCGCCACCGGGATCGCTTTGCCAGTCGCCTCGCAGAAACGCTGCCAGCACTGATAAACGATATTCTCTTTAGGATCGGCGGGCAGCTTACTGACAAAGCGTCCGGCGTTGGTCAGTGAAAACTGCTCTGCCGCTTCCACGGAGACGCAGTCACCCAGCAGGGAGCCATCTACCGGCGAAACCGCCGCGCCCAGCACATCGAACCCGACGCTGACGTTACCAATCGAGGCCGGTGCGTAAATTTTTACCATGATTAAACTCCCAACTTCCATGACAGCGTGCGCAGCAGATCGGCAAAAACACCGGCCGCTGTGACATCATTTCCTGCACCGTATCCGCGCAGCACCAGCGGAATCGGCTGATAGTAGCGGCTGTAAAACGCCAGCGCGTTCTCACCGTTTTTAACTTTATAGAGCGGATCGTTGCCGTCAACGGCGTCGATCTTCACTTTGCAGACACCGCCCTCTTCAATCACGCCCACGTAGCGCAGCACTTTGCCCTCATTCTGCGCCTGTGCAACGCGGTCGGCAAAGGCGTTATCCAGCTCAGGCAGACGCTGCATAAACTGCTCCACATCCTGAATGTCGGCCAGGCTGGCGGGCAGCAGTGGCTCAATCTCAATATCACTCAGCTCCAGCTGATGGCCTGCTTCACGTGCCAGAATCAGCAGCTTACGCGCCACATCGGTGCCAGCGAGATCGTCACGCGGATCGGGCTCGGTAAAGCCCATCTCACGCGCCATGTTCGTTGCCTGCGACAGCGAAACCCCTTCATCCAGCTTGCCGAAGATGAACGACAGCGATCCCGAAAGGATACCGGAGAAGCGCAGCAGTTCATCACCCGCGTTCATCAGGTTCTGCAGGTTTTCGATCACCGGCAGCCCGGCCCCGACGTTGGTATCATAAAGGAATTTACGACGCGATTTGGCGGCGGCGGCGCGCATCTGCTGATAGTAATTCCAGGAGGAGGTGTTGGCCTTTTTGTTCGGCGTCACCACGTGGAAGCCCTCGCTGAGGAAATCCGCGTACTGATCGGCAACGGCCTGGCTGGAGGTACAATCCACAATGACCGGATTAAGCAGGTGATATTCTTTCACCAGACGGGTCAGGCGTCCGAGATTGAACGGCTCTTTCGCTTCGGTTAGTGCCGCCTGCCAGTTGCTTAAATCGATGCCGTGGACGTTTGTTAACAGCGCATGCGAGTTCGCAATGCCGCAGACCCGCAGGTCAATATGCTTCTGCTTCAGCCACGCCTGCTGGCGATGTAACTGATCCAGCAGCGCACCGCCGACGCCGCCGACGCCAACCACAAACACTTCGATCACCTGATCGGTGGCGAACAGCATCTGATGCACCACGCGCACGCCGGTGATCACTTCGTCATTATTCACCACCACTGAGATAGAGCGCTCAGAGGAGCCCTGTGCAATCGCCACGATATTGATATTGGCACGTGCCAGCGCCGAGAAGAATTTTGCTGAGATGCCACGCAGGGTACGCATGCCATCGCCCACCACCGAAATCACTGCCAGGTTTTCAATGATATCCAGCGGATCCAGCAGGCCATCTTTCAGCTCAAGATAAAACTCTTCTTCCAGCACGTGACGCGCCCGCGCCAGCTCGCTCTGCGGCACGCAGAAACTGATGCTGTATTCGGAAGAGGATTGAGTGATCAGCACCACCGAGATACCGGTGCGCGACATCGCCGCAAAGACTCTGGCCGCCATCCCGACCATCCCTTTCATGCCGGGACCGGAGACGTTGACCATCGCCATGTTATTCAGGTTGGTGATGCCTTTTACCGGGCTCTCATCCTGTTCGCCTTCAGCACCAATCAGGGTGCCGGGCGCCTGCGGATTGGCAGTGTTTTTGATCAGGCATGGGATCTGGAACTGGGCGATAGGCGCGATGGTGCGGGGATGCAGCACTTTGGCACCGAAATAGGAGAGCTCCATCGCCTCCTGATAGGACATTGACTTCAGCAGGCGTGCATCCGGCACCTGACGCGGATCGCAGGTATAGACGCCATCCACATCGGTCCAGATTTCGCAGCAGTCGGCGCGCAGACAGGCGGCCAGTACAGCCGCTGAATAATCGGAGCCATTACGGCCCAGCACTACCAGCTCGCCGCGCTCGTTACCGGCGGTAAAGCCAGCCATCAGAATCATGTTCTGCGGCGGGATTTGGCTCGCTTCAATACGGCGGGTTGATTCAGGAATATCGACAGTGGATTCGAGGTAGTGGCCGATCGCCAGCAGCTTCTCGACCGGATCAATCACGCTGACCTCGTGACCGCGCGCCTGTAGCAGCGCTTCCATGATTGCAATCGAGAGTTTTTCACCACGACAGATAATCGCTGCGTTGACGCTGTCCGGGCACTGGCCCAGCAGGCTGATGCCGTGCAGTACCTGCTTCAGCTGCGCAAACTCCAGATCAACGCGGGTTTTCAGTCGATCAAACTCAAAGCCCGGCTGCGCAGCTGCGAGTCCCTGCAGCAGCTCGCTGAAGATGCGTTCGGCGTCGCTGATATTCGGCAAAGCGTCCTGACCACTGATGGTTTTTTCAATCATCGCCACCAGATGGTTAGTGATCTTCGCAGGTGCAGAGAGCACGGTTGCAACCTGTCCTTGTTGCGCATTGCTTTCCAGTATGTCAGCGACGCGAAGAAAACGCGCCGCATTCGCTACCGAGGTCCCGCCGAATTTCAGCACTCGCATAATATTAACTCTCCTGAATTTAAGCCGAAAAAAAAGCCCGCACTGTTTAGGTGCGGGCTTGTTTTCTGTTTTTCCTGTATGCGTCAGCCCGCACCGTTACCTGAGGTAATGGTGGTGGTAATAATTGTGGTGTTCAGGCTGATTTTACGCATTTAGATTTATTTTCTGTCTGTTTTTGTCTGTCCGTCTTGCTTCCAGAAGTAAAGCAAAGCGCACATTAAGTCAACCCGATTTGTCCGGAGGACAGTTTTCCGCCACTGCGCACAGCCTCCGGTTAAACCGCAAAATGCTGTTTAATCGTTTGCAATGCCGACATTCCCTGCGATCTGTTGCTGTAAAATCAGCTTTATGCCGAGGATTTATCTGTGAGTTTTTTTTCAATATCGTGCAGCAGACGATGCAGCATCGCGCTGTCACGCTGTTCCAGCAGACCCACTCGCTGATCGATCCAGTCAGAGAGCTTCTCATCATCACTGACGTCGAGTTGCGCCAGCAACTGATGGAAACGCTGACGCAGCGCCTGCAGCTGCTGCCCGTCGGCGGCGGACGCGACCGGCGCTTCAACCTGATTCAGCTTCGACAGCTGATAGCAGTAAACCATCACTGCCTGACCGAGATTCAGTGAGGGATAGTCATTTGCCATCGGGATGCCGGTGAGCAGATCAACCTGCTCCAGCTCCTCGTTGGTCAGCCCGCTATCTTCGCGACCAAACACCAGCGCCATCCTGTTGACCCACTGACGCTTTTCCAGCAGTTGCGTTTCAACCTGCTCGGGTGTGGCGTAGTAACGGAACTTTGCCCGGCTGCGCGCCGTCGTCGCGACCGAAAAATCGATATCCGCTAATGCCTCGGCCAGGGTAGCAAAGGTCTGAACATTATCGAGGATCTCACCCGCGCCATGGGCTACCCGGCGTGCTGCCGGATCCTGCCAGGCGTCGCTGGCAACGATACGCAGCTGGCTGAATCCCATGGTTTTCATGGCACGCGCCGCAGCGCCGATATTTTCTGGCCGCGCGGGCGAGACGAGAATCAGGGGAAAAAGCATATTTTTATTCCATGGGTCCATTTACATAACGCCATATTAACATGGCTGTTAATGATTCAGTTGTCAGAAGGTAATAAGAAAATCGGGTGTTAACAATGTAAAAACCAGTGAAAAGTGATGTCCTGAATATTTTTATCGCCGAAACCAGCCTTATTAAAGAAATCATTATTAATTAATTTAAATTCATGGACATATAATGTAATTACCTACTGATTTCATTTTGGGTCACAAGCGTAATAAATGTAACGAAAATGATGCTTTTTGTGAGCTAAACAGGCAATCTGCGAGAAGTTTTTCACAAAAGTGTTAACGTGCTACAATTGCATTTGATATAAGTCAACGAAGCGTTGTTTTTATGCTTATCGGTTGTAGTTGGTGCTGTTAGGTTGCTGTTAATACAGTTAGGATATGCGCCATTATCATTAACGCCCGGGGCATGCAATTTTCATCCTGACTGGCTGAGCTAAACCTGTTGTTGACGTTGATAGATGGCTTATCAAAATATGATTTCGTACAACGGTTCAGCGCGGCCCGTCGCTCTCGATGATGGAGAACGCCATACCGCTGTACGCCCTGTTTTCAATTTGTTGGCAAATTTTAGGTAGCTAAACATGCAGACCCCGCACATTCTTATCGTTGAAGACGAACTGGTCACGCGTAATACCCTCAAGAGCATTTTTGAGGCGGAAGGTTATGTGGTGTACGAGGCGACTGATGGTGCTGAAATGCATCAGGTGCTGACCGACAATGACGTTAACCTGGTCATTATGGACATCAACCTGCCCGGTAAAAACGGCCTGCTGCTGGCCCGTGAACTGCGTGAGCAGGCTAATGTCGCCCTGATGTTCCTGACCGGCCGTGACAACGAAGTCGATAAAATTCTTGGTCTGGAAATTGGCGCTGATGACTACATCACCAAACCGTTTAATCCGCGTGAGCTGACTATTCGTGCCCGCAACCTGCTGTCACGCACCATGAACCTGGCGATGCCAGGCGAAGAGCGCCGTCAGGTAGAGAGTTATAAATTTAACGGTTGGGAGCTGGATATCAACAGCCGCTCGCTGATCAACCCGAACGGCGAGCACTACAAATTGCCGCGCAGTGAGTTCCGCGCCATGCTGCACTTCTGCGAAAATCCAGGCAAAATTCAGACCCGTGCCGACCTGCTGAAAAAAATGACCGGCCGCGACCTTAAGCCGCACGATCGCACCGTTGATGTCACCATCCGTCGTATCCGCAAGCATTTCGAATCCACGCCGGACACGCCTGAGATCATCGCCACCATTCATGGTGAAGGTTATCGCTTCTGTGGTGATCTGCAGGATTAATCCGCTGTCAGATGCGATAAATAAAAAAACGCCCCTGCGGGCGTTTTTTTATGCTCAATACAGCAGTTTAATCAGTGCCACGGCATAATCGGCACGGCGCTGAGCGCATTTTTCGGTGAACCATCGACCACTTTATCGGAGTAGCTCAGATAGACCAGAGCATTGCGCTTTTTGTCGAAGAAGCGTACAACCTGCAACTTCTTAAAGATTAAAGAGGTGCGCTGGCGGAAGACCACTTCGCCCTCCGCTTTGCCCTGCGCAATTTTATCACTCAGTTCGACCGGACCTACCTGCTGACAGGAAATCGCGGCATCAGAGGTATCTTCTGCCAGCCCCAGTCCGCCTTTGATACCGCCGGTCTTCGCCCGGCTGATATAACAGGTTACATTTTTAACGTCCGGGTCATCGAATGCTTCAACAATGATCTTGTGGTCAGGCCCGAATATCTTGAATACCGTATCAACAGAGCCAATCTGTTCGGCAAGCAGCGGGCTGGAAAAGGTGAGCGTGGTCAGCGCAGCGATCATAAGACGCGTTATTGTCATGGCGTTACCATTGCAAATGGAATAGATGAGAATGTAATGTACTGTTAATCGAACTAATGACCAAACTAAAACGGGTTTGAGCCCGTACTGATTTAGCACAACCTTCCCCGGAAAACGGCCCACGTCTTTTGAGCAATGAGTGCTAATATTCTTCGAATGCGTTTAGCTGCACTCACCAGAGTATGAGGATGTTTTATGGACCAAGCCGGTATTATTCGCGATTTGCTTGTCTGGCTGGAGAGCCATCTGGATCAACCCCTTTCACTGGACAATGTTGCCCAGAAAGCTGGTTACTCTAAATGGCATTTACAAAGGATGTTCAAGGACGTAACCGGTCACGCAATAGGTGCCTATATCCGTGCGCGTCGTCTGTCGAAAGCTGCTGTCGCGCTGCGCCTGACCAGTCGCCCGATTCTGGACATCGCCCTGCAGTATCGTTTTGATTCACAGCAAACTTTTACTCGCGCATTCAAAAAGCAGTTTGCTCAGACACCGGCCTGGTATCGTCGCGCTTCCGACTGGAACTCATTCGGTATTCGTCCCCCAATTCGCCTGGACGATGAGACGCAGCCGGAACCGGCTTTCGTTACCCTGCCGGAAACGGTCTTGGTGGGACAAACCCAGAACTACACCTGTATTCTGGAGCAGATCTCCAGCTATCGCGACGAGATGCGGATTCACTTCTGGAAGCAGTTCCTGCTGGAAACGGACACGGTTCCGCCGGTGCTGTATGGCCTGCATCAGGTGCGTGCCAGCCAGGACAAAGATGATGAGCAGGAGATTCTCTACACCACGGCGGTGCCTGCTGACAGCGCAGTCAACCTGCACTCCGGACAGAGTGTTATTCTGGAAGCGGGCGATTACGTGCAGTTCACCTATAATGGCCCGCGCGTCAATCTGCAGGAATTTATCCTGCTGCTTTACGGCACCTGCATGCCAACGCTGGGACTGACCCGTCGTCGGGGACAGGATATTGAACGTTTTTATACCGATGGTGGTAAAAAGCGCGCTGAACCACCGACCGAGATCCGGTGCGAATACCTGATTCCGATTCGCCGCCAGACCGTCGCCAGCTAAGGTCAGGGCTGCCGTCTGTGGACGGCAGCTTTCACGACATCAGCGTTGCAGCTCGTCGAGCGCAGGCGCGTCAAGATGGGAAATATCCCCCGCCGTCTCCACAATCCACCCTTCTGCCAGCCAGGCACTCTGCTGATAATCGACACGTGAGATTGAGCAGTTACGCAGTCGCAGGCGACGTTCGGCATACGCGGGCAGACCAAGAATCGTGCTGACCAGCGATCCCAGCGCCATACCGTGACTGACCAGCAGCGGGCGGCTTCCGGCAGGCAGTTCGAGGCAGGCATTCAGCGCGGCGTGCATGCGCGTCGCCATCTCCGTCATCGACTCGCCTTCTGGAATGCGACCGCCTTCGGTGCCGTTGACCAGCGTGGCGCGCCACTGCTCTTCCTCCGCCGTTAAGCCATCCAGCGGACGCTTCTCCAGCACGCCCATATTCAGCTCACGCAGCCGCGGATCCAGCGTCACTGCGCATCCGCAGGCATCCGCAATAATCTCCGCGGTGCGGCGCGTACGCCCCAGATCGCTGGCAATCACGTGCGTGATGCCCAGATGTTTGACGCGCTCACCCACCTGATAAGCCTGTTGCTCACCTTTTTCCGTCAGCGGACTGTCGGATTGCCCCTGAATGCGGCGTTCCGCATTCCATACCGTTTCACCGTGACGAACAAGATAGACCTGTAGCATGTTAGTTTCCGTTATACTGCGACAAAAATCGTCTCAGAGCCTGCCCCATCAGGCATCATTGTTGCAGGCAGCCTGGACACGGAGCGTGCGGAATAACCCGGCGTACACGGAGTACGTGAGGATCGTGGCACTGCTCAGGTTCAGACCAGCCCGTAAAATCGCCTGATGGGCCAGGCTCTTAATCACCTGAGGGTTCAACTAATTATGTACCATGTTGTCGCAGCCACAACCAACCCAGCGAAGATTCGCGCGATTGCTCAGGCTTTCAGCGACGTTTTCGGCGAGGGATCCTGCCATATTGAAGGGGTCGAGGTCGATAGCGGCGTAGCAGCACAACCGTTAACCCATCTGGAAACGCGAAAAGGCGCACGTCAGCGCGTCATGAATGCCCGCCAGGTCCGGCCTGAAGCGGCGTTCTGGGTGGCGATTGAGGCAGGCATCGAAGATGACACCGCATTTGCCTGGATGGTCGTGGAAAACCAGAAGCAGCGCGGCGAATCGCGCTCGGCCAGTTTTACCCTGCCGCCAGTCGTGCTGGCGGGCCTGCGTGAAGGCCGTGAGCTGGGCGAAGAGATGGCGCGGTTAACCGGCATCCACAATATCAAACAGCAGGGTGGTGCTATCGGGGCGTTCACGAACGGCCTGCTCAGCCGCTCCAGTGTCTATCATCAGGCACTGATTCTGGCGCTCTGCCCGTTCGTCCATCCGCTGTATCAGCAGTAATCAGGCGCGTCCCAGATGCGCTTCCAGCCAGCGTTTTAGCTCTGGCGGCGCCTCTTTCAGGCTGTTAGAGCCGCGGGTAATGGTCGCGATGCCGACGCCAAGCTCATTTTTCAGCTCACGCTGGCTCATTTCGCCGTTCATCAACTCTTCGATAATCCGCAGTCGGGTACCGAATGCTTCCCGCTCATCAGGCGTCATCATCAGTTGCATCAGTGGCAATGCATGACCATCGGCAAAGGCCTGCTGCATCAGCACGACAAAGCGTTGCCAGCTATCTTCTGGCGGATGCGCATCGGTAGAGGAGGAATCAGAATGGGTCATGAAGAGGCTTCCGTACTCGCTAAAGAGTACGGAAGCTTAGCACAGCTAGTAACGGCGATTCCACTCAGCATCTGACAGGATCCTGTCAGGCTTGCCCATGAAGTGACGATAGTAGGCGTCATACGCCAGCACATTCTTCACGTAGCCGCGTGTTTCAGAGAACGGAATGGTCTCAATAAACGCGACGGCGTCGAGATTGCCTGCACTGGTTTTCTGCCAGCTTCGCACCCGGCCCGGACCGGCGTTATAGGCCGCGGAGGCGAAAATCCGGTTCTGGTTAAACTGCTGATAGACATATTCCAGATACTGCGTGCCGATCTGGATATTGGTTTCCGGATCCAGCAGCTGGCTGGTATTGCTGTAGCCAGGAATGTTGTACATCTTCACGGTATGCGCCGCGGTGGCAGGCATAATCTGCATCAGACCACTGGCCCCGACCGGCGAACGCGCTTTCGGGTTCCATGCACTTTCCTGGCGCGAAATCGCCATCGCATAGCTCGGCGGGATCTGTTTGACCTCGGTATTGCGCTCATAGACGCTCTGCCACGCCAGCGGGAAGCGCTCTTTCAGGCTGTCCCACATTTTTGCGGTGATGGTCGCCTGCACGCTGAGATCCCACCAGTCCTGCTCATTGGCGTAACGCGCCAGCATCTGCTGCTGCGTGTGGGTGCGGCTGGCAATCAGATTACTCCACTCGCTGCGTGCCAGATTATCCAGCCCCCAGTACATCAGTTCGCGTACGCGGGCCAGCTCCGGTCCCTGCACCGTGGCACTGTCAGGCTTCGGTGCTTCATCGACCTGCAACGGGTAGTCAACGCCGAGCCGTTGGGCGGCCACCATCGGATAGAAGCCACGTGCCTGCATCAGCTTGCGCAGGATCTCTTCTGCTTCCTCTTTGCGATCTTTTGCAAACAGCAGGTCAGCCTGCCAGTACTGCCACTCATCTTTCTCTTTCGCTTCCAGCGGCAGACGGGCGATCCAGGTATTCAGGCCGCGTCGATCCTGCTGAGAAAGCGCCAGTCGCACCCGGCGTTCCACCAGCGCGGTCGACTCACTGTTCATCACCACCGCATCGCGCCAGCGCGCCTGCTCAGAGGTGAGATCGCTGCCCATCATGCGCCAGACCACAATCTCCTTCAGCGCCTGCTCATCTTCCGGTCCCATCTTCTGCGCCCGGACCAGAACCGGAATCAGACTGCGGGCATTTTCCATGTCCTGTCGTGCCACGCGCGTAAAGGCGTAAATCGTGGCCTGGCGGGTGAAGTCGGTTGGCCCGACGGCGCTGGCAAAGGTGCTGACCGTTAACGGGTCCTGCTGCAGGGACTGTATCGCGTCAGACATGGTCTGATAGTCAGCAGGTAAGGTCTTCGCCAGATAACTCACCAGGCTGTCGTTGCCCGCTTTCATCGCCAGCCGGATACGTTCCATGATGGTAATGGGCGAAATCTGACCGGACGCCTGCCAGACTGAGAAGAGCTTATCGCAGTCCGCGGGCAGCGCCGTACCGCGCAGCCAGATCTGCTTCGCGCCATCAAACGCGGCCTGCTGCTGACCGGTGGCCCATTTGGCGTAATACCAGTTACAGCGTGCCTGCACCGGCTTCGGTTCGGTCGGACTGAAGTTCAGCACGCCCTGCCAGTCCTGACGGTAAGCCAGCACGTTAATAAAGCGGGTACTGAGCGAGCGTGCAGGTGGCAGCGTCGGATACTGGCGAATAAAGTTCTGCACGGCCAGGGCGGTTTCCTGATCGAGATCCTGTGCCAGCAGGCGATATTGCAGATAAGGGTAGAGCGGATAGTCCTGAAGCGTGGGCAACAGCTGATCCACGGTGGCCATCTGGTTGCTGTCCCAGGCCTGTTTAATTTGTTGATAACGTTGCCGTTGTTGATCCAGCGAATCGGCCCATGCGCTGCTGGCCGAACCGACCAGGCAAATCCCTATCATCCAGTTACGCCACTTCACCACGTAAATCTCCTCTGTTGCTGGGCGCCGGCGAGTTGCCAGACAGTCTTTCATGCTAACCGGGCCACCGGACTCTTGCCATGTTCTTCACAAAATTTACGCACACAGACACTAAACGCACCGTCATCGATCAGCGTGCGCGCCGTCATTGTGCAAATTATCATCAGAAAATCTTATCACTGAACGCATTAAACTGTTGAATCATTGCGTTAAAAAAGTGGCACACCCTTTGCTCTGTTGAATCCCATCTTGTATACCAGCTGGAATTCTTCATATGACTTCAACCCTCGGCCTGACACTTCCCGCCTGGCAGCAGCGCTACCAGCAGGCTCCGCAACAGATAACCTCACTGCTGACTGCACATCTGGCAGCGATAGATACCCGTGATAATGCCTGGATCTATCTGGCCACACCGGATCAGTTAGCGGCACAGATTGCGCCACTGCTGGCGGATTATCAGCGCGATCCCGGCTCACTGCCGCTGTTTGGTGTGCCCTTTGCGGTCAAAGACAACATTGATGTGGCGGGCTGGCCGACCAGCGCCGCCTGCCCTGCTTTTACCTATACAGCCAGTGAAGACGCGGTCGCTGTCGCCCGGCTGAAAGCCGCTGGCGCCGTCGTCATCGGCAAAACCAACCTCGATCAGTTCGCGACCGGTCTGGTGGGCACCCGCTCCCCTTATGGCGCGGTCAGTAACACCTTTGACCCTGATTATGTCAGTGGCGGCTCCAGCTCCGGCTCGGCATCAGTGCTGGCGCGCGGGCTGGTTGCCTTTTCGCTAGGCACCGATACCGCCGGTTCGGGCCGCGTGCCGGCGGGCTTTAACAATATAGTCGGACTCAAGCCGACCAAGGGCTGGTTCTCTGCGCGTGGCGTAGTGCCCGCCTGTCGCCTCAACGACACTATTTCGGTGTTTGCACTGATGGCAGAAGATGCCTTTTATGTCGCCAATATCATGGGAGGCTATGATGCCGGTGACGCCTATTCGCGCATCAATCCACGCACTGCCCCGGCCAGCCTGCCAATTCATCCTCATTTTGCTATTCCGGCGAACCCGGAATTTTTTGATGATGCGGCGGCTGAAGCCGCCTGGGATCGGGCGCTGGAGGCATTGCAGACGGGCGGCGCAACGCTGCACCCTATCGACTTCACCCCGTTCAGCAAGCTGGCTGAACAGCTTTATTACGGTGCCTGGGTCGCCGAACGCACGGCGGCGGTGGGCGGGATGCTTGATCGTCCGGCGGAAATGGACCCGGTGGTGCATGAGATCGTCGCCAGCGGCCTGAAATACAGCGCGGTTGATGCTTATAAGGCGGAATATCTGCGGGCCGGGCTGACGCGCCAGATTCACCAGACGCTGGCACAGTTCGACGCGCTGGTGGTGCCCACCTCGCCCACCATCCATACCCTTGAGGAGATGAAGCAGGAGCCAATTCTCTACAACTCGCATTTTGGCACCTATACCAACTTCACCAATCTTGCCGACCTCTCTGCGCTGGCGCTGCCCGGCCCGTTCCGCAACGACGATCTCCCGGCTGGCATCACGCTGATTGCACCTGCCTGGCACGATCGGGCACTGGCGGAATTTGGTCTTCGCTGGCAGCAGCAGCTCGCTCTGCCGCTGGGCGCCACCGGCCAGCCCTTCCCGGCCCGGCGCACTTCGCTGCCCGTCTCACCCGACCACGTCCGGCTGGCGGTCGTGGGCGCGCATCTGACCGGCATGCCGCTTAATTTTCAGCTCACTGAACGCAAGGCCGTCTGGGTCGAAGAGACGCAGACCGCGCCACACTATCGCCTCTTCGCCCTGCTGGAGGGCGCGATCAAAAAGCCCGGCCTGATGCGTGACGAACAGGGCGCTGCGATCACCGTTGAACTGTGGGATATCCCGGTCGCGCGTTTTGGCGAGTTTGTGGCGGAGATCCCCGCACCGCTGGGTATCGGCAGCCTGACGCTGGCTGATGGCCGGGTGGTAAAAGGCTTTATCTGCGAAGGCTCGGCGCTGAATACCGCGCTGGAGATTACTGAAACGGGCGGCTGGCGCAACTGGCTGGCATCACAGGGGAGTCACTGATCATGTTCACCACCGTACTGATTGCCAACCGCGGCGAAATTGCCTGCCGCGCCATCCGCACGCTGAAGCGCCTCGGCGTGAAAAGCGTCGCAGTTTACTCGGACGCTGATCGCAATGCGCAGCACGTTAAGCAGGCCGATATCGCTATCGCGCTGGGCGGCGACAAAGCCAGCGACAGCTATCTGCGCATCGACAAAATTCTGGCGGCGGCGCAGCAGAGCGGCGCGCAGGCGATCTGGCCCGGCTACGGTTTTCTTTCTGAAAGCCAGCCGTTTGCTGACGCCTGCGACGCGGCGGGCATCGCCTTTGTCGGCCCCACCGCGCAGCAGATTGGTGAGTTCGGCCTGAAACACCGCGCCCGTGAGCTGGCTGCCAGCGCGGGTGTCCCGATGACGCCAGGCACACCGCTGCTAGGCTCGCTGGAGGAGGCGTTACAGGCCGCTGATGACATTGGCTATCCTGTGATGCTGAAAAGCACGGCGGGCGGCGGCGGCATTGGCCTGACGCGCTGCGCCGATGCCGATGCGCTCACCAGTGCCTGGGAGAGCGTGCGCCGTCTGGGTGAACAGTTCTTCAGTGATGCCGGCGTGTTTCTGGAGCGCTGTATCGATCGTGCCCGTCACGTTGAAGTGCAGATTTTTGGTGACGGCAAGGGCAAAGTGGTGGCGCTGGGCGAACGCGACTGCTCCCTGCAGCGCCGCAATCAGAAGGTGGTGGAAGAGACGCCTGCACCCGGGCTGTCGCAGGCGACGCGTGACGCCCTGCTCGCCTCAGCGGTGCGGCTCGGCGAGCGGGTGAACTACCGCAGCGCAGGTACCGTGGAGTATATCTACGACGTCAGCCAGCAGGCCTTTTACTTTCTGGAAGTGAATACCCGTCTGCAGGTGGAGCATCCGGTCACCGAATGCGTCACCGGACTCGATCTGGTGGCGTGCATGTTGCAGGTAGCGGCGGGCGATGCGGTGGACTGGTCACGTCTGCAGCAGCCACCCAGGGGCGCGGCCATTGAGGTGCGGCTCTACGCGGAAGATCCGCTGAAGAACTTTCAGCCCAGCCCCGGCCTGCTCACCGGCGTCACCTTCCCTGACGGTGTGCGGGTCGACAGCGGCATCGAAACCGGCAGTGAGGTCTCCAGCTTCTACGATCCGATGATCGCCAAGCTGATTGTTCATGCCGACACCCGTGATGCGGCGCTGGAAAAACTGCACCAGGCGCTGGATGCCACGCAACTGCATGGCATCGCCACTAACCTCGACTATCTGCGCCAGATTACCACCAGCGACGCCTTTCGCACTGGCAATGTCTGGACGCGCTACCTCGACAGCGTCGTCCCTGCCGCCTCCGTGGTGGAAGTGGTGCAGCCCGGCACCTTCAGTTCGGTTCAGGACTATCCTGGCCGCCTCGGCTACTGGGATATCGGCGTGCCGCCTTCCGGCCCGATGGATGACTTCGCGTTCCGGCTGGCTAACCGCATCGTCGGTAACCATGACACGTCTGCGGGCCTGGAGTTTACTCTGCAGGGACCGACGCTGCGCTTCCACTGTGATGCCATTGTGGCGCTGACCGGCGCGGACTGCGACGCCACGCTTGATGGTGAACCGGTCAGCTACTGGCAGCCGCTGGCGGTGAAAGCCGGACAGACACTGACACTGGGACGCGCCCGGCAGGGGTGCCGCAGCTATCTGGCGGTGCGTAACGGCTTCGACGTGCCGGAATACCTGGGCAGCCGCAGTACCTTCTCGCTGGGCCAGTTCGGCGGTCACGCCGGGCGCACCCTGCGGGTGGCCGATATGCTGGCGATCTCACAGCCTGAACGGGCAGCCTGCACCACGCCTGCCCCGGTCAGTGACCCGCAGCCACTCGATGCGGCGCTGATCCCGCACTACGGCACCGAATGGCGCATCGGCGTGCTCTACGGCCCGCACGGCGCACCAGACTTCTTCACCCAGGCCGCTATCGATGAATTCTTTGCCAGCGACTGGCAGGTGCACTACAACTCCAATCGCCTCGGCGTGCGGCTGGTGGGTCCGAAGCCGACCTGGACCCGCGCCAACGGCGGCGAAGCGGGTCTGCACCCCTCCAACGTTCACGACTGTGAATATGCCATTGGCGCGGTCAATTTCACCGGCGACTTCCCGGTGATCCTGACACATGACGGCCCAAGCCTGGGCGGCTTTGTCTGTCCGGTGACCATCGCCAAAGCCGAGCTGTGGAAAGTGGGTCAGGTCAAACCTGGCGACACCATCCGCTTCCACCCGATTACGGCCGACGATGCGCTGGCGCGGGAAAAAGCGCAGATGCACCTGATTGAAACCCTGCGGCCGGAACATCCACCGACCTTTGCCGTGCCGTCACTGGCCGAAACCGCCCACGGCTCCGCCACCATTCTGGCCGCCATTGAGGCTACCGGCAGCACGCCGAAAGTGGTCTATCGCCAGGCGGGCGACAAATATGTGCTGATTGAGTATGGCGACAACGTGCTGGATCTGGCGCTGCGCCTGCGCGTCCACCTGCTGATGAATGCCCTGACAGCGCAGGCAGAGCCTGGCGTTGAGGAGCTGTCGCCAGGCGTGCGATCGCTGCAGGTGCGCTATGACAGCCGCATCATTCACCAGTCCGCTCTGATGTCGCTGCTGCTGGCGCTGGAAGCGACGCTGGGCAATGTCAGCACGCTGAAAGTCCCGTCGCGCGTGGTGTGGATGCCGATGGCATTTGAAGACAGCGCCACGCTGGGTGCGGTCAGCCGCTATCAGGAGACGGTGCGTGCCAGCGCGCCGTGGCTGCCGAACAACGTGGACTTCATCCAGCGTATTAACGGCTTAAGCAGCCGCGAGCAGGTGCGCGACACCCTGTTCGACGCCAGCTATCTGGTACTCGGCCTGGGCGACGTCTACCTGGGCGCGCCCTGTGCCGTGCCGATCGATCCACGTCATCGCCTGCTGAGTTCTAAATACAGTCCGGCGCGCACCTTTACCGCCGAAGGCACCGTCGGCATCGGCGGCATGTACATGTGCATCTACGGCATGGATTCCCCCGGCGGCTATCAGCTGGTGGGTCGTACGCTGCCCATCTGGAACACCTTCCTGAAAAACGCACAGTTCGCGGCCGATGCGCCGTGGCTGCTGCGCTTCTTCGATCAGGTGCGCTTCTATCCGGTGAGTGAAACCGAACTGAACCAGCTGCGCGAAGATTTCCGTGAAGGCCGTGCCAGCCTGCGTATTGAAGAGACGCAGTTTGATTTTGCTGCCCACCAGCAGTTCCTCGCCGATCACGCCACTGAGATTGCCGCGTTCCGCCAGCGCCAGGCCGCTGCCTTTGAACAGGAAGTGCAGCTCTGGGCGCAGGAAGAACAGAACGCACCAGAGGCGGATGAGGCGCAAGCCAGCGTCAGCGCGGAGGAGGAAGCCGGGCTGGCGGTGCAGGCGGATCTCAATGGCAACATCTGGAAAGTGCTGGTGCAGCCGGGCGACGCGGTCAGCGCCGGACAGACGCTGATTATCGTCGAGGCGATGAAGATGGAACTGGCGATTGTCGCGCCGCAGGCCGGTCGGGTAACGCGGATTGCCTGCCAGGCGGGCCGTCCGGTGAGTCCAGGCGACAACCTGCTGTGGCTGGAATAAGGAGCGGCAATGACAACCCAACCTCAATCCCCTAAAGCGCGTCCGGAAGCGCTGGCTGAACGGGTCTATCAGGCGCTGAAGGCCGATATTTTCGCCTTTCGGCTGATGCCGGGCGATCGTTTCAGCGAAAGCGAAATCGCCGGACGGATGGCGGTCAGCCGCACGCCGGTGCGCCAGGCGCTGTTCCGGCTGGAGCGCGAAGGCTTTGTTGAAGTCTGGTTCCGCAGCGGCTGGCAGATCAAAAACTTCGATTTTGCCTGGTTCGAATCGCTGTATGACCTGCGCACCGTACTGGAGTGCGAGGCGGTAAAACGCCTCTGCGCCCTACCTGCGCCGCAGTGTGCCGCGCTGTTAAGCGAACTTAACCAGTTCTGGTGTGAGGCAGAGGCGCTCACCGAGGGTCTGGTGGTGTCGCAGCATGACGAGGCGTTTCACATGACGCTGGTGGCCGCAGCGGGCAACCCGGAGATGGCACGCATTCACGCCGAACTCACGGAGAAGATCCGCATTATTCGCCGGCTCGACTTCACCCGCGACGACCGCATCTGTGCCACTTATCAGGAACATGCGCAGATTTTACAGGCGATTTTCAAGCAGCAGACAGGCGAGGCGCAACGCATCCTGACCGATCACATCGCCGTCAGTAAGGCGGAGGTCAGGAAGATTACTCTGCATCGCCTGCAGCAGGCACGGCTCCAGCTCACCGAATAACATAACAACCACTCAGGGGTTTAAATGATGAAAAGACGTTCGTTGATCAAAGCTTTCGCGCTCTCCGCCACCGTTGTCAGTCTGGGTTTCGCCTGGAGTGCGCAGGCGGCTGACACCATCAAAGTGGGGATCATGCATTCGCTCTCCGGCACCATGGCGATTTCTGAAACGCCGCTGAAAGATGTGGCGCTGATGACCATTGATGAGATCAACGCCAAAGGCGGCGTGCTGGGGAAAAAGCTGGAGCCGGTGGTGGTCGATCCCGCTTCAAACTGGCCGCTGTTTGCCGAGAAAGCGCGGCAGCTGCTGACCCAGGATAAAGCAGCGGTGGTATTTGGCTGCTGGACCTCGGTATCACGCAAATCGGTACTGCCGGTGTTTGAAGAACTGAACGGCCTGCTGTTCTATCCGGTGCAGTATGAAGGGGAAGAGATGTCGCCCAACGTCTTCTACACCGGCGCGGCACCTAACCAGCAGGCGATTCCGGCGGTGGAGTACCTGATGAGCGAAGATGGCGGCAGCGCAAAACGCTTCTTCCTGCTGGGCACCGACTATGTCTATCCGCGCACCACCAACAAGATCCTGCGCGCCTTCCTGCACAGCAAAGGCGTGGCCGACAAAGATATCGAAGAGGTCTATACGCCGTTTGGCTACAGCGACTATCAGACCATTGTGTCGAACATCAAAAAATTCGCGGCAGGCGGCAAAACAGCCGTGGTCTCGACCATCAACGGTGACTCCAACGTACCGTTCTACAAAGAGCTGGCCAACCAGGGCATCAAAGCCACGGACATTCCGGTCGTCGCCTTCTCGGTGGGCGAAGAGGAGCTGCGCGGCATCGACACCAAACCACTGGTGGGTCAGTTAGCGGCCTGGAACTATTTCGAGTCGATCGATAATCCGACCAACGCGAAATTCGTCGCCGACTACCGCGCTTACGCCAAAGCCCACAACCTGCCGAACGCCGCCACCGTCGTGACCAACGACCCGATGGAAGCGACCTATGTCGGCATTCATATGTGGGCGCAGGCGGTGGAAAAAGCGGGCACGACGGACGTGGACAAGGTGCGCGCGGCGATGGCCGGTCAGACCTTCAAAGCGCCGGATGGCTTTACCCTGACCATGGATGAGACCAACCATCATCTGCATAAGCCGGTCATGATTGGCGAAGTGGAAGAGAACGGCCAGTTCAGCGTGGTGTGGCAGACCGATAAGCCGGTGCGCGCGCAGCCGTGGAGCCCTTACATTGCCGGTAACGATAAGAAGCCCGATCACCCGGTGAAGACCGCGCAGTAAGCGCGCGTTGCTGATGAGACAGCGTCACCCGCTGTGACGCGGCAGCACGGCAGCCACTTTTCAGGCTGCCGTGCTGACCTTCCCAAACGAGGCTCCTTTTATGAATTTATGTCGCTGCTTTTTCAGCCTGCTGCTGCTGATACCGCTGTTTGCCAGTGCCGGACCGGCGGCTGACTTTGCCGCCGCCAGCCGCAGCCAGCAGGCCACGCTGCTGCAACAGTGGGCCGCCGCGCCGGACAGCCATCGTCTGCCGCTGCTGGAAGCGCTGAAGGCCGAAACCGTGGTCATCGACCAGAACAAACAGCCGTTCAGCCAGCAGGGTTCAACGCTGCAGCCGCTGGACGCTGTATCGCAGCCCACCGGCAACATTAAAAAGCTGTTTATGAACAATCGCCTGCGCGTGCTGGTGAACAACGCGCTGGCTGCTCATCAGCTGGTGAGCAGCGATACGGCACTGCGTCTGCGCGCGGCGCAGCAGCTGCAGAATGAGGGAGCCGCCGACCAGCTGCCGCTGCTGGAACAGCGTCTGGCCGCCGAAAAAGATAGCCGCGTTCACGCCGCATTAGCGCTGGCGCTGGCGAATCTGCAACTGGCGGATGGCGAACCGATGGTGCGCCTGCGGGCGGTGAAACTGCTGGGTGAGTCCAGCGATCCCAATACCCAGGCCAGCCTGCAACGCCTGACTCAGCCCGCGAATGAGCCGGATGCCACGGTGCGGGCAGCCGCGACGGAGAGCCTGCAACAGATTCAGAAACGGCTGATGTGGGGCGATCTTCTGGGGCAGGCCTTCAGCGGCCTGTCACTGGGGTCCATCCTGCTGCTGGCCGCGCTGGGCCTGGCAATCACCTATGGCCTGCTCGGCGTGATCAACATGGCGCACGGTGAAATGCTGATGCTGGGTGCGTACGCCACCTGGTGGGTTCAGAGCCTGTTCCAGCAGTTTGCCCCGCACTACTTAGCCTGGTATCCGCTGCTGGCGCTGCCGGTCGCCTTTATGGTCACTGCCGCTATTGGCATGGCGCTGGAGCGCACGGTGATCCGCCATCTCTATGGACGTCCGCTGGAGACGCTGCTCGCCACCTGGGGCATCAGCCTGATGCTAATCCAGCTGGTGCGTGTGCTGTTCGGAGCGCAGAACCTGGAGGTGGCGAATCCGTCGTGGCTCTCCGGAGGCTTACAGCTGCTGCCTAATCTGGTGCTGCCGTGGAACCGCATCGCGGTAATCCTGTTTGTGGTGTTTGTGCTGGCGCTCACCTGGCTGCTGCTGAACCGAACCCGTCTTGGCATGAACGTGCGCGCCGTGACGCAGAACCGCGCCATGGCGGAGTGCTGCGGCGTGCCGACCGGCCGCGTCGATATGCTGGCGTTTGGCCTCGGCTCCGGCATTGCCGGGCTGGGCGGCGTCGCCCTGTCGCAGCTCGGTAACGTCGGACCGGAGCTGGGTCAGGGCTACATCATCGACTCGTTCCTGGTGGTGGTACTGGGTGGCGTCGGCCAGCTGGCGGGCACCGTGGTTGCCGCGTTCAGCCTGGGGATTCTCAACAAAGTGCTGGAGCCGCAGATTGGCGCGGTGCTGGGTAAGATCCTGATCCTGGTGATTATCGTGCTGTTTATTCAGAAACGTCCGCAGGGACTGTTTGCGGTTAAAGGAAGGGTGACTGACTGATGACGCAACCCATCACACTCCGCGCTGTGCGCACCGCGCCGCGCCTGACGATCAGCATCGGCCTGGTCATCACCCTGGCGTTACTGGTGCTGCCGTTTCTGGCGCTGCTGCCCGCCACGCATCCGCTGGCGATCTCTACCTATACCCTGACGCTGGTCGGCAAAATCCTCTGCTACGCGGTGGTCGCGGTGGCGCTGGATCTGGTGTGGGGCTACGCCGGATTGCTGTCGCTGGGTCACGGCCTGTTCTTTGCTCTGGGCGGATATGCCATGGGCATGTACCTGATGCGTCAGGCCGCCGGTGAAGGCTTGCCCGCCTTTATGTCCTTTCTCTCATGGCGTGAGCTGCCCTGGTTCTGGACCGGCACCGAATACTTTGCCTGGGCGCTCTGTCTGAGCATGATGGTGCCGGGCCTGCTGGCGCTGGTGTTTGGCTTCTTCGCTTTTCGCTCGAAGATCAAAGGCGTCTACTTCTCCATCATGACCCAGGCGCTGACCTACGCCGGGATGCTGCTGTTCTTCCGCAATGAAACCGGTTTTGGCGGCAACAACGGCTTTACCGGCTTTACCACCCTGCTCGGCTTTTCGGTGACGGCGACCGGTACCCGCATCGGGCTGTTTATCGCCACCGTGCTGCTGCTGCTGCTGAGTCTGGTGATCGGCTTCGCCCTGGCGCGCAGCAAGTTTGGCCGGGTGCTGACGGCAGTACGCGATGCTGAAAACCGCCTGATGTTCTGTGGCTACGACCCGCGCGGCTTCAAGCTGTTTGTCTGGACGCTCTCCGCCGTACTGTGCGGCCTGGCCGGGGCACTCTATGTGCCGCAGGTCGGCATTATCAATCCCGGCGAGATGTCACCGGCTAACTCGATTGAAGCGGCGATCTGGGTGGCGCTGGGCGGACGCGGCACGCTGATTGGCCCGCTGCTGGGCGCGGCGATTGTTAACGGTGCGCGCAGCTTCTTCACCGTCGCCTTCCCCGAATACTGGCTCTTTTTCCTGGGCCTGATGTTTATCCTGGTGACGCTGTTTCTGCCGCACGGCGTGATTGGCCTGCTGCGCCGGAGGAAAAAATGAGTGATGCCCTGTTTACCCAACCCCAGCTGGCGGATCGCCACCGGGTGCAGCGCGATCCGGTGCTGCAACTGGATAAGATCAGCGTGTCGTTTGACGGCTTCCGGGCGCTCAGCGATCTCTCGCTGCAGATCGGCGTCGGTGAACTGCGCTGCGTGATCGGCCCCAACGGCGCGGGGAAAACCACGCTGATGGATGTGATCACCGGCAAAACCCGGCCAGACGCGGGTCGGGTGATCTACGACCAGGACAGCGATCTGACCCGTCTTTCACCGGTAGAGATCGCCCGCGCCGGCATTGGC
>Ga0153961_1000060_pt1 | contig 49750 bp, 40 predicted proteins | sample TSFL045MetaG_FD_104748 | JGI IMG/M metagenome (GOLD analysis project Ga0153961, IMG submission 104748) | Attine ant fungus gardens microbial communities from Florida, USA - TSFL045 MetaG | ecosystem: Host-associated > Fungi > Mycelium > Unclassified | place: USA: Florida, Withalacochee...
GTTCAATAATGGCCGTTTAAGAACTTAAAGACTTACGGTAATTAAATGATACTTTTTTTTGAAATTAACAATATTAATGGTGAGACATATGATAAAAAATAAAAATCAAAGAATTAGAGTATTAGAACTTTTTGCTGGTGTAGGTGGTTTTAGATTAGGTTTAGAAAAAGCATCTTCAATTTTTGATACTATATACTCTAATCAATGAGAACCTGGACGAACGAAACAATGAGCATATGACTGTTATATATCTCATTTTGGAAAATCTGAAAATTACACCAATCAAGATATAAATAAAATAAAACATGATGTACCACAACACGATTTACTTGTTGGTGGTTTTCCTTGTCAAGATTATAGTGTGGCACGAACTAAAAATAATGCTCAAGGTATAGAAGGCAAAAAAGGGGTACTTTGGTGAGATATTAAAGATATTATTGTTAATAAAAAACCAGATTTTATTTTATTAGAAAATGTTGATAGATTAGTTAAATCTCCTGCCAAACAAAAAGGAAGAGACTTTGGAATTATGTTAAAAACACTTCATGAGGCAGGGTATAATGCTGAATGAAGAATAATAAATGCTGCTGATTATGGTTTAGTTCAAAGAAGACGAAGAATATTTATTTTTGCTTATAAAACTTTAAATTATGGAAAGATTTTTAATAATTCTAATATTGAAGACTTACTTAAAATTAATGGTTTTTTTGCTGATATTTTTCCAATTAAAGATATTAATTTAAAAAAAGGCAAAACAATGATTTCATTTACAAATCATGAATATAAAGATTTAGTTGAATTTAGTAATAGTTTTACATCACAATTTTATAATTCTGGTGTTTTAGTTAATGGTGAAATTTTAAGCTTAGAATTATCTCCCAATATAATTTTAAGTGAACCTATTAGTAAAATAATTGAAACCGATTATGTTGACAAAAAATATTTTATTAATGAATCAATAGAAAAATTTAGATATTTAAAATCATATAAATTTGTTCCAAGATTAAATCCTGATGGAGAAATATATTTTTATACTGAAGGTAATATGACTTTTCCAGATTCTATTGATAAACCTGCTAGGACAATGCTAACTAGCGAAGCATCAATTAATCGTTCTACTCATGTAATAGAAGATTTTAAAACAAAAAAATATCGGTTACTAACACCATTAGAATGTGAAAGAATTAATGGTTTTGATGATAACTGAACTAACACTGGAATGCCAGAAAAATTTAGATATTTTTGTATGGGGAATGCTTTAGTAGTTCCATTAGTTACAAAAATGGGAATTAAAATAGCAGAGTTATGGAGTTATTTAAATGATTAAACGCACTAGTGAAGAAGATAAATTTACTAAATTATTCATTAAAACAAGAGTAGAACAGTTTATTGATATTGATACTGAAAAATTAAAAGTTATTTTTTCTATTCGCTCAAAAGCAAAAAATAGTAATTCTATGATTATTTTAAAAATGATGAATTTAACAACTCTTTCTTTACAGGAATTGAATTATATTAAGAATTTTTATGTATTTAAAACTGTTGTATTAACTGAGAAAAATAAAGTTAAAGAAAGTATGTCTTTTCCTGCAATTAACTATTTTGATATGTTGAAAAATGATTGATGTAATTCTATGGTTTTTAAATATTTTTCTCTTAAAACAATATGTTTATTTGTTTTTCAAAAACAAGCAGGTAAACAATTTTTTAAAAAAGTAGTTTTTTTAAATTTAAATTCTGATGAAATTCATGAATTATTTATTATTTGAGAGAAAGTGAAGAATATGGTTGCTAATAATCTTTTAGTCATTGGTGGGAAAAATGGTTTTTCAGTTGAAAATTTTCCCAAGAAAGAAGAAAGTTCAGTAGTACATATACGACCACATGATACTAATTCAACTGAAGGAAAAGTTTTATTGCCTAATGGAAAACGCATTATGAATTATTGTTTTTGGTTAAATAATAATTTTATTGAAAAAAGAATAATGGAGGATTTATAAAATGAAAAATATAAATATTAAAGAATACGCAACAGAAATTCAAAAAGCAAAACCTGATTGATCACCAAATGGTGAAATTTTAGTTGTATATAAAATACCATTAGATAAACTTTATTATAATGATGAAAATGGTAGAATTGCTACTTGAATTAGTGAATATAATAATAAAAATACACTTAATGATAAGAGTATACAAGAAAAAAATGATTTAATTCATGGTTTTATTAAAAAATCTAATTCAAAAGATTCTTTTGAAAAAACAAAAAATGACATTAAACAAAAAGGGCAAATTCGTCCTGGTGTTGTATTAAGTGATGGAAGAGTTGTTAGTGGTAATAGACGTTTTACAGTTTTAAGAGAATTATATCAAGAAACTGCTTCTGATAAATATGGCTATTTTGAATGTTTTATTGTTGAAAAAGATTTGGTTAATGAGCAAGAAAGAAAAGAGATTAAAACTATTGAAAGATTAACTCAGTTTGGAATTGATGAAAAAGTTGATTACGATCCTATTGCTCGATTAGTTGATGTTTATAATGATTTAATTGGACCTAGAAAGATTTTTAATATTGATGAGTATAGTAAGAAGTTTGGACTTAAAAAGCGTGATGCAGAATTGATGTATTATAAAGCTAAAATTATGGTTGATTATTTAGAATATATAAATAAACCAGAACATTTTCATCTTGCTAGAGCGAAAAAATTAGATGGTCCATTACAAGAGCTAGCAAGAATTTATGATAAGGTTTCAGAACCTGAATGAAAAAAAATTCGAGTTGTATTTTATGCAAATTTATCTGAAAAAGGAGATACAACCAGAAATATAAGAAGTTTAGTAAATCTATATAACGATGATAAAACTAAATTTGATGAATTACTAAATAGCATAATTATTGATATTGAAGAACGAGAAGAAAAAGAAATAGAGAAAAGTATCCAAGAATTTGAAACTCAAATTAATGAACCAATAGTTATTAATGAAGATGAGTTTTATAATGATACAAAAATAATTGAACAAAAGCCTGAAAATGTTTTATCTGAGGCAACAAAAGAAAAAATGTTTGATATAGTTTATAAATCTAAAATAGCAAAAAATAAAAAACTTAAAGTTAAAAAAATTGATAATGCTCTTAACGATTTAATGTTTTATTTAACAGATGTAGAATTAATGGATAAAAATGAAAGAAATGAATTTATTAAAAAACTTATTGAATTAAAAACAATAATTGATTCAATTTTAAGTGTTAAGGAATAATTAAAATGACTTTTAAATCAATATCTATAAAACCTTTTTATAATTCAAAAATTGATGATATTTTAAATAATTTTTATATTCCAATTCTAAGTAATGCAACAATTTATAAAAGAGTTAGCGCATATTTTGATTCTCAGATTCTATCGCATTATGCTAAAGGAATTGAGCAAATTGTAATTAAAAAAGGACATATACAATTTATTTTTTCATGTCAAATAACTAAAGAAGACTTTCTTTTAATTAAGCAAGGATATGAAAATAGAAAAGAATATTTAAGTAATTTGTTATTAACAAAAATTGAGATGAATAATCCAACTTTTGAAATAAAAAATCTTGCGTATCTTATTAAATATGGGTTTATAGATATTAAGATAGCTTTTACTAAATCAAGTGGAGTATTTCATGATAAGTTTGGAATAGTTGAAGCAGACAATGAAAAAATATATTTTCGTGGTTCAAATAATGAAACTGTTGCTTCCATATTGTCTAATTTTGAATCATTTGAAACAACTTGTAGTTGAAATGCTGATGAAAATGAAATATTAAAAATAACTAATGCTAATAATATCTTTTCATCTTTATGAAATAATAATTTTTCAGATGATATTTTTGTAATAGATATTCCAACTATAGTAAAAAATAAATTGATTAGTTATGGCAATGATAAATTAAATTTTTCAAATCAATCTTTAGAAAATGTATTTATTATGGATTATAATCATAAATTAATTACTACAAATAAGATTAGTAATCCTTTAATTTTATCTCCAAAATTTAATTTTTATAAAAGAGAATTAGAGAGTTATATAGTAAAGGTTGAAAATAATCAATATTCTTTTAAAGAAGAACTTAGTTACCGTACTATAAATACTATTATTGAAATAATTTATAAACATGCTCAAAAATATAATTTTTCAGTTTTTCTTACACCAAAATTACAAAAGTTTCTTTTTGATAATGATATAAAAATAGAAAAAAGATATTCATTAGGAGTTGCTATAAAAAGTAAAAATGAGATTCTTTATGACGATTTTGATTCTTTTTCTAATATTATTTCTCAAGAAATGACTCGTAAATTAAGAGATTTTCAATTATGAGGGGCATATCATATTACAAAAATGATAAGAAGTGCAAATTTTTCTGTTCCTGGCACTGGTAAGACATCTATCGTGTATGGAGCTTTTGCTTTTTTATCATCAGATTTAATAAATGAAGTAAATAAAATTTTAGTTATTGGTCCAATTAATTCTTTTAGTTCTTGACAGATAGAATTTGCTGCATGTTTTGGTAATAAAAGGCAATTAAAAGTATTTGATTATCAAAAAGAAAAAAGTAGTGATTCAATTAGTAGATATGACTCAATTGTTCATAATAATAATGATTGTAATTTAATTTTATTTAATTACGAATCTATTGTTAGTAATTTGGAAGCACTTCGGAATTTAATTGATAATAAAACTTTATTAGTATTTGATGAAGTTCATAGAATAAAAGCTGTTCTTGGTAAAAGAGCAAAAGCTGCTAAAGAGATATGTAAAAGAGCAAAATATCGAGTAGTATTAACTGGTACACCTTTGCCCAATGGTTACATTGATATATTTAATTTATTAAATATATTATTTTCAGAAGAATATGATGATTATTTTGGTTTTGATGAATCTTTTTTAAAAAACGCTAAAGAGAGTCTTACTAATCAATTAATTATTAATAATAAACTTTATCCATTTTTTTGTCGCACAACAAAAAATCAATTAAATATACCTAAAGTTGAACCAGATAATATTATTTGTTGTCAAGTTAATTCTCAAGAAAGATTACTTTTTGAAATATTGTATCGTACTTTTTCCTCAAATATTCTTTTATTGTATATTAGATTGATGCAAGCATCGACAAATCCTAAACTTGTTTTATCGGCAATTAATAAAGAAGATTTTGATTTTGTTAATTTAAATGATTTTAATAATGTTAAATTATCTAATAATGATAGAAAATTTATTGAGAGTTTAGATATGACTAGCAAATTTTATAAAGGAATAGAAATAATTACAAAAAAAATAAATAATGGACCAATTATTGTTTGAGCAATATTTAGAGATACAATCAATAAAATTAAAAATGCTTTAAATTTAAAGGGAGTTAGATCACAGATTATTAATGGTTCTGTTGAACCAGATAAAAGAGATAAAATTATTTTGGATTTTAAAAAGGGATTATTTAATGTGTTAATTACTAATCCTCATACATTAGGAGAATCTATTTCATTACATGAAGTATGTCATCAAGCAATATATTTTGAATTTAGTTTTAATTTAGTACATATGTTGCAGTCAAGAGATAGAATTCATCGATTAGGATTAAAAAGTACTGATAAAACTGAATATACTTTTATGATATTAGATGATGCTCATAATTTATATTCTCCGATAGATTTAAAAATTTATCAGCGATTACATGAAAAAGAAAGTTTGCAAAATAAAGCATTAAGTTCTGAAAATCTTGAAATTTTAGTAGACGATTTAGAAAGTGATGTTAAATCAGTGTTAGCATAATTATGAGTTTTAAAGTTGAATTTAATTTACAAGAAAAAGTAATATTAAGTAAATACAATATAGCCTTTTTAAATAATGAAAGAAATTATATTTATTATTATGATTATTCTAAATTTATTTATGAATATGGTGTTCCTACTTTTTTCTCTTGCGATGATTTTTTATGAAATGGCAATGATTGAAAAACTTTATTAGAAGAATTTGCTAACTGATTTATTGTTAAAACTAATTATAATAAAGATTTTTTTCTTAAAATGAAGTTATCTTCAAATAATAAATCAATTTTTACAGTAATAAGAGAGTCAAATTGTTATGGTCCTTTAATTAATTCTATTTATATTCGAGGTAATCCAACATCAGCAATGCAAGTTTGAAGAAAAATATTAGATTTAGTTACTTTTTTGTCAGATGATATTAAAAAAAATATTAAAGTTTATATTCATTATCCTTCAGCTGTTGAACCTGAAAAAGTGTTTACTTTGATATGAAAAAAAGAAATTAAAATGTTTAGAAACTATTTATCAGAGTTAGGATATAAAAGTGAGGTAATTGAAAAGCAAATAAATATTATTAAAATATTAAATAGTGTTTATAAAAAAATATCACCAAATTATTATTTCTTTATTATTGATAGAAAACAAGATTTATCAAATGCTTTATCGAGAATAAAAAAATCTCATAATTTATTAAATAATTATCAATTGAACTATATTCAACTTTTTCCAATTATTGAAAATATCGTTGAGTTTAAGAAAGAATTATATTATGAAGATAATTCTTTCTTAAAGGATAAAAATTTGTAAAAAAATGATATTATTAATTAATCAAATTTAGAAAGGTAATTGGTATAGAGAACTTTAATGAATGAAATTAATATTGTAATTGATGAATCTGGAACGATGGAAGATAATATTAATGAAGAATCATATTCGTGAACTAAATATTTTGTAATATCAGGTTATATCGTTGATAATGAAGGTTTACAAAGTTTAAAATCACTCTTCTCAAAAGAAGAATTGAAAATTAGACAATTGCATTCAGAACATTATAGTGAAATAGAAGAAATAAAAGGAATAAATATTATTCCTGAAGATTGTGCTATTATTTTAAGATCAATTATTGATAGCATTAAAACTTTTATTCCGTTTTCAATAGTTGTATGCAAACGGCATTTACAAAGAAAGAAATGAATTGAAAATGCTGCATTTAATTATTTTTTAAAGTTATTAATTAAGTTTTTGAAAAATAATAATCTTATAACAAGTAATAAAATAAATATTTATTTAGATAATAGAGGACGAAAAACTCCTTTTAGAACTGAATTAAAAGAATATTTAGAACAAGATTTGTATTTAGACAGTATAGATGAGAAAGAACGAATTTTTAAAGTAGAATATAAGGAATCGAAACATTTTTCTTATATAAGATGTGCTGATTTACTCGCATATTCAATTTTAAAAATTCATTCTAACAGAACTAGTAGAGATAGAAAATTTATTAAGAATTTAAGTAAATACAATATTGATTTGATGCAAAATAAAACTATTTTTCCGCAAACAACTTGTAAAAATTATCAGTGCGAAATTTTAAAAGTATCCGATAATTTTATTAAAAGTATTGACAATCTTTTTTAGTTCGGTAAAATAATAATGAAAGACCTATAAGATGCGATTTTGATTTAATTCTACAATCTAACCGTTATGTGTTAGCGGGCTATTTTAGGCTAAAGAAAGAGATTAGTTATATCTCTTTTTTTATTTTTGCATTTGTTATTTTCGCTTTTTATGTTAGCATAGTATAAGTAAATATATTAAAGGAGTACAAATGTTAAAAGCAGGTATTGTTGGTTTACCTAATGTTGGTAAGTCAACACTTTTTAAAGCGCTTACTAATTCCCAAGTGCTAATTGAAAATTATCCTTTTGCGACAATTAAACCAAATATTGCAACTTGTATTGTTAATGATCCAAGAATTAATGATTTAGTTACAATTTTTCAACCAACAAAAGTAGTACCAACAGTTTTAGAGTTACATGATATTGCTGGTTTAGTAAAGGGAGCAAGTAAAGGCCAAGGTTTGGGTAATCAATTTTTAGCTAATATTAGAGAAGTTGATGCCATTTGCCAAGTAATTCGTTGTTTTGAAGATAATAACATTACTCATGTTGCCAATAAGATTGATCCTGTTGCTGACTTTGAAGTAATTGAATTAGAATTAATTTTTGCTGACCAAGAAGTAATTAAAAATCGTTTAGAACGAGTTGAAAAAAAAGCCAAGTCTATTAATGATAAAATGCTTTTAGCAGAAATTGCTTTATTAAAGAAAATTAATCAATCATTAGATCAGGGAATTGCTGTTCGTGATCAAAAATTAGATGAAGCAGAAAAATTAATTGTTAAACCATTTAACTTTTTAACAATTAAACCGTTAATTTTAATTGCTAATATTGCTGAAAGTGACTTAAATAAAAAAGAAAATCATTATCTTGAAACTTTAAAAGCTTATGCTAAGAAAAAAGATTTAGCAGTAATTGCTGTTTGTGCTAAAGTTGAGAGTGAAATTTCAGAATTTGATGAAGCAGAAAAAAAAGAATATTTAGTAATGTTGAATGTTGCAATGTCTGGTATTGATCAAATTGTCTTAGCAACTTATAAATTACTTAATTTAGCAACTTTTTTTACGGCAGGACCAAAAGAAGTTCACGCATGAACTTTTATTCAGGGAATGAAAGCACCAGAGTGTGCTGGAATTATTCATACTGATTTTATGAAAGGTTTTATTCGTGTTGAAGTTTATAATTATCAAGATTTAATTGCTTTTGGTAATGAAAAAAAAGTTAAAGATGGTGGTAAATTAAGAGTTGAAGGTAAAACTTATGAAATGCAAGATGGTGATATATGCTATTTCCGTTTCAATGTTTAATTAAATTAAAAAAAGATTTTTTTGTCAATTTTAATAATTGTTATAAAATATAGTAAATAATTTATTTTTTTCAAAAAAATAATATAAAGGAGTAATATGTAAATGTCGAACAAAAATAATCAAATTGAATATAATAAAGAGCGTGAAGCTTATGTTCCTCACGATACTAAGTTGAAAGATCCAGTCTTTAAAAAATTAAAACAAGGACGAATGATGCTATTTATTTCATCAATTGTTCATCTTGGAGCTTGTGCTGTTTTCTTAATCTTACTATTAGTAGGTTTAATTTCTGGTAAAGAATTAACAATTCTTGGATTAACTAAATATCAAACAATTTTAGCTTTATGTTATGTTGGTATTTCAGTTTTAATTGATATTTTAGCTTTTCTTTTACCAGCTAGAAAAGCAAAGAAAAAGAATTATTTCCGAATTATTGCTATTTTAACTTTAATTCTTTCAACTTTAATTCTTAGTGGTTCTTTTGTTTTTTGAGGAACACCAACTTTATTATTTTATTCAATAATTACTTTAATTGCTTGAGCATTCCAAGTAGTATCTGCAATATTTTTAATTTTAGTAGTTGAAGCACTTCCTAATTAAAAGGTGAAATGATGGAAAACCAAAAACTTTTTTTAAATTCTAAAGCAAGCGAAAATATTAAAAAACATCGCTTTGTTCCTTATCAAGATAAAATTAGAACAGCTTATTTTGCTTATTCTGGTTTATTTTGATTCTTTGGAATTTTAGTTTTTGCTTTTAGTCTTTTTATCATTGTTAATTTAGCAGTTAATAATAAATATCAAATTAGTGGCAGTATGAAAGACATTAATATTTTTTGTACACCAATTCTTAATATGGTTTTAGTTATTTTTTCTTGAATTTTATTATTTTTTGCACCACACAAAATTTATCATAATCCAAAAAGTAGTCTTATTATGCTTTATTTCAGTTTCTGATTTTTAGTAGTTAGTGTTCTTTTGAATAGTCAATTACAAATAACATATTCTAATCAGTATTTAGGTACAGGATTTTATCATTGAATTAATCGTAGTGTCTTAATTGTTCTAGTTGTTTTAATGATATTTGCCATGTTTTTTCTGCAAATCTTTTTTTGAATTATGCGTCATAAATTTTCTTTTATGCCGAGTGATTATGAAATTTATCGACAAAGATCAATTGATAAGAAAGCTAAAAAAGCATTAAAAAAACAAAATAAATTAAAAAAGTAAAAATCTAAATCAACAAGTAATTCTTAATAAAATGATATATTTATTCTAAGATGGGAGAATAAATATGGAAAATAAAAGTAGAATTGCTTGATTTTCAATTTTTTATATTATTTTATTTTTATTTGGTATTTATAATTTAATATTTTTAGTTATAATTTGAGAGAACCATGAATTACTTAGATTGTATTCTCAAGGATTTAAGGTAATTGGTAATAATGGTGACAAAATATCAAGTGCTAGTTCTTTTGCGATTTATGGTCTAATAACAATTGGAACGGTTTTTGCTTTTTTTGGTATTTTAGGTGCAATTCTTAGTCAAACATTAGTTTCAATCGCAGATACACCAAGAAAAAAGTTAGTTGGTTTAATTGTTGGTTTTACATTAGTTATCGTTGGTTTTTATTTTGGTTTTATTTCTCAATTGTTTTATTATCAATGAAATAATAGTGCAATAAAGATTGTTGAAAATTCAAGTGGAATAACTTATAATGCTAATCATTTTTATCAAAATTGACTTAATATTATTGAAATTTGATTAGTTTTTGCCATTTTCTTAATTTTATTAATTCTTTCGATTTTTTTAATTCTTAAACTACACCAAAAAAATCTTGATTGAACAAGACATAATAATGCTAATCAAAAAGAAGAATTAAATTTAGAAATTACTGCTCCCTTTCCAAGTAATAGTGAATTTGATCCAAATGAAACGCAAACTATTACTTTGAATCTTGATACTACTGATAAAATAATGGCACGAAAGAAAAAGAAACAAAGAATAAAAAAACTTAAAAAAAATAAATAAAGAATGGATGAAAAATGGAAATTCGTGTTAGATATGCTCCAAGCCCAACAGGGTATTTACATATTGGTGGAGCAAGAACCGCAATTTTTAATTACTTATTTGCCAAACATAATAATGGTAAATTTATCGTGCGAATTGAAGATACTGATATAGCAAGAAATGTTGCTGATGGTATTGCTTCACAATTAAATAATTTACGCTGATTAGGTTTAGAAATTGATGAAACAATTGATACTAAAGGTAGCAAATATGGCCCTTATCAACAAACTGAAAGATTAGATATTTATCGTCATTATGCTAATAAATTAATTGATGAAAATCATGCTTATCATTGTTTTTGTACGCCAAAAATTTTAGAAGCAATGAAAAAAGCGCAAGAAAAAGCAAAGGTTCCTGCCTTTAAATATGATGGTCGTTGTGCTAAATTATCACCTTCTGAAGTTAATAAAAAATTACAAAATAAAGTTGCTTTTGCAATTCGGTTAAAATCACCAAAACATAGAACTTTTATTGTTAATGATATTGTTCGTGGTGAAGTAAGTTTTAATAGTAAAGATATTGGCGATTTTGTTATTATTAAAACTAATGGTATCGCAACATATAATTTTGCTGTTGTTATTGATGATTATTTAATGAAAATTAGTCATGTTTTTCGTGGTGCTGAGCACTTGTCAAATACACCAAGACAATTAATTGTTTATGATTATTTTAAATGAAGTGCACCAAAATTTGGTCATTTGACTTTAATTACTAATCAAGAGGGCAAAAAATTATCAAAACGAGATGGTAGTTTAATGCAATTTATTGAACAATACCGTAATGAAGGATATTTACCAGAAGCGCTATTCAATTTTATTAGTTTATTAGGGTGAAATCCTCATGAAGAACGGGAAATCTTTTCTAAAGCAGAATTAATTAAGATTTTTAATAGTGATTATTTTAGTAAGTCACCAGGAATGTTTGATATTAAAAAATTATTATGAGTTAATAATCATTATATTAAAGAACTTCCTGAAGCAAAATATTTAGATTTAGTTACTCCTTTTGTTAAAAAAGCGTATGATTGAAATAGTAGACCTGAAACTTGATGAAAAGAATTACTATTGATTTACCAAAAACAATTAATGTATGGTGCCGAAATTACTCAGCTAATTAAATTCTTTTTAGAAAATAAAACAACTTTAACAAAAGATAGTCAAGAATTTTTGAAAAATAATTCTACTTCATCACAACTTGTAATAAAAGCTTTTAGTCAAAAGATTAACCAACTTGATGATTGAAATGAAGAAAAGATTCATGATGTTATTAATCAAGTTAAAAGTGAAACAAAGATTTCTGGTAAATTATTATTTATGACAATTCGGATTGCTTGTTCTCGACAAACAAGTGGTCCAGAATTACCAAAGACAATTAAATTATTAGGGAAAAAGAATATTTTAACAAATATTAAAGATTTAAAATTTTAGGGGTTAATTATGAAGCAAAATGAAAGTTTAAATCAGCAAATTTTTATCCGTGACGCAATTCATAAGAATATTAATATTAACGAACCGGTGATTAAAGCACTAATTGATAGTAAAGAATTTCAAAGATTACGATGAATTAGTCAATTAGGTGGTGCACAAATTGCTTTTCCTAGTGCTACGCATACAAGATTTACTCATAGTTTAGGAGTTTATCATGTTTTAACTCGTGTTCTTAACCAAATTGGTAATAATGAATTAATTAGTGATAAAGAAAAGTTAATTATTAAAATTGCTGGCTTATTACATGATTTAGGACATGGTCCTTTTTCTCATAGTTTTGAAGGAGTTACTAATTTTAATAATGATATTAAGTATCAGTTTAATCATGAATTTTATACTTGTGCTATTATTGGTGATGAAACGACTGAAGTTAATCAAATTTTAAAAAAATATCATATTAATGCTAATGACATTATTAATATTATAAAAAAAGATCACAAAAAATGTCCGAAATATCAAATTCAATTAATTTCATCACAACTTGATTGTGACCGAATTGATTATTTAATTCGTGATTGTTATTTTACTGGTGTTGATTATGGTTCAATTGATTTAGATTGAGTAATTAGTAATATGATTATTGATCAAAAACATGGAATTGTTTTTAATTATAAAGCACTCTGGGCAATTGAAAATTATTTAGTAACAAGATTTCATATGTATTTTCAAGTTTATTTCCATAAAAGCAGTATTTTTTTTGATTTAAAATTGCAAAAATTATTTAGTCAATTAAGAAAATTATTGCAAGAAAACTATCAATGAAAAATTAATATTGCGATAATTATTCCAATTTTAAAACAAGAAATGATTAGTGTTAATGAATATTTAAAGCTTAATGATGCAACAATTCTTAAACTAGTCCAAGATATTATTTTTTATGAAACTGATGAAACTTTAATTGTTTGAGCAAAAGCAATTTTATTTAATCAAGAACAATATAAGTTAACTTTAGAAAATGAAAAATCTAGTACTTCAAATCAATCGCAAGTAATAAAAAATGTTATTTATGATGTGACAAAAGAACCAATTATGATTAAACTTAACAATAATAAAATCTTACCTTTAGAAAAAGTTTCAAAAATTTTAAACAGCTCAACAAAAGAACATATCCTTTATTACTCTTTAATAAAAAAATAGTTTTTGAATTCAAGGTAAAAGGTTGCCTTAATTTTAATATTATGTTAAAAGTTATTAAAATTAAGATTTTTTTATTTTTAATGAGGAATACCAATGAATATTTTTTCACCACTTAAAAAAGTTTTAACTTATCATGAAGAACAAATTTTAAATATGTCAGTAAATGATTTTTATCAAGAAATGACAAAATATAATTTTGATTATGATGAAAGTATTGTAATTTTAGGAATACTTTTAAATAAAGTTGCAATTGATGATGTTAAAATAAAATTGAATTTACAAGAAAACAACCTTCGTGAAAAAGTGATTATTGATTTTGCGATTTTTACTTATCTTTTTATTGGTGATAAATATAATGATCTTGATGAAATTAATAACCTTACTATTGAATTAGCAGAACAAGAACATAAATTATTTGTTGAAACTTTAAGAAAATTAATTAGTAATTATTATCGTAGCGTTGACTTAACTAGTGTTTTAGGAAATGATAACGATCGTGCCAATATGTTTGCCGTAAATGCTTTGTTAAATATTAAAAGAGGAATTGGTTTTGATAATTTTCATATTACTTTATTTATGGTTTATCAATCTTTAGAATTGAAGTTAAAACACTGTTTAAAAAAATACATTAGTAGTGAACCAACAGCTCAAAAAAAACAAATTAATTTTCATAATTTAATTCGTTTAATTAAATTAATTAGTATTAATCGGATTGATGATGAAGAATTGGTAATTATTTTAAAGGATTTACGAGAATATTTACGATATTTTGAAAAAATTAATCCTGGTGGTCAAGCAGCAAGGTATGAAGCAGGACCTAACAATAGTTATTTTAATGAAAATAGTTATTTAGTTATTAATGAAAAGGAATTATTAGATAATTTTGTTCATGCTTTGAGTTTGTTACAAAAATTATATTTAAAATTAATTAAAATATATGATAATAAAAATATTAAAAATGAGAATTTAGAGCATTTACAATTAGATAAAAGTTTAATTAATCTAATAGGTGCTAATGATTTTGATGATAATAATCAAATTGATAGTAAATTCCGAAATTTATTAGATCAAGAAATTTTTGGTGATTATCAAGAATTAATTAATTTAAGTTATCAAGAGTTAGTTAATTTACGTTTTTTCATTCGGATTGGTTTTATTCAATATGTTAATCAAATTATTAATCAATTTTTAACTAATAAAAATGATCAAGAACAAAATATTTTAATTAAAGATTAATTATCTCAAACAAAATGAAAAAAAATTTATTAAAAGGAGAACAATAGTGCAGGAAAAAAAAGAGAATAGTTATATTACTGATCAATTAAAACAAATTCTTATTGTTGCTGTAAAAAAGACTGATTATCAAATTGATGAAGCAAATATTAGTGTCGAATTTAATCAACAAAAAAATGATTTTGGCGATTATTGATCAAATCTTGCTTTACAATTAGCGAAGAAATATCAAAAAAAACCTAACTTAATTGCTAAAGAAATTGTCGATAAAATCGTTAAAAAAGATTTAATTGAAAAGATTACAATTTTGGGGCCAGGATTTATTAATTTTACAATTAAAATTGATGCTTTTTATCCAATTTTAAAAGCAGTTTTAAGTCAAAAAGAAAATTATGCGAAATTAAAGCCAAATAATTTAAAATATAATGTTGAGTTTGTTAGTGCTAATCCAACAGGATTATTACATTTAGGACATGCAAGAAATGCTGCAATTGGTTCAACACTTGCTAATATTTTAGAGCATTGTGGCTATCATGTTATTCGTGAATATTATATTAATGATGCTGGTAATCAAATTAATATTTTAGTTAATTCAATTTTTGTTCGTTATCAAAATCTTTGTGGAGCTAATATTTCATTACCAGAAGATAGTTATCATGGTACTGAAATAATTTCAGCAGCACAAGCTTTCAAAGATAAATATCAATTAAAGTTTTATAAAAAGCAATTGGATGAAAAAAATCATAAAGTTTTTGCTGAATTTGGAATTAACTATATGTTACAAGAAATTAAAAATGATTTATCAAATTTTGATGTTGAAATGGAAATTTGATTTTCTGAAAGAAGTCTTTATCAAACAGGAGCAATTAAAAAAGTTTTAACAAAGTTAAAAGAAAATGGTAATAGTTATCAATCAGAAGGTGCTACTTGATTAAAAAGTACTAGTTTTGGTGATGATAAAGATCGAGTAATTATTAAATCTGATGGTTCTTATACTTATATGCTACCTGATTTAACTTATCACGATATTAAGTATCATCGTAGTGATTTATTAATTAATATTTGAGGTGCTGACCATTCTGGTTATATTGCTCGAATTAAATCAGGAATGGCTGCTTTAAATGATGATCCTAATAAATTAATTATTGTTCCAACGCAATTAGTTCGTTTGATAAGAAATGGTGTTGAGCAAAAAATGTCAAAACGAGCAGGAACTTCAATTACAATGAAAGAATTATTAGCAATTGTTGGCAAAGATGTTTTGCGATATTATATGATTTCTCGTGCTTCTGAAAGTCATTTAGATATTGATATTGATATTGCAACAAAGAAAAATCAAGATAATCCAGTATTTTATTTACAATATGCTCATGCTCGAATTAATCAAATTTTTAGTCAAGCAGAAAAATTTAATGCTATAAAAACAATTAATTTATTAACAAATAAAAAAGAAAAAGAATTATTAATCTTAATTGATGAATATAATTTTGTTTTGAATCGGATTGTTACAACTTTACAACCGCATTTAATGGCAAATTATTTACAAAGATTAGCAAAATCTTTTCACTCTTATTATAATGAGTGTAAAATTATTAACATTGATAATCAGAAGTTAACTGATCAAAGATTAAGTTTAGTTTTAACAATTAAGTATTTATTATTTAATGGTTTAAAATTAATAGGTGTTAATGCGCCAGACAAAATGTAAAACGCAATAAATTTGAGGTGAAAAGGAATGGAAAATCGTACTAGGTTGCTTGAAGTAGCCTATCAATATTTAATGAAACATAAGAAAGCAAGTTTCAATGATATTTGAAAGTATGTTAAAAAAGAATTAAATATTTCTTCACAATATGAAGAAAAAGCAATTGGTAATCTTTATACAGGGATGATTTTAGATACTAAATTCTTCTTGAAAAGTGATAAATTATGATATCCAAGAAATGAGATTTCTTTAGAAGAAATTAAATCACAAGTAACATCAATTACTAGTGACGATACTGATGATGAATTTGATTTATCAGAAGAAATTACAGAAGAAACAGAAATCTTTTCAGAAAAAGAAGAAGATTCAGATGATGATGATGAAGATGAAATCTTTATTGCTGAAGATAATTATGGCGATGGAGACGTTGAAACTCTTGATTTAGATTTAAATAAAAGAATCTTACAAGAAGAAGATTTTTAAAATTAAAAGTTAGGTACAGAATTATGGATACTAAATATATTTTTATTACTGGTGGTGTTGTATCATCTTTAGGAAAAGGAATTATTGCTGCGTCAGTTGGCCGAATTTTAAAACAAAAAAAATTAAAAGTTTTTATGCAAAAAATTGATCCTTATATTAATATTGATCCAGGCACAATGAGTCCATATCAACATGGTGAAGTTTTTGTTACTAGTGATGGTGCTGAAACTGATTTAGATTTAGGACATTATGAACGATTTATTGATGAAAATTTAACTTCAGCATCAAATGTCACAGCTGGTCGAATTTACCAAACAGTGATTGAAAAAGAACGAAAAGGGCTTTATCATGGTACAACTGTTCAAGTAATTCCTCATGTTACTGATGAAATTAAAAATCGTATTTTTAAAGTAGCATTGTCTAGTCAAGCTGATATTGTTATTATTGAAATTGGTGGCACAGTTGGTGACATTGAATCTTTAGCTTTTATTGAAGCAATTAGACAAATTCGCTATGAAAAAGGTAAAGAAAATGTTGCGATTTTGCATACAACTTTAATTCCTTATTTAACTGTTGCTGGTGAATTTAAAACAAAACCAAGTCAGAATTCTGTTAAAGAATTATTGTCTTTAGGAATTCAACCTGATATTTTACTTTGTCGTAGTGACGCACAAGTTCCTGATACAATTTTAGATAAGTTATCATTATTTTGTAATGTTCAAAAAGAATATGTTTTATCAGTGCCTGATTGTAATAGTATTTATCAAGTTCCTTTAATTTTGGTTGATCAAAAAATTGATTTGCTTTTAACTAATTTATTAGGTTTAAATAAAACACCAGTTAATATTAAAGAATGACAAAAAATTAATAATCAAATTGAAAATCTTAAAAAAGAAGTAAAGATTGCAATTACTGGTAAGTATGCTAATTTAAGTGATGCTTATTTATCAGTGATTGAATCATTAAAAATTGCTGGTTATAGTTCTAATGTTAAAGTGAAATATGATATTCTTGATGCTGAAAAATTAACTAATAAAAACATTAAAGAAATTTTGAGTAAATATCACGGGATTGTTGTTCCTGGTGGTTTTGGTGAAAGAGGTGTTGAAGGTAAAATTTTAGCAATTAATTTTGCCAGAACACATAAAATTCCATTTTTAGGTCTTTGCTTAGGAATGCAATTAGCATGTGTTGAGTTTGCTCGTAATGTTTGTGGTTTAACTAATGCTAATTCAACTGAATTTAATCGTGAGACAGAATATCCAATCTTTGACTTATCAAGAGGTAATTCTTTAATTGATGGTATTGGTGGTACTTTGCGTTTAGGTAATTTTCCTTCAGTACTAGAAAGTAATACTTTAGCAAGAAAACTTTATCAAAAAGATATTGTTGAAGAAAGACATCGTCATCGTTATGAATTTAATAACCGTTTTCGTCAACGATTAATTGATAATGGTTTAGTTGTTAGTGGTGTTTATCAAGAAAAAGATTTAGTTGAAATAATTGAATTACCAAACAAGGTTCATCCGTTTTTTATTGCTAGTCAATTTCATCCTGAATTTACTTCAAGACTTAATCATCCTAATCCTTTATTTTTAGGTTTTATTAAAGCCACAATTGAATAAATTGCTATTTAATATTTTTTAAAATGTGATAATATTTTATAAGTGTTTAGAATAAATAATAGAAAATAAGAAGGTGCAAGTTTGAAAAATTTTGTTAATGCTAAAGCTTTAGTTGATGACGCTAAAGCAGGTAAATATGCCGTTGCTCATTTTAATATTAATAATTTAGAATGAACAAAAAGTCTTTTAGAAGTGGCTCAAGAAACTAAAAGTGGTATTATTTTAGGTGCTTCAGAAGGAGCAATTAAATATATGGGTGGTTATAATGTTGTTGCCAATATGGTTAAATCTTTAATGGCAGATTTAAAAATTACTGTCCCAATTGTTTTACATTTAGATCATGGTCAATCATATCAAGCATGTCAATCAGCATTAGAAGCAGGATTTACTTCAGTTATGTTTGATGGTTCACACTTGAGTTTTCCAGAAAATTTAGAAACTACTAAAAAAGTTATTGCTTTAGCTAAAAAATATCATGCTTCAGTTGAAGCCGAAGCTGGTAGTGTTGGTGGCGAAGAAGATGGTGTTGTTGGTTTGGGTGAAGTTGCTGATCCACAAGAATGTCAAAGTTTAGCTAAATTAGGAATTGATATTTTAGCCGCAGGAATTAATAATGTTCATGGTCATTACCCAGATGGTTGAAAAGGTTTAAACTTTGATGTTTTAAAACAAATCGCTGAAGCAAGTAACAAACCATTAGTATTGCATGGTGGTTCAGGAATTCCCAAAGAACAAGTAGCAAAAGCAATCAGTTTAGGAATTGCTAAAGTTAATGTTAATACTGAATTGCAAGAAGCATTTGCTGGAGCAATTAGAAATTATATTATTAATAATAAAGACCAAGAAAATAAGGGTTATGATCCAAGAAAATTAATGAAAGATGCAACTTTAGCAATTAAAACTAAAGCGATTGAGTTATTAAAAGAATTTGGTTCTTATGGTAAATCATAAGAAAGAAAAATAAATATGGGGAAAAAAATTATTAAGATATTTTGAATTATACTATTCATTGGTTTTATATGTGCTAGTATTATTTGATTTCCATTTCATTGTATTTTTCAAGTTTTATTGGGTGATAAAAAAGAAAATTCAAACAAAACAACTAAAAATAAGTTTTGAAACAAAAAATAATTGATAAGATAAAATAACTAATATTTTTGATATTAGTTATTTTTTTTAAATTTTGTTAAAATTGAAACAATAAGAATTATTTTTTAATGGCAAGATTAAAATAATAACTCTTGATAGTGAGGAGTGATTTTATGGAAAAGAAAATTAGAGTAGCAATTGCTAACGATCATACTGCTTTTGAGTTTCGTAAACCAATTATTGAATATTTAAAAAAGCAAGGTTATCAAGTTTTGGATTTGGGAACTGTTAATTCTAAACCAGTTGATTATCCTGATTATGGTTTTAAAATTGGTAAAGCAATTTCAGATCAAAAAGCCGATGTTGGAATTGCAATTTGTGGAACCGGAATCGGAATTAATATTGCAGCTAATAGAGTTCCTGGAATTAGATGTGCGTTAGCTTATGAAGAAGAAACAGCACGGTTAGCTCGCTCACACAATAATGCCAATGTTCTTGCTTTAGGAGCAAGAATTATTGCTGCTGAAAAAGGTGTTGAATTAGTAAAGGTATTTTTAAATACACCAACGAGTACTGAAGAACGACATCAATTTAGAATTAAAAAATTAAATTAATACAAAATCAAGAAAAAGTAAGAATGCGAGCAAGTCTTTATGAAAAAATCAGATGAAAGAAAACCAATTTTAAATTATCAAACTAAGGTTGATCAAGCATTTAATAAAGGGTTAGATCCAAAGTTAACTGATGTTGTTAGAAATGAAATCAATCGCCAACAAAATCATATTGAATTAATTGCTTCAGAAAACTATGTTTCACAAGCAGTATTAAAGTTAGCAGGTAGTGTTTTAACTAATAAATATGCTGAAGGATATCCTCATGCTCGTTATTATAATGGTTGTGAAAATGTTGATATTGCCGAAGAATTAGCAATAACAAGATTAAAAGCATTATTTGCTTGTGGTCATAAACCAGGTGAAAAATTTAAAGATAGTAATGGTAAAGAATGAACTTGTAAACAAGCTAATGCTCATGCCAATGTCCAACCACATTCAGGAAGTCAAGCGAATGCTGAAGCTTATGCAGCAGTTTTAAATCCATTAGATGCAATTTTGGGTATGGCTTTAGATGCTGGAGGACACTTAACTCATGGTTATCCTGTTAATTTTTCTGGGAAAACCTATCATGGTTTAGCTTATGGTGTTAATGAAAAAAATGAACAATTAGATTATGAAGCGATTTTAAAATTAGCAAAATCATATCAACCAAAAATTATTGTTGCTGGAGCTTCTGCTTATTCAAGAACAATTGATTTTGCCAAGTTTCGTGAAATTGCTGAATCATGTAATGCTTATTTAATGGTTGATATGGCTCATATTGCTGGTTTAATTGCAGCAAAACAACATCCAACACCAGTTTGCCATGCTGATTTAATTACGACAACAACTCATAAAACTTTAAGAGGACCACGAGGCGGAGCAATTTTAACTACTGCAGCATTAGCAAAAAAAGTAGATAGTGCTGTTTTTCCTGGTAATCAAGGTGGACCATTAGAACATATTATTGCGGCAAAAGCCCAAGCATTTTATGAAGCATTAACTCCTGAATTTGTTGAATATCAAAAACAAGTTATTAACAATGCCAAAGCGTTTGCCAAAGAATTTAGTAATGCTGGTTTTTATGTTGTTGCAGGTGGAACTGATACTCATTTATTAACAATTAATGTTTTAAAAATTAATGGTTTAAATGGTCAAAAAGCGGTTGATATTTTAGAAAAAATCAATATCGTTGCTAATAAAAATGCTGTACCATTTGATAAATTATCACCGAAAATTACTAGTGGTGTTCGTTTTGGTTCGCCAGCAATGACAACACGAGGTTTTAAAGAAAAAGAGTTTCAACAGTTAGCAAAAATTATTATTAAAGCATGAAAATTACCAAAAGGAATTGAAGATTCTGGTTTGATTGCTTTGAAAAATGAAGTTGATCAATTATTAGCACAGTTTCCGATTTATCCGAATATCGTATTTTAAATAATAGCAATTTCAAATAATATTTAAAAATCTGCAATTAATTTGTCATTTTTTGTATTTGTTTTTGGATAATGTATTCTTGTTTTCATTTTTTAAAGTGCTAAAATAAATCTTAAGGAAGTTTAAATTTTAAAAAGGGGGAATTATAAGATGAAAAAAGTCTTAAGTATTTTAAGTACTTTTGTTTTAACAAGTAGCGTAACACTTGTATTAACTAGTAATGTTAATATTCATAATCAACAAAATAAGAACGAAAATAAAACTGATATTGATTGAAATGGTGTAAAAAATCAAATTAACACATATTTTAAAGATATAAAAAATAATAATCAAAATAAATTGATGCTTTATTCAACAAAAAATAATGCAGTTAATTTTGAAGAAGCAATGAAAAAAGCACAAGAAAAATCTAGTGAATACATTACAAGATTTGAAAGTCAAAATTTAAGTTCCAATGAAATAACAAATGTTTTATTAAATGAAAATAGTGATTTTAAAGAAAATTATCAAAATGCTTTACAACAACAAAGCCAAGATTTTACTAAAGTAAATATTTCGCCATTATTAAAAAATAATTCTACAACAATTGATTATGATTATATATTATCTATAATAAATTCAATAAATAATAGAATGGCATTAAATGAACTAGATCAGCATATTCAAAATTTAAAAATTATTGGTATATCTTTTACAACTGTTGCAACAGCAGCAGCAATTGCAGCGGTTGCTTTTTTTGCAGTAGCCTTTTTTACTTTTGGAGCTACTTCAGCATGAGGAACAGGATGCTCAATTATAGCAGCAACTCTTGGATCGGCAGCAGCAATTTTAGATTTAGTTTTATTAAAATATAATAAAGAACGAGAAAATTTAGAAGAAAAAATTAGCACTGGAATCATTACATTTAATGATATTTTTACTTTAGGTCATTTACCTTATACTATTCTTAGTGCTTCTTTGCCAGCAATTGAAGGTACATTAAGTGCAACATCTTGAGCTTTTCCAGCAGGTGTAGCCTTAATTGGAGTTATAGCAGGAATATTAGGTTGAATTAGTTTTTATAAATAGGAAAATGATATGTCTTATTCTTGAATTTATGTAGTATGTATTTTACTTTCTTTAAATGTTGGATTTTTAGCTGGTTTAGGTTCATACTTACCTCCTTATATTGGATTATCACGATTTAAAAATGCTATGATTATTTTTGCTAAAGAACCAGAATTTAATAATTTTTCTTTTATGCTTAAAAAATTTAAATATCATTATTTAAGTGCTTATTTTATAATTGGTGGGATGTCTTATATGAGCTATGGTGTGTTATTATGAGGTTCTTGACTTTTATTTCAAGAAAAAATCCTTATACCTGAAGTAATTATTCTTTTATTTTCTTTTATTGGCTATTATTTCAGATTAAGAAGATTATGAAGAAACATTAAAAAATTGGGTATACAAACTAATGAAGAAGTTCTTACTAGTTTTCAAATTCATAGAGAAAGAATTAATATTGAAGAAGTGAAATCTTTTCAATTGTTTAAATATTATTTTAATGATAAATCTAAAAGTAAAATTTCTAGATATAATTTACCTTTACAACATAATCAAAAAAGAATTGCTAAAATAACTAAGCAATTAGCAAAAAAAAGAAATCATCTTAGTCAGGAAAAATATAATTTTAAAATATTAATCCTTTATATTAATTATCTAAAAAGACATGCTACTTTTTACAAATGACTTGAAAATGATCCTAATAATTATATTGATAATCAATATGTTGTAATTGAAAAAGAAAAATATGAAAATGTAAAAATTTTGAAAAAAGTATTAATTAATAATTTCTTTGCTTTTGTTAATCAAGCAGAGCAAGAATTTAATTAAAAATAAAGTCTCAGCAACTTAATTAAATATTTATTAAACTAAAAACATAAATCAATCTCACAAATAGCTAAAGACCTTAAAAAGCGAAAGCACAATTTCAAGAGAAATTAAAAGAAATATTCAAATTATTTATCATCCAAAATGTGGTGATTATGAAATGGATTTAATTAATTTAAAACAAGGAAGTAAAAATTCTTTACTAGCACTAGTTGATTGCAAAACTCGTTATGGTTGCTATAAAAGTAACATCAAAACATATGAGTCATATTAATGAAAAATTACTTGAACTAATTAATAAAAATGAAATTAAAATTAAAACAATTACCAAAGATAATAAGTCAGAATTTAATGGTCTAATTAAAGTCACTAAAGACTTAAACATTAAAGTTTATCCATATAATCTTTATGCTTCTTGTGAAAAAGAAACAAATGAAAATTTTAATGATTTAATAAGAAGAATATTTTCAAAAGGAAGTAATTTTGTAGATTTTATTTATTTTTAATTATAAAAGTGGCACAATAATTTTAAAGAAGGGGCCTAAAAATGATTAAAACTAGAATTTCTTTACAATCAATATTGTTAGCTTCATATTTACTTTTAATTTTTGCAATGATATTTAATGTTACTTTTGATTTGATTGATTGACAGAAAAATGAAATTTTACCAGCAAGCATTTGTTTGATTATTTTTATTATTTGTTTTATTAGTGGTATTTTCAATGTTTTTTATTGCAAAAAAATCAATAAAAAATTAGTTTGAACGTTTATGTTTTATTTATTTTTACCTTTTTCAGTTCCATTAATAATTTTAGAAACGAAATATAAAGTCAAAATTAATAATGAAAATGATTTTCAACAAGTAAAACAATCAGATTTTATTTGAAAATTTCTTATTATTACAACCATATTACAAGTAGTTAGTTTATTTTTAATTATTAGTGGAGTAATAATATTTTTTCAAGTTAATGCTAGCAATTTAAATTTAATCGGTTGATTTTTTTTAATTATCGTTATTTTAATGTTAATTGGATTAGCATCCTCATGAGCTTATTTTTTAACTAATAAGAAAGTTTTTAAAATTATGATGATTTTTAATTTACAATTTGGTTGGCCGTTATTTTTTCTTAATTTTATTATCACAAATAATAATCAAGAAAATAAAAATAATATTGAATTGAAGAGACTGGAAAACTAAGAAATATATTAAGAAAAGTAGAAAAATAATAATTTTTTTAATTAAAAAAGGAATGAACTTAATCAAATCTTGATTAAACGATTCCTTTTAATTTTGTTTCATGACTAAATATTATAGAATTCAATATATTTAGACAAATTAGTTTTTATTCATTTGTCGTTTAATTCACGATATTTGATTCTTTTTCTTTTGATTTTTTATTCTTTGAAATTTTACTTTTTAATTTATTAAATTTAATTTTAATTGTTTGATAGTAAGTAAAGATTGCCGCACTAATTAAAGTAAAAAATGCACCTAAGGTTGTACCAATTGTTAAGAAAACAAAAATATTATTTTCAATATTATTTATTAGTTGATATAAAGCGAAACCAAGATTTAAAACAATAATAAGTGGGATTATGATTAAGCAAAGAATTCTAAAACCATATTTATCTCATTTAAATCATGATTTTTCATTATTAAATTTTCGTAAATCAGGATAAATTTTTCATAATCAACAAACACCTATTAATTCAAAGATTCCAATAATCATTTGTAAAATTCCAGCAGATCAAGTAGCAACACCATCAATCAAAGCAGCACTATTATTAAAGATAAACAAAATATCAACTAAAAGACTAATAATAATTACTCCAATAATTATTTTTGATCGTTTTATTTTTCATTCTATTGCAACAGGATTAACAATTGCTTCTAATAATGCAATTAATGAGGAAATTCCGGCAAAAAATACTGAAAGAAAAAAGAAGATTGCCAAACTATGACTAAGCACCAGTAGTCCGATATTATTATTACCAGCAATAATGGCAAATATTTGTGGAAAAACTTGAAATATTAATGTTGGACCTGGTTGAAATATTTTTTCAATTGGTTGATTTAAGTTTTTAGCAATTGCTCCGATGCCAGTAAAAACAGTACAAGATGTAATTAAAGCAACAATAATTGTACCACCAGCAATTATTAATGTTTTATTAACATTATCTTGATTTTTTGGAGCATAACTAGCAAAAATAATCATTGCTCCAGTACTAGTAGTTAACATAAAAAAAGCAGAACCAAAGGCATCAGTTCAAATGCTTGGGTTTAAAAGACTATTACTATGAAAACTGAACATTTTTTTTAAACCACTTCCAGCACCATCTAAAGTCATAGTATAAATCATCATAATTATCATTAATATAAATAAACCAGGAACAAGAATTTTGTTAGCAATGTCAAGTCCTTTTGTAACGCCACCTAAAACAATCAACCCTGTTAATAATCAAACTGCTAATAAACTAAGTAAAACTCAAACGCTAACATTTCCTAATTGTGAAAATCCTTGCGGATTAGCATTAGTTTGACCAATTAAAACTTTTAAAAAATAATCTTCTTTAGTTAGACCTGGCAGAAATGCCATAATTAAAGCTAACAGTGATCAAGCAACTAGAACACTATAGAAAATGCTTGTTAATCAAGACATTGCTGATTGTAAAAAACCAAAGAATTTCCCTGGTTTATTAGCTAATTCTTCAAAAATCATCACATGATTTTTACGATATTTTGTTCCAAGATTAAATTCTATTAATAATAAAGGAACGCCACAAACTAATAAGGCAATTAAAAATGGTATCAAAAAGATACCACCATATTGATTCATTTTTGTTGGGAATCCTCAAATTCCACCAAGACCAATAGCGGTACCCAGAGCTGACATGATAAATCCTCATGCTGAAATTGTTTTCTTATTTTTCATAACATACTCCTGGTATTTAATTATATATAAATTTATATATCAGAGAATTTTATAAGATTATTATGATAATTACAAGTTTTTTTATTTTTTATTTGAAGATTTTAATTTAAATGATTTTTTTTATGTTTTTGAAAGAATTTTTTAATATCTTGGAAATAAGTAAAGATTGCTGCAGCGATTAAAGTAACAAATGCACCCAAAGTTGTTCCAATTGTTAAGAAAACAAAGGTATTGGCTTTAATATTATTTACTAATTGATATATAGCAAAACCAAGATTCAATGCAATAATTACAGGAATAATAATTAAACAAAAAAATCTAAAACCATATTTATCTCATTTAAATCAAGATCTTTCATTATTGAATTTTCGTAAATCAGGATAAATTTTTCAAATTCATGAAACACCAATTAATTCAAAGATTCCAGTAATCATTAATCAAATTCCTGCTGCTCAAGCAGCTAATCCATCAATTAATGCTGAGCTATTATTAAAAATAAATAAGATATCAACTAAAAGACTAACAATAATGATGCCAATAATTAATCTTGAACGTTTTGCTTTTCATTCAATTACTAAAGGATTAACAATTGTTTCTAACATTGCGTATACTGAAGAGATTCCGGCAAAGAAAACTGATAGAAAGAAAAAGATTGCTAAGATATGGCTAAGTACTAATAATCCCATATTATTATTACCAGCAATAATGGCAAAGATTTGTGGGAAAACTTGAAAGATTAAAGTAGGTCCTGGTTGAAAAACATCGTTAATTTCTTTTCCTTGATGATGAGCAATAACACCAATTCCACCAAAAACCGTACAAGCGGTAATTAAAGCAACAACTGTTGTACCACCGGCAATGATTAAACTTTTATTAGTATTATCTTGTTTCTTTGGCGAATAACTGGCAAAAATAATCATTGTTCCAATACCAGTTGTTAACATAAAGAAAGCAGAACCAAAGGCATCAGTTCAAATACTTGGACTTAAAAGTTTATCACTATGAAAACTAAACATTGTTTTTAACCCTGTTCCAGCGCCATCTAAAGTCAAAGTATAAATCATCATAATTATCATTAAAACAAATAAACTAGGAGTAAGAATTTTGTTAGCAAGATTAAGTCCTTTTGCGACACCACCTAAAACAATGATTCCTGCTATTAATCAAACTGCTACTAAACTAAGCAAAACTCAAACACTAATATTTCCTAATTGTGAAAAACTTTTCGGATTGGGATTAGTTTCACCAATTAAAACTTTTAAAAAATAATCTTCTTTAGTTAGACCTGGCAGAAATGCCATAATTAAAGCTAACAGTGATCAAGCAACTAGAACACTATAAAAAATACTCATTAATCAAATCATTGCTGATTGTAAAAAACCAAAGAATTTCCCTGGTTTATTAGCTATTTCTTCAAAAACCATCACATGATTTTTGCGATATTTTGCTCCAAGGTTAAATTCAATTAATAATAAAGGCACAGCACAGATAATTAAAGCAATTAAGAATGGTATTAAAAAAGTACCACCATATTGGTTCATCTTAGTTGGAAATCCTCAAATTCCACCAAGACCAATGGAAGTACCCAAAGTTGACATGATAAAGCCTCATGCTGAAATTGTTTTCTTATTTTTCATTAAGATACTCCGGACTTATTTATATATTTTATATATTACCAAATTGTATATAATTATTATTATAATTACAAGATTTTATTACTATTTTGAGTTTTAGTTAAATCATTTTTGGTAACAAAAACCAATTTTATTGGTGAAATGTACTATAATTTAATTAGAAAGTTAAATTAATAATTAAATATTAATGGTGAGTTATGTTTAAACTAGTTGCTCCTTATCAACCAACTGGTGATCAACCAGCAGCAATTAAGCAAATTGTTAAAGGAATTAAAAATAATATTAAAAATCAAGTTTTACTTGGTGCCACAGGAACAGGTAAAACTTTTACTATGGCTAATGTCATTCAACAAGTACAAAAACCAACCTTAATTTTGGTTCATAATAAAACTTTGGCAATGCAACTGTATGGTGAATTAAAAACTTTTTTTCCAGAAAATCGTGTTGAATATTTTGTTTCTTATTTTGACTTTTATCAACCAGAAGCTTATTTGCCAAAAACCGATACTTATATTGATAAAAATTCAAAAATTAATCAAGAAATTGAAATGTTACGATTGAGTACTTTAAATGCTTTGTCAACAGAAAAAGATGTAATTGTTATTGCTTCTGTCGCAGCAATTTATGGTGCTCAAGATCCAAAAGAATACCAAAAGTCTTTTTTTGAATTACGAAAAAATACTAAAATTAATCGTCAAGAATTATTAAATCGTTTAGTTGTAATTGGTTATCAACGCAATGATTTAGAATTAGTACCAGGAAGTTTTAGTGCTAAAGGTGATGTCATTAAAATTGCACCATCATGAACTGACCAGTATTTTTTGCGGATTAGTTTATTTGATGATGAAATTGAAGAGATTGCTAAAGTTGATATTTTAAATAGTAATGTTTTAGAACGCTTTCCATTTTTAACTATTTTCCCAGCTGAAGATTATGTTAGTACTAGAGAGCGAGTTAATTTTGCTGTTGGTGAAATTGAAAAAGAATTAGAAAAAACATTAGCAAAAATGAGAAAAAATAATTATTTATTAGAAGCACAAAGATTAGAACAAAGAACAAATAATGATTTAGAAAGTTTAAGAGAATTTGGTTTTTGTAATGGGATTGAAAATTATTCTCGTTATTTAGAAAAAAGAGCAGCAGGTTCATCGCCTTATACTTTGTTTGATTTTTTTCCACAAGATTATTTAACAATTGTTGATGAGTCACATATGACTTTACCACAAGTTCGAGGGATGTATAATAATGATCGTAGTCGTAAAGAAACTTTAGTAAAATTTGGTTTTCGTTTACCAAGTGCTTTAGATAATCGGCCATTAAACTTTCAAGAATTTTCTCAAAAGTTAAATTATGTTGTTTATACTTCAGCAACTCCAGGTGATTATGAATTAGATTTAATTAAGAAAGAACCAAAAGAATTTAATCAAACAATTCAACAAGTAATTAGACCAACTGGTTTATTGGACCCAACAGTTGAAATTAAACCATCAGTGAATCAAATTAATGATATTATTAAGCAAATTAAATTACGCTCAGCAAATCAAGAACGAGTATTTATTACTACTTTAACAATTAGAATGGCTGAAGAATTAACAGCATATTTACAAGAACAAAAAGTTAAAGTTGCTTATTTACATAATGAATTAAAAACTTTGGAAAGAACAAAAGTTTTATTGGATTTACGCCGTGGTGTTTATGATGCGATTGTAGGTATTAATTTATTACGAGAAGGATTAGATGTTCCTGAAGTTTCTTTAATTTGCGTTTTAGATGCTGATAAAAGTGGGTTTTTAAGAAATACGAGATCATTAGTACAAACAATTGGTCGCGCTGCAAGAAATGTTAATGGTCATGTTATTCTTTATGCTGATGAAATTAGTTTAGCAATGAAAGCAGCAATTGATGAAACAAATAGAAGACGAAAAATTCAAATTGCTTATAATGAAAAACATCATATTACTCCTACTAATGTTAAAAAACCATTAAGTGAAATTATTAGTACCAAAGAATTAGATTCTGATTTACAAAAATTACGAACAGCAAAAGGTAAAGCAAAAGTTACTGCTAAAGAAAAGATTATTGCTGAAATTCGACTTGAAATGTTGCAAGCAGCGAAGGAATTAAATTTTGAAAAAGCGGCAGCATTACGAGATTTAATTTTAAATATTGAAGCAGATGATGGTCCAAAAACATCAAAACCAGAAAAGAAAGGTAAAAAATAATGGCAAGTTATGGTTATTATCAAAGTCCAATTGGTTTAATTAAAATTACTGCTGATGAAGCAAGTGTGCTTAGTTTAGAGTTTATTGAAACAAAAGTTAATCAAGAAACCTTAAATTCAAATAATCTTGTTATTAATAATTGTCTGGAGCAATTAGATCAATATTTTAAGCAAGATTTAACTACTTTTGATTTACCATTAGCACCAAAAGGAACAAAGTTTCAAGAGTTAGTATGAAAAGAAACCCTTAAAATTCCTTATAATCAAGCCATTACGTATCAAGAGTTAGCACAAAAAATTAACCACCCAAAAGCATGTCGCGCAGTTGGTTCTGCCTTGGGTAAAAATCCGTTAGCAATTTTTATTCCTTGTCATCGTGTTGTTTCTCGCAATAAGAAAATAATTAATTACTCATCAGGAAAAGAACGAAAAATCTTTTTACAAACATTAGAATCATTACAACAAAAAAAATAAAAGAAAAATCTTTTTCTTTTATTTTTTTATTTGAAAATTCATTTTTGAGCAATATAATTAGTTTAAACCAAACTTATCATTTTTTAGAAAGGGGTTGAAAATGATATGGAAAATTTTAATATTGATTTAAAAAAATTTAGCGAATATGTTGTCAATATAATTTATGATGTTAATAATTTTGACATTAATAATACTGAAGAACAAAAAGTTTCACCTTTGAAATTACAAAATATTCTTTATTTTCTTTATGCTTATGCTTTATCAGCATGAAATAAAACATTATGATCTAATAATTTTGAAAAATGAGTAATTGGTCCAGTGATACCAGAACTTTATTATGATTATTCAAAAAATGGTGTTCGTTTATTTAATCTTGAAGAACATTTTGTAAAAATTCCTGAAATTCCAAATTGAGATCGCTTTGATTTAGAAGCATTAGTAATAGATTTAAGTAAAAAATATAATGACATTGAATTAGCAAAATTAGCTCATGACGATGTTTGAAAAAATACAGATATAAGTTCAATCATGAAAGCTGAAGATATTGCAAAATATTATTCAGAATATGAAACATTTATTGATGAAATTGTAAATGATCCAACAATAGAAAATAATATTAGTATTTTTTCTGAAAATGGCTAAAGATACGAAATATAAAATTGGTGGAGTAATTCACATTGGTTTACCTTTTAAAAGTCATGATGGTAAACTTTTAAAAAATCGATTTATGTGTATCTTTGCAATTGATAATAATGATTTAGCATTAATGCCAATGTCAACATTTCATAACGAAGAACAAAAAAATTGAAAACTAAAACAATCAAAAATTAAAGCAACAATTTTTGAATATTCACAAAAGCACGGTAATAATCGTGATGGTTATCTTAAATGTAACCAGTTATATATTTTAAGTAAAGAGGCATGTGCTACTTTTAATGAATTGCGTGTATGTAATAGAATGAATAAAGAATATTTTAAAGAACTGCAAGAATATGTAAAAAATTTACAAAGGAACAAAGTGAAATTTTTGAAGAAAAGAATTGTTTTTGAAGATTCATTTACTTTCCAGCAAAAAGACTCAGATTCTGAAAGTGTTTTTACTAATGATGAATTAGTGAAAATGAAAAAAGATGAACAAAAATTTATGGAGCGATTTAAAAAAGCTGAAGCAGCTTTAAAAAAATCACAGCAAGTAGCACAAGAAGTAGATGCAGATGATAATGAATTTGATGACTATGAACGCTAAATAAAGTAAATATTAAAAAAATTCTCTTTGATTAAAGAGAATTTTTAATTGTCATAAGACTAAAATTATATATATTATTTATTGTTTTTCATATACTGCACTAAAGTTTTAACTAGAACAGCTTGACCACGGTCATTGCCATAAGCAGTTCCAGCAATGTCTAAATGTAAGAATGGTTTGTCTTCACAGAATTCTTGAATGAAAGCAGCAGCACTTGATGAGCCACCATAACTATCTTTAGTAACATTACTTAAGTCAGCAATTGCGGAACTTTTAATACCAACAATATTATCTTCATGAATTGGCATTCTTCAAATTTCTTCATTTGCTTGGTCAGCAGCAGTTTGAAAATTATTAAATAATTGATCGTTATTACTAAAGGCACCAGTCATATAATTACCAAGAGCAATTAAGATTGCTCCTGTTAAAGTTGATAATTCAATAATTTTTGTTGCTTTACCTTTTCTTATTGCATAAGTAATACCATCTGCTAAAACTAATCTTCCTTCAGCATCGGTATTATTAATTTCAACAGTTTTACCATTCATTGATTTAACAATACTTTCAACTAATGTTCCATGACCACCAATTTTATTTTCTGTTAAACAAGCAACAGCAATAAAGTTAGTTTTTAATCCTAATTTAGCAGCAGCAAGAGCACTATTGCAAACAATTGCTGCCCCTGACATATCAAATTTCATCCCTTTCATATATTGACTTGGTTTTAAAGAGTAACCACCAGTATCAAAAGTGATTCCTTTTCCAACTAATCCTAAGATTTCATTTTTATTTTTGGCGTCACCATTATAAGTTAGAACAACAACTCTTGGTTCGTAATGAGAAGCGGCATTAACTGCTAATAATAAATTCATATCTAAGTCTTGAATTGCTTTTTTATCTAAAATTGTTACTTTTAAATTTGCAATTCCTTTCGCTTTTTCACTAATATGATTAGCAAAAATTTCTGGATATAAAATATTAGGCGGCATATCTTGTAAATCACGAGCAAAGTTTAAAAATTCACTTTGAGTCTTAATTTGTTCTTCTGATGTGTATTCAGGTAATTTATTAGTTGTTAATAAATTGTATTTAATTGTTACTTTTTCAGGACTTTTGCTTTTTAAAGTATAAGCTTTATGATTTGCATAAAGAATTGCTTCATAAATTGTTTGTATTGCTTCTGAGTCATTAATTTTTTCATTAGTAAATGATTTAATTTCAATATCAACATCATCTTGAATTTCTTGATTTCTAATAATATTAATAAATAATTTTCTTAAACCAGTTCTTGTTAATTGATTTTTTTCACCTAAATAAACGAAATAAGTTTTTTCTTGATTAATTAAAGTAATTTTATTATTAACTTTAACAATTAAATCGTTTTTTAAATTACTTTTTGTAATACCAACTAAATTTAATTGATAAAGTTTTTTTTGATTAATTTGAACAGGACTATCCATATATTTGTTCTCTCTTTCGATAACTCTAAATATTTAATAAATAATTATGTCTTTTATTATAATATATTTTTGTCAATTCTAATAGATGGTATGATATATATTGTGATTAATTCTTTATATGGAGGTTAAAAGTGACACGAAGTCAATTAACTAAAGAACAACAACAAAAATATTGTTGAGATTTTTCTCATTTATTTAAAAATGATGATGCATGAAAACAAGAATTAAATAATTGTGACAAAATTGTTGCTAAAATGGTGCAATTAAAAGGTAAATTGAAAGATTTAAAAAACTTTAAAACTTATTTAGCATTGAGTAAAGAACTTTCATTAACTTTTATGAAATTAGGCCAATATTTACATTATAGTGATTTAGACCAAACAAATTTAACTTATCAAAATTTAAATAATTTATTTGCGATTAAAACTAGCAATCTTGGGCAACAATTATCTTGAATCGAACCAGAGATTAAAACAATTGGTGCTAAGAAAATTCAACAGTGAGTTAAAGATAATGCTGATTTGGCAAATTACCAACATAGTATGAAAGTTTTTTTTCAATTTGAAAAATATATTTTAAGTGAGCACGATGAAACTTTATTAAGTAAAGTTAGTAAATCTCGTGGTGCAGTTGGCGATTTATATGATTCATTAGTTTTTGCTGATAAACAAAAGATGATGATTGATTATCAAAAGAAAAATCAAGAATTAACTCAAACTTTATATTTAAATATTTTGGAAACTACTGAACCAATTAAAGATCAAAAATTGCGAATTGAAACAAATAAAAAATTTTATCAAGATATTAAGAGTAAGAAACATTCTTTAGCGCAAGTTTATCAAGGAATTATTGAGTCATCAATTGAAGAAATAAAAATCCGTAATGTTGATAATGATAAAAATTTGACACCATTAACTTATAGTTTACTTGGTGATAATGTTAGTTTGAAAGTTTATCAAAATTTAATTGCTGTTGGTAAAAAATATTCATATTTAGTTCGTGAATTTTATAAAATTAAAAAACAATTTTTTAAATTAAAAAAACTTTATCCAACTGATACAAGTTTAAAAATGGCTTCTTTACCAGAACAAAAATATGATGTTGAAACAGGAATTCAAATTATTAAATCAGTTTTAAGTGTTTTAGGACCAGAATATTTAGCACAATTAGATTTAGCATTATTACCGGGAAGAATTGATTATTTTGAAGATACTAACAAAACAACTGGTGCTTATTCAACTGGTGGTGATGGTGTTGAACCGATTATTTTAATGAATTGAGATGATACAATTAATTCAATTAATACACTTGGTCATGAATTAGGGCATTCAGTTCACACTTTGTTATCAGAAAAATATCAACCTTATCCAAATAATAATTATCCAATTATTCTAGCTGAAGTTGCATCAACAGTTAATGAACATTTAATTTTTGATTATTTATATAATAAGGCAACAAGTAAGGAAGAAAAAATTTATTTATTACAAACTCATATTGAAACAATTATTGGTACTTTCTTTCGTCAAATTCAATTTGCTAAATTTGAATGAGAAGCACATAAATTAGTTGAACAAGAGCAACCATTAAATGCTGATATTTTAGCTGATTTATATACTAATATTTCTAATGAATATGGTCAAGATGTTTTAGATGTTATTGATGAAAAAGAAAAACATTATAGTTGACCACGAGTATCACATTTTTTTCATTCACCATTTTATGTTTATAAATACGCTACATCAATTACAGTGTCTTATAAACTTTATGAAGATGTTAAGCAAGGTAATAAAGATAACTTATTAAACTTCTTAAAATCTGGTGGAAATGATTATCCATTAGCAATTTTAAAGAAGGCAGGTGTTGACTTAGAGACAATAAATGTATATAATCCTTTAGTCAATAATTTAGAAAGTTTACTTAATCAATTAAAAGATTTAATTAAAACAAAGTAACTTGAGGAGAAAATATATGGACATAAAATTTGATTTTGAAGACATTAATTTAATTGCTAATAAATGTTTAGTTAGTTCAAGAAGAGAATGTAATCCTAGTGTGCAATTAAATGGTTTTAAATTTAAAATTCCCGTTGTTCCTGCTAATATGAGTGCTGTTGTTGATGAAAAACTTTGTTTTTGATTAGCAAAAAATAATTATTTTTATGTTATGCATCGTTTTAATATTGATCAAATTGCTTTTGTTAAAATGATGAAGCAAGCTAATTTATTTGTTTCAATTAGTGTTGGTGTTAAAAAAGAACATAAAGACTTATTATTAGAATTAAAAAAATTAGACTTAATTCCTGATTTTATTACAATTGATATTGCTCATGGTCATAGTTTAGTTATGGAAGATATGTTGAAGTTTATTAAAACAACTTTTAAGAATACTAAAATTAAACCATTTGTTATTGCTGGTAATATTATGAGTGCAGAAGCTGTTAAAGATTTAGAAGCATGAGGTGCTGATGCTTTAAAAGTTGGTGTTGGGCCAGGGAAAGTTTGTATTACGAAATTAAAAACTGGTTTTGGAACTGGTGGTTGACAATTAAATGCTTTACAAGATTTAAGCAAAGTTGCTAAAAAACCATTAATTGCTGATGGTGGTATTCGTTGTAATGGCGATATTGCTAAAGCAATTTGTTTTGGTGCCGATATGGTAATGGCGGGAAGTATTTTATCTGGTCATGATGAATCACCAGGAAAATTAGTAGTTAATAATGGCAAAAAATATAAAGAATATTATGGATCGGCTAGTGTTTTCAATAAAGTTGAAGCGAAAAATATTGAAGGAAAAAAGATTCTGGTTTCTTATAAAGGGCCAATTGCTCATACTTATCAAGAAATGGAAGAAGATTTACAGTCAGCAATTTCTTATGCTGGAGGTAAAGAATTAATGGCTTTAAGAAAATGTCACTATGTTATTGTTAAGGGTACAATTAACAATGGTGATGATCGTTAAAACTTTGATTAACTCGTAAGGATATGTCTTATCTTAATTAGTTAAGATAAGAAATTAAAAAACTTGGTTAAAATATTTAAAATAACCAAGTTTTTTATTTATGAATAATCTTTAAATTATCAAGTTTCTTGTACTATATCGTATAACATTTCTCCTACTTTTGCGTGAACAAGTTCAGTTGGGTGAACAAAATCAAAAAAGAAGTGATTGTTAATAGTTTCAAAGTTAACTCCTTGATTATATTTTGGTGTAATTTTACCGTTTAGAAGAGCATTTAAATCAAGATTATAATCAGTAGCACCTTGTTCAATATTTACACCTTGTTGTGCAAAATCAATTAATAATTGATTAAATTGCTTATAAACATCAAAAACTTTAATATAATGCGGATACTCTACTTTCAAATTAGCAATCATATTTAATCATAATTGATTATAATGAGCAGTTAAATTTGATGCTAGTATTGCTTTAGTACTGCCACGATATCGAGGAATTTTTCCTAAGTCTGGTGTATTCATTACTAAAATATGTTTATTACCATTTATAATTAATTTTTTCAAAGCACTTTGCTGATCACTAAGAAGATTTTGTATTATTGCTTCTTGTTCAGTACTTGATGAAGTTTCTAAGATTTCTGACATAAAATCATTGCTTCCAATTTGAAAAAAAGTTAAATCATCATCTTCAATTTTATGTTGTTGTAATAAAGCATCAACTTGTTTATTAATGGTAAAGTTATTAAAAAACATTCCTTGAAGGTCTGTTGTTGGCAGTTCGGATGCGTGTGCACCACCAAGAGCATAATTATTACCAATATGATTATATGTTTTAGAATAAAAATCAAAATTTCAGCCGGCATCTAAATTTAATTCTAGTTTATCTGCTAAAATTTCAACTGCGACTTTGCCATTAGAAAATGAGTGATTTTGATAAAATGGATCATCCATAGTAAAGCCATGTCCAGTTATTGTTTTTAAAATTTCACTACCAGCACCAACTACTGCGCCATTATCTGATAAACTATCACCGACAACATATAATTGATGATAATTAACAGAATTATCAATAATTGTTTTATTAGGTGTTTGATTAATTAAACTAAGATTTAATAAAATAATTGAACTTGCTAATTCAAGACCAGCAAAAATTAATAAAAGTTTTCTCATAATATTTTGTGCCTTTCATAAGGGTAAACTTATTTTATATTATTTTTGATAAAATGATATTGGTTTTTTTAAACTGATAGTTGTAATGTAATAAAATTTAAAGTTATCTGATTTAATAATTATATGATATTATAAAATTAACATATAATATGTGAATTTAAAAAGTGAAAGGAGAAAAGAATGGCAATTGAAAAAGATTCTGGAGCTAAAACTGTAAACAAAATAACAACAAAAAAATCTCCAGAAGTAATTGCAATTACTGCTTGTCCAACTGGAATTGCTCATACTTATATGGCAAAAGAAAAAATTCTTGAAGCCGCCAAAGAATTAAAGATGACATGTAAAGTTGAAACTCAAGGTCGTAGTGGTAATGAAGATGTTTTGACTGCTGAAGATATTGCTAATGCTAAGGTAATTATTTTTGCTAATGATAAAGCTTTAACAGGTTTAGATCGTTTTAATGGTAAAGAAGTTATTCAAGTAGGAACAAAAGAAGCGATTTTAGACAGTAAAAAGTTAATTAATGATTATTTAAATAAGACTGGGAAATTAACAACAATTAATCAAACTGCTAAAGAAGGAGAAGCAGTTGATTTTTCATTTGATAACTTCAAACATGTAACACGAAACTTATTAGGTGGTGTTTCACGAATGTTACCTTTTGTTGTTGCTGGTGGAATTATTTTAGGAATTGGATTCTTAATTGATAGTGGTAATTCAGGTGGTAACTTTGGTGTTACTAGAGGTGCTGCTGCTTGATTTTCTGGTTTAGGAAAAGTTATTTTCTCAATGATGATTCCAATTTTAGGAGCTTATATTTGTTATTCAATCGTTGGCCCACAAGGGTTATTACCGGGAATGGTTTGTGGATTGGTCGCTAATGCTCCAGAAATGTTATATAAAGCTGATGGTGCTGGCTGAGAAAATACTTGAGGGCGGATTTTTCCTGATAGTATTAAGAATTTTAACTCCGGTTTTTTTGGCGCTATTATTGGTGCTTATTTAGTAGCCTTTGTTGTTTATGGTTTAACAAAAGTTTTGAAAAAAACACCAAAATCATTACGAGGTGTTAAAGATATTGTTTTTGTACCAGTTGTTACTGCATTAGCAGCTGGATTAATTATGTTTGCAATTAATATTCCTTTAGGTTATCTAAATTATGGTTTAGGTTTAGGATTAAAATATTTATCAGAATATAATTTAAGTGCTCTTGCTGGATTAATTATTGGAATTATGATGGCTGTTGATATGGGTGGTCCAATTAATAAGGCTGCTTATGTTTTTGGAACAGTAACAATTGATGCTAGTCAAACTGCTTATGAATCAATTCGTTCAAGTAATGGTGGAACAACTTTTATGGCTGCTGCAATGGTAGCAGGAATGGTACCACCTTTAGCAATTGCGTTATCAACAAGAATTTTTAAAAAATATTGATCTGCCAAAGATATTGATGGTGGAAATACGAACTGATTCTTAGCTGCTTGCTTTATTACTGAAGGAGCAATTCCTTATGCAGCAGAAGATCCAAAACGAGTAATTCCTGCTTCTGTTGTTGGTAGTGGTGTTACAGGTGCGATTCTAGCTGGCTTTGGTATTACCTTAAGTGCTCCGCACGGGGGGGTATTTGTCTTTCCATTATTAAATATTCAAGATAATGGTTCAAACTGATTTAAAATGCCAACCCAAGGAGGTTCAATTGGTGTTGCTATTGCAATTACAATTATTGCTTTAGTTGTTGGTGCTTTGATTAGTGCTTCTATTCTTGGTTTTTGAAGAATGAGTGCAATTAAAAAAGGTAAATTAATTTTAAAATAAGGAAATAATACAATGATTTATACATTAACTTTAAATCCGGCAATTGATCAAATGATTAGTACTAAGAACTTTACCTTAGATGCTACTAATAAAGCAATTGAACAGTATCAAATTCTTGGTGGCAAAGGAATTAATGTTTCGGTAATGCTAAAACATTTAGGTTTTAATAATACTGCTTTAGGTTTTATGGGTAAAGATTATCATCATCAATTTGAGACTTATTTAGCAAAAGAGAAAGTTAATAATGATTTTCATATTGTTCCAGGACAAGTAAGAATTAATTTAAAAATTAAAGATTTAAATAATAATCAAGAAACAGAGTTAAATTGTTTAGGGTTTAGTGTTAATCAAACTGATGAAAAAGCAATTCTCACTTTATTAAAAAAACATTTAAAAAAAGATGATTTTTTAATGATTGCTGGCTCAATTGCTTCTGGAGCAAATAATTGTTTATATCAAAGTATTGCTGAATTTTGTTTTAAACAAAAAATTGCTTTTGCAATTGACACAACAAAAGTTAATTTAATTCCAACTCTACAATACCGACCATTATTAATTAAACCTAATTTAGCTGAATTAAATGAAATTTTTAATACTAATTATCATTTTGATAATCAAAAAGCAGTGATTGAATTAGGACAAAAATTATTAGCACAAGGTGCTCAAAATGTTTTGATTAGCAATGGTAAAGAAGGTAGTATTTTAGTTACTGCAACTAAAGGAAATTATTTTGCTAATGCTGCTAGTGGTAATCTAATCAATTCTGTTGGAGCAGGTGATTCAATGGTAGCAGGTTTTCTTGCAACATATCTTGAAACTACCGATCCAAAAATAAGTTTACAAATTGCGACAGCAGCAGGTGCTGCAACTGCTTTTAGTCAAGGAATTGGTGATTTATCACTCGTTAATAAACTGAAAAATCAAATTAAAGTTGTAATAATTAATTAAAAATGTTATCTCGGTTGAGATAACATTTTTTTAATATTAAATTTTGTTTTTTAATAAATCATTCGCACTTCAGAACCAGTTATAGCTGCAATTTCACCATAATAATTATTTGGAGTATCGTCAATATAACCTCGATATTCTAAATCCAACATAAGTTGTCTTTCGTTGTTCTCTCATTTAAATCAAACTGTAGAACGAGCAGTAAGATATATTCTCATAGTTGATGATAATTTTATATCTTGTTTTTCATATCAAGATCCTTGACCTGGTAAAATACTACCAATTTTTCAAGTATCTTTTGTAAGTAAGAAAGTTTGACCATTATATCCTCGATAGGCAACCTTTAAACCAGGAACTTCAAATCCTTCAAAGAGTGATGTTAACTCTGGAAATTCATGGACTCCTGAAATAGCAGTTACATTAATACCGTAAATTCCAAAAGCAGCATACTCGTGTGGTTTGACAGTTTTTCTAACAGACTGTTCTTGAAATCTTCAGATGTAATCATAATCGGTTTGATTAGCATTGATAGTTTCTTGTTTGTTTTGCTCTGATGAAGTTGCTGATGTTGCTATGTTTCCAACTGTCATACCTGCAAGGATAATTAATCCAATTGTCATTAAGAATTTTTTCATAATTTATATTCTCCTTTTTAATTAAGTATATACATCCTCCTTTCTTATTGACTAGTATAGTATCATGTTTTATTTTAAAATAAAAATCCAATGATATATTTTTTTATACCATTAGATTTATGATTACAACTTTAAGTTTTTCTAAATTGATTTTAATAAAATAAAACTAGAGAACCAGTATCAATACTAACACGGGCATAGTCTGGCGCTCAATAAGAACCAAATGCAATTTTATATGCTAAACGCATCATTAAGTTACCAGATTGATCATATCATAATGTTGAAGCAGTATAAAGATCTGCTCCTCTTTCGCCAATTCATTCTGAATATTGGTGATATCAATCTTCTGAACCAAGGTTACGATTAGTTTTTCATTTATCACCATTAATTTTAAGAATATCATTGAATCTATATTCAATTTTTAAATCAGGGACATCAATTACATTATATTTATGTAATTGAGTAAGATCTTTAATGCCAATAGCAGTTAAATTAATATTATCAATTGCACAGTAAATATATTCGTTTCATGCTATTTCTGTGTGAATACTTTGTTCTTTAAAATGTCACTCAGTAGGATTAATTTGTGCAGTTGCATTAATTTCTTGTTTATTTTGTGTTGATGAAATTGCTGATGTTGCTATGTTTCCAATTGTCATGCTTGCAAGACTAGTTAATCCAATTGTTGTTAAGATTTTTTTCATTATTTATACCCCCTTCTTTTGTTAATTAGTATAATATCATAGTTTTTTTTGATCTGTATTTTTTTGATTTTTAATTTTTGATATTAAAAAATGGACCTTCATTTTTGAAAGCCCATCTGGGGGGGGGGTGTTTAGTTACCACACCACTTTCTCCCCCCAGAATTTAAGTCAGTAATAAAAAGTCCAACTTAACTTCTTTAAACTACTATAACATATTCTTATTTTTTAATCTAGATAATATCAATGTTATTTTTAGATTACAAATAAGAATTAAAGATAAAATAAAAATTATCTAATATCATATTTGTATTGATACTTAAGAGTTAAAAAATTAATATAAAAACCCCTTTATATTAAAGGGGTTTTTCAATAGATTTTAAGAAAAATCTAAGTTACTTAATAAATGACCTTGATAGGCATGTCTTGCCGCTAAGAGATAATATAAATATTATTAATATTCTATTTTAATTATTTACTTAAAAATTACTTTCTTTTTAGATCACGAGCAAGGATTGGTTTTAGAAATTGGCCAGTATAAGATTTTTCATTAGTAATTACTTGTTCTGGGGTTCCTGTAGCAATAATTTTTCCACCATATTTACCACCTTCTGGGCCTAAATCAATAATATAATCAGCAACTTTAATTACTTCTAAATTATGTTCAATAACAATAACAGTATCACCATTATTAGCGATTTGGTTTAAAACTTTAATTAGTTTTTTAATGTCATCAATATGTAAACCAGTTGTTGGTTCATCAAGAATATACATTGTTTTACCAGTAACTCTTTTTTGTAAATGAGCAGCTAATTTAATTCTTTGTGCTTCGCCACCTGATAATTCTGTTGCTTGTTGACCAAGTTTAATATAGCCCAAACCTACTTCTTCTAAGACTGTTAGTTTCTTATTAATTTTTGGATGATTAGTAAAGAATACTAAAGCAGCTTCAACTGGCATTTCTAGAACATCATAAATATTTTTTCCTTTATATTTAACTTGTAAAGTTTCACTATTATATCGTTTACCATCACAAATTTCACAGGCAACATAAACATCAGGTAAAAAATGCATTGAAATTTTAATGACACCATCACCATTACATCTTTCACAGCGTCCGCCAGGAACATTAAATGAAAACCGACTTTTACTATAACCACGAACTTTAGCTTCAGGACTGCTAGCAAATAAATCACGAATGTCATCAAAAACTGAGGTATAAGTTGCTGGATTACTTCTTGGTGTCCGACCAATTGGATCTTGAGAAATAGCAATAATTTTATCAACATTTTCGTAACCTTTGATTGTACTACTTGTTTTTTGTTTTTTAGTTAAAATTTTATGAAGATCATTATATAAAACTGAGTTAACTAAAGTTGATTTACCACTTCCTGAAACTCCTGTAACACAAATAAACTTTCCTAAAGGAAATTTAACTGTTAAATTATTTAAGTTGTTAGCAGTAACATTTTGTATTTCTAAAACTTGACCATTGCCACCACGACGATTTTTTGGTAGTTCAATAAATTTTTTGCCAACTAAGTATTGTCCGGTAATTGATTTTGGATTTTCCATTATTTGTTCTGGAGTTCCTTCAGCGACAATTTTGCCACCATGAATTCCTGCTTTTGGTCCGACATCAATTAATCAATCAGATGCTAACATTGTATCTTCATCGTGTTCGACTACTAATAAAGTTGTTCCTAAATCACGCATTGTTTTTAAGGTTGCAATTAATTTATTATTATCTCTTTGATGTAGTCCAATTGATGGTTCATCTAAAACATATAGAACACCTGTTAATTGGGCGCCAATTTGGGTTGCCAAACGAATTCGTTGTGATTCACCACCTGAAAGGGTTTGAGCACTTCGTGCCAAATTTAAATAATTCAAACCAACATTAATTAAGAAATTCAATCGTTTATTTATTTCATCTAATACTAAACGAGCAATTTCTTTTTGATTTTCTGATAATTCAAGATGACTAATTGCTTCTAAATTTTCTTCAATATCTAAATTAGTTAACTGACTAATATTTAATAATGTATTTTTACCTTTTAAAATTGTGCTAAGTTTGACACTTAAAACATCTTGGTTTAATCTTGAGCCTTTACAAGTAACACAAATTTTTTGTTCCATAAATTTACGATAATATTCACGAGCAAAATCACTAGTTGTTTCTAAATAACGGCGTTCAATTGCGGTAGCAATTCCTTCAATATAATCATGATTAGGATATTTACGGCCGTTAGCAGAAGTTAAAGTGTAACTAATTGGTTCTTGGCTTCCACGCATAATAACTTGAATTTGTTCTTTACTCAAAGTATTTAGTGGTTGATTTAAATCAATTAAATAATGATGACATAAAACTTGTAATTTTTGTCACTCTAAATTAGTAGTATTAACAAGATTTTTAAAATATTCAATGCCACCTTGATTAATTGATAATTTCATATCAGGCATAATTAGATTTTCATCAACTTCTAAACGCATACCAATTCCCTTACATTCAGGGCAAGCGCCAGCAGGAGCATTAAAAGAAAATAAGCGTGGTTCTAAATCAGGTAAGGCAAAACCGCAAACTTTACAAGCGTACTTTTGTGAAAACAATCAAGTTTCATCGGGTTCACTAACTGTCACTTTTGCTAAACCATTACTTTGATTTAAAGCAACTTCTAAAGCATCATGAATTCTAGAAATTGTTTCATCATCAGTATGATAAACAATTCGATCAATAACAATATCAATATCGTGTCTTGTATTTTTATTTAGTTCAATTTCTTCATCTAAGTTATAAATTTTGTTATCAATTTTTACTCGTAAGAAATTTTCTTTTTTTAATTGTGCCAATAAGTCTTGATGAGTTCCCTTTTTGCTTGTGACAATTGGTGCTAAAATTTCCATTCTTGTATTTGGTTTTAAAGTTTGAATTTGTTTAATCATTTCTTTCAAAGTTTGATGACTAATAATTCCATGACCATTTTTACAATAAGGGGTTCCAACCCGAGCATATAATAATCTTAAGTAGTCATAAATTTCTGTTACTGTGCCAACGGTTGATCTTGGGGTTGTACTAGTTGTTTTTTGATCAATTGAGATTGCTGGTGCCAAACCATCAATTGAATCAACATCAGGTTTTTCACTATTACCCAAAAATTGTCTAGCATAAGCAGACAACGATTCGACATATCTTCTTCTTCCTTCAGCATAAATGGTATTAAAAGCTAATGAAGATTTACCACTTCCTGAAACTCCTGTAATTACAACAAGTTTATTTTTTGGAATGTTGATATTAATATTTTTTAGATTATGTTCTCGGGCACCTTTAACGATGATATAATTTTGTTTTTCTTCCATATTTTGGCTCCTATATATGCTTAATTATACTAGAAATTCCTATTTTAACATTATTATTTTCTTTTATTTATAAGTAAAATAAATAGTTTGCTAATTATATATTAAGAATAAGTTTTTACAAGATTTTAATTTACATAATAAATAAAATTCTTGTACTGTATAAAATTAGTAGTAAAATTACTGTGATTAAGGAATTGAATACATAATATTTTTTCATTTATTAGGTTAAAATTAAGGAGAAATTTATGAAGAATGAAGATTATACAAATGAGTATGATGTAGAGAAAAAATTCATAGAGGTTATAACTACAAATTGATATAGGTTTAATAATTTATCTTCTTATGAAGAATTATTAGCAAATTTTAGGGAAAAAATTAATTTACTTAATAAAGATTTACTTGGTGATATTCCTTTAACAGATAATGAATTTGATGAAATAATTATTTTTCTTGAAAAACAATCTATTTTTGAGGCTTCTCAGTTATTAAGAAATTCAAAAATAGATATAATTAAAAGAAACGAACAAATAATTTATTTAAAACTTATAGATATTGATGATATTGAAAAAAATTATTTTGAAGTTGCACATCAAATTTCTGTTATGGGGAAATATCCTGGAAGATTTGATGTTACTCTTTTAATTAATGGTATTCCTTTTGTTCAGATAGAACTTAAAAAACCTGGAGTTGAAATTAATCAAGCGTTTAATCAAGTTTTAAGATATAAACGAGATGGTAATTATAAAGGACTTTTTAATTTTATTCAGATATTTGTAATTTCAAATGAACAAAATACTAAATATTTTGCTAATAATGAATTAGATGTTCTAAAAATGAAAAGTAATTCTTTTGTTTGATTAAATAGAGATAATAAATTAATAAATTTACTTTATGAATTTGAAGAAAATTTTCTTTTTTGCCCATTTTTATTTAAAGTAGTTTTTGAATATATGATAGATAGTAAGCAAGATAAAAGATTGTATGTTATGAGACCATATCAAATTTATGCTTTTGAAGCATTAAAAAAAAGATGTTTGAAAGATAATAAAAATGGGTATTGTTTTCATTCTACAGGTTCAGGAAAAACTTTAACTTCTTTTAAATTTGCTTCTGAAATGAGTCAAAAAAAAGAAATTGAAAAAGTATTTTTTCTAGTAGATAGAAAAGATCTTGATGATAAAACAATTCAAGATTTTAATTCTTATATGTCTTCTTCAATTGATGAATTTACTAATGTTAAAAAATCTAATTTTTTAATTAAAGATATAAAAAGTAGTAAAAAACTTATTATTTCAACGATTAATAAAATGGCTTATGTATTGAAAACTAAATTTATTAATGAATTAAATGAATATAAAAATAAAAAAATAATTTTTATATTTGATGAATGTCATAGATCACAAGCAGGTGAAATGAGAAAACTGATTCAAAATTATTTTTCTAATGCTCTTTATTATGGATTTACAGGTACGCCTATTTTTAATGAAGAAGATGAAAAGAATGAAAATGCAAAACTTACTTCTTTATATTTTGGTAAACCAGTTCACACTTATACTTTAAAAGAGGCTATAGGTGATAGAAATGTTTTGCCTCTGTGTATTGATTATATAAAAACTGTAAAAATAAAAGATGAAACTGTTTTATTGGATAAAACTGTACAAGGAATTAATTATGAAGAAGTTTTACTTGATGATAAAAGATGCAGAATGGTAGTTGATGATTTATTAGAACATTTTGAACAAAAAACTGTAGGACAAAGATATAATGCAATATTTGCTTGTCAATCAATTTCTTTATTAATTAAATATTATGATTTATTAATAAAAAATAAAAATAATCTTAAAGTTGCTGCTATCTATTCATATAATCCAAATGAAGAATCTAAAGAAAATGATGATTTAATTGTTGCTAAGGATAAAATGATTGAGATTATTGAAGAATATAATAAAAGAATTGAAAATAATTCTAATTTTAACCTTACTATATATAATCAATATGAAAGAGATGTAATAAATAATTTTAGAAATAAAAATTTAGATATTTTACTTGTTGTTGATAAATGTCTTACTGGTATGGATTTTAAAAGATGTAATACGCTTTATTTAGATAAATCAATGAAAATGCATGGTTTAATTCAAGCTATTTCTCGAACAATAAGAGTTTATGATGAACAAAAAATATGTGGAAATATTATTTGTTACCAAACTTCTAAAAGAACTATGGATATGGCATTGGCACATTTTAATAATGATCAAGATGTTTATAATGATGTGACATTAGAACCACTAAATATATTAATTGATAAGTTAAATGATGCTTATGAGAATAGTTTGCAATTTCATAGAAAAATTGCTTCATCAAAGTCTGAAACAAGTAAAGTTGAATTTGTAAAAGCATTTCGAGAATTAATGCATATTTATAATAAAATTAATAATTATGTTGATTTTAATATAAATGATACAAAAATGAAAATGAAATCATATTTTAATATGCAAAGTTCATATAAAGATATTTATATTGAAATTAAACCAAATTTAACAAGAGAATCAATTTTAAATGATATTGATTTTGAAATAAATTTATTAAGTAGAGTAAAAGTTAATTTTGATTATTTAGTGGAATTACTAATGAAATATCAAATGGAACATAAAAATAATACTAATAGTATTAAAAGCAAAATTAATAGATTAATACTTGAAATTAATGATAAATCTAAAAGAGTACTTATTGAAAAATTTGTAAATTCTTTTATGAATGATAATGAAAAGGGATTATATTCACAAGATCCAATAAAAAAATATAAAGAGTTCATAAATAATCAAAGAGAACAAGAAATTATAAAAATTAGCGAAAAATATAATATTGATAAAAAAGAATTAGAATGAATAATTAAAAATTATTCATTTTATCAAGATGATATTGAACTTAAAAGAGAAATTTTTGCGTTAAATAAAGGAAATAAAGCAAGAAATTATAAGGAAATTATAAATATGGTTGATAATTTGCCTATTGATATTAAATCTTTTTTTAATAAATATGATGCTATAACTCTATATTAAATTAAAAATTATGTTTTAAATTGGAGAATTATGTTATGAATCAAGAAATTAAACAACGAAATGAATTACATACTAAACTTTGAAATATGGCGGATTCACTTAGAAGTACAAGTGGTATGGAAGCTAGCGAATTTAAAGATTATATTTTAGGTCTTATTTTTTATAGATATATTAGTGAACATGAAGTTAATGAATTTAATGAGAAACTTCATAGAAGTATTGAAGATTTTTATAAAGATGATTCAATGGAATGTAAAGAAATAGCTATTAATAAGTTAGGATTGGGTTATTTTATTGAACCTGAATATTTATTTAATAATCTTGTTAATATAATTATAGAAGGAAAATTTGAAATAAAAATTTTAGCCGATGCATTTAGAAATTATTCAGATTCTACAAAAGGACAATTGAGTGAAGATGAACTTTCTAATTTGTTTAATGATGTTAATTTAAATTCGGAAAAACTAGGGAAAACTTATAAAGATAGGGGAGAATTAATTGCTAAATTAATTAGATCAATAAATGATATTGAATTTAAATTTTTAGATAGTCAAATAGATGTTCTTGGAGATACATATGAATATTTAATTGGACAGTTTGCTGCTAATGCAGGAAAAAAAGCTGGTGAATTTTATACACCTCAACAAGTTTCTAAGTTACTTAGTTTGCTTGTTACTAAAGATCTTGAAAAAGTTAAATTTATAAGCGATCCTACTTGTGGTTCTGGTTCATTATTAATTCAAGTTGCTAATAGATTAAAAGAAAAAGATGTGAATTATGGAAAAATTTATGGTCAAGAATTAAAAACTAATACTTGTAATTTAGCAAAAATGAATTTACTAGTTCATAATATTAATTTTAATAAATTTTCTATTTATCAAGGTGATACCCTTAAGCATCCTAGTGAAGAACAAAGAGAATATGGGAAAATGGATATTGTTGTTGCTAATCCTCCATTTAGTGCTAATTGAGAGCCAAATGGAACAATGGAAAAAGATGAAAGGTTTTCAAGTGCTGGTAGATTAGCACCAAAATCATATGCTGATTATGCTTTTGTAGAACATATGATAAATAGTTTAAGCAAGACTGGATGTATGGCTGTTGTTTTACCACATGGACCATTATTTAGAGGTGGAGCAGAAGAAGTAATTAGAAGATATTTAACTGAAACAAGAAATTATTTAGATACTGTTATTGGTTTACCTGAAAATTTATTTTATGGTACAACAATAGCTGCATGTATATGTGTATTTAAGAAAAATAAAATTAATAATAATGTTTATTTTATTAATGCAAGTAGTGATTTTGATAAGGGTAAAAATCAAAACTTTTTAAGAGATGAACATATTCAAAAAATAATAGATGCTTATTCATCAAAAAATGAAATTGTAAAATATGCTCATTTAGCAACATTAGAAGAACTTAAAGAAAATGAATTCAATTTAAACATTTCTCGATATGTTGATACTTTTGAGGAAGAACCAGAAATTAATTTAAATAAAGTTATGAACGAAATCCATAAATTGGATGAAGAGAATGAGAAAATAACTGAAGAACTTAATAAATATTTTGAAGAATTAGGTCTTCCTAAATTTTAATGGAGGTATTTTATGGAAAATAATAACAAAAGTAAGATGTCCTTAAATGAAAACAATAAGGTACCAAAATTAAGATTTCCAGAATTTA